>ERZ779660.15-NODE-15-length-100048-cov-76.398558_pt1 | contig 100048 bp, 75 predicted proteins | sample MGYA00511906_ERZ779660 | MGnify/ENA primary metagenome ERZ779660 (study PRJEB29588, sample SAMEA2156906) | human gut metagenome | biome: human gut; feature: human-associated habitat; material: faeces | place: Denmark | collected 2008/2010 ... | reverse complement strand
GATATTCTCAACCATTTCACGCTTATCTGCAGGTAGTTGCATGAGAACCTTCAGTACGTCAGCAGGATTCGTTCCCTTGACTACTGCTATGATTGCACCCTTGCGACCATGGGCATCCTTGTTGTGAACGATAGTGTACAGTTCGCCCTGGAGGGAGGTCTCGTCTATGCCTTGTTCCTTACCTACGTTTTGCGGAATAAGAATCCACTTGGATGCGTGATCCTTCTGCTCCCACGTCTCGAAGTTACTCAGGGCGTCCTTGTATCTTTTGGCAAACGTGGAGCTGTTAATCATGTACGTATAACCAATCTGACGAGCGGTTATCGTTTCAGAGTCCATTCGCCCTCTTTAAAAAAAGCGCGAAGTCCTTCGCGTATCGAGTGCCCTTATGCTTCAGTTCAAACTCCTTGTCAAGGTCAACACTTCTTGTTGTGCCATCCGGCATTGTCCAACGCCTTCTTCGTATGTGAAGTACCGCCTTCTTGTCTCGGGCTGGATAGTCAAGTAAACATGATTCTGCCCCAAAACCATTGCTCACGGAATCCTTCATCTCTGGTGTGCGATTGTCGCGCTCATCCAGATAGATGTGAAGCTCTGTTGTGTAAAGAACATCCTTGTCCAAAGTACGCTGTGTTGCAAAGTCTGTCACCTCAAAATACTTAAGAACTCCTTCGGGGAGGAAATATGAGGCGAGGCCTTCATACATGTTTATATTGTCATTCTGATTCATAGTGCAAAGGTACTACTTTTGGACAATCATGTATCGTTTGGCAACATAGTTTTTGGGTTAGCATCTGCACAGCACTCCACAGGGTTTGTCGGGTGCGCCGTGAAATTTATCTTTCTTTGTATCGTCATGTACAATAAGAGTATTTCCAAGAGAAGGTTTTCGAAAGTTTTGCTTACCTTTGCAGATGAACTTTTGATAGCATCTCTGCAGATTTCCGTATATTGGTTGAGTGGTTCTGATGTCATGTTACTTTAAGCTTTGATCACTATAAAGTTACTGATAATCAGCCACTTAACCAAATTTTATTAGTTATATTACGTTAATTAACTCCTTCATTTTCAAACGATTACGTTAGAATTAACAGAGTATTGTTAATTAGTAGACCCTAATTAAAACCAAAGCATACAATATCATCTCACAATGATTGCGTTATGTTTGCTTAGGCGATTTTCAATCATCAAGTTGCAGCTATTATTCATTAAAAGACATACCCCCCTATGCATCTACATAAAAATCATAGTAGATCTGAGTAAGTCACAATTGCACTACATAATAATCTGAGAAACGTCAAGTCTTTTGGCTAAAAAGTTGGACTGGGTTTTCGCACGAACCAGAGAACAAAATTGCAAATTGGGTAAGATTTTCGATCACAGAATAGAGACCGCCTTTGACATTTGGCATGTTTCGACTTGCGGTTTGGCATGTTTCAACACTCGATCAGGTAGCTTTCGCACGACGGTTAGGCAGGTTCGAAGATTCGAAAGATGCCTAACCGCAACGCATAACAAAGGCTGGGATGCACCATGACGGACAAGATATTCGTAACACTCTAATTATCAGCATCTTGTATTACTGTGCCGAGAATCACGTATTTGAAATGAAAAGCCGGGTCGCTCAAAAGAAATGTGTAGATTGCTATATAGTTTGTTGGTAAAATTCCACCCAATCAATTCTCACCCTATCACATGTCTCTCATTGCCATCCCCACAGAGCGTAGGGAGGCATTGGGAGAATTTCTGTTTGAGGGAGTGGCACCTATGAGCGTTGACCCGCCCGCCGGCCCTATTCCTCGTGCGTAGCCTTCCACCACTCCGTGTTCTTCTTCCCTTTTTCTGCCACACTACTGGTGCTTGGGTCGGAGATGGTGATGCCGCTGAACGTGTTGACGGGAATGTAGACGGGATGGTCGTAGAGGTAGGAGTAGAGCGTCTGTGTGGAGGCTGCATAGGGCACGGCGCGCTTGAGCTGGGCGTGGAAGTCGCTGAGCAGGCTGGCGTTGGCGCACAGGTGGTCCACATAATCGCCAAGGTCGAAGAACAGGGGTGTGGCGAATCCGTCGAGCACCTGCAGCGAGTCGACCATTGCCTGTGGCATGGCATAACGGCTGTTGATGTTTCGCATGATGGAAGCCAGGGCGTCCATCTGTCGGCAGTCGATGGCCGACAGGGCACCACTGGGCGTGGGGTACGCCTCATAGAACGTGTGGAAGGTGCTCACCATGTTGCCATAGGAAGGTGTGGCCGATCCGAGGTATCGCCACATGGCGGCGTAGGGCATGCCCATGGCCATGATCTCGGAGGTGGAGGCCACGAGCCAGTTGGTGGCTTGGCGCAGGGCGTAGGCCGTCTCCACGTTGGCCATGTAACAGTTGTCGAACAACAGGTATTGCAGCTTCACGCCCGCCTGGCGGATGCCCTCGGCGAGCGTCGCAACGTCGATGGCGTAAGCGTTGGCGGTGACCGACCCGAAGAAGCGCGTCTGTGGGTAGGCCGATGCGTCGCCGCCCACAGGCAGGGGTGCCCGCTTGGCGCAGGAGGGATAATCGTCCCAGTCGGCGATGCACGTCCATCCACATCCATGTCCGCCAACAATCATGGCGTAGTTGAGTGCGAACGCATGGTCCTTCACGTCGTTGAGGATCTGCGCGATGCCCTCCGCCGTGGTGTAGCTGTGGCCCGTGTAGGTCTTGAGCGGGATGTGGGCAAGCACGCCGCGCTGGTAGGTAACCTCATACATCTGCGACGCCTGGGCCGACGTACTGACAAACACCACCAAGCGTCCCGCGTAGCCGCGGTTGGCCACGATGGCCCGCTCTATGCTGTCGAGGTTCTGTTGGAAAGTATGGTATAGTCCTTGGTCGTCGTTGTCGTTGCCCGTCCACGGCATAAACACCAAGACTGTCTGCTTGTTGATCTCGTTGACGTTGACAGGGTCGTCGTTGGCACAACTGGCCAATAGCGCGCCTACGGCCAGCAGGAAGGAGAGAAGCGCTGCCAGGGTCTTAGAGGCGTGGCGCAATGGGAAGAAACGGAATAGGGTCATAAGAAGGTTTTGTTTACGATGCAAAGGTATGAATTAGAGGCATGCTGTTTTGACGGTTCGGATTTTCTCAGCATCCGACACCAAGCCCGTGTGCAGGGAGCCGTGGATCTCCGTGGCCCCCGTAGCCTTCAGGATGTGGGCGGCGTTCTCGGGAGTTACGCCAGCGCCACACAGGATGGTGAACGGGCGTCCCATCGTGGCGGATAGCTCATGCGCCTTGTCAACCATCTGCCTCAGCAAGGGTATGCCCGCCTCGGCCGTGGGTTGCTGGCCAGAGGTGAGGATGCGGTTACACCCCACCTGCGCGATTTGCTCCATGGCCTCCAACGGATGGCGACACACATCGAAAGCGCGGTGGAAGGTGATGTTGCGGCACCTGTGGCCATCGGTCGGCCCCACGGCCTCCACCCACTGGCGGCATGCGTCGAGATCGATGTCGCCATCGGCCGTAAGGGCGCCCACAACCACCCCATCGACACCCTCGGCCACGGCCATGCGTATCTCGCCAGCCATCTCGACCACCTCGGCGTCGGTGTAAACGAAATGGCCCTCGCGCGAGCGGATGAGCACATGCACCACCACACCGGCAGGTCGGCAGAGGCGCACCGCCTCGCGTATCATCTCCCTATGGGGCGTAAGGCCGTCGAGCTCCAGGTCGCGGCACAACTCTATGCGGTCGGCGCCACCCTCGATGGCTCCCTTCACACTCTCGATGTTACCGCAGCAAACTTCTAATATCATGGTTTTTCTTGAAATGAAACGGTTATGGCTTAGGCCCTCCACTTTTCTGCAACGAGAGAAGCGAAGGGCCTAAGGATGAATGGGTTATTGTGCGCTCTGAACGGATGTGGCGCTTGCGTTCTTCTCGCTATCGTCGAGTTGCAAGTCGCTCTTCACGCTACGCGAACTGGTACGGAAGTAGACCGGCACTTCGGTGGTTTGGCCCGCCTTCAACGAGAACATCACGCTATGGGTGAGCACGTCGCCACCCTTGAGGCGCGTGCCCGTGGTGAGCAGATAATCGCCCGCGGGGAGGTTGAGACCCTTGCGGAACTTCTCGGTAACGGTGGGATCGTCGTCGGCATAGTCGAGCGGCATGGGACGACCGTCCACCAGCTGCGAGATGGTGTAGCCATGATAATACATGACCTGGGCGGGAACATCGAGCTTCAGCACGCCTTGCGCCCCTTGCGGCTCGGCGTTCTGCTGATCGGCGAGGCGGAGCCACGTGTCGCCATCGGCCACCATGGCCTTGCCTAACGGGTCGAGCATGGCACGCATGCCAAGGGCGCGGGCACCTGCCACGGTGAAGAGCTCACGGCTGCGCGCATCGCACTTGCGGCGGTTGTAAACGCCCACCACGGAAACAAAGAGTTGCTTGGGGTTGTTGGCGTTGTCGACCTGGATATGCTGCTCCACCCAGGCTATCCATTGCTGGGCCGTCATCTTGGGCAAGCGCTTCTGCAGGTAGCCCACAAAGGGACGGAGATGCTCGGTAGAGACGCGCACTCCCCCACTCCGCAACGCCTCATCGTTCAGCAGGCAAGCGTCGTGCAACACGTCGAGCGTAACGTCGCGCAGGTCTTTCTCGCTCAGGCCCTGAAGCACCAGCGAGGCCTTGGGGTTCTTCTCCTTCAGGAACTTATCCATCACCCTCCAATTGCTGCGCGCCTTTTTCAACACCTCGTTGTCGCCCTGGTAGAAAGCCGCCTGCTGATAGGCCGTACGTATCTTATCCTCTGCCACCAGGCGGCGACCATTGGCGCTTACGGTGTCGACGATGCTGCGGTCGGGCTCCTCAAGCACAGTGGTGGGAACATGCCAATCGTACTCCTCCACCCATGCGCTACCCGGTTGGTAGCAGGGCGTGATGGTCAGCTCAGTGGTGTAGCCATCGGCCTTCTTCACACCATACTTGCCCTTGGCGCTCACCCATACCTGCAAATCGCCATAGCCCGTGGTGAAGGCGGCACGGCCCTCGGCGTCGGTGGTGACGGTCGACAGGGGGTAGAACTCCGAATAGTTGTAAAGGCGGAAGTCGACGGTGGCGTTGGCGATAGGCGCACCCTGCGCATCGACCACCCTCACCCTCAAGGTCTTGGTGGGCGCATAGGTGGCTGTGGTGGCGATCTCGTGGCCCTCATAATCGTAGCCACGGATGAGCATGGCACGGCTGGCGGCCCAGTTGAACCAACCCTTGTCTAAGGTGGCCTCGGGCTCGCACGCACCCATGAAGCGCCACTTGCCATCGACCCACACCTCTACCCAAGCATGGTTATCGTCGGTATGGGCCCAACGGGGACAATAAACCTGACGGGCGGGAATGCCCACGGCACGCAAAGCCGACACCGTGAAGGTGCTCTCCTCGCCACAACGGCCAATGCTATTGCGCATGGTGGCCAACGGAGCCGACGTGCGTCCGTCGCTCGGCCGATAGCTCACCTTCTCGTGGCACCAGTGGTTCACCTCCAAGGCGGCTTGCTCCATGGTGAGGCCCTTGAGGCGCGGAGCCAACTCCTTATAGATGATTTCGCGCGCATCGTCCAACGCCTCGTTGTTCACTCGCACAGGAAGTACGAAATGTTCAAACTCCCATCGCGGAACGCTACGGCCCCACGCCATCTGCGAACGGGCCTTCAGCGCCATGCGCACCTGCTTCTGCCAGTAGGACTTGGGATAATCAACGCTGTCGGGGGTCGACATGTTCTTATAAAGGAAAGCAAGGCTCTCGGCCTCAGTCTGCGCCGACAAGGGCAGGCTCATTGCCGCAAAAACGAAAGCGGCCAGCATGGTTCTTTTCATAGGTGGTTTTTAATTTTCGTCAAAATTACAATGATATGGCCAATAATCCAAATTTTTCTATAACTTTGTAGCCAAACAATTCACCTAACCAACATGAAACGCATTCTCTACATCGCCACCCTTCTGGTTGTAGGGGCCATCGCCACCATGGCCCAAGGCTTCGTAAAGGTCGACGGCAACCATTTCACACGCGACGGAAAACCCTACACGTTCAACGGCACCAACATGTGGTATGCCGCCATCCTCGGCAGCACCGGACAAGGGGGAGACCGCGACCGACTGGTGCGCGAGCTCGACGAGTTGAAACGACGCGGCATCATGAACATACGCGCCTTGGCAGGAGGATCCGACGGATTGTCGGAGCGACCCTCGCACACGTGGCCCTCGCTGCAACCCCAGGCAGGCGTTTACAACGACACGTTGCTGGCCGGACTCGACTTCTTCGTGGCCCAACTGGAAAAGCGCGGCATGACCTGCGTGCTCTATCTCAACAACTCATGGGACTGGAGCGGAGGCTTCGGCACCTACCTGGAATGGGCGGGCATGGGTCAGGCACCCGACGGAAGCAAGGACTGGGATGGGTTTCAGAAATACCATGCGCAGTTTACACGCAACAAAAAGGCCATGCGACTGGCCGCCAACCACGTGAGGTTCATGGTGGGACGCACCAACACCATCACGGGTAAGCCCTATGCCGAGAGCACGGCCATCATGGCGTGGGAACTATGCAACGAGCCCCGCCCCTTCGTGCAATGCGGCTTGCTCAGCGACAAGGAGAAGGCGGCCATCAAACGGTCGTTTGTCCAATGGATTGGCGCACAGGCCAAGCTCATCAAACGCCTCGACCCCAACCACCTCGTGACCACGGGCAGCGAGGGCTACTATGGTTGCGCACGCGACTCGGCCCTGCTACGTGAGGTTCACGCCTTTGCCGAGATCGATTATTGTTGCCTCCATTGTTGGCCCAACAACTGGGGATGGTGTGGACCGGCCATCGCCGAGACGGCCAACTGCAAGCAACGCAACGGCATAACCGCTCCCCAAGACTCATTGGCCAACGCCATCAGGCGGTCGGAAGCGTACATCGACCTCAACCGGCGAATCCTCGCGCCCTTGGGAAAGCCCATCGTGTTGGAGGAATATGGGTATCCGCGCGACAACTACGACATACGGCCCGGCACACCCGTAACGGCCCGCAAGGCCTACTACCGCTTTATCGCCACCCTGCCCTTGGCCGGCAAGAACTTCTGGGGATGGGCCGGGGAGGCTCGACCACCCCACGACCGTTGGCAGCGATGGGATGCTTACACCGCCGACCCCGCCCAAGAGGAGCAGGGACTATACTCGGTGTTCGATTGCGACGAATAACCACATTCCTTATTCCTTCGTCTGTCGGGGCGCCTCATACTGCCCATTCACCTTGATGGGCTCAAGGTGGATGTTTATGATGGTGCCCTCACCAAAGTGGGTCCTTAGCCGGCGTTCTATGTGGGTGGCATGCTCATGCGCCTCATAGAGCGACAAGGAACCGGGCATGCGTATATGCATCTCGACGGCGATGTTGTTGCCAATGCGACGGGTGCGAAGGTTGTGCACTTCACGCACGCCCTCCTCCTCATTGGCGATACTCACGATCTCGTTCTCCTCCGCCTCTGGCAGGCTGGCGTCGGTAAGCTCCTTCACCGACTGCATCACCAATGCCCAAGCGGCCTTGATGATGAAGGCGCTCACCACGATGGCGGCAAGCGGATCGAGCACGGCCCAGCGCTCACCCAACAAGATGGCGCCACCTATGCCCACCATGGTGCCGACGCTCGACAAGGCGTCGCTCCGATGGTGCCAGGCATTGGCCACCACGGCCTCAGAATGACACTTGCGACCGACGCGCACCGTGAACTGGTAGGCCCACTCTTTCAGGGCGATGCTCGCTATGGCGGCGACCAAGGCCACCACGCCTGGCTGCTGCAACTGCACGCCACAGATGGCCTGATAGGTCTTGACCACGCCCGAATAGCAAATCATCAAGCCCACCACCAGGAGCGACAATCCGATGATGGCCGTGGCCAACGTCTCGTACTTGCCGTGCCCGTAATCGTGGTCCTCGTCCTGCGGTTTGCTTCCCAACTTCACAAACACCAACACCACCACATCGGTGGCGAAATCGGTGAGCGAATGGATGGCGTCGGCGATCATGGCCGCCGAATGGCCTAAGATGCCCGCGGCAAACTTCAGCGCGAGCAACGCCACATTGATGACACTACCAGCCAAGGTTACCTTATAAACCTCTCTCACGCGGTCGGAGCCATCGGCTTTTCTTTCGTTCTTGTTCGTCATTTTTAACCTCCTAAAGAAGCGATCGGCTTCTTTCATCCTACTGAATTACAATCTGTTATAAATCTACATTCCCCATCGACCATGCTATGTTAAGGATTGAAATGCTGGATGAGCCCAACAAATCTTTCGCTTTGGCCTGAGGACCGATTGGGGGTTGGAAAATGTACTCTATGAAAAAATCCCGCAGGTCGGCAACTACTTGCTGACTTGCGAGATTGTTCGGTTGACGGCCGTTTGCCGCTTTCACACCATAATTATATAGAGTGCTTATTTCTTAGCCTTGTCGGCGGTAGCCTTACCCTTGTAAGCCTTGTTCAAGCCAGCCACCACCTCGTTGGTGATGTCGTAGGCCTTGTCGGCATAGAGCAGGTTGTCGCCTTGCTTCGAGAAGATGAGGCTATACTTCTTGTCCTTGTTGTAGAAAGCCAAGTAGTGCTGCAACGAGTCGTGCAGAGCCTTGTTGAAGTTATCGGTCTCGGTCTGGAACTCAGCGCTCAAACGCTGGTTGAGCACCTGCAGGTCGTTGTTCTGCTTCTGCAAGCCAGCCTGGATGGCCTCTGCCTGCTCGCGGGTATATGCGTTCTGCTGAATCTTCTGCTGGAAGTTGGCGGCTGCGGCCTGCAGCTGCTGCTGCTTGGTAGCCAATGTCTTCTGGATGTTGTTACCCTTGGTCTCCAAGATCTTGCTATACTCCTTGCAGAACTTATACTGCGTCATGATGGAGTCGACCTCCACGTAAGCAATCTTGGTGCACTCGCCCGACTTCTGGGCAGAGGCGGGAGTCTTGTCGTCCATCTTAGGACTGCTCTTGTCGCATGAGACAAGACCCATCGTTGTCGCAGCTGCAAGAGCCACGGAAAGAATGATGTTCTTCTTCATTTCTCAATTATGTAGTTTTGTTATTATTCACGGGGTTACGAAAGCAACGGCTTCTTCGACTGAGCCTCTCTGTCTTGGTCGAGCACACAGTGGATGCCACGATCTTTCATGGCCTGACTATCGTGGATGTGTTGCGACTCGAAACGGCCATTCTTCTTAAAAATAACCTTTACGGACAACAACCCAACGGCAATAGCAATAATTAACACGCTTAATAGCAAAGTTTCAGTCATTTTTGTTACTTTTGCAGTGCAAGATGCACAATAATATTGCAAAGTTAAGGCAAAAAGTGGAAAGTGCAAAGAAAAATTTGATAAACCTTTATAAAAACAAGCATTATGGCAGAATTGAAACCTGCTCGTGTTTTCGAGCAATTTGCTAAAATCAATCAGATCCCTCGCCCCTCAAAGCATGAGGACGCGATGATTGCTTACCTGAAGAAGTTCGGAGAGGATCACGGACTGGAGACATTGGTCGACGAGACTGGCAACGTACTCATACGCAAGCCCGGCACCAAGGGCCACGAGGATCGCCAAACCACCATTCTGCAAAGTCACATGGACATGGTGTGCGACAAGCTCGTCGACGTGGACATCGACTTCCACAAAGACCCCATCCAGACATACGTTGATGGCGAGTGGATGCGCGCCAAGGGCACCACGCTGGGTGCCGACGACGGCATTGGATGCGCCATTGAGCTGGCCCTGCTCGACGCCGACGACATTGAGCACGGTCCCATCGAGTGTGTGTTCACACGCGACGAGGAGACGGGACTGACAGGCGCCTTCGGCATGAAGGGTGGCTTCATGACTGGCAACTATCTCATCAACCTCGACTCTGAGGACGAGGGCCAGATCTTCGTATCGTGCGCTGGCGGCATCAACACATCTGCCAACTTCACCTTCACACGCGAAGAGGCTCCCAAGGGCTACTTCTTCATGGAGGGTACGCTGAAAGGCCTCAATGGTGGCCACTCGGGCGACGACATCGACAAGAAGCGCGCCAACGCCATCAAGATTCTGTGCCGTTTCCTCTACATGGAGCAAGAGAAGATGGATCTTCGTCTGGCCCAGTGGAACTCGGGCAAGATGCACAACGCCATCCCGCGTGACGGAAAGATCATCTTCGCCGTGCCCGCCGACAAAAAGGAAAAGGTGAAGGCTGACTGGAACATCTTCCAGAAAGACGTGGAGGACGAGTTCCACGTAACCGACGGCAACATGGTGTGGTCGCTCGGTAGCGCCGACGCCCAAACCGTTATGCCAAAGAACGTGAGCGTGAACCTCATCCGCGCCATCCAGGCTGTTGACAACGGCGTGCTCGCCATGTGCCAGGACGAGGCTTTGGCCAAGATGGTGGAAACATCGAGCAACATAGCAAGCGTGCAGAGCGAGGAGGAGAAGGTCATCATTGTGAGCAGCCAGCGCTCTAACGTGATGAGCAACCTCACCAACATGGCCAACTCGGTGAAGGCCACCTTCCAACTGGCTGGCGCTGAGGTGATACAGAACGATGGCTATCCCGCATGGAAGATGAACCCCAACTCGAAGTTGGTGGAAGTTACCGTGGCAGCTTACAAGAAGCTCTTCGGAAAAGCCCCCATCGTGAAGGGCATACACGCCGGACTGGAGTGTGGCCTGTTCTCGGAAAAGTATCCGCACCTCGACATGGTGTCGTTCGGTCCTACGCTCCGCAACGTTCACACCCCCGACGAGTGCTTGTACATCCCAACCGTTCAGATGGTTTGGGACCACATGCTTGAGATTCTGAAGAACATTCCTGCAAAGGCATGAGAAAATCATTCATAACCATGATGGCTCTGTTCGCCACCCTCTTCACAGGGTGCGGACAGAGTCATGATGCCAAGAACATGGTCGAGGAGTTTATGACCACGCAAATGGGCATCAACGATTATGATGTCGTACAGTGGGGTCGTCTCGACTCCACTTTCTTCGTCTCCGACTCCATGGTGCAGGTCATGCGCAAAAACGCATCGAACAAGGTAAAAGGGCAAGAGGCTTACGCCAAGCCGTCGCAGAAGTTGCTCTTCCTCAACGTGAGATATGCCATCGGCAACGACACCATCAAGCAAACCTTCTACCTCAACGACAAGTTGACAGGCATCGTCTCGTATAAGGAAAACTAAAACCTGCCGTAAGTGAATGTCTGTTGTTAGAGAAGGGCGTGCCAAAGGCCAGAGAACGGGACATCTGCAGTCAAACCAGAGAACACCTAAGGCATGAGAAAGAGGCATCAGCCCTCAGGCGAGGAAGACGCATCTATCCGATCCCAAGAATTCCTCCCTACAATAAAATAAGGTAAAGGATCATTGTAAATGAAGGAGCATTATAAATTAGGTCGCGGACCTTTATGATAAGGTAAAGGGCCATGATCCCCACGATTGGTTTGGGATTATCGCCTTGACATCATAAGCCCATCGTCAAGACAACGATTCATTTTACGAATATTCATCAACCCACTTGGGATGCCGCCTTAAAAAAGGAAATCCCCCAATCCACAGTATCACTACTCTGATTGGGGGTTCTTTAACCTTTTAAAAACTAACCTTAACCTATTGAAATGAATCTATGCTGCAAAATTATAGCATTTCGCCGAACTACCTGTCAAATATTCCGTAAATTTTCAAAAAATCTTTGGCAAACGGCTTTTCTTTGTCCTCTATTTGCCGATTATGGCACGGCTTTTGCAACTATCCATACAAAAAACGAATTAAAACAACCATTATCATGCAAAAAGGTAATATCGGGGTTACGACCGAGAACATTTTCCCCGTCATCAAAAAGTTTCTCTATTCAGACCATGAGATTTTTCTCCGTGAGATGATCAGCAACGCCGTCGACGCCACGCAGAAGCTGAAGACCTTGGCACAAAAGGGCGACTTCAAGGGCGAGTTGGGCGACCTGACCATCCATGTGTCGTTCGACCCCGAGGCCAAGACGCTTACCATCAGCGACCGTGGTATCGGCATGACGGCTGAGGAGATCGATAAATACATCAACCAAATTGCATTCTCGGGCGTAACCGACTTCCTCGACAAATACAAAGATGAGGCCAATGCCATCATCGGCCACTTCGGACTGGGCTTCTACTCATCATTCATGGTGAGCGACCAGGTGGAGATCGTAACCAAGAGCTACCAGGAGGGCGCCAAGGCCATCAGATGGAGCTGCGACGGCTCGCCTTCGTTCACCATCGACGACGCCGAGAAGGCCGACCGTGGTTCCGACATAATCCTCCACATCTCCGATGATTGCAAGGAGTTTTTGGAGAAAGCACGCATCGAGCAGTTGCTCAACAAGTATTGTAAGTTTATGCCCGTGCCCGTGGCCTTCGGCAAGAAGACCGAGTGGAAGGATGGCAAGCAGGTCGACACCGACCAGGACAACATTATAAATAATGTAGAGCCGTTGTGGACCAAGGCCCCATCATCGCTGAAGGATGAGGATTACAAGAACTTCTATCGCACCCTCTACCCCATGCAGGACGAGCCTTTGTTCTGGATTCACCTCAACGTGGACTTCCCATTCCACCTCACAGGTATCCTCTACTTCCCACGCACGCATAGCAACATCGACTTGCAACGCAACAAGATTCAGCTCTATTGCAACCAGGTGTTTGTCACCGATCAAGTGGAAGGCATCGTGCCCGACTTCCTGACGTTGCTCCATGGTGTGATCGATTCTCCCGACATCCCGCTCAACGTGAGCCGCAGCTACCTGCAGAGCGACGCCAACGTGAAGAAGATCTCCACCTATATCACAAAGAAGGTGTCAGACCGTTTGCAGCAGACCTTCAAGGACGACCGCAAGGACTTCGAGGACAAGTGGAACGACCTGAAGATCTTCATCAACTACGGCATGCTCACCCAGGACGACTTCTATGAGCGCGCCAAGGAGTTTGCCTTGTTTAAGGACGTCGACGGCAAGTGCTTCACCTTCGAGGAGTACAAGACCCTCATCAAGGACAACCAGACCGACAAGAACGGCGAGCTCGTCTACCTCTACGCCACCAACAAGGACGACCAGTACTCATACATCAAGTCGGCTCAGGACAAGGGCTATAGTGTGCTCCTGCTCGATGGCCAGCTTGACGTGCCCATGGTGTCGATGTTGGAGAATAAGTTTGAGAAGAGCCATTTTGCCCGTGTCGACGCCGACATCATCGACCGCCTTATCGTCAAGGACGACAAGAAGGAGTCTGCCATTACTGGCGACGACCGCGACAATCTGTCAGAGGTGTTCCGCTCACAGATGCCACAAATGGACAAGGCCCAGTTTAACGTAGACGTGGAGTCGCTTGGCGAGAACGCCCAACCGGTAGTCATCACCGAGAGCGAATACATGCGCCGTATGAAGGAGATGAGCCACTTCCAGCCCGGCATGAGCTTCTATGGCCAGATGCCCGACACCTACACCATCGTGCTCAACGCCGACCACAAGTTGGTGAAGGAGGTGCTCGACGACACCAACAAGACGACCGCCGAGGCCCTGAAGCCTGTGGTGAGCGAACTGAAGGGATTGTCGGCCCGACTGGCCGCACTCCACCAATCACAGAACGGCAAGAAGCCCGAGGATCTGACACAGGAGGAGAAAGACGACGTGCAGAACACGCAGAAGGCCATCAGCGAGCAGCACACCAAGAAGAACCAAATCCTCGGCGACTACGCCAAGGGCAACAACATCGTGCACCAACTCATCGACTTGGCATTGCTGCAAAACGGCATGCTGAAAGGCGAGGCGCTCGATAAGTTCCTGAAGCGTTCAGTCGACATGATCAAATGACACGAAAAGAACGCTACGAGCGCATACTCGACACCTTTAGGGTGACGCAACCCCATGTGACGACAGAGCTGCTGTTTGCTTCGGCATTCCAGCTGCTCGTCGCCACGGTGTTGTCGGCCCAATGTACCGACAAGCGCGTCAACCAAGTGACGCCCGACCTTTTCAGCCATTATCCGGATGCGCGCAGTATGGCGCAAGCCGAGCCCGACGATGTGCTGGAGTATATACGGTCGGTGAGCTACCCCAACGCCAAGGCGCGCCACCTGGTGGCCATGGCACGGGCGCTGGTAGCCGACCATGCGGGCGAGGTGCCCGAGAGCCACAACGAGTTGGTGAAGTTGCCGGGCGTGGGCCAAAAGACCGCCAATGTGGTTGAGGCCGTATGGTTCGGACATGCCACGATGGCAGTCGACACGCATGTGTTCCGCGTAGCCCACCGGTTGGGACTGGTGCCCAAGGAGGCCACCACCCCGCTGAAGGTGGAGCAATACCTCATGCGCCACATACCCCAAGAGGACATTCCCAACGCCCACCATTGGCTATTGCTCCATGGACGCTACGTCTGCAAGAGCGCCAAGCCGCTCTGCGCAGATTGCCCGTTCGACGGTTTCTGCCCCAAATTGTTGAAAGACAGCAAGCTCTAAGGGCAAAGCCCCAAGGCATGCCAACCCATCATCCGAAACGACACCAATGTCATGAACACAACCCTCATATTAGACTTCCTGCAAAAGATTGCAGAAAACAACAACACCACGTGGTTCCACGAGCACAAGGCCGAATATCAACAAGCCAAGGCCGAGTTTGAGCAAGGAGTGAAAGAGGCCATCCAAACCATTGCAACCTTCGACCCCACCATTGCCCACCTCACGCCCAAGGACTGTTGCTACCGTTTCAACCGCGACATCCGCTTCTCGCCCGACAAGAGCCCTTACAAGCGACATTTTGGCGCTTACATCTCAGCCCATGGCAAGAAAGGACTGCACGGAGGCTACTACATCCATGTGCGCCCAGGCCATTGTGTGCTGGCAACGGGTGTGTATTGGCTTCCCACCAACATCCTAACCGCCGTGCGCAACGAGATCATGGGCAACATCGACGAGTGGCAAGCGTGCGTGGAGAACCCCACTTTCGTAGAAACCTACGGAAGGGTGAACGAGGGATTTTGGGAAGACGACGACTACATGTCGGAGAAAGGGTTTGGCATCACTCACTTGAAAAAGGCACCACGCGACTTCCCCGCCGACTACGAGCACATCGATTATTTGAAGATGAAAGACTATTGTTGTTGGCAAACTGTGGGCGACAATTTCTTCAGCCAGCCCGATTGGACGAAGAAAATGGCCCACCTGTTTCGTGTGGCAAAACCCATGATGGACTTCACCAATAGCGTCATCGACGACTATGAATAGCGCTTCCAAGGCCCCAAAAAGGGCGAAAAAGCGTAAAAAACGCACTTTTCCTTAAAAAAGTTGCCAAAACGTTTGGAGGTTACAACAAATAGTCGTACCTTTGCAACCGCTTAAACAAAGAGGTTCCGTAGCTCAACTGAATAGAGCATCTGACTACGGATCAGAAGGTTACAGGTTTGAATCCTGTCGGAATCACTTTAACGAGCAAAAACAAATAGGGTTTGGCTCCGTAGCTCAACTGAATAGAGCATCTGACTACGGATCAGAAGGTTACAGGTTTGAATCCTGTCGGAGTCACAATAAGGTTAAAGAGAACTTTACTTTATGTAGAGTTCTCTTTTTTGTTTGCCCTATCCGCAACAAGCCCATACTCTCGTTCAACCCCAATCGGTCAATGGATTTCCGCACGCATCATGCGTAACTTTTCCTTGGCGAAAGCCTGCATATCCACGGCCACATCGTCTTCGTCGACAATCTCAACACCGGTCATCGTCTCGATAACGTCCTCCATCGACACCACACCACGAAAGCAACCGTATTCGTCAACAATGACGGAAATGTGCTCGCGCTTCTCCAACATCTTATCCCATATTTGGTACACCGAATCGCTCTCATTGAAAGAGAGTATCGGACGCATCAGGTCTGAGAGCTTGGTATCGAACTTGTCGTCCGACAACGCTTTCAGCACCACATCCTTCAGCACATAGCCAATGATGCACTCCTTGTTTTTCTCATAAACCGGGATGCGTGAGAAATTCCAAGTTTGCTGCTCGTAGAACGCCTTGACGGTTAGGTTCACATAAGCCGACTCCACCACAATGGCGGGCGTCATCACCTCTCGGGCCTTGACACCCGCCAGACGAATGCAGCTTTTGATGATCTTGCTTTCCGATTCGCGGAAGATGCCCTCCGAGGCGCCCACATCGACCATGGCCGACACCTCCTCACGGCTCACCGAAGCCTGCTGCCCCTTCGGACTGAACACACGCGTGATGAGCTCGGAGAGCAGCACCAACGGATAGGTGATGAAAATAAGCACACGGATAATCTTGGTGGATGGCATGGCGAGCGAACGCCAATATGAGGCGCCAATGGTCTTCGGGATGATTTCGGAGAGAACCAAAATCAATAGCGTTAGAATGGCCGATATGAGCCCGAAATATTCCTCGCCAAAGAGTTTGATCGACTCTGCGCCCACACCCGCCGACCCAATGGTGTGCGCAATGGTGTTGAGGGAAAGGATGGCTCCCACCGGACGGTCTACGTTGTTCTTATATTGCTTCATCAACGGGGCGGCCTTGTAGCCTTGGCTCTCCTTCATCGTGATGAACGACATGGGAGTGGATAGGAGGACCGCCTCAAGGACGGAACATAAAAAGGATAGTGACAGAGCACCTAAAAAGTATAAAATGATTAAGCCCATTAAATGTTTGTCTCGTTAATAATAAGTTGTCTGTAGGGGGATGCAGCCCACTTACTATAAACGAAGAGCCTTATGGTATATGAACAATTGGTATATCATTTGCGAAACAAAGATACATGTTTTGTTATAATTTCACTATTATCACCATCAAATATTGCAATTCTTTAACTAAAACATCCTGTTATTCACATTGTTTTCGCTAAGCCAAACGAGCGAGCATGTGGCCACAAGGCCATCTGCCGTTTGTCGGCGAGGCTATGCCAAGATTCGTGGGCAAATAGGTCACCCTACTCACCCATGCTTGGAAAAGAAACATGATGGGGTCGAACACGACGGGTGTCATCCGCTACATGGCGCTCATCAGGCCATCCCCCGCCCCTGGTTTGAATCTCACCAGCAAAGAGTCGACGGGGAAGAATCGGCGGACTATCAAGATGAAACTATCGATGCGTGCCATTGGATTGTTGGGATTGTTCTGAAAAAAACGTGCGCACTTTTTATGTGAAATAGACGAGGAAAATCCTGTATTTGCAAGATTTTGCTTCAAACAACGGAGCCTGATTTCAACGTTAGGCATGTTTCGAGTTGCGCCTGAACATGTATCGAGCCTCGATCGGGCATGTTTCGTCTTTTAAAAGGCCATGTTTCGCACCTCGGTTAGGCATGTTTCGCAACGTTGAAAGTTGTTTCCGAAACGCCGAGCGAAGCATCGTTGCGATAAACCTCTGATTGATAAGCAATTACAAAAACTCGTCAAGAATCTTATATTTGCGCCCAACATTTTTCTCGTTTAAAAGAAACGTGTAGTTTTCGGTATAGATTGTTTCGATTTTTGAGTCACGATTACGCCCTCGACAAATCCTTGTCGCCCCTCCCACAGCTATCTATCCCCGCGTTCGTTAAACCTCAATCGGTCATTAGATTAGGGTTTAACGATTGCCATTAGTATATTCAACATGTTGTTGCGCAACTGCTCGCTACGGCCAAGCGCAGGCCCACCATCAGGCATGTCAACAACCAATTCTCTTGCGCCACCGGAGTGACAAAGCGTATCGACAAGCCCGACGAAGATGGCAAGACCGTGCATAGAGGTAGGAGGTGTTGCGACAAACCAAGAAACAAGAATTAACAAAAAAAACGCTTCGGTTTTCAAATAATGTGTACCTTTGCATGAGAAAAAAACGGAAGCATGAAGACACAACTCGATGTACACACCCACACCGTGGCTTCGGGCCACGCATACAGCACCATCCAGGAGATGGCCACAGCAGCAGCCCACATGGGACTGAAGATACTCGGCATCACAGAGCATGGACCCAGCATACCCGGCACGTGCCAACCCATCTATTTCCGGAACATGCATTGCGTGCCACGCGAGATGTATGGCGTGAAGCTGATGATGGGAGCGGAACTCAACATTCTCAACACCCAGGGAGAGATAGACCTCGACGAGAGCGACCTGCGCACACTCGACCTGCGCATTGCCAGCATACACAGCTTGTGCTGGCAGGGAGGAACAAAGGAGGAAAACACAGCGGGCGTGATACAAGCCATGCGCAACCCCTACGTGCAAATCATCAGCCATCCGGGCGACGGCACGGCGTTGCTCGACTTCGAGCAACTGGTGCTGGCGTCGAAGGAGACCCACACGTTGCTCGAGATCAACAACCACTCGTTGGCGCCAGCCCGCCACAAGACCGTGGCGCGCCCCAACAACCTCGAACTGCTCCAACTGGCCAAGAAGCATCAGGTGCCCGTAATTCTCGGAAGCGACGCCCACATATCGATGATGATAGCGCAGTATGACAAAATCATGCCATTGGTAGAAGAAGCCGAGATGCCCGACGAGCTCATCATGAACTACAGCACCAAGCGGTTTCTGGATTACCTGAAACCCATGCCCCAATAGCCCCGCATCGACATGCTCAGGTGCCGCACCTTGGTATAAACCATAGCGGCAACCACCCCACTCCACAAACAATCCGAGCGCCGATTTGGAAATAAATCAAAATAAAATAGTAAAGTGCTTTGCAAATATCAACAGAATAATATATCTTTGCAGCAAATTGAGTTCCTTAAAGGCGCATAACATAAAGAAAACACACCATGCCAGAAATATCCGTACGCGGCTTGGAAATGCCCGAGTCACCCATTAGAAAGCTTGCCCCCCTGGCGCTTGCTGCCAAGGAGCGTGGCATAAAGGTTTATCACCTCAACATCGGACAGCCCGACCTGCCCACGCCGCAATGCGGCCTCGACGCGCTGAAGCACATCGACCGCAAGGTGCTGGAATACAGTCCGTCGCAAGGCTACCTGAGTTATCGAAAGAAACTGGTGGACTTCTATGCCAAGTACGATATCCATGTGTCGGCCGACGACATCATCATCACCACAGGAGGCTCAGAGGCCGTGTTGTTTGCCTTCATGAGTTGCCTCAACCCAGGCGACGAAATCATCGTGCCCGAGCCCGCTTACGCCAACTACATGACGTTTGCCGTGTCGGCCGGAGCAAAGATTCGCACCATCGCCACATCCATCGAGGAAGGATTCGCCTTGCCGAAGGTGGAGAAATTCAACGAGCTCATCAATGAAAGAACACGCGGAATACTCATCTGCAACCCCAACAACCCCACGGGGTACCTCTACACACGCCGCGAGATGAACCAGATACGCGACCTGGTAAAGGAGCACGACCTGTATCTCTTCTCCGACGAGGTTTACCGCGAATACATCTATACGGGTTCGCCCTATATCAGCGCCATGCACCTCAAGGGCATTGAGGACAACGTGATTCTCATCGACTCCGTGTCGAAGCGCTACTCGGAATGTGGAATCCGCATCGGCGCATTGATCACCAAGAACGAAGAGGTGAAAAAGGCTGTGATGAAATTCTGCCAAGCTCGCCTCTCGCCACCTCTCATCGGACAGATTGTGGCCGAGGCATCGCTCGACGCTCCCGAGGAGTATTATCGCGACGTTTACGACGAGTATGTGGAGCGACGCAAGTGTCTTATCGACGGCCTCAACCGCATTCCAGGAGTCTACTCACCCATTCCCATGGGCGCATTCTACACGGTGGCCCAGCTCCCCGTCGACGATGCCGACAAGTTCTGCAAATGGTGCCTCGAAGAGTTCAACTATGAGGGCGAGACCGTCATGATGGCTCCTGCAGCCGGTTTCTACACCACACCGGGCGCAGGCGTCGACCAAGTGCGCATTGCCTACGTGCTGAAGAAAGACGACTTGGAGCGCGCCCTGTTCATCCTCAGAAAAGCATTGGAGGCATACCCTGGTAGAAAATGAATTTTTCCTTCTTTATCGCCCACAAACTTTATAAGGACAAAGGCGGAAGGCAACACGTCTCCCGCCCTGCCATAACTATTGCCACAGCCGGTGTGGCAATAGGATTGGTCGTGATGCTCCTTTCGGTTTTTGTGGTGCTCGGCTTTAAGCATACCATCCGCGACAAGGTGATTGGCTTTGGTTCACACATCCAGGTAACCAACTTCATGACCCAAATGTCGTCGGACCAGGCGCCCATCGCCATGAACGACTCCATGATAAAGGTCATTGGAGGCATAGAGGGCGTGAAGCACGTGGAGCGATTTGCCTACAAGCAAGGCATCCTCAAGACCGATAGCGACTTCCTGGGAGTGATGTTCGAAGGCGTTGCGCAAGAATACGACACCACGTTCATCCACCAGAACATGGTAGCGGGATCCATTCCCAAATTCTCCGACAGCCAGTCGGGCAACCACATACTGATCTCACAGAACATCGCCGACAAGCTCAAGGTGAATGCTGGCGACCGAATCTTCGCCTATTTCATCGATGAGAACGGGGTGCGCATGAGGCGGTTCACCATACAAGGCATCTACCAAACCAATCTCTCGCAGTACGACCAGGTGATGTGTTTCGCCGACCTCTACACCACCGTCAAGCTCAACGCATGGCAGCCCGACCAGGTGTCGGGAGCGGCCATCACCGTGAACGACTTCAAGCAACTGGACGAAGTGGAGAGCCGGTTTGTAGAAAAAATTAACCGAACGGAGGACCGCTATGGTGAAACCTACGCTACACAGACCATCAGAGACATCAATCCGCAGATCTTCTCATGGCTCGACTTGCTCGACATGAACGTGTGGATCATCCTCGTACTGATGGTGTCGGTGGCTGGCGTGACCATGATCTCAGGACTGCTCATCATCATCCTCGAGCGCACCACCATGATAGGCGTGCTCAAGGCATTGGGAACGCGCAACAAAACCATACGCCACATCTTCCTGTGGTTTGCTGCATTCATCATCGGAAGGGCGCTCCTCATCGGCAACGCCATCGCCCTCGGCATGGCATTGCTCCAGCAATGGACGGGGATCATCAAGCTCGACCCGGCAACCTATTACGTTAGCACCGTGCCTGTGGAAATCAACATCCCGCTACTCATCATCCTGAACGTAGCTACTTTGCTCATCAGCCTGTTTGTGCTTATAGCACCTAGCTATCTCATTTCGCACATCCACCCAGCCAAGAGCATGAGGTACGAATAAGCCACCAAACCATCACGGACAAGCCATAACATAATAAGGCAAAACACAACTTGCACGCTCCGAAAGAGTGTGCAAGTTACATAAATGATACATTTTAACGAAAAACACTGCACATGAATTTTGGAAATGTGCATAATTGGTTGTACCTTTGCACACAAAATTTCTATTTGTGCAATGGACAAAGCATCCAGTTTTAATTTGCTTCTAGAACAAGCCATCATCAAGAATTGGGAGAAAGACGCCCTGACCGACTACAAGGGCGCCACACTCCAATATCATGACGTGGCACGAAAGATAGAGAAACTCCATATTATGTTTGAGAGTTCAGGAGTCTGCAAGGGCGACAAAATCGCGCTTTGCGGACGCAACAGCTCATCATGGGCATGCGCCTTCTTAGCCATCGTGACGTATGGCGCCATCGTCGTGCCCGTGCAGCATGAGTTTAAGCCTGAACAGGTTTACAACGTGGTGAACCACTCAGAGTCGAAGTTGCTCTTCGTGGGCGACGTGGTAAGCACCACACTCGACTATAACATGATGCCCAACTTGGAGGGAGTGATCTATATTCCCGATTATTCACTTGTGGTAAGCAACTCGGAGAAGTTGACTTTCGCGCGAGAGCACCTCAACGAGATGTTCGGACACAAGTATCCCAAGTATTTCCGCAAGGAGCACGTCAAGTATCATAAGGACCAGCCCGAAGAGCTGATCATGATCAACTACACCAGTGGCACAACAGGTTTCTCAAAGGGAGTGATGCTCCCCTACCGATCGGTTTGGAGCAACATCGACTTCCTGATCGATGAGTTGGGCAGCAAACTGCCCGCCAACTCGCGCGTGCTCGACATCCTCCCCATGGCTCACATGTACGGATTGGTGTGCGAGTTCCTGCTCCAGTTTGTATTGGGAAACCACCTCTTCTTCCTCACACGCTTACCAAGCCCCACGGTTATCCAGGAGGCCTTCATCGAAATTCGCCCCGACGTCATCATCTCGGTGCCTCTCATCGTGGAGAAAATTGTAAGGAAACTGGTGTTCCCCAAGCTCAACAACAACCGTGTGAAGCTCCTCATGAAGATGCCGGGCATCAACAAGAAGGTGAAAGAACACATGCTGAAGACCGTCATGGATGTGTTTGGAGGCAAGGCGTTCGAAGTCGTTGTGGGTGGAGCCGGACTGAACCGCGAGGTGGAGGAATTCCTCACAAGCATCCATTTCCCCATCACCATGGGATACGGAACGACCGAGACAGGACCGCTCATCACCTTCTCCAACTACGACAATTTCGTTGGAGGCTCATGCGGAACGCCCGTGAAGCACATGGAAGTGAGAATTGCCAGCAACGACCCAGAGAACGAGGCCGGAGAGATCATTACGCGCGGACTGAACGTCATGAAGGGATACTACAAGAACGAGCAGGCCACACAAGCCGTGATCGACGAGAACGGATGGTTCCACACAGGCGACCTCGCCAAGATGTCGAAAGACGGACACGTCTTCATCCTGGGACGCATCAAGAACATGCTGCTCGGCTCCAACGGACAAAACGTGTATCCAGAAGAGATAGAAGACAAGCTCAACTCCATGGCCATGGTCAACGAGAGCCTCATCATCCAAAAGGGCGACAAGCTTGTGGGATTGGTTCATCCCGACATGCACGAAGCCGAGTCGCTCGGATTCACCGAGGACGACCTGAGAAATATCATGGAGCAGAACCGAAAGGAACTAAACAACTTGTTGCCTAGCTTCTGCAAAATCAGCGAGATACGACTCCAAGCTGAGGAGTTTGAGAAAACACCCAAGAAATCCATCAAACGATACCTCTACAAAGAGGCATAACAACCAATACCAAGATCATGGAACAGATCCCCAGTTTTAACGAGCTCATCGAAAAGAGCATCATTGACCATTGGCACAAAGACGCGCTAACCGACTTTAAGGGTGCGGTTCTACAATACCACGACGTAGCCCGCAAGATCGCCAAGTTGCACATCATGTTTGAAAGTTCGGGCGTGAAGCGAGGCGACAAAGTTGCGCTCTGCGGACGAAACAGCTCGGCATGGGCGTGCGCTTTCCTGGCCACACTCACCTATGGGGCGGTGGCCGTGCCCATCCTGCATGAGTTCACGGCAGACCAAATCCACAACATCGTCAATCACTCGGACGCCAAACTGTTGTTCGTGGGCGACGTGGTGGCCACACAGATCGACACTACCAAGATGCCCCATCTTGAAGGTGTTATTTACATTCCCGACTATTCGCTTGTGCTCTCGCGCACCGACAAATTGACGTATGCACGCGAACACCTCAACGAGATGTTTGGACACAAATACCCCAAGTATTTCCGTCAGGAGCACATCAGTTACTATAAGGAGCAAAGCCCCGACGAACTGGCACTCATCAACTACACCAGCGGCACAACGGGATTCTCGAAAGGTGTGATGGTTCCCTACCGCGCCTTGTGGAGCAATGCCGACTTTGCCGAACACGTATTAGGCAACAAGATCAAGGTTGGCGACAATATCATTTCCATCTTGCCTATGGCTCACATGTATGGTATGTCGTTCGAGTTCCTCTTTGAGTTCATCAAGGGATGCCACATCTTCTTCCTGACACGCATTCCTTCACCCGCCATCATCGCAGCAGCTTTTGCCGAGGTGAAGCCACGCGTCATCATCTCGGTACCCCTCATCATCGAGAAGATCATCAAGAAGAAGGTGTTCCCGAAGATCCAGGATCCCAAGATGCGTCTCTTGATGAAGATGCCGGGCATCAACAGGAAGGTTTACGAGAAAATTTGCACGCAAGTAACCCAAGCCTTCGGAGGCAACTTCTACGAGATCATCATCGGCGGCGCCGCGTTCAACCAAGAGGTGGAAGCCTTCCTGCACCAGATTCATTTCCACTACACAGTGGGCTATGGAGCTACGGAGTGTGCACCGATCATCTGCTACGCCGACTACCAAGAATTTGTTCCAGGCTCATGCGGAAAGGCAGCCCTGCACATGCAGGTGCGTATTGACAGTTCAGATCCGCAGAACGTCCCTGGCGAAATCTTATGCAAGGGCCCCAACGTCATGTTGGGATACTATAAGAACGAGGAGGCCACTGCCGCTTCTATCGACAAGGAGGGATGGTTCCACACGGGCGACCTCGGCACGATGGACGCCAACGGCAACGTATTCATCAAGGGCCGCTCGAAGAACATGCTGTTAGGTTCTAACGGACAGAACATCTACCCAGAGGAGATAGAGGACAAGCTCAACTCCATGACTATGGTGGTTGAGAGCGTGGTGATCCAAGAAGGCGACAAACTCGTGGGACTGGTTTACCCCGACTTTGAGGAAGCCAAGCAAATGGGCTTCAACGACACCGACCTGGAAAACATCATGGAGGAGAACCGCAAGCAGCTCAATACGATTCTGCCCCACTATTGCAACCTGTCGGCCATCCGCCTGCACAACGAAGAGTTTGAAAAGACCCCGAAGCGTTCCATCAAGCGATTCCTCTACACAAAATAAGGCAGCAACAGCATAACGACATTATAAGAATCCCGCAAGATTGGAAGTATCAACTTCTCATCTTGCGGGATTTGTTTTTATTCTACAATCATCAACCCAAACCTCCGTTGGCATTTAGGCCATCGGTGATGGGAAACGACAAAACCTTACGCCCTGCTCTCCAACTGGCGGTCGAGTTCCAGAATGCCCTTGGCAGTACACAGCCCACGTATGAACAACATGACAACGTTGCGGAAGATGTCTTGCAAACTGTAAGTGTTATAGAGTTTGCTTTCCATTACATTTTGCATCACGTTATTGCCCAACAGACTGATCAACTCATAATTGAAGTCATTACGGAAATAACCTTCCAGCACACCACGTTTGAAGAAATCCTTGCTATGAGCCTTATGCTCCTTGTTGACTTGCTCCAAGAACGACATCACGCGCGGATACTTGTGCAAATCCTCATAATAAACAGGGTTCATATCGCGCAATTCTTCCATTTGGAGACGATAAAACTCAAGGAGAATATCTATCACCTGTTTCTCGCCACTTGAGTCGAAACGCTCCAATGTGGCGTCAAACTCATGTATCCTACGCGCCACACTCTCCAAGAGCAACTGCTCTTTATTGTCATAAATCTCATAAAGAGTACGCTTGGAAATCTTCAACTTACGGGCAATGTCGTCCATTTTCACCGACTTGACGCCAATCGTCGTGAATTCGCGTGTAGCAACCTTCAATATCTGCTCACGAAGCGCTTCCCTATGTTCCGTTGTGTAGTTTGGTTGAGTCATATTACAAAGCAACTATTGGTGATGTGGATGAGATTACATCAGCTCAAGCTATCAGAAAGAATCGTTGACGAACGGGATGCACTTTCGTGAACGCATAGAATGCGCATAGAGGCAACAGGATGGTTCAATTCCGAATGGCCCATAGCCGATTATCTTTTACAAAGATAATAAAAATAGTGAAAACTTAGGGCTGTTACTTCGTTTTTTATTAACTTTGCCGATGAGAGGTTGCAATTAGCAACAATAGAGAAAGATCTCATAGCACTCGCTTGCACCTAAACAACATCACGAACAAAGCATAAATTATAAGCAATATGGTAAAAATCACAAAAGAGGCTGCATTGGAGTATCACTTCAAAGACAGACCAGGTAAGATTGAGGTTAAGCCCACAAAACCATACCGTACCCAAACCGACTTAAGTTTGGCTTACTCACCAGGCGTTGCCTTCCCCTGTTTGGAAATACAAAACAATCCCGATGACGTTTACAAATACACCGACAAGGGAAACCTTGTGGCCGTTATCTCCAACGGTACAGCCGTGCTCGGACTCGGCGACATTGGCGCCATGAGTGGCAAGCCTGTCATGGAAGGTAAGGGATTGCTTTTCAAAATTTATGGAGGCGTCGATGTATTCGACATTGAGGTCAATGAGAAAGACCCTGTGAAATTCTGCGAGGCCGTTGAGAAGATTGCGCCAACATTCGGAGGAATCAACCTCGAAGACATCAAGGCTCCAGAGTGTTTCTATATCGAGAATCGCCTGAAGCAGACGCTCGACATCCCTGTGATGCACGACGACCAACATGGCACGGCCATCATCTCGGCCGCTGGATTGCTCAACGCACTTGAGGTGGCTGGCAAAAAGATCGGGGAAGCAAAAATCGTGGTCAACGGAGCAGGAGCTGCCGCTATCAGTTGCACCAAGTTATATTGCTCACTCGGAGCGAAGCACGAGAACATCGTGATGCTCGACTCACGTGGCGTAATCTACAAAGGCCGCGAGAACGTGAACGAGCAGAAGGCTGAATTTGCCACCAGCCGCACCGACATCCACACTCTGGAGGAGGCAGTCAAGGGCGCCGACGTATTCGTAGGATTATCGAAAGGCAATGTGCTCTCACAAGACATGGTTAGGTCAATGGCCGACCATCCCATCGTGTTCGCACTCGCCAATCCCGTCCCCGAGATTTCTTACGAAGACGCCATGGCGGCTCGTCCCGACGTACTCATGTCGACTGGGCGTTCCGACTACCCCAACCAAATCAACAATGTTATAGGATTTCCCTACATCTTCCGCGGCGCATTGGACGTGCATGCCAGAGCCATCAACGAGGAGATGAAATTGGCTGCCGTCAAGGCTATTGCCCAACTAGCCAAGATGCCCATCCCCGAAATTGTCAACGAGGTGTACCATGTTAGCGACCTACAGTTCGGACCGAAATATTTCATACCGAAACCCGTCGACCCACGCCTCATCACAGAGGTGTCGGCTGCAGTAGCCAAAGCCGCCATAGAAAGCGGCGTGGCAAGAACGCCCATCACCGATTGGGAGGCATACAAGGAACGACTGCGCCAGATGCTGGGCCAGGAGACAAAATTCACACGCACACTTCATGCCACCGCTGCCATGCACCCACAGCGCGTGGTGTTTGCCGAGGGTGGTCACCCCACCATGATGAAAGCTGCCGTAAAGGCGCTTCAAGAGAGCATATGCTCGCCCATCCTGTTGGGTAACCCCGACCGCCTCACACGCCTGGCCAACCGTTTGAAGCTGGATCTCTCTGGTGTGGAAATCATCGATATGCGCGCCGACAAGGAGCAAGGACGTCGCGCCACATACGCCAAGCATCTCTCAGAGAAACGCGCACGCCAAGGCTACACCTTCGAAGAAGCCTATGACAAGATGTACGAACGCAACTACTTTGGTATGTCAATGGTGGAGCAAGGCGATGCCGATGCGTTCATCACAGGCCTTTACACCAAATACAGCAACACGATCAAGGTGGCCAAGGAAGTGGTAGGCATCAATCCCGCCTACAATACATTTGCCACCATGCACATTCTCAATACAAAGAAGGGCATCTACTACATCGCCGACACGCTCATCAACCGTCATCCCAACGATAGTGTGCTCTACGATGTGGCTCGCTTGGCCGCACACTCCGTGTCGTTCTTCAACGACGAACCAGTGATGGCCATGATCAGCTACTCCAACTTCGGTACCGACGAAGTGGGCTCACCCGTAACCGTACACCAAGCTGTAGAGCGCTTGCAGAAGGATTATCCCGATATGGCCGTCGATGGTGAGATGCAGGTCAGCTTCGCGTTGAACAAAGAGCTCCGCGACGACAAGTATCCGTTCACACGCCTGAAAGGCAAGGATGTCAACACGCTTGTCTTCCCGAACATGAGTTCTGCCAACAGTTGTTACATGCTTCTCAAGGGATTGGATCCTGACGTGGAGGTCATTGGCCCGATCCAGATGGGTCTGAACAAGCCTATCCACTTCACCGACTTCGAGGCAAGCGTGCAGGATGTGGTAAACATCACCGCCGTGGCAGCCATCGACGCTTATGTGGAGAAACTGAAAAACAACAAGGGCGAATAAGCCATAGGGGCACCGCTACTTGGTGCGGCTTTCCCCATTAACAACTCACCTATTTTCGTATGAGATGTCCATCATCCAACAGGAAGATCAAGGCATCAACCATAGAAAAATAGGTAGAAAGCATCTTTCGGGCAATGCTGTATTTTATAGCATTGCCCATTCTTTGTTTCTTATTGATACCACATTTTCTCGCCACAGTATGGTTAAGGCAAGTATTGCTTCGCCCATTAGGCTTTATGAAAACGTCCCATTTTCAAGGAAGAATCCCAACAAAACAAACTTGATTTCAAAAGGTCAACTTCCTCCGGTAACGAGCACAACAACGCTACCAATGAAGCAAAACTCTTTGGGTAGAAAAGTGATTCAGCATCCCCCTCAAAGCCATTTTATAATAGGACGTTTTTTTAACTGAAAAAGTTTGGAACGTATGATTATAATATGTATATTTGCACGGAATTATTAAACCTAATACGAAGTATTAACCATGATCTACGTCGACATAGACACAAAAGGCACCATGCGCCTGCCTTTCTATTTGGCCATGGAGGAATATGTAGCTAGAAATATCTACAAGGGAGAAGACTGCTTCTTCATGTGGCAGGTCAATCCGACCGTCATATTCGGTCGCAACCAAGTCATCGAGGACGAGGTGAACATCGAATACTGCAAATCGCACAACATTCAGTTCTACCGCAGGAAAAGCGGTGGCGGTTGCGTCTACGCCGACATGGGAAACGTAATGCTTTCATACATCACTGGCGAGGAGAGCGTCGACAACTGCTTCGCATACTACATGGAGATGTTGACACGATCGTTCAACGCCATTGGAATTCCCGCTGAACGCAACGACCACAACGACATCATGTTGAACGGGCAAAAGATTTCGGGCAATGCCATCCTGCACATGACCGACCGCGTCATCGCTCACGGCACGCTCCTTTACGACACCAACATGGAGAACATGACCAACGCCATCACACCCAGTAAACAGAAACTGAGTCGCAATGGTGTGCAAAGCGTGCGTCAACGCATCACGCTGCTCAAGGATTTCACACCACTGTCGTTGGAGGAGATGAAGAAAAAGCTGCGCGCTACAATCTGCACATCATCAGTCAGCCTCAACGAGAAAGACATCGAGGGAATCAAAGAGATCGAAAAAGAATATCTCGAGCCAAGTTTCATCTACGGAAAATAGTTGTAAGCACCTATAATCCCTACCACCCGTACAGTCAACTACTACGTCATTAAATTAACAACCATAAATAAATATCTATGAACAAACGAACTTGCCTTTACGATCGCCACGTAGCATTGGGCGCACTCGTGCAACCTTTTGGAGGCTTCGACATGCCTATCCAGTACTCGTCTATTATCGAAGAGCACAACGCCGTGCGCCAGCATTGCGGTGTATTCGATGTATCCCACATGGGTGAGACATTCATCTCTGGTGAGGACGCCGAGCGCTTCGTCAACCATATCTTCACAAACGATGTAACTGGAGCCCCCATTGGCCAAATCTTCTACGGCATGATGTGCTACCCCGACGGTGGCACCGTCGACGACTTGTTGGTCTACAAGATGGGCGAGCAACTGTATTTCCTCGTCATCAACGCTGCCAACATCGACAAAGACATGGAGTGGATCATGACGAGCGCTGAGGGATTCAACGTCAACATCGACCATTGCTCAGAGCGTTACGGCCAGTTGGCCGTGCAAGGTCCAGAGGCTGAAACCGTCATGGAGGAAGTGCTGCAAATACCCTGCAAGGACTTGGTGTTCTATACAGCTAAGACCCTCAATGTGGATGGCGTGGAAGTTATCGTCAGCCGCACGGGTTACACAGGCGAGGATGGCTTTGAGATTTACGGAAGCCACGAGTATATCGTTAACCAATGGGACAAGCTCATGGAAAGCGGTCGTTGCAAACCTTGCGGACTGGGTTGCCGCGACACACTCCGCTTCGAGGTGGGTCTCCCTCTCTACGGCGACGAACTGTCACAAGACATTTCACCCGTCATGGCTGGATTTAGCATGTTCTGCAAGTTCGACAAGCCCGAGTTCATCGGCAAGGAGGCTCTGCTGAAGCAGAAGACCGAGGGTGTGGCTCGACGCCTCAGAGGTCTCATGCTCGACGACCGCGCCGTGCCTCGCCACGGATATAAGGTGCTGAAAGATGGCGTAGAGGTTGGTGAGGTCACCACAGGCTATCGCCTTATCTCTGTCGACCAGAGTTGTGCCGTGGCATTGGTTGACTCTTCATTGAAGTTGGGCGACCGCGTGGAGGTGCAAATCCGCAAGAAGACCTTCCCCGCAACAATCGTCAAGAAGAAGTTCTACGACAAGCATTACAAGAAATAAGCCCATACCGCCTACAACAGGACGGGAAAACCACAAGACATAATAATAATAACAATAACCATTAAAACACAAGAAGAATCATGACCTATTTTAGCGAGTCACACGAGTACGTTCGTGTAGAGGGAGAATTTGGATACGTTGGAATCAGCGACTACGCACAAAAGCAGTTGGGCAACATCGTCTATGTGGACATGCCCGACGTGGACGACGATGTAGAAGTTGGTGAGGTCTTCGGCGCCGTAGAGAGCGTGAAGGCCGCAAGCGACCTGCTGTCACCCGTAAGCGGCACAGTGGTTGAGGTGAACGAAAGTTTGGAGGACAGCCCCGAGCTCATCAACCAGGACGCCAACGAGAACTGGATCATAAAGGTTAAGCTTTCCGATCCTTCGGAGCTTGAGAGCCTCATGGACGAGGATACTTACAACTCAAAAAATCAGTAAATGCATCCCTTTTTCCCACAAACATCCGATGACATCAAGCACATGCTTGATGTCATCGGAATTGAATCGGTAGACGATCTCTATAAAGACGTGCCAGATAACGTGCGGCTCAAGATAGACTATGACCTGCCGTCATCGCAAAGCGAAATAGAGATTCGTAGGAAGCTCGCCGAATTCGGCAAGCTCAACAAGCAATTGGTATGTTTTGCAGGAGCAGGCGCATACGACCACTATACGCCCGCTGTTATCCCGCAGATCGTGGAGCGCTCGGAATTCTTGACGAGCTACACTCCCTATCAGGCCGAAATATCACAAGGCACTCTGCACTATATCTTCGAGTATCAGACCATGATGGCTCGACTCACTGGCATGGATATCTCCAACGCCAACATGTACGACGGCTCTACTGCAACAGCCGAGGCCGCACTTATGGCGGTAGCATCGACCAAGAAGACCAACAAGGTCATTCTCAGCGACGGAATCGATCCCAAGGTGAAAGAGGTGGTAAAGACATACGCACACTTCCATGGCCTCGAGTTGCTGTCGTTACCCACAGTCAATGGCGCAACCGACTTCTCGGCGCTCGACGAGACATTGGCTCAAGGTGGAGTGGCTGGCCTCATCGTACAACAGCCTAACCGCTACGGTATCGTAGAGGATTATACTGGCGTGGCCGATCGTTGCCATGCAGCAAAAGCCTTGCTCATTATCAATAGCGTAGCTGCCGACCTATCTATGCTGAAGACTCCAGGAGAATGGGGTGCCGACATCGCCGTTGGCGAGGGTCAATCATTGGGCATTCCTTTGTCATGGGGAGGTCCTTACATCGGTTACATGTGTACTACAGAGAAGCACATGCGCAAAATGCCGGGACGTATCGTCGGTCAGACTGTCGACCAAGACGGCAAACGTGCGTTCGTATTGACACTTCAGGCACGCGAGCAACACATCAGAAGACAGCGCGCTACATCCAACATCTGCTCTAACCAGGGTCTCATGGCTCTTTGGGTCACCATCTACATGTCGCTCATGGGACCGCAAGGTCTGAAGGAAGCCACACAGATGGGATGCGATGGAGCCCACTATCTGCACGACCAACTGATCGCTACCGGACACTTCTGCGATGCCTTTCCTGGCCAGGAATTCCTCAACGAATTCTGCGTCAAGTATGATGGCGACCTCGCGGCTCTCCAAGAGAAGTGGGTCGAGAACGGTTTCATGGGCGGCGTAGCCATCTCCGACGACACCGTCATGTTCGCCGTCACCGAGCAGCGCACCAAGGAAGAGATAGACCAACTGGTTGCTTTGATTTCCTAAACGCCCTTACCCATTAAACGAAACAATCCATGAACAACAAATTATACGACCGTCTCATCTTTGAGTTGAGCAGTCCAGGGCGAGTTGGTTACCATCTTCCTAAAAACCAGTTCCCCCATCACGAATTACGCAAAGACGTAAGCCGCACCAAAGCACCTGCCCTGCCCGAGTGCGACGAGATGACTGTGGTCAGACATTACACCAATCATAGCGGCAACAACTTCGGCGTGGACAACGGCCTCTACCCATTAGGCTCATGCACGATGAAGTACAACCCCAAGATCAACGAGGAGGCAGCCAACCATCCCGCATTCGTCAACCTGCACCCGCTTCAGCCAGCTTCTACGGTGGCAGGAGCACAAGCTCTCGCTGATGAGCTCAAGAAGATGCTGTGTGAGATTACAGGTATGGGTGCCGTCACCCTGAAGCCATGCGCTGGTGCTCATGGTGAGCTCACGGGCCTGATGATTATCAGAGGGTACCATGAGAGCCGCGGCGATTTTAAGCGAACAAAGGTACTCGTCCCCGACTCAGCCCATGGCACCAACCCTGCTTCGGCAGCGGTGTGTGGCCTCGACGTTGTTGAGGTCAAGAGTAAGGAAGACGGTACCGTCGACGTCGACGACTTGGCAACCAAGCTCGACGACACGGTTGCAGCCATGATGATGACCAACCCCAACACATTGGGCATCTTCGAGCACAACATCACCAAGATCGTGGAGATGGTTCACAAATGTGGCGGTCTGATGTATTACGATGGAGCTAACCTTAACCCGCTTCTCGGCGTATGCCGTCCGGGCGACATGGGCTTCGATGTGATTCACCTGAACCTGCACAAGACCTTCTCCACACCTCACGGTGGTGGCGGACCTGGCAGCGGCCCTGTGGGGTGCCGTAAGGAGTTGGAGTCATTCTTCCCGACAGTCAACCCCTATCAGGGCAACTTCCTCGTGGAGATGCGCGCTTGGGCCTACATCCTCAGCCTCGGTTACGAGTATATTAAGAAGGTTGGTCCTACCGCAACGCTCAATGCCAGCTATATCAAGGCAAAGTTGCAGGATGTTTACGAACTTCCCATCAAGGGCCTGAGCAAGCACGAGTTTGTGTTCAATGGCTTGACCGACAAGTCTACAGGTGTTACCACGATGGACGTGGCCAAGCGCCTGCTCGACTACGGCTACCATGCTCCTACGATCTACTTCCCACTTCTGTTCCACGAGTCCATGATGATTGAGCCTACTGAGTCGGAGAGTCTGGAGAGCATCGACGGATTCGTTGCTGTGTTACGCAAGATTGCCGAGGAGGCCAAGACAGATCCCGAGTTGGTGAAGACAGCTCCCCACAACGCTCCTATCAGCCGCGTAGACGATGTGCTCGCAGCTAAGAATCCTGTTCTGACATACCCCGAGAACCCATAAGCAATCGAGTTCATGATACAAACTGATCTCATCATCATTGGCAGTGGCCCCGGTGGATACGAGGCCGCTGCCTTTGCAGCCAAGCATGGCCTGCAAGTGGTTATCGCTGAAGAAGCCTTCGCAGGTGGCACTTGCCTCAACTGCGGATGCATTCCCACAAAGGCGTTGATTCACGACGCGGAAAAAGCTGTTGCCGTTCCCAATGAGGGCGCAATGCGTTTGGCTGCCGCCATCGACCGCAAGAATCAGGTTATTGATGGATTGCGGAAAGGTATCGAAGCTCTTCTCGGTCAACCTTCTATCACCTTCCTGCACGGACACGCATCCCTTGTGGACGCCAACACGGTAGCTGTGGGCGAAGAAACTGTCAAAGCAAAGGATATCCTCATAGCCACAGGCTCAAAGGCCAAGATGCCTCCCGTATCTGGATTGAGCCCCGACGAGATTCGCGCCAACCCACGTGTGGTCACGTCAGAGGAACTGCTCAACCTTTCTACTCCGCCCCAGCATCTTTGCATTGTTGGCGCAGGCGTAATTGGTTTGGAAATGGCCTCCGTCTTTCGGGCATTTGGTAGCAAAGTCACCATCATCGAATTCATGAAGGAATGCCTCCCCACCATGGACCAAGAGCTTGCTCGTCGCTTGCGTAAGTCGATGGAGAAGCAGGGTATTGTGTTCAACCTCGGATGCGGACTTCAGCAAGTGGATGGCGACAAGGTTACCTACCAAAACGTGAAGAAGGGAACTTCAGAAACCATCGAGGCCGACTGCATCTTGGTGGCTACAGGTCGCCAAGCCAATGTAGAGGGCTTAGGGCTTGAGAACACAAGCATCGAAGTGGGAAGAAGAGGTATCGAGGTCGACGACAACATGCAGACCACTGTGCCCCACATCTACGCCATTGGCGATGTCAACGGTCGCCAGATGCTTGCACACGCAGCCACATTCCAAGGTTTCCATGCCATCAACCACATCTTAGGAAAAACCGACAACATTCGCCTCAACATCATGCCTGCTGCCGTCTTCACTCACCCAGAAATTGCTTCTGTGGGACTTACCGAAGACAAGTGCAAAGAAATGGGCATAGCATGCGCTGTACGCAAATCACCCTATCGTGCCAATGGCCGTGCACAAGCCTCTGAGGCTACCGACGGATTACTTAAGTTGGTATGCGACGACCAGGGAAAACTGATCGGTTGCCATGCCTTAGGACAAGAGGCCTCATGGATGGTTCAGGAGGTGGCAACACTGATGAACTTTGATGCAACCGCCGATCGTTTGGCTGAAATTGTGCACATTCACCCAACGTTGTCTGAGATTCTTCTCAACGCCGCAAGCCACTAAGTCAACCTTTCGTCACCTCAAAACGTTAAAAAAAGCCTATAATCCTTGACTATAGGCTTTTTTTATTAACTTTGCATTAAATGTAAAGTTAACAACTCACATGCCTCGTTTCAGACAACTATTTAGCTGTCTCCTCATGCTTTGCGCCTCCATCGCTGCACAGGCGCAAATGAAATGGAACCAGCAATACCAGACATACATCGATCAATACAAGGATCTCGCCATCGAGCAGATGCTTAAATATCGCATTCCTGCCAGCATCACCTTAGCCCAAGGCCTTTTTGAGAGTGGCGCAGGAAAAAGCGATCTATCCACACGCGGCAACAACCACTTTGGCATCAAGTGTCATGGGTGGACAGGCCGCACGATGAACAAAGACGACGACGCTGCCAACGAGTGTTTTCGAGCCTATGACAATCCACGCCAAAGCTACGAAGATCACAGCAAGTTTCTCGCCCGTAACACACGCTACGCCCGCCTGTTCCAACTGAAACCGACCGACTATCGCGGTTGGGCCAATGGCCTCAAGGCATGCGGATACGCCACAAACCCCCACTATGCGAAGAAGCTTATCGACCTCATCGACCTCTATAAGTTATGGCAATACGACAAGGCGCATAGCTACGACAGGTTCATGGCCCAGCGCGCAGGCAACGACCGCCCCGCCGACACCAAAGCGGGGCTACACCCCATCCATATCTTCAATAAGAACTATTACATCGTGGCGCGCGAAGGCGACACCTTCAAGTCGATAGCGAAAGAGACCGAGCTCAGCTATCGCCGACTGGCTTCCTACAACGAGCGCAGCCGTAAGGATGTGCTGCATGCAGGTGAAATCGTTTATCTGAAGAAAAAACGCCGTCGCGCTCCCAAGCAATACAAAAACCGTCCACACGTCGTTAAGGCTGGCGAAAACATGTATATGATTTCGCAATACTACGGCATGCGTGTAAAATACCTATACAAGAAAAATCATCTCTCACCCGACCACCAGATCCGTGTCGGTGAAGTGCTAAAGGTTTATTAATCTAACTCATTATGAAAAAAACACTCTTAACAGCAGCGTTTGCCGTGTTGTGTTGCATCAGCAGCACAGCACAGGACTTCAGTCAGTATTTCCAAGACAAGACACTTCGTATCGACTACATTTTCTCGGGTACCCATAACACGCAGCACATTGCGCTCGACCAACTCTGCGTTGAGCCTCGTTGGTATGGCAAGCGCAAGCGCCTTGCTGAGGTTCCCGTTGAGGGCAACGGGCAAATCACCGTTCGCGACCATAAGACCCAGCGTATCATCTACCGCAATTCCTTCTCCACTCTATTTCAAGAGTGGCAGGAAGAACCCGAGGCTTTGACCACAGAGCGTTCGTTTGAGAACGTGTTCCTCGTGCCAATGCCCAAGGACACCGTCGACATCACGCTCGACCTACGCAACAACCGCCGCGAAATCACTTCAAAGCTCACGCACCAAGTGGTGCCCACCGATATCCTCATCCGCCAGATAGGCTATCGCGACGTCACCCCGTTCGAGACTATTCAACAGGCGAAAGACACTAACAACTGCATCCACCTGGCCTATCTTGCCGAAGGTTACCGTCCCGAGGAGATGGGCACCTTCATACAAGATGTAAAAATGGCCATGGAAGCCCTGTTCGCACACGAGCCTTTCAAGGGTATGAGAGACCGCTTCAACATCGTTGCCGTGAAGTCGCCGTCAAAAGATAGCGGTGCCAGTGAGCCCGGAAAGGGCATCTGGAAGAACACAGCCCTGCACTCACACTGGGACACCAACTACAGCGAGCGTTACCTCACGACCTCTAACCTGAAGGACATGCACGACCTACTGGCCGGCACTCCCTATGAGCACATCCTCGTGTTGGTCAACTCCGAGCGCTATGGCGGCGGTGGCATCCTCAATTCATACCTTCTCTCCACCATCCACAACAAGTGGTCGAAACCCGTCGTTGTGCATGAGTTCGGACACAGTTTCGCCGGTCTGGCAGATGAGTACGCTTACGAAAACGAAGAGGTCAACATGTATCCTCTCGATGTAGAGCCTTGGGAGAAGAACATCACCACGAAGGTAAACTTCAAGGGCAAATGGGAAGAAATGATTGGCAAGAAGCCCGGCGTTGGCCTCGTAGAAGGCGGCGGCTATAAGATGAAGGGCGTTTACCGCGCCTGCAACGACTGCCGCATGCGCACCAACGAGATTCCGGAGTTCTGCCCAGCCTGCCAAAAGGCACTGCGTGACCTCATCAACTTCTACACTGAATGATCCTTCGCCATCACACGTTAGGCAAGACATCCCTACCCGTCCGCTACCTCCGCACAATCAGTACGGTGCTTATGTTCCTTGTCTTTCCCATGACGGGAAACGTCAGGGCATGGGCACAACCAACGGACAGCGAACGGTTGGGGATGGCCATCGATTATTTCCAAAACGGGAAATACCACGAGTCGATGCTTATCCTTCAGGACCTTAACCAGCATTATCGGCTCAACCCACGGTTTCAGGCCTACCTCGGCGTGTGCTATTACTATGAGTGGGACTACGAGCACGCCACGGAATGTCTCAGCAAAGCCATTCCAAAGTTGGAGAAATTCGCGCCCCAGGAACGCTCATTCTACTACTTCGCCAATGCGGAAAGCCTTTTCAACCTAAAGGAATACGACAAGGCCCTGCCCAATTACCAACAGATGCTCACCGTCTGCCACAACAACGAGAAAGGCGACGCCTACTACAAGATAGGACTCATACACACTTTTCGCAACCAATGGATCGACGCTCTCGACAACCTACAGAGCGCATGGTTCTATTACACTCAATACACCACCAATAAAAAAGCGCGCATAGCGCAAATCCGCAACATGATACAAGGATGCTGCGACCAAATAAACGGAAAAGGCACACAATAAGCTGTCAACACGTCTTTTATTGACCGACAGACTTGTTTTGTGCCTTTTTTTTCATAATTTTGCAAACATGATATTCTATTTCTCAGGCACAGGCAACACACGTTGGGCAGCCCAGTATCTTAGCGAGGCCACCCAAGAGGAGCTTGTCTTCATCCCCGACCACCCCACCGGCACGTTCTCCCCTGACCTAAAGGAAGGCGAACGCATCGGGTTCTGCTTCCCCGTTCATGGTTGGCGCCCGCCCAAATTGGTGCGCGACTTCGTTTCAAGACTTCGCCTAAGGGCAGAGGGGCATTACGTTTATGCCCTCTGCACAGCCGGAGACAACATCGGCGAGACGATTGAGATACTCGAAAAGGACTTGAGCGAAGTGGGAATCCATCTCGATTCAGCCTTCTCGCTCATCATGCCCGAGTCGTATGTTGGCTTACCCTTCATGGATGTTGACACGGAGGCGAAGGAAAAGGCCAAGAAAGACGAGGCCGCCGCATTGCTCCAATCCTACGAACCCATCATCGCGAAACGTGAGAAAGGAGTACGCCAACTGCACCGAGGCCATTGGCCCCGCATCAACTCACGCATCATTGGCGGCTATTTCACCCACCGGCTCATTACCGACCGCCCCTTCCATGTCGATTCCGAGCGTTGCGTGGCGTGTGGCATTTGCGCCTCAGTATGTCCTGTCCACGACATCATTGGCGGTCCCGGAAGTACGCCCCAATGGCGGCACGACGGCTCATGCCTCACCTGTTTTGCCTGCTACCACCACTGTCCGCACCATGCCATCGAGTACGGTCGACGCACACAACACAAAGGACAATACCATTTTGATCAACGAACGAAAAACAAATAACAGAAACGAAACCATTATGAAGAAGTTTATACTCACTACTGCTCTGTGCTTGACCAGCGCTTTCGCCTGGTCTCAAAACATGGTAACCGACCGTTGGGGCAACAAGGTTCCCGCCCCTGTCTTTGACGAGGATGGAACCGTCGGCATGCGCTTCGGCAAGCACGACATCGTGCCTATCGAGAAGAGCACCCACAAGGTGTTGGGCAAGCCATCACCCAACTACGTGCCCCACAAGGGCTCACCACGCATCCTTACCATCCTCGTCAACTTTGCCGACTCGGCCATCACCGTCAAACAGCCTAAGAAAGCGTTCCAACAATTCTTCAACCAAGAAGGAACACTCGAAGACCTGGGCAACGGCAACTACCGCAACCACGGCAGTGTGAGCCAATATTTCCATGACATGAGCGGTGGACTGTTCCGTCCCAAGTTCGACATTTACGGCCCCGTCACCCTTCCCAAGGCCATGGAATACTATGGCAAGAGCCCTGAGAGCTCGTCATCGGGTGAGAAATCGATCGATCTTGTCAATGACGCCCTCAGCCTGATTGTCGACTCTGTGGCCGACGCATCAGTCTACGATAACGACGGCGACAACCTCATCGACTGTGTTTACATCATCTACGCTGGCATCGGTCAGAATTATGGCGGCGGCGCCAACACCGTTTGGGCTAAGACTGGCGCAGCCAATGGCACGTTCAAGGGCCTGAAGCTCAACTGGTACAGCATGGCCAGCGAATTGTCGCCCATCGCCGTGAGCAACACCGACCCCACCCTGATGATTACTGGCGTAGGCGTTACCTGCCACGAGTTCTCACACGCACTGGGCCTGCCCGATATCTACCCCACCACCACCTCAGCCCATGTTAACAACCAGGAGATGGAGTTCTGGGACTTGATGGACGGTGGCGAATATGTTAGCAACGGCTATCGCCCCACGGCCTACACCGCATGGGAAAAGACGCAGATGGAGTGGCCCGTAACCACACAGACGCTCAAAGAAAGCGCTACGGGCATCCAAATGGACAAGACAACGGAGCAGGGCGGCGTAGTCTATAAGATTCAAAACGACGAGGAGCCCTTGGAGTATTTCCTCTTGGAGAACATCCAGAAGCAAGGCTGGAACCGGTCGCTGCCTGGCCACGGCCTGCTGGTTTACCATGTCAACGAGGTGGGCAACACCAACATCTACATCAACACCAAGCTCAACAACGAAGCCGGGAAGCCAGGTATGGCCGTTGTGCCAGCCGATGGCGAATGCCTGTCATCGTATATCAAGGCCAACAGCAACAAATATTTAGAGAGCCATAAGGGCGATCCCTACCCCGGAACCAGCAACGTTACGGTCCTCAACGACAACATGAACATCCCCAACTTCTATTGGTATGCTGGAACAAATCCCAAGTCGGCCACCAATAACACGTTCCACAAGGTAGACAAAGCCTTGGCCAACATTGCAGAGGAGAACGGCGTGATCACCTTCGACTTCATCAGCAGCTACGCCACAGGCATCCGCGAAGTATCAACGAACCATGCCACTACTGACGGCATAGTCTACAGCATCAATGGTCAGCGTCTGGGCACAAGCGTCAAAAAGCTGCAACCCGGCATCTATGTTCGCAACGGAAAGAAATTTGTAGTGAAGTAGCCATTCGTTTACACCATTACGAAGACCCTCTATCAGGCAAGAAGTCAATAAAAGGCTTCTTGCCTTTACTGTCCGCACAGTTTCTGAGACCATATGTGTCCCACGTTTCTACGCGTAGTTATACTTGCTTTGCATAACGGTATAGGCAACAGCTTTCCCTAACTTGCTTTGCACTTTTTTGCACTGAATAGCCCAACTTTGGAGTGCTACCATCCCAATTAGGGCAAGGTCTTTCGGGAGTAAGCCGAAAGGTTTTGAGACACTTGCAATCATGCCGGCTGAAGCACGAGAGGAGACGGCTTGACTGCCCGGTAGGAAATCAAGGAATGTCAGCAAGTCCGCCAGGCAGCGCAGTTGGATCAACCTGACCTTGTTGACAAGCCCTGCTCTATCTTGTCCCAGGGAAGATTGTCGGCAAGCTTCACCCAACGGTTGGGGCTTGCTCAAACCCGAGAGACTCTTGAAGCTCAAACAGCTCGCAACTGTGGTATTGGGAGTAGTATTTCATGTCGATTCTTGTTGATTTTAACACCCAAAGGTAATCATTCCCCAGCGAACCGCAGAAACATATTGAAAGATAACATATTGAACTTCAGTTAGTTGCATTTAATTAACGGACCCTACTAATTATTATGTCAATAGTCATTTATAACCAATAAAACAAAGATTCAACTACGCTTGTCCAACGTCGGCAAGCGTGTAAAAGCAAAAAGAGGGTGTGTCAAAACTAAAATGACTACTCTTCAAAGTTACAGATTATAACTATGATATTAAAAAGGGTCGTATCAAACTCTGTATTGAGTAATGATACGACCCTTTCTTTAGTCTTTTAGGATGCTCAAATTTCAAATTATAAGTTCATATTTTCAAAAAATGAGTTTTGACACACCCTCTTTTTGGTACATCCTTAGGGATTCGAACCCTAGACCCACTGATTAAGAGTCAGTTGCTCTACCAACTGAGCTAAGGATGCATACTTTTAAGGATTTGCATTCCTTTGAAACAATTGTACATCCTTAGGGATTCGAACCCTAGACCCACTGATTAAGAGTCAGTTGCTCTACCAACTGAGCTAAGGATGCATTGTTTCGCTCATCATCGTCAGGCCTTAGCCTTGATTTCTGAATTGCGAGTGCAAAGGTACAGAGTTTTTTTGTTACCACCAAACATTTCCCCAACTTTTTTACTCAAAAGTCGAAAAAAGTGCAAAAACTCCCTTTTGTGGCACATTTCAACCACATTTTGGTGATTTCAGAAACCACTCATCTGCAACATACCTAAAGATCCTGGTGCGGTTCGTTCACTTGTATCCATTCATCCTATTGCTCGTTCTACAGAGCATCTGGCAATTTCCATTTGGCGCTGTTCCGTCCTCTATCCGCGGCGTGATATGATGAGCCGCACGCTTCTGTTTCATATAGAACGTGCGAAACGTCAAACTGTCCACGAACACAAGGCATAGCCTCATGAAAACATAACTTACCGAAAACGCCCAACAATCTATATTGAAAACTACACATTTCTTTTGAACAAGGAAAATATTGGGCGTAAATACGCGATTCTCAGCAATTCCACACAACCACCTAACAATCAGAGCATTACATCCACCATTCAACATTCAGCCCTCTTCATTCCACCTTACGCCTTGCGAAAGATGCCTTTTCGCAAGACGAAACATGCCTTTACGCACTGCGAAAGACGCCAAACCGAGCTGCGGTTTGGCGTCTTTCGCAACTCAATAAGGCATCTTTTACAAGCAAATTGCTCGTTCGCCATGCGTCGGATCCTCAAAAACGGAGATTTCGCCCTCCAGTTCATCCGAAATTCCGAACCATCTTTTTAGCCAAAAAATCACACAGCGCTGCGTGTAGCCCACCCCATCGTCGAGCCTATTGCCAATCATCGACCTCACGTTTCTTCCTGTAGTTCCATACCGCCTGAACCTTACACGTTCACCCAAACGTGCATGTACCGATTCTATATAGAGGCTCCTTCCAAGCCAATTGAACCCCAATCGGTCACTATACCGAAATAGGGGAAATAGCAGGTTGTTATTGTTCCTTTCCAACGCTTGCCAACGTTTTTTTTCGGCATCTTGCTTCCATTCGCGTTTCGCCATAGCCCGCTATGCCTTTGGGCGCGACTGTCACACCCTACTCGAAACAAAAACTAACAAGCATTGAAATCTAATGGCCGATTGGGGTTGAATATAGTTGTTACGAAAATCCACGGCCCCAAGCAATGGGTGGGTCGGTTAGCATCGACAGATGGTCATAAAACTAAAAAGGGAACCTTTCCCCATGCTGAGAAAGGTTCCCTATATGATGATTTTAATAAATCTCAGAAGCGTTGCTTACAGGCCGAGGCTCTTCTTGATGGCCTCCACCTTGGCAGCGCCCTCACGGTCGAGCTGCTCATACTGCGAAGCGTCGGTCATGGTGCCCTTCACCTCGATGTAGAACTTAATCTTAGGCTCTGTACCTGAAGGACGCACGCTAACCTTCGTGTCGTCGTCGCAGAACCACTGCAGCACGTTGCTTGTCTCCGGCATGTTGAGCGCCGTGGTGTTTCCCTCAGCGTCGGTAGCCTGCAGGGTCTTGTAGTCCTTCCACAGCACCACACGCGAGCCACCCAACTCCTTCGGCGGGTTGGCGCGGAAATTGGTCATCATGTTCTGGATCTCCTCGGCACCACTCTTACCTGGGCGCTCCACATTGATCGTAAACTCCTTAGAGAAGCCATACTCCTTGTAGATGTCCATCAAGATGTCGTAGAGCGTCTTGCCCTTATCCTTAGCGTAGGCGCAAATCTCGGCGAGCAGCGAGCAAGCCGACACGGCATCCTTATCGCGAACGAAATCCTCAGCGAGGAAGCCATAGCTCTCCTCACCACCACCAATATACTGCTGCTTGCCCTCTGAGAGCAGAATCTCGCGTGCAATCCACTTGAAGCCCGTGTAGCAATCGCGCATTTCCACGCCCTGCTTGTCGGCAATCTTCTTGATCAGCTCAGTGGTAACGATGGTCTTCACGATGAAGTCGGTAGGTTTCAGCTTGCCAGTGGCCTTGCGGTTGGCAATGATGTACCACAAGAAGATCATGCAAGTCTGGTTACCATTGATGAGAACCCACTCGCCCTTGTCGTTCTTGCAGGCCATACCCACACGGTCGGCGTCGGGGTCGGAAGCCATCAGGATGTCGGCGTCGAGCGCCTTGGCGTCGCGCAGACCCAATGTCAGAGCCTCAGCAAACTCAGGATTAGGACGATCGACGGTGGGGAAGTTGCCATCCTTGATCATCTGCTCGGGCACACAGTGCACGTTATCGAAGCCCCAGTAAGCCAAAGAGCGGGGAATCATCACGCGGCCTGCACCGTGAAGCGGAGTGTAAACGATCTTCAGGTCGTGTTGGCGACGAATCACCTCGGGGTCGATGCTGATGGTACGGATCTGGCGCAGATACGGCTCGTCAATATCCTCACCAATGATCTGGATAAGCTCGGGGTTGGGAGTAAACTTCACATCATCGATGGTCACCTTGTTAACCTCATCGATAATGCCCTTGTCGTGCGGTGCAATGACCTGGGCGCCATCCTCCCAATAAGCCTTGTAGCCATTATATTCGCGTGGGTTGTGGCTTGCCGTGAGGTTCACGCCAGCCTGTGCCTTCAGGTAGCGGATGGCATACGAGCACTCAGGTGTAGGACGAAGGTCGTCGAAGATGTAAGCCTTGATGCCATTGGCAGAGAAAATATTGGCAACGGTCTCTGCGAACAGACGGCTGTTGTTGCGGCAGTCGTGGCACACCACAGCGCTAATCTCCTTGCGGTCCTTATAGCATTTCTTCAAGTAGTTGGCAAAACCCTGAGTGGCCATACCAACGATATACATATTCATACGGTTGGTTCCGGCGCCCATGATGCCACGAAGGCCACCTGTTCCAAACTCCAGGTTTCTGTAGAAAGCCTCAATGAGATTGGTCTTGTCGGGGTTGTCGAGCAGGTCTTGAACCTCTTGACGGGTCTTCTCATCAAAAGACGGCGACAGCCACTGCTTGGCCTTAGCCTCACACTGAGCTATCAGTTCTGCATTGTTTTCCATATTCTTCTTATGTTTTATAGTGTTATCTTGTAGGGCAAAGTTACCACAAAAAATCTAATTACACCCTATAACTTCAGCATTTTTTAGTAATTTTGCACATAATAAGGCTACAAAAAGTAAGAACATCATTCACATAACTCATTCACACTCATGTATTTCACAGGACTCATCATCGCGGTCAGCACGTTTCTCGTCATTGGTCTCTTCCATCCACTCGTCATCAAGACCGAGTATTATTGGGGCACTCGCCCGTGGATCGCGTTTCTCTTGGCGGGCATTGCCTGCATCATCGGGTCGCTATGTATCGAGGAAACCATCGCCTCGTCGCTCGTAGGCGTGGTGGGCGCAAGCCTGCTGTGGTCGATCGGCGAACTGTTTGAGCAGAAGAAGCGCGTGGAGAAGGGTTGGTTCCCCATGAACCCCAAACGTAAGGACCAATACCAAACGATGGACGGAAGCGAGCCCCAGCGCTCCACCAACAAGAGCAACAAGCCTAACGCCCCACGCGCATGAAGACCCTATTATTATTGGTGGGAAAGACCCAAAACAAGCATTTCATTGCCGGCATCAACGATTACGCAGAGCGCATAGGCCATTACATGCCGTTCGAGATCAAAGTGATTCCCGAGCTCCGAAACACCAAAAACCTTTCGGAACAGCAGCAAAAGACCCAGGAGGGCGAACTGCTGCTGAAGCAGTTGCAACCTTCCGACACGGTGGTGCTGCTCGATGAGCGCGGCACTGAGCACCGCAGCGTGGAGTTTGCCGACTGGTTACAGAAGAAGCAAAACACCGCACGCCGCCTCGTTTTCATCATCGGCGGCCCTTATGGATTTTCGGAAGCCATCTACAAACGCGCCAACGAGATGGTGTCGCTCTCACGTATGACCTTCAGTCATCAGATGGTTCGACTGGTTTTCACCGAGCAAATCTACCGGGCTTGCACCATCATCAAGGGCGAGCCATACCATCACGAATAAGGGAACTGCACGCCCCACCCCATTCTTTCCGCACCGCGCGCGTCGCCTCATCTCAGCAAAACACTCTACAAAAACCACTCTACCAAATCATTATTCACAACCATGAGAAAAGCATTATTGTCGTTAGCCCTTTGCGCCCTGCCGCTCGCCATCCATGCGCAGCAACGGCCCGAAGTTCACCAAGAGGCCAAGCCTGGATTGAGATGGTGGTGGTTGGGATCGGCTGTCGACAAGCCAAACCTTCAATGGACCTTGCAACAATATGCCAATCAGGGCGTGGGAGCCGTGGAGATAACGCCCATCTATGGTGTGCAGGGCAATCAGGCAAACAACATCGATTACCTGTCAGACCACTGGATGGAAATGTTGCGATTCACGGAACAACAAGGTAGGGCCACTGGCATCGAGGTCGACATGGCCACGGGTACGGGATGGCCCTTTGGTGGACCATGGGTACCGCTGCAAGAGAGCGCCTCACAGATGGTCATTGTCGACAAGCGCGTAGACGAGCGCAAATTGAAAGCTCTGGACCTCACGCCACCCAGCAAGAAGGCAAACAACTGCCAACTGGTGGGCATCTACGCTTTTTCGGATGGCATCGCCGTCAATCTCATCAAGGCTTTTGGCGAAAAGAAATTCAAAATCAACAAGCAACAACAAGGAAACACCATCACGTCGCTCACCCTCGATGGCAAATTGCCCAGCAAAGGGCCATGGCGCATCATGGCGCTTTATCAGAAATTCGGGGTGATGCGGGTGAAACGCGCAGCACCTGGCGGGGCCGGACTGGTGGTAGACCACTTCAACAAGATGGCCGTCGGCCACTATCTCCAACACATCGAGCAAGCTTTCGAGCGCACTCATACGCCCTACCCCCACACCTTCTTCAACGACAGCTACGAGGTGGCGGAAGCCGATTATACCACGGATCTGTTCAAGGAGTTTGAGAAACGGCGTGGATATTCGTTGGAGGCAAACCTCAACAAGCTGGTGGATGGCGACCCTATGGTTGTGGCCGACTATCGTGAAACACTGGGCGACCTGCTGCTTGAAAACTTCACTGAGACGTGGACGGCGTGGGCTCACAGTCATGGCGCCATTACGCGCAATCAGGCTCATGGCTCGCCAGCTAACCTCATCGACTGCTATTCGGCGGTAGACATACCCGAGATTGAGGGCTTTGGCCTGTCTGATTTCGGCATCAAGGGACTACGGAAGGATTCGGGATTCACCCGAAAGAACGACTCCGACTTTTCCATGTATAAGTGGGCGTCATCGGCTGCGCACATCAACGCCAAGCCCTTCACGTCGAGCGAAACGTTCACATGGCTCACCGAACATTTCAGAACCTCGCTTTCGCAAATGAAACCCGACATGGATTTGATGTTCGTGGGTGGCGTCAACCACATGTTTTTCCATGGCACAGCCTATTCGCCCAAGAACGATCCGTGGCCCGGATGGAAATTCTATGCCAGCGTGGACATGAGTCCCACCAACACCATTTGGCGAGACGCACCATATCTGATGAGCTATATAACCCGTTGTCAGAGCTTCTTGCAATGGGGAAAGCCTGACAACGACTTCCTGGTTTTCGTACCGGTGCGCGACCTTTGGCATAAGCAAAGCAAGGGCAAACGCCTCATGCAATTTGCCATTCACACCATGGGCCAACTGGCACCTGAGTTCTCCGAAACCATCGACAACATCGACCGCATGGGCTTCGACTGCGACTACATCAGCGAGCGGTGGTTGTTACAGACACGGTTTGTCGACGGAATGTTGCAAACGGCTGCAGGAACACGCTACAAAGCGCTCATCCTTCCCAGCAAGGACAACTTGCTTACGAAAGCCGTAAGAAGCCATATCGACACGCTGCGACAACAAGGCGCCACCATCATTGTGGGCACAAACAAGCTACAGATGGCGCAAGTGGCACATCCGGAAGCCCTAAAAGCCGACCTCGGGCTCAAACTTATCAGGAGGGCCAACGCCCAAGGCCATCATTATTTCATAGCCAACCTATCGGACCACGACGTGGAATCTACGGTTGCCCTGGCCGTTCCGTTCCAAAAAGCGTTATGGTTCGACCCTATGACAGGCCAGCGTTTCCAAGCCGAAACACACAGCGACTCATTGCACATCTGCCTACGTTCGGGCGAATCGCTTATCCTACAAACCTTCAAAGAGGCCTCTGAGGCAATCTCTAAGGAGTTGGGCGGCCTACCCGTACGCACAACAACACAGATCGAAAACACCCGCAAGGTGCTGGATAAAGGATGGACCCTTTCGTTCAAAGACTGCTCACCAACCTACGACAAGCTATTAAGCATTGGCCAACCTACGGCTTGGGAGAACCTGAACGACACCTTGCGAACGCTTATGGGAACAGGCGTCTACGAATGTAAAGTGAACTTTAAGAAGGGCGAACTGAGCGGGGCCAATTGGGCCATCGACCTCGGCGATGTACGAGAGAGCGCCCGCGTGTACATCAACGACTCGCTAATAGGCTGCGCTTGGGCCGCACCTTTCACCCTGCAGTTCTCCAATCTGCTGAAGCCGGGCATGAATCGCATACGCGTTGAGGTAACCAACCTGCCTGCCAACCGCATCGCCCAACTGGACCGAGAGGGCTACAAATGGCGGAAGATGGAGGAGATCAATGTGGTGAACATCAACTATAAGACGACGAGCTACGCCAATTGGGCTCCCGTTCCATCCGGACTCAACAGCCAAGTGGTGCTTTATAGGGTGAAATGAGGCGCAAAACACGAATCTTCTTACGTGCTCCCCAACGTGTCATGGGGTGGCCAAAGGGACGAAGAAAGGCTCCAAAACCAAGCGGTTTGACCCATTAGTCCCAAACAAAAAGCCTTGTATGGACATACGCAGACGAGCCGAAACAAGTCGGATGACGTATGCCCATGCAAGGCTTTCGAATATCCACGAACAGATTTTGCGCGTTAGGCTTGCAAAGAAGCCTGGTACCACGCATAGAGTTTTCGCACGCCTTCGTCGATCTCCACCTTGTGATGCCAACCCAAACGGTGAAGTTTGCTCACATCAATGAGCTTTCTTGGCGTTCCGTTGGGTTTGTTTTGGTCCCAACAGAGTTGGCCTTCGAAGCCTACTGTTGCCACAACCTTCTCCGCCAACTGCTTGATAGTCAACTCCTTTCCTGTACCCACATTGATGTGGCAGTTGCGTATCTCACCCAACGACGTAATAGCTCCACCGCGTCCTTCGGAGTTGTTTCGGTTTACCTCACCATCGGCTTTTACACCGTAGAACACCGAAGAATACTTTTCTATGCCTATGATGTCCTTGAAATCAACATTCAAAAGAACATAAACACTGGCGTCGGCCATGTCTTCGCTCCATAGGAATTCGCGAAGCGGACTGCCATCGCCCCAAAGCGTTACCTTGTTATCCTCAATGCCATAGAAGGCCAACGCTTGCAGGATACGCTCCGCATCGTTGCCGCCATCCACATTGCCTTCACCAATAATCGCCTGTAACTTGGCCGGCGGATTGATGGGGCGCTTGTTCATATCCACCCGAATGGCATCCCAATCGCCATCGTGGATGAGCTTCGAGAGGTACACCTTGCGCATCATGGCGGGTAGCACATGACTGTTCTCCAAATGGAAATTGTCGTTGGGACCATAGAGATTGGTGGGCATCACGGCAATATAGTTGGTGCCATACTGAAGGTTATAGCTCTCGCACATCTTCAAACCGGCAATCTTGGCAATGGCATACTCCTCATTGGTGTATTCGAGCGGCGATGTGAACAACGCGTCTTCCTTCATCGGTTGCGGAGCATTCTTGGGATAGATGCAGGTGGAACCAAGGAAAAGGAGCTTCTTTACATGATGCTTGTAAGCCTGCTCGATGACGTTGCATTGCATCTTCATGTTCTGCATGATAAAGTCGGCGCGATAGAGCGAGTTGGCCATAATGCCGCCCACAAAGGCCGCGGCCAACACCACCGCATCGGGTTGCTCCTCATCGAAGAATCGCTTTACAGCCTGTTGGTCGGTCAAATCGAGTTCGCAATGTGTACGGCCCACCAAGTTATGGTATCCTCTGCTCTCAAGATTATTCCAAATGGCCGAGCCCACCAAGCCGCGATGACCTGCCACAAAGATCTTACTGTTCTTATCCAAAGACATAATTCTATTGAACGATTATCTATAACACCCTATTATTCAGGCAACTGCGCCTTCAGGTAAAGTTTGTGAACAAACTTCATGTCGTGCTCCACCATGATGCGAACGAGATCTTCGAAGCTTGTCTTGCGTGGGTTCCAGCCCAACGCAGTCTTCGCCTTCGTGGGATCGCCAAGGAGCTGTTCGACCTCGGCAGGACGGAAATACTTGGGGTCGACCTCCACCAACACTCGGCCAGTGGCCTTGTCGTAGCCCTTCTCGTCGACGCCCTCGCCCTTCCATTCGAGCTCAATGCCACACTCATGGAAAGCCAATGTGGCAAACTCGCGCACGGTATGCATCTCGCCTGTGGCAATAACGAAGTCGTCGGGTTGGGGCTGTTGGAGGATGAGCCACATGCACTCCACATAGTCGCGGGCGTATCCCCAGTCGCGTCGGGCGTCCAAGTTGCCCAAGTAAAGCTTGTCCTGGTAACCCTGCGCAATACGACAGGCGGCAAGCGTGATCTTTCTTGTCACAAAGTTCTCGCCACGTCGCTCACTCTCATGGTTAAAGAGGATGCCATTGCAGCAATACATATCATACGACTCGCGATAGTTCTTCATGATCCAAAAGCCATAGAGCTTGGCCACCGAGTATGGGCTACGCGGATAGAACGGTGTGGTTTCTTTCTGCGGAACCTCCTGAACCTTACCAAACAACTCGGAGGTTGAAGCCTGATAGATGCGACAAAAATGCTCCAAATGGCAAATGCGCACGGCCTCCAACAGGCGCAACACACCTACGGCATCGGTGTCGGCGGTATACTCAGGCACATCGAACGACACCTTGACATGGCTCTGCGCAGCAAGGTTATAAATCTCATTGGGCTTGATTTCATTAATGACGCGAATGAGCGACGACGAGTCGGTCATATCGGCCCAATGCAGATTGACGAGGCGTTGCTTCTTCATGTCGCGCACCCACTCGTCGAGATAAAGATGCTCAATACGTCCGGTGTTGAACGATGACGAACGGCGCAGCAAACCATGAACCTCATATCCTTTTTCGATCAAGAACTCGGCCAAATAACTGCCATCCTGACCCGTAATACCTGTAATCAGGGCAACCTTTCTGTTTTCCTGTTGTGCTTCCATATTTTTGTTTGTGTACTATCGTTTGTTTGGAGCAATCCATGTTGCTCTCCTTATTATAATATCATTCTGCGACATGCGGGCTAAGGCTCAAACGCACCGTTCTGGCAACTATCCGCATGAAGAACGTTTGAGGGTGAAGACGTTTCTGACCAACACCTTCACCCCTATTGGTTTTATTCGCTAAACTGTTTGATGCGTTGCTCCTCGCTGAGTTTGCAGATGAGCAACTTGCCATCGTGTTCGGCAACGATATATCCGTCGAGACCTTGCACTACCGTTTTCACCCCCTGGGTTACATGCACCATACAGTTGTGGCTATCAAACATCTTGATGTTCTCGCCAATGAGGGCGTTGCCATACACGTCGCGCTCGCTTTGCAGGCGCAACGCGCCCCATGTGCCAAGGTCGCTCCAACCAAAATCGGCGGGGCAAACAAAAATCTCCTCAGCCTTCTCCATCACGGCATAGTCGATGGAGATATTGTCGCAATCGCCATAAATATCGTCGATGATTTGCTGTTCCTCTGGCGTTCCCAGCTTATCCTGCAAACGCTCAAAGATGCGATTGATGCGGGGAGCATACATTCTGAGGGCATTGACGATGGTCTCGACACGCCAAATGAAGATGCCTGCGTTCCAAAAATAATTGTTCTCCTGGATATATTGCTTAGCTGTCGCCAGGTCGGGCTTCTCACGGAACTGGTCTACACGGAACAACTCCTTGTTGCGTAACGAGTTGGTCGACAGGTCAGCCTGAATGTATCCATATCCCGTCTCAGGCCGATTGGGCTTCATGCCAAGCGTTACGATGGCGTCGGTCTCTTGTGTAAACTTAAGGCATTGGCCGACAACACGCTGAAACTCCACCACATCAGTCACCACATGGTCGCTGGGCGTCACCACGATATTGGCCATGGGATCTTGCACTTTGATACGCCACGACACATAGGCGATGCACGGAGCCGTGTTGCGTCGGCATGGTTCCTGCAAGATATTGCTTTCAGGAATGTCGGGCAACTGCTCTTTCACCAGCGAAGCGTAGCGTTTGTTGGTCACCACCCACACGTTTTCAGCGGGGCAGATTCCCTTGAAACGATCTCGCGTCATTTGCAAGAGTGTACGGCCAACGCCCAGTACGTCGATAAACTGTTTGGGTCTCTCCTCTGTGCTCATGGGCCAGAACCTACTGCCCACGCCACCTGCCATAATGACCAGGTGATTGTTTGTTTCAGCCATATTTGTTCAACTTGTTATTAATTAAAACAAAGTTACCTAAAAAAAGTTACATGCACAAACTTTTTACTCTATCTTTGGCTTTTGGCATTATTTTCGTAATTTTACACCCTAAAGACAAAGATTATGCTCGCACAATACATTCTGACTGGCCTTGTGGTGGCAGCAGCCGTTGCTTACGCGGCATGGCGCATATACGATAGGATCAAGCACGCCGACCGGTGCCGGGGCTGTGCGCTTATGGAACAATGCCACAAACGGAACGGAAAACATCGTCCGCTCATCTCGCGCAAACCTTCTGCACAAAGCCCATGCGATGCGCAAGAGCCTTCGCGCAACGAGCAAGCCCATCCACAACGAACGTAACGATGGGGCTACGCTCCCCTATCAGCATGCATCAAAGGTGATGCTCGGGCACGACAGCAAAGTAAAGCAGGTCGTGGTCAGTATTGTTCTCCATGAAATGGCTATGGCCCATGGGGCAATAATGGCACTGGCCCGCGCGGCATGTCTCCACCTCACCATCATAATGGAACGTGGCCACGCCACTGATAACATATATGATCTCGCAGTTTTGCTCGTGTGTGTGCAAACCTGTCGAAGCGCCCGGACGAAGGGTGGAATACATAATCTTCACCTTATCATCGGTATAATTACGTGTGTCCAACGGACCGTTTCCTCCTTTGAAGTTCATCTGATGAACCTCTGCAATCTCATCAAAATCAATTACCATCTTGCGAAATATTAAGTTGTTATGCAAAGATAGTGCAAATTAAAGAGAATGCAAAGCAAGCGAGCCTATTTTTACACTCAAAGAAAAACATACCGGGATCTTATTGCCAAAGCTAACGGATATTCATCTTCTGGAAACGACCCAGCCGCTACACGGCTATTACCTTTTCCAACATTTGCTCTTCTTACGCAAGAGCACAAACGAGGCGGAATAAACGCTAACAAGAACACTATTCCCACGACCCATTTGGGATTAAGAAAACCGACAACTTACCACCTCTTAGACCCAAGTAACAAAAACTAAAAACGAATGACCGATGCAGAATATCAACAATAAAGGTGTGCCCCGTATAAGAGCACACCTTATTGTTAGGTATCTTTCGTAACTGCCACTCTAAGAGGAGCGCATCAGATATTTGAGCTTAGGAAAGCTAATCTCATAGGTCTGACATTCCGATAGCTCAGAGAGGGTTACTCAGATGGCTGTTAGAGATTTATTCGGTAGCGCCATTCAGGCTCACGATGTAAGCCTGGTTGGCAGGAGTCTCAGCCACGCCGTTGTAGACAGTCAACGGACCATAGATGGTCACATCGTCGCCTACCTTAACCTGCTTGTCGCCATCGGCCCACTTGCGGTTGCCCATATAGAGCACGCGGAAGGCCTCGAAGTCCTTAGCCTTATCGTTGGCATAAGTACCATCGGTTGAAATGTAGAACGAAGCATTACCGTAATTAGCGTTGAACTCGCTTGCAACCTTAGATATCTTACCGGCTACGTACACCTTGGCTGATGTGCCTGCGTTGGCGGCAGCCACAGCGCCCAAACCGCTGAACGGATTGGCCTTGGTGCCGATACCATGAGCATCGGTGGTCACACCGTTAACGCTATACACATAGCCCTTGTCGGTCTGAGCCACACCATTGTACTTCTTCACGGTAGCGCAGATAATGACCTCGGCACCTGTAGCGATCGGAGCATTGCCCTCAACCCACTTCTGGTTGTTGAACCACAAAGCGCGGAACACCTGCATATCCTTGGCGGCATCGCCGTTGTTGTAGGTTCCGTTAGAAGAAATCCAGAACGTTCCGTTGCCAAACTTGGCGCCAAACTGACCGTTGGCGTCAACCTTAGAAACGTAACCCTTGATGTAAACCTGTGTGGGAGACACGTTGTCGCCCAGCGACTTCACATAGTCGATAGCCTCCTCAACGGTGTAAGGCACAGCCAGAGTGCCCGACAGGCCAGCCTGAGCCACCTGGAGCTTCACACTTGAAGAGTTGCCAGATTTGCTTGACGTGAAGGTCACGCCAGCGCTACGTGCACCAGCCACGTTATTGTTAGCATGGAAAGTTACAATAACGGTATCAGAAGGATTGGGCTCAATCTTTGAAGGAATACCAGCGATGAACTTGGTCTTCACAACGCGGAGCCAGCTCTGGGCATTGGCGTCGATCTCAGGATAGACACCGCTTCCCTTATAAGCCACTTTCACATTGTACTCGCCACCAGCGGCAGGAATAACACCTTCAGGAGTCTCAACGATCTTCACCAACGACTTCTTAATGTTGAGAACCGTTACGTTGACGAGCTGACCATTTCCATTATAGGTGCTTCTCGGACCCTCCACAGTGATGTAGTCGCCCTTCTCAATGCCTAAGCTTGAGAAGTTCTTCTGCTTACCATCCTTGTCAAGCGTACCATAGAGATAAAGTTCACCTGTACCATCATTGATATAGAGGTTGCCGTATGTAGTGTTAGCGATGTCGGTCACCGTACCGCTTACGCGATAGGTCTTGCCATCAGGACCAGCCAGCACCTCAGCACATGTTGCTGTTGTGGCCTCCATAGAGCCCTGACGAACCACCAAGTACTGACGCTTGTCGCCAATGCTAATCTGCAAAGGAATCTCACGACCACTTCCTGTGGCGTCGGCGTGGAAGATCACCTGTGTAACACCGGCCGATCCCTTCAAAGTAGTGGCTGTGAGCCATGTGGGCAACTCAGCCGTGATATCCTTCTTGTCGGCATCCTTGCCAATCACCACCGACTTTTCAAACTCCCAATCGCCAGTGGCGCTGATATTCACAGTGTCGTTACCACCGCCCTCGGGAATCGTCAGGTAAGTCTTGTCGAGAGAAATCTCGGCAAGCGAACCGATCGTGTTATCATCCGAACATCCCACCATGAGGAATGCGCCCAGGATGAAGCTTAATGAATATTTCAGTTTCATAAAATTCAAACTTAAAGAGTTCTTGATTAGTTGAACATGTATTTAACACCGATAGAAGCGTACCAGCACTGGCCTACAACCGGGTTGTAGACGAAGGTCTTCACGTTGCCGTTGACAGCCTTAGGTGTAGAGAACACGGGATAACCGTCAGCGTCAGTGTGGTCATACTTCAAGATACGACCCTCGTTGAGCGCAGGGTTCATGTACTTAGAAACACCCCAACTATCATTGAAGAGGTTCAAGAGGTTCTTCACGTCGAATGAGAGCTGCAGGGTGTGCTTGGTCTTGGCGACGTTCACCGTGAAGTCGTGCTTGTAGCTGATGTCAACGCGATGCACCCAAGGACTGTAAACGCTGTAAGCCTCGGCGTACTCGCCCTGATGATCCTTCAGATAGCCATTGGCATGAACATAGTCCATGAAACGCTTCTGGTCGTCGAGCGATGTGAAACGGAACTCATTGTTAGCCACCTGCTTGTCGGTGGGGATGTAAAGAGCATCGTAGCTATAGCCATCACCGTTCATGTCGTTGGCCAGCATGTATGAGTAGTTGTAACCACCGCGCCATGTCTCGTAAATCAAGCTATAGTGGTTGCCGCTGCGGTCGTGAGCGGTAGCCGACAGGAAGAAACGGTCGGGAGTGGTGTTGATGCTGTTGTGCAGCTTGATGCGGTTAGGACCGAACACGGTGGGCACGTATGTGAATGCCGACTCAGCGTTCGAACCAGGCAGAGAGGTAACCTCCTTGTTGACCTGATGGGTGTAAGCAGCAGTCAGGCTCAACCACTTGGTGGGCTCGGCCTTCACCTGGAACATGGTAGACCAACCATATCCACGGCTTGTGTTCTCAAGCACGAAGGCCTTTGTTGATGTGCGGAAACCTGTGGGATAGATGGGACGATTATCGGCGCCATTCCAACGAGCGAAGCTCTCAGGATCGCGCATGCTCCAGTCGGAGATTGTGGCAGCGTTAAGCGTCTTGTTGAAGATGGCCTCAGCGGTCACCGTCATCGGGAAGCCCACGGGCAAAGAGTAATCGACAGCGATAGAGCTCTTCCAAACCTGAGGCATCTTGAAGTCGTGGTCTACGGCAGAGATAGAGCTGGGCACCGTTCCCTCCTCAGGAGTAATGGTGGTGGGGTAACCCATTGCACCAAGTTTGTTGTAAAGAGCGGCGATAGAGGCGCGGCCATTTTCGTCGGTCACGAGACCGCCAGAGAAAGCACCTGTGAGGATGTCGTTAACCGATGTGTAGCCATTCTGGGCAGCATAAGCCTGAACGGCGGCGGGCAGACGGTTGAAGTTGGTTGTGGGACCCAGCTGCATCTGGTACTGCACCATACCTGAGTTGGTAGGCATGTTGGTGAAGAACACCAAAGGCAGACGGCCTGAGAAGAGACCTGTTCCACCACGAACGATCAGGCTTCTATCCTTCATCACATCCCATGTGAAACCAACACGGGGAGAGAATGTGAGGCTTGATGACGGCCACTTGCCAGTGTCGATGTGACGACCGTTGTAGCTAAGTTCCTTGATGGCGTTGTTGGTCATCAAGTCGCCATTGTTGAAGAAGATGTTGTCGATACGCAATCCGTAAGTCAACTTGAAGTTGTCGGTAGCCTGCCACTCATCCTGGCCATAGATACCCACCTTGCTATACTGCACGCGAGCAGTAGGATTCATGTCGCCGTTGTAACCGTAAGTCAAGCACACCACCTCAGGAGCGGCGCCGTTGATGAAATCGTCGACGCTACGATAGCGGTAGTAACCTGTTCCGTTACGCATATACTGGTTGTCGGCCATCTGGTGCTCAAAGTTGAAGCCACCCATGATCTTATGGTTGCCATAATAATAGGTGAGGTCATCCTTGATGTTCCAAGTGGTGTTGTGCACAGCGTTGTTCCATGTGAAGAGCTCATAACCGAGCGACATGTACTGCACGTTCTGGCCTGTTCCGTCCTGGATGTCGATGAAGGGGAACTCAGAAGAGTCGGTGCCACGCACATCATCCTTCTTGGCGAATGTGGCGAGGAACTGGTTGGAGAGGTTGCTCGTCAGACGGCTGTTCAAGTCGAGAGAGAACGAGTGCACCTTGTTGTTCACCGAGTACATAGAGTTGGAGAACGACATACTATACAAAGAAGTACGTGAGTAGGGCGAGCGAACACCACCGTCCATTGAAGAGGCGTTGGGTGCCGTCCAGTTCTCGTTGTTGGTATAGTTGTAGCGGAAAGCCAGCTTGTGCATGTTGTTGATGTTCCAGTCGATACGGGCCAACAGCTTGGTGTTGTTCTTATCGGCGGGGAAGCTTGTGTATGAACCAGGGTTGTAACCATACTTGGTCATCACATGCTCCTTTACGCGCTCCATGTCGGCAACCGATGCGTATGACAGACCAGCGTCGGAGTTGCCCACGCCATCCTCAGAGGCGCGCCATGTAACGGCCTCCGTCGGGGTCTTAACCACCTCGGCGTTCACGAAGAAGAAGAGCTTATCCTTGAGGATCGGTCCACCAAGCGTCATGCCATAAGTGGTAGAGCGGTCCTTGGCGCGAGCTGTAGCGATGGTTGTTCCGTCGATGGCGTCACCACGCATGTTCTCGTTCTGGTGATAGATGTAAGCCGTACCCTTGAAGGTGTTGGTACCGCTCTTTGTGATAGCGTTCAAGCCGCCGCCGATGAAGTTGGTCTGGCGCACGTCGAACGGCGAGATAACCACCTGCACCTCCTGGATGGCATCCATAGAGATGGGGTTGCCGCCACCGGGCAGGTTTGAAGACAAGCCAAAGTCGTTGTTGAAGTTGGCACCATCAACCGTGAAGTTGGCTGTACGACCATCAGAGCCGGCGAACGTCAATCCGTTACCTCCGTAAGGAGAGAGGCGGGTGAGCTCGCTTACCGAACGGTTTACCGTAGGCATGCTTGCAATCATCGAGTTGTCGATGTTGGTCGACGCGCCTGTCTGCTCTGTGGTGAACTTAGTTGCCTTAGAGACGACCGTCACCTCCTTCAGCTCGTTGGTAGCCTCGTTAAGCACAACTGGCAGATTGTAGGTCTGAGCAAGTTCCAACTTAACATCGGTGAATTCCTTGGCCTGATAGCCAACATAGCTCACCTTGACTGTGTAAGGACCACCGGGGCGCATACCATTGATGGTAAACATACCCTTGCTGTTGGTCACAGCCTGGTACTTGGTTCCCGAGGGCGTGTGCACGGCCTCGATGGTAGCGCCAATGACGGTCTCGCCATCGGCCATTACCTTACCACTCAAACCAGAAGTTGTAATCTGAGCCGTCATTGTGGTAATGAAGCTTACCATCAACGCAACCAGAATAAGCAATCTTTTCTGCATAAGTTTGATAAATTAAAATTAAATAATATGGGGAGAATCCCCGTTCATTGTTGATTGTTTGCAAATTTACCTAAAAAAGGTGAAGAGGGTGTTACGATGATGTGAAATTTTCTGCGACGAGCCCAAATTCCTTAGTTCTGCATCTTCAGGCATTCCACCTCTTGCAGCCATAGCGCCGACACGGCATCCGAGGGCATGCGCCAATCGCCTCGCGGACTGAGACTTACCGATCCCACCTTCGGCCCATCGGGCAGGCAGGAGCGTTTAAACTGCTGGTTGAAGAAACGTCGGCAGAACACGCCCAACCAATGGATGATGGTGGTGTCGTCGTAACGGCCCACCGATTCGTCGTTGCCATTGTTGTCGCCAAACGCTTTCTGCGCCAAGAGGAATATCTTACGGGGGCTGAAGCCGTGGCGAAGGAAATGATAGAGGAAGAAATCGTGGAGCTCATAGGGTCCCACAAGGTCCTCGGTCTTCTGCTTGATCTGTCCGTTCTCATCGGCCGGGATCAGTTCGGGCGAGATGGGTGTGTCGATAATGTCGCGCAACACAGATGCCGAAGCGTCGTCGACGGTTTGCGCCACATAGCGCACCAGGTCCTTGATGAGCGTCTTGGGCACCGATGCGTTCACACCATACATCGACATGTGGTCGCCGTTATAGGTGGCCCACCCCAACGCCAGCTCTGAGAGGTCGCCCGTTCCAATCACCATGCCTCCCACCTGGTTGCTCAGGTCCATGAGGATTTGTGTGCGTTCGCGCGCCTGACTGTTCTCGTAGGTCACATCGTGCACGGCCGCGTCATGGCCAATATCCTCGAAATGCTGCGTCACGCTCTTGGCAATGCTAATCTCGCGAACGGTCACCCCGAGGTCGTTCATCAGGTTGATGGCGTTGTTATAGGTGCGGTCGGTGGTGCCAAAGCCAGGCATGGTTACGCCCACTATGCCCTTGCGGTCGAGCTTCAGCTTATCAAAGGTCTTCACGCAAACCAGCAAGGCCAACGTGGAGTCGAGTCCACCGCTGATGCCCACCACCACGTTCTGGGCATGGGTATGGACGATGCGCTTGGCGAGCCCCATGACCTGTATGTTGAGAATCTCCTCACACGACTGTCGCATGGTCTCATCCGACGGCGTGAAAGGTTGAGGTTCTACGTGGCGCTCCAACACAAAGTCGCGCAACTGCGCAGGCTCGGCCTCGACAAAACGGATGTTCTCACCGATCATGCGGCGCTGCGCGTTCACAAATGTGGTGTTGTTGCGACGGTCAGCCCTGAGGCTCTCCACGTCGACCTGGGCCTCCACGACCTGCGCTTCCAGCGAGAAACGCTTGCCTTCGGCCAAGCAACGGCCATTCTCGTAAATCAGGGCGTTGCCACCATACACCACGTCTTGTGTGCTCTCGCCAAAGCCTGCCGAGCAATACACGTATGCGCTCATGGTGCGTGCGCTCTGTTGGGCGAGCAGACCGGTCAGGTACTCATGCTTTCCCAGAAGCTCATCGGAAGCCGAGAGGTTGAACACGATGTCGGCACCCGCCAAGGCCAGGTGGTTGCTGGGAGGTGTAGGAGCCCACACGTCCTCACAAATCTCCACACCAAACACGGCGCCATCGGCCGTGCGGAAGAGTTGGGGGGCGGGAGTCAGCGTCACCATGTGGCCCGCATAGCGTATGGTCATCTCGCGCAGGTCTTGCAACGAGGCAAACCAGCGCTTCTCATAAAACTCATTGTAATTGGGGAGATAGGTCTTGGGAACAATGCCCAAGATCTTGCCTTTCTGAAGCACAATACCACAGTTGAGCAACAGGCCGCCCGCCACGACGGGGGCGCCCACAATGCAGATGATGTCCAACTGGCGCGTGAAGTCGAGCAGGGCCATCACGCTGTTCTCGGCAGCGTCGAGCAGCAGTTGCTCGCGAAAGAGGTCCTGACACGTATAGCCCGTGACGCTCAGCTCTGGAAACACGATGATTTCCACGCCGCGCCCTTCAGCCTGGGCTATGATTACTTCCATCTCCTTTGTGTTCCGAACACAATCGGCAACCTTCACAGAAGGCACAGCCGAGGCCACTTTGATAAATCCGTACTTCATATTATCAATTCTTCCTCTATTAAATAGGAATGCATTAATATTCCGCAAAGTTAGCCAATTTTTCTTAAATCATCAAACGCTGACGCTAAAAAACTATGCTTCCTAATGCTTTTATATACAATCTTTTCCTCCTATTCTCCTTTCTGCATCATTTATTGCAAGCCATGCCCAAAGGCAAATAGCGTTAAAAAACTACAATTTGTTACCACGGCTCAAGAATATCAACTATATTTGCAACAATAAACCTAAATTCCACAACAATGTCACACGATTGGCCCGTCAAACATAAAGTGTTGCTGTTCATTCTCCTCGTGTTTGCCATTTTCCCTGCAAACGCACAGACTACTGTTGCGCAATACAAGGCATGCCTTGAGAAACATGGTGAGGATCCCGTAGAATACATATTCCGACTGTTTGAAAAGGCAGATGTGGTGATCCTTGGCGAACGCGATCATCGCGACATCACACAATACGATTTCATCTCGCGCCTACTGGCAGACAAGCGCTTTTCCGAACGAATCGGTTACGTTTACACAGAGGTGGGAAACGCCAACAAGACAGAATCTGCCAACAAACTAATCAAAACAGACTGGGCAAGCGAGGAGGATTTTCAAAAAGCGCTAAGGGAACACTTACGCTATGAAGATTATGGCTTCCTTTGGGAAAAAACCAATCGCTCCACATTTCTCGACAACCTCTATCACATCAACCAAAAGTTGCCCCACGACAAGAGGATAACCCTTGGACTAACCGACATCGCCTTCGATTGGACCCAATGGACTTCGCCCGACAAATACAAGTGGACCTTTCCCAATAAATACAGGAAATGGGTACGCAAAAACACCTATTTCCACAAAGGGCAGCGCACTATCATTCGTGACAGGGAAATGGCAAAAAACTTCCTGAGCCAATACAAGAAGCAGAAGGCTATTAACGGTCACCAAAAGGCGCTCGTCATTTGGAATGAGCCACATGCCATGCGTTTGCCTCATGGCAAATGTGCTGGCTACCGCACGAAGAAGTCCCTCGGAGAAGAAAACGTAAAGATTGTTTGCCTCAATTGGTACATTTGGAGCAACCCTGGCGAATTTGACTTTGCAGCATCAAGCGGACCAGGACTCATCGACGACGGACAATGGGATGCGGCGTTCCAGTTAACAGGCAACAAGCCAGTAGGATTCGACCTGAAGGGAACACCTTTCGGCGACACCAAAGCATGGCATTACAACGACGGAACATCGTGGAAAGACCTTTCTGACGGCTACATTTTCCTCAATCCGTTCTACGAATTCATAGGCTCGATAGGTATCAAGAATATTCTCAACGATGAATGTAAGCCTGATATGCAACGCCGCCTCAACCTGATGGCCGACACAGGCGAAATGCCTTCTAACGATTGGGACGAGATGAAGCTGTATTACAATACGGTACGAACCTTCCCGATTCCCGATGAAAGGACTCGGAAACACATGAAGGAACAACTCGACAAGCAACTGCAACAAGCACAGGAACACTAAGGCCAAACCCAAGCAACAAGCAGCCCTAAGCATGTGCCCCACTGACCGAAAAGTGGGGCGAGGTGGATTTTTTCGGAAGGATTGACAGACCGTCACGATAAAAATTCGTAAATTTGCGAACCATGTCGAAAGTATTACTATGTTTGGGCAGCAATAGGGATGCGTTGCGTCATATCGATGCAGCGCAAAACATGTTGCGCCGCACCCTTGGTGACATTCGGTTCAGTCAGTCGCTATGGACGAAGCCCATCGGAACCGCCACACCATCGCCCCTCTACCTCAACTGCTTGGCGCAGGCCGACACCAACCTGGGCTATCCCGCTCTGCGCCAGATGTTGAAAGACATGGAACGCACCATCGGCTCGACCCCCACCGAGCGTAAGCAGGGCATTGTGCGCATCGACATCGACATTCTGTTGGCCGATGGGCAGCGCCACCATGAGGACGACTGGGAACGGCCTTACGTAAAAAATCTCTTGGCCCAACTGTAACCCCACTTCCAATAGCTTTCTGTTCATAGAACGCCATTGCCCTGGCGGTGCAACCCATCGTTTATAAGCACGGAAAACACTCAACAAACTACATTAAAATCTACATTGTTTTTCTGAGCAAAAGAAATCGTGGCTGCAAATACGCGATTCTCAAGCATATTTTGTTACCTCCCACAACTCCCTGACTGCCAAATAGTTAGCCATAAAACTATCCCATCACACTTCAAACCATCAGTTTTGCGCTTGCAAAACATGCCTAACCACACTGCCAAACATGCCTAACCGCACTACGAAACGTGCCCGATTGAGACTCAAAAAGGCAGCTTTCGCAACTCGATTAGGCATCTTTTGTAAAATCATAGTTTATAAACGATGCTCCGATCTCATAAAAACCACAAAATCGCCCTCTGGTTTACACAAAAAGCCTGGCCCGTTTTTTCTATAAAAAACTCAACAAACCACACATCCGAACTTCTACACAAACAAGCCTCGACCCCTACCCTATAAAACCACAACTCCTTTCGCCGATCCTCAAGGAGGACAGCGAAAGGAGCACCATTCATATCATACACCCCGAAAAAGCCTGAGCGTTTTTAGGGCCATATCTTGTTATTGATTCATCAAGAACGACTTGAACGCATCGAAGTCGTTTGCCATCTCCACGCTTTGCTTCTTACCACGCATGAACGCCTGCAGACGCTCAGGAATGGCTATATCGGTTCCGAGGATATCGTCGACTTTCTCCTTGAACTTGGCAGGATGAGCCGTCTCCAAGAACACGCCCACCTCACTGGGCTGCAACAGTTCCTTCAAGGCCCTCCAACCGCAGGCTCCATGAGGATCGAGCACATAGCCCGTAGCCTCGTAACACTGGCGCATGGCCTCGCGAATACGATCGTCGGTATAGGTGGCACCACTGATGTCGGCCTTGATGTCGGCCCACTGGTTCGCATACAGGTCGAGTATGCGGACGAAATTGCTCGGATCGCCCACGTCCATGGCGTTGGCCAATGTCTGCTTGCTGGGCTGCGGACAATATTGGCCCGTCTGCAAGTAGTTGTAGAAGATATCGTTGGCGTTGTTGGCCGCCACAAATCGCTTCACGGGCAGACCCATACGCTTGGCAAACAAGCCTGCGGTGATGTTGCCAAAGTTGCCGCTGGGCACACACACCACAAGGTTTGACGGATCGGCCACAGCCGCCACGCGTTTCAGTTGGGCGTAGGCGTTGAAGTAATAGAACGCCTGCGGCAGGAAGCGCGCCACATTGATGGAGTTGGCCGAGGTGAGCGTCATGTGGGCGTTAAGCTCGCCATCCATGAAGGCGTTCTTCACCAATGCCTGGCAATCGTCGAACACGCCATCCACCTCAAGAGCGGTGATGTTGCGGCCCAACGTGGTGAACTGGCTCTCCTGTATTCTGCTCACCTTGCCCTTCGGATAAAGCACATAAACATGGATGCCGTCCACCCCAAGGAATCCGTTGGCGACGGCCGATCCCGTGTCGCCGCTGGTGGCCACCAGCACATTGACCTCGCCACCAGCCATGGGCCGGCCTTCGCAGTCCTTATGGATGAAATATTGCAACAGACGGGCCATGAAACGGGCGCCCACATCCTTGAAGGCAAGTGTCGGGCCATGGAAGAGTTCCAAGCTATAGATGCCCTCCTCCACGCGTTGCAACGGCGTCTCGAAGGCGAGTGTGTCGGTAACGATACGCTTTAGCGACGCATCGTCGACATCGCCGCCAAAGAAAGCGCGCGCCACCTCGAACGACATCTCCTGAAAGGTCAGTTGGTCGATACGATCGAAAAAACTGGCGGGCAACTGCTGAATGTGGTCGGGCATATACAAGCCCCGGTCGGGGGCGAGACCACGCTCCACGGCTTCGCGCAATGTAGCCTGGGGAGCGCGCCCATTGGTACTGTAATACATCATGGTTATCGTGAATTATCCTATTTCCATAAACTTCCTCATAAACTCAGTGAGGTGCTGCAAGCCGTAGGCACCTTCCACGCACGACACCTCGTCGTAGACCTGCACCTCGTCGGGCTCAATGCCTCGGTGCCAAACAAGGAACGGCACGGGCTCCTTCACATGGGTGCGCACCTCCACGGGGGTGGGATGATCGGGCATCACGGCGATGCACACGGGCTCGTCCCATTTCTTTACCTCATTATATATGGGCTCCACAATGCGATGGTCGAGATACTCTATGGTGCGCAACTTGAGTTGCAAGTCGCCATCGTGCCCGGCCTCGTCGCTGGCCTCCAGATGGAGGAACACAAAGTCCTGCTGCGCCAACGCCTTCAGGGCGGCCTCAGCCTTGCCCTCATAGTTGGTGTCGGCCAAGCCTGTGGCGCCCGGCACCTTCACCACATCGAGCCCCGCATAGCGGCCAATGCCACGTATGAGGTCGACGGCCGAGATGCACGATCCGGTGTGGATCTGTGGGTACAATTGCTGCAAGGTCTGCATCGACGGGCGATAGCCCCCACCCCACGGCCAGATGCTGTTGGCCTTCGCCGCGCGTTGCTGGTTAAAGGGATGGGCGGCAAGCAACTGCTGGCTCTTTTGTATCAGGTCGTTGAGCAGGTCGGCCGTCTGCTGCCCGGTCAGTCCGTCGGCAGCCCCATGGCTGAGGTCTTTGCGGTCGGCCCATCCCTCCTCGGGTTTCACCATCAGGTCGGCCCAAGGCTCATTGGGATGGTCGTGGGGCGGAGCGCACACCACATGCTTGTTGCCTCCACGAACAACAAGCAGGTGGCGATACTGTATGCCGGTGACAAAACGCACACGCTCATTGCCTAAATGGTCGTTGAGGTAATGGAGCAGCACATCGGCCTCTTCGGTCTTCAGATGCCCACCATGGTGGTTCTTGATGACCCCGTCCTCCAGCTCGATGATGTTGCAGCGGAGGGCGAAGTCGTCGGGGTGCAGGTCGTAGCCGATGCTTGCGGCCTCAAGGGGGCCACGTCCTTCATAAACCTTATCCTGATCATAGCCCAAGATGGTGCTGTTGGCCACCTCCGACCCTGGCAAATAGCCTTTGGGAATGGTGGTCAGGCGACCTGTACGCCCTTTACGCGCCAGCATGTCCATATAAGGAGTGTCGGCATATTGCAGCAAAGTCTTGCCGCCCAGACGGTCCACGGCGTGATCAGCCATGCCGTCTCCCAAGATAATGATGTGTTTCATGCTTATACGTTGGCTATCGACATGATGTTGGCAAACACTCCGGCTGCCGTAACGCTTGCTCCGGCTCCATATCCCTGAATCTGCATGGGATAGTCCTTGTAGCGCTCGGTGGTGAGCAGGATGATGTTGTTGCTGCCCTCCAGGTTGTAGAACGGATGGGTGCTATTCACGGCTTTCAGTTCCACGCTGGTTTTTCCGCCATCCATTGTGGCCACGAAACGCCAGCGCTTACCCTCGGCTTCCAACAAGCGTCGGCGTCGCTCAAAGTCGGCGTCGAGCTGGGGCAGACGCTTCCAAAACTCGTCGAGCGTGCCTTGGAAATAATCGTCGGGCACAAAGAGATGCTTTTCCACATCGGCCTGTTCCACGCGGTAGCCTGCCTCGCGAGTTAGGATGACCAACTTGCGTATGACATCGGTGCCGCTCAGGTCCAAACGTGGGTCGGGCTCCGAATAGCCATTCTCCTTGGCCATGCGCACCGTCTCGGAGAACGGCACATCGGCTGAGATGGCGTTGAAAATGAAGTTGAGCGTGCCGCTGAGCACCGCCTCTATCTTCAGGATCTTGTCGCCCGAGTTGCGGAGGTCGTTGATGGTGCCTATGACGGGCAGTCCGGCACCCACATTGGTCTCGAAGAGGAACTTTACACCGCGACGCATGGCGGTGTCCTTCAGGTAGGCATAGTCCTCATAGCGCGAACTGGCGGCAATCTTGTTGGCGGCCACCACGCTGACATTGTGCTCCAGGAACGAGCGGTAGAGCGCGGCTATGTCTTTCGAGGCTGTGCAATCCACAAACACGGAATTGAAGATGTTCATGCCAATGATGTTGTCGCGCAACTTCTCGGGCGTGCTCGTCTCCGACGTTTTCAGCAACTCGCGGTAATTGGCAAGGTCGATGCCGTCGCGCGAGAAGATGGCGTTCTTGCTGCTGGCTATGCCCACCACGTTGAGCTTGAGGCGGTTGTGCTCCTTCAACTGCTCATATTGTGAACGTATCTGCTCTATGAGCTTGCCGCCCACCGTTCCCACTCCGCAGATGAAGAGGTTGAGAACGTTGTATTCAGAGAGGAAGAATGAGTCGTGGATAACGTTGAGCGATTTGCGCAAATAGCGGGCGTTGATGACAAAAGAGATATTGGTCTCAGAGGCTCCCTGCGCGCAAGCGATAACCGAGATGCCGCTTCGACCCAGCGTGCCAAACAACTTTCCGGCAATGCCGGGCGTGTGCTTCATATTCTCGCCAACGACGGCGATGGTGGCCAACTCGCTCTCAGCGTGCATGGGGAACATGGCGCCATCCTCAATCTCGGCCTCAAACTCCTTGTTGAGCACGCTGACAGCCTTGTCGGCGTCCTCGTCGCGCACACCAATAGAGGTACTGTTCTCCGACGACGCCTGCGACACAAGGAACACGCTGATGCCGTGGTCGGCAAGGGCGGTGAAAATTCGACGGTTCACACCGATGACACCCACCATGGAAAGACCCGACACGGTGATGAGCGTCGTGCCCTTGATAGACGAGATGCCACGGATGGCCTTGCTGTCGTTCTCCACCTTTCCCTTGATGATGGTGCCGCGCCCCTCAGGGTTGAACGTGTTCTTCACTCGAATGGGGATGTTCTTGATGCAAACGGGATAGATGGTAGGCGGATAGATCACCTTGGCTCCAAAGTTGCAAAGCTCCATGGCCTCCACATAGCTCAGCTCGTCGATGGTATAGGCGGAGCGTATCACCTTGGGATCGGCCGTCATGAAACCGTCTACATCGGTCCATATCTCGAGCACCTCGGCGTTGAGCGCCGCGGCCACAAGGGCTGCGGTATAATCGGATCCGCCACGACCGAGATTGGTGGTCTCACCCGTGTCTCTGTCGCATGAGATGAATCCTGGCAGGATGGTCACACGTGGCAATTCGGCGAAAGCATCACGCACCAACTTATTGGTGAGCACGCTGTCGAGGGTGTTCTTGCCATGCGCAAACTCGGTCTTGATAAATTCGCGGGAGTCCCTCCACATGGAGCCACGCACCATCGACGACACGATGTTGGAGCTTAGGCGCTCGCCGTAGCTCACAATGGCGTCTTGGGTCTTACGACTCAGGTCGCGAATAAGGTACACACCGAAATAGATGGAGCGCAACTGTTCGAAAAGAGCATCGACCTTATTGAATAAATCCTCGCGGTCTATGGTATTGGTAATGATGGTGTCGATCATCTTATGATGGCGATCAACCATCTCTTCGAATGAAATCTTCCAGGCTTCGTTGCCACTAACGGCTTGCTGAGCGGTGGAGAGGAGCTTGTCGGTAATGCCCCCAAGCGCACTGACGACTACAACAATCGGCTGTCGACGTGCCTCATTTTCCACGATGTGCTTCAGGCTCAAAATGCTCTTCACGGAACCTACAGATGTTCCGCCAAACTTTAGAACTTTCATTATTCTTTGGGTTAAATTACTATTCTGCCACCCCCGAAACAAACGAGGCTGCGACAAAACTTGGTTGCAAATGTAGCAATATTAATTGTTTTTGCCAACGTTTTGCTTAACAATCTGTAGGTTTAAGTACACTTTTAGTAACAAACCCGTATGTTTCAACCCCAATCAGCCATTGAATTTCGGCACAAAATGCCTACATCAGACAGGCGTAAGAAAGACGGCGAGGATGCCTAAAGTCGACGCTGCCTCTTGCACGCGCCGAAATCATAACCCACTAAAAAGCCCGGCGCTCTTGAGAAAGAGGACCGGGCTCATCGATGTTTTATCGATACAATTTAGTTGTGGGTGTAAATCCAAGCCACAAATAGCATAATGGCAATGGCAACGATACTAAGCAAGACGAACAACACCTTGCCTATGATCTTGCGGCGTTTGCTTGCACTCAATGTGTGAATCTTGAATTTCTCCGATTCATCCATGTGGTGCGAATGGTGGCGCCCATGATGATGTTTGTGTTTGTTATTGTCCATATTACTGCTATTGATATTCACGAATCAACCCGATGATTAGAATCGGAAGTCCATTTCCACATCCACCATGTTGTAGTTGTGCTTGGCCAGCGAGCGATCGTTGACACGGGCAAACTCAGCATTGACCTGGATGTTCTTAGTGAACAGATAGTCGGCGCCAACCTCATAGAAAGTCTTTGCGCGGCTCCAATCGGCTGTCGAACGATACAAATCGTAACGTGCCTTGACGTGCATCTTCTGCTTGATGATAGGAGCGATGACCAAGGCATACACGCCGTCGGCCTTGCTGCCGAGCTTCTCATTGACGGAGCAGTTGCTCAAATCCTCGGCCTTCTCATAGGCCTTGGTAAAAGCCATGCCTGTAGAGTGCACATACTCTGAGCGAATGGTCCAATCGTCAAACTTATACTCGCCCGAGATGGCATAGCGATGCTGGGGCAAACGACGAATGCCGGTCTGCTCAATGCCCTGTTCATTGGTCCATGTTCCCTTGCGGCTGTAGGAGCCTTCGCTGCCAAACACACCGATGCGCATGCCCTTGACGGGCATCACCCACACACCACCGATGAGATCTTTCTGCTGATCCACATCCTTGGTGTTGATGCCTTGGCCGTTGAACACACCCACCTGATAGTGCAACAGGTTGCGACCGTTCACCTTGAGGAAGTCGCCCTGCAACTGAACACCGATGTCACGACCATTGGAAGCGTGCATGCCGCTACGGTCGGCGAAACCCGCCAACTTGCTGATGGGCTGGCTATATGACATGAAACCTTGGTCGATGGGGTGCATGGGGTTCTCAAACGTGAACGGACGCTTGAACTGTCCCATCTTCACTTTGAAGAAGTCGTACTTCTGCCACTCAGCGAAGAGGTCGACCAAACGAGGCGACAAGGTGTTGGTAGTGGTGTTGCCATTGAGCTGCACTTGCATCTTCCAATAAAAATCATCGGCGATGCGACCATCCAAAACTGCACGAACAATGCGCAAGTTGAACGAGTTGGCCTTGGCATTCTCCTGTCCGGAATACTGGTACTGGGTAAGCGCATAACCCGACAACTTGACTTGCGACAGCCATGAAGGCAATTTGGCCTGTGCATTGGCCACCATGACGCTTGCAAGCATACATGCTGCCACTAACGTTTTTCTCATCTCTAAGGTTTTAGTTAATACTTGTTTAAATAACATTGCAAAAGTAATAAATTTATTGAAGAAAGAAAAAGGTTTGCAAAAAAATATAAAGCGTTTGAAAAAAATAGGTACATTTGCAATGTGATAAGTAAGAATAAGATAAAATACATAGCCGCATTGGGCCACAAGAAGCACCGCCAAGAGGAAGGGCTCTTTGTCGGTGAGGGACCCAAGGTGGTAGCCGACTTGCTGCAAGTGATGAAGCCTCGCCTCATCGTCGCCACCCAGCAGTGGCTCGACGAGGGCGGCAACGCACAAGCGGCCACGGCTGCGGCCGAGGTCATTACAGTGACCGACGACGAGCTGCGTAAGGTTTCGTTTCTCCAACACCCGCAACAGGTGTTGGGCGTGTTCCCCATGCCCAAGGCCAACGACCAAGAATCTTTGGACGACATGGGGCTGGTGTTGGCGCTCGACGGCGTACAAGACCCAGGCAACTTAGGAACCATCATCCGCATTGCCGATTGGTTTGGCATTACCAACATCTTCTGCTCGGCGGAGACCGCCGACCCATGGAACCCCAAGGTGGTGCAGGCCACAATGGGAAGCATTGCCCGTGTGAGGTTGCACACCATCGACCTGCCACAATGGATGGGCTCGCTGCCCAGTGGATACCCCGTCTACGGCACCTTGTTGGAAGGTAGCTCCATCTACATGCAAGAGCTCTCAGCCAAGGGCGTCATTGTGATGGGCAACGAGGGAAACGGCATATCGCCCGCCATCCGACAGCTCATCACCCACAAACTGCTCATTCCCAACTATCCAGAAGGACGCCAAACGGCCGACAGTCTCAACGTGGCCATCGCCACAGCCATCACCTGCGCCGAGTTCAGGCGCCGCATGCCCACACACCCATAAACACCTACAACTCATGGAAACGGATTTGTATAAAATAAGAAGCACAAAGGCTTGCTTTCGCGCAGCATACGACTTGTATTGCTCCAACCTGAGAACCCTCTTCAAGAACACATGGCTTCCCGTGTTGGTTCTTTCAGCCATCGCCTGCCTTTCACACCTAATGATGTGGAACGAAAGCGCAAGAACCCTATCGGAAGCAGAGCCCACCTCCTCACCGGTGGCGTATATCGCTGAGAGCATCGGCCTGTCGGTCATGTGTGTGGTGGGGTTCATCTGGGCCTTCTCATGCGTTTTCAGCCTGCTTAGCGGCAGGAGCCGCAAAGCCATCTGGCCACGCCTGTTACGGGCCACGCTGATTAACTTTGGCACATTCTTCGTGCTCATCCTGATAACCATATGCTTGGGCATGATTCCCATCTTCTTAGTGGCCAACAAAACAGCACCCATACCCGAGAGCACCCTAATGACCTCGGGCGCCATCATCATAGGCATGTACTTCGTTTGGGCCATTATCCTGATACCCACGATCTACTCAACGATGAAATACGTCATGGAACCCGAACAAAAAGCGGGCAGCATCCTGGGTTCATCCTACCGCCAAGGATGGCGCCATTGGGGCTTCCTGTTCATCTGCTTGCTGTTGGCTTGCATCATCTATTGGCTGGCCTTGAGCATCGTGGCCACACCAGAACTCATCCTGTTCTTTGCCAACTACACAAACGAAGCAGGCAAACTCATGGGCGACGTCTCAGGCTTGCCACCCTACTTCGGCTTCGCAGGCTACTTGATTTCATTGCCATGCGTCTTCGTGTGGAACTACCTCACAATATGGATCACGATGGTTTTCTATTACGTCTACGGTAGCATTGAGGCCAAGAAAAGAGCGACGACACAAACAACACAACCATAAATGGCACAAAGATTACTGTTTATCGATCGCGACGGAACCCTCATCGAGGAGCCACAAGACGAGCAGATCGATTCGTTCAACAAACTAAAATTCACACAAGGAGTATTTCGAAACCTCGCATTCATCAGCGCTCATCTCGACTACAAACTCGTCATGGTGAGCAATCAGGATGGATTGGGCACACCATCGTTCCCAGAGGACACCTTTTGGCCTGTGCACAACTTCATTCTCCAAACATTGGAGAGCGAAGGCATCACGTTCGACGACCAACTGATAGACCGTCATTTTCCTGAGGACAACTCGCCCATGAGAAAGCCTGGGACGGGCATGCTGAAGAAATACCTGGACAATAGCGACTACGACATAGGCCACTCGTGGGTCATCGGCGACCGCGAGAGCGACGCACAACTGGCCGAAAACATGGGATGTAAGTCGCTGATCCTGGGAAAGAACGGCATGACATGGGACAAGATCAGCGAGATATTGTTTGCCGGGGAACGCATAGCCGAGGTGGAGCGAAACACCAAAGAGACGCAAATCCACGTGAAGATAAACCTCGACGGGTCGGGCAAGACCGACATATCGACGGGTCTTGGCTTCTTCGACCACATGCTTGAGCAAATAGGCAAGCATGGCATGATGGACCTGACCATCAAGACCCATGGCGACCTTTGGGTGGACGAGCACCACACCATAGAAGACACCGCCATCGCATTGGGCGACTGCCTGCGTAAGGCGTTGGGCGACAAACGCGGCATTGAGCGCTATGGCTATTGCCTGCCTATGGACGATTGCCTATGCCAAGTGGCCCTCGACTTCGGTGGACGCCCCTGGCTGGTATGGGATGCCACCTTCACACGCGAGAAGATTGGCGAAATGCCCACCGAGATGTTCTTCCACTTCTTCAAGAGCCTTAGCGACTCGGCGCTCATGAACCTAAACATCAAGGCGGAAGGACAAAATGAGCACCATAAGATAGAAGGCATCTTCAAGGCCTTGGCAAGAAGCTTGAAGATGGCCGTAAAAAGAGACATCTATCACTTTGAGCTCCCCAGTACGAAGGGCACATTGTGATAGATGCCTATAGGTTGCGCTGATATCAGCCACAACACTTTTAACCCCAATGGGCCATTAGGCCAAAACACTAATAAGAATTAAACGCTAATGGCCTATTGGGGTTTGATCATCGAAAGGAAATATTCGTGGACCCGGGGGTCGTCGTTGAGCTCCGGATGGAAGGCTGTGACCAGCTGACAGCCTTGGCGGGCAGCCACAATGTTGCCGTCGACAACAGCCAAGACCTCGGCAGAAGCCTCCACCTTTTCTATATATGGGGCTCGGATGAAGGTCATGGGAATGTCGCCCACAGAAGCAAACGGCGCTTCCGTCGAGAAACTTCCGAGCTGTCGGCCATAGGCATTGCGCTTAACGCAAATATCCATGGTTGCCAGTCGCTCACGGTTCTCACCCTCAACACTCTTCGCCAACAAGATAAGGCCAGCGCAAGTGCCGAAAACGGGCAGGCCGCCAACAATCGCCTCGCGGATGGGTTGAAGCAAACCGAGGTCGTGAAGGAGCTTCGACTGGGTGGTCGACTCACCGCCGGGAATGATCAATCCATCCTTCGGCTGTTGCCAATCAGACAGTTGGCGAACCTCAAAACTATCAACCCCGAGTTGACGAAGCATCGCTTCATGCTCCACAAATGCACCCTGAAGGGCAAGCACAGCTATTCTCATAATCTTACTGTCCTCTCTCAGCCATCAACGTTTTAATCTCCTGCTCGTTGATTCCCACCATGGCAGGACCAAGGTCCTCGCTCAACTCGGCAATCTTCTTAGCGTCCTTGTAGTTGGTAACGGCCTGAACAATAGCGGCAGCACGCTTCACGGGATCGCCACTCTTGAAGATACCAGAGCCCACGAACACGCCCTCAGCGCCCAACTGCATCATCAGGGCAGCGTCGGCGGGTGTAGCCACACCACCAGCAGCGAAGTTAACCACGGGCAACTTGCCATTGTCGTGAACATACTTCACCAACTCATAGGGAGCCTGCAACTGCTTGGCAGCCTCGTACAACTCGTCCTCCGACATGCTTGTGAGACGGTGAATCTCACCCTGCATCATGCGCATGTGCTGCACAGCCTGCACCACGTCGCCTGTTCCAGGCTCGCCCTTCGTACGAATCATCGATGCACCCTCAGCGATACGGCGCAAAGCCTCGCCCAGATTTCTTGCACCACAAACGAAAGGCACCTTGAACTTTGTCTTGTCGATATGATAAACATTGTCGGCCGGCGACAGAACCTCGCTCTCGTCGACATAGTCGATCTCAATAGCCTCCAAAACCTGAGCCTCAACGAAATGACCGATACGGCACTTGGCCATGACGGGGATAGACACTGCCTGCTGGATGCCCTTGATCATCTTGGGGTCGCTCATGCGCGACACGCCACCAGCTGCACGGATGTCGGCGGGAATGCGCTCGAGTGCCATAACGGCACATGCACCTGCCTGTTCAGCGATTTTTGCCTGCTCGGGTGTTGTCACATCCATAATCACGCCGCCTTTCAGCATCTGTGCCAAGTTGCGGTTCAGTTCTTGTCTGTTTTCCATTAGTTTATGATTTTAAAAGTTAGTTATGTTATTATTCATTAACCAGGCCATACTCTTGGTAATGGCTACGGTACTCGGTTGGCGTCATTCCAGTGAGCTTTTTGAAGAACTTCGACAGATGGGCCTGGTTGGCAAAGCCAAAGACCAGGGCGGTCTGTTGAATGGTGTCGTGCGTGGCCGCCAAATGGGCCTTGATATCTTCCACCAGATAAGCGTCGACAATGCTTTTGGGCGATTTGCCCGCCACCAGTCGGCACACCTGACCGAGATAGCGGCTGCTAACGTTCAGCACATTGGCATAGTGGGAAACGTCGGCCTTGGTCGACGATTCCTTCTTCACTAAGTTGATGAACTCGGCATACAGTTCCCCACTCCGTCCAGTAAGTTTGGCACTTTTCGAGAAGAGATTGGTGGCAAACGCATGCGCCTTGGCGATGGCGTCGCTCACGCTGTCGCCCTGGTTGAGGTAAACGGCAAGGGCTGAAGCGAACATGTTGACACTTCCGTGGTCGGCCGCATCGTCGAGGAAGCACACGTTATCGGCGATGCAATCGCTCAGCAGCAGGTCGCTCTCGCGGCGCCGCATGATGATGACCTTGCACAGGGGGAACAACTTATGACGGATCATCTCGATGGTCGCCGTTCCCATCAGTCGGTCGCCGTGGCTGGAGAAGAGCACTGGAGCGTACACCACCGACTTGGGCTTGTAACGCCGCAAGGCACTCACAATGGCTTTCAGTACCTCCGTGTTTCTAACCATACCTATCTTCACCGTCTCGGGCATCACATCATCGACGATGGCGTCGAGCTGTCCGCTTACAATGGGAGCCGGCAAATCATAGAAATGCTGGATACCCAGGGTATTTTGCAAGGTCACCGAGGTGATGACCGACACGGCCTTGGAGCCGAGTGCCGATATCGTGGTGATGTCGGCCTGAACGCCCGATCCACCTGTGCTGTCGCTACCCGTGATGGTAAGTATTGCCGAATTACTCATTAACTGAATTCATTTCGAATGCAAAGAAAACAAAAATTAGGGTAAAAGGCGAATTTTATTCCCTTTTTGACAAACATTTCTTCATTTTGGACATTCACCGAGTGCGCTTGAAACAAATGCTCCTCTGAAGGGTAAAGAGCAACCAAGGTGGGAATTTAACACTACAACTTCCGGCTCCTACTCCATAAAACATAATTTACCGTAAAAATGCAAAAGCAAGTATAAGTTTTAACTCTCAAAACTTGCAATTGCCCAAAAGATTTTCTTTTTTTGCAAAAAGAAATACGAAAACTTTTCTATGGGTGTCGCTTTTAACAACCATCTAAAACTAAGAAACTATGAAACAGGCTATACTTATATTAGCGCACAAAGATTTTGCAGCCTTGAGAAAGTTAATAGCTTATTTCAAGCAAGATTGTTATGTGTTTGTTGAAGTTTACGTAGGATCTGACAATAATATACCAGAAGGTTATTCTGTACAATTCCGTCTAGATGATTTTGAGGGCAACTACATGGAAACACAGATATTAAAAAAAATCCCGCCAGAAGGCTCAAGCTACGCAAAAGTAGGCACATTTCAGTATGTAAAAGACAAGAACTACAGGATGTTCATCAAAGTCTTTCATAATGACAACATTATAGAAACAGCCCAATTACCTTAGCTTTTGTGGTCTGATCTGAGTTTTTTCATTTTAGGCGCTTCATCTATATCTGTTGGAATTCAATCCTTTTGCCCATGAAGACTATAAGTAGTTTCATACTAACTTTAGCAACCTTTGCCTGCATATGTAGCTGGCAAAGCAACATCTATGCACAAAGAACAGACATTGAGAAACGCTTGTCCACCGCTCCTGTGCAGGAGAAGGCCTATCTGCACCTGGACAACAACTGCTACTTCCTGGGCGACACCATCTGGTATAAGGCATACTTGGTGGAGGCGGGCAACCTGCGACCGACGGCGGATAGCCGCATTCTCTATGTGGAACTGGTGGATCCTGAAGGACATGTCGTAGAGCGGCATCGGCAATACATCGGGCGGCCCGATGCCGACCATGGAGACTTCGCGCTGGCCGACACGCTCCGCTCGGGCTATTATGAGCTCAGGGCCTACACCCGATGGATGATGAACTTCTGCGTGACCGAACGCCCCTACAACCGCAAGGATCGCGAACTGTTTTACAACCGGCAGATGGCCAAGGACTTCTTTCGCGACTACGGCACGGTCTGGTCGCGCGTGGTGGCAGTGTACGAGCGACCAGAGAAAGATGGCGACTACAGCGACCGCCAGATTCTTCCGCGCCCGAGGCAGCGAGCTCTCAAGCCCAAGAAGCCCAGCCTCAACGTCACATTCTATCCCGAGGGTGGCAATCTGATCGCTGGCACACGATGCCGAATAGCCTTCGAGGCTCTCAACGAGGAAGGAGAAGCCGTGAACGTGACAGGCAAGATGGAGGGACAAGATATACGTGCCGACTTCATGGGGCGCGGCATCTTTACATATGATGTGCCTGAAGATGGTAAGCCATGCGCCACCTTCGACTACAAAGGCACCCATTATCGCTTTGCGCTACCCGACATCCTGCAGCAGGGGCTCACGCTACATGTCGATGAGGGAAACGTGACCTTGCAAGGCCGAGGGCTCTCAGCAAAGCATCTCAAGGTTGCCTTCCTCACCCGAGGAATGTTACGATTCCTCATGGAGGTGTCATTAGATGCTAAGGGCGATGGCACCATTCGATATGACAGAAGCCTATTGCCAACGGGCGTGTGCGACCTTGTCGTTTATGACGAAAACGGCAATGTATTGGCCGACCGCCTGTTCTTTGTCAATCACCACGACTATGAACAACGCCACATCGCCATCGAGGGAAAAAAGAGCCAGTACCAGCCATACGAAAAGGGAGACCTAACGCTGATGCCACCGAGAGACGTAAGTACGCTCAGCGTGGCCATTCGCGACCAGCGTGGCATGGAGCCGTCGCATGATGACGGAACGCCTCTCACCGATCTCCTGCTCACCAGCGACCTACAGGGGTTTGTGGCGCGTCCTTACTACTACTTTGAGCGAGACGACAGCCTGCACCGCGCACGACTCGACAACCTGCTGATGGTGCAGGGCTGGCGGCGCTATGACTTCAAAGCACTGACTAACGGCAAGCCCCTGCGCTACCATCCTGAGAAGAACATCGAGATAGACGGCGCCGTCTACAAGGCTCCTGTCTTCGACCCCATTGAGCCCGATGAGCTGCCCCTTTGGCGAGATGGCGTCTTCGGGTGGACATTTGAGGAGGTAGCCAATACAGAAAACCTCCCAGCATTTACGAATTGGTTAGTCACAGGAAAAATAGTAGGAGAACAAGGTGCTTTGGCTGAAAAAGAGCGCGGCGTGCTGCTACCACAATTGGCAAACCAAACGGGCGATTCATCACCTGATGACACACCCAACAACAACACAGGCAAGGAAACTAACAAGGATGTGGAAAAAGATTATGGTGTCAATCATCCAGGACTGAAACATGAAGTGACCATCGAGGGCGAGATGACACTCACGGGTCCGAAGGGAGAGAAATCGACGCCCTTCACGCTGCAGACTACGGATGACGGACGCTTTCATTTTCAGATGGCGCCCTTCTGGGGAGAGGGTCGCCTGCTGCTGAGTGCCCACAAACAGGACATCAGCACCGAGGAATGGCACGCCAACCACACGAAGGACATCTTCGACGAGGAGGCGTGGCTTGACTACTACGTCAAACTCGACTTATTCTACCCCATCTTTGCGCGGAAATACTCCTGGTATGAGACCCACCATCCTGCCACAAGCCAACAGGACAGCACGACAACGCACACTCAGACAACAGCCGACTCTCCAGGCATCACCCTGCCCCAGGTGAGCGTGAAAGCTCGGCGGCGACACAGCAAGCAAGCCATCGCCTGGGGGAAACCCGTCTGCCAGTATGACACCGAGCAGCTCTACAACCTGGTCACCGATTACGGTCTGTCGTTTGGCAAAGTCAACTTCCGACGCCTGCCCTATCAGCTGAGCGTGCTGCTCTTCGGCAACTATGGCACACAATGGACGTTCAATGTGGAAGGACATCTTAATCGCGTTCTCTTTTACCGAAGCTTCGACACTGGCAGGACCAAGATGATGGAGGCACCCATGGACCGCAGCAACTACAGCATCTATAAGGACCTCCTCCTGTGCCGCCAACAAACCGTCAAGTTCTACACCGATTTTGACCTGCGCAACAGTGACCGCTACATGGAGATGAGCAGCCAAACGGCCGACGTCACCCTGGACTTCGAGACCATCCCCGACGACGGCACACGCTACACCATGCGCGACCGCAGCCTCATCCTGCAAGGCATCACCGAGCCCGACGAATACTACCACCCCGACTACAGCCATCGGCAGTTGCCGCGGCACGCAGATTACCGGCGCACACTCTTCTGGAACCCCAGTCTAAGAGTGGGCGCAACGAGCAAAGCGCACGCCACCTTCTACAACAACAGTCAGAAGACCTGCATCCAGGTCAGCGCCATGGGCATGGGCAACTTGGGACCCGCCTGCAATTAAAATAAGAAGCCATCATGAAAAAAAGCATTATCCTCATCATGTCGTTGCTATGTGCCCTGGCGCACATCAGCGCTCAGGACACCTATACGGCCCGCGTGGTGGACGCGACTACAGGCGACGCCTTACCCATGGCGAGCGTCTACATCAGCTCCTCCCACTCCACCATCACCAACCAAGAAGGCGACTTCTCCATCAAGGCACACCCAGAAGATATGCTGCACATCACCTACGTGGGCTACAACGGCAAGAACATCAAGGCCAGTGACTTGGGTCGTAAGGTGGCACTCAAGCCCTACACCCGCTTGCTGAAAGAGGTGATCGTCACGCCCATCGATATTGAGGGATTGCTCAAGAAGTTGACAAAGAAGCTCAACGACGAGTACAACAAGTTCAGGGGCATACAGTCCAACTACTTCTTCCGTCAGGTGACGCAAAACGACACCACCTACAACGAGCTCATCGAGGCTTTCTTCCGCACCAGGTCGGATATCGCCCTGCGCGAATTCAGGCTCACCACGGGGCGCTATGGCAACATCGAGAGTGGCGACACGCTGAAGCCCTTCTATAAGTTTCGCGATTATTACAAGACCTCCTGCATTGCACCCATGCTACCAGAGTCGGGCATTTGGCGGCAACTCTACACCCCATTGCCCTACGAGTGGATCAAACATTATTACGAAAAACTATACGACCTGTCATACGCCATCCTGCAAGGGGAGGACAGCACACGCATCCTCCTTCTTCAGTTTGATTTGCCATCGGATAGGGTGAAGGCCAATGGCGAGCGGATGACGCAAGATGAAATGGCCTCGCTCCTACCGCCCACGCTGACCGGACGATTGATGATCGACATGGATAAGCTGCGCCTGCTCTCATTTCGGGGAATGCTACGTAACCAATTGGTAAAGACACGTTTCAGAAACACAAAACGCATCGCATATAGCAAACGCAACATTGAGATACAGATGACCTACACGCACAACCGAGGATTCGACGAAGTGGCCTCCATCGGCACGCGCATGCTCGTCGACCGCGGCAAGGACGATTATAGGGGTGTCTATTGGAGCACAATGTTCAACATTGGCGACTACGACATCGGCGAAGGCGTCTCCACACGTTGGGAAGACATCTACTACGCCCTACGGGAGCGGGGCAACGACGAAACCTTCCGCAAGCACTACAAGATCGTGAAGACCACGTCGACGGAGGAAGCCATCATCAAGGAGTTTGAGCGCGACAACTGCTTCGGAAGTTTCATTCGCTAAAACACGCGGCATTTTTCAGGCCGACGCACCCCATCTCCAACACCCCTGACAACAAAAAAGGAACAATTTCGCCATAAAACAACAAAAAGCAAGTCAAAAGTTTGGTGGAAAGAAAAATAATGCCTACCTTTGCACACGCTTACAACAAGCAGGTACGGTACCTTGTCCGAACGGTCAGGTAACGGTCTGCAAAACCGTTCAAGGCGGTTCGACTCCGCCAGGTACCTCAACATTTATCAAGAGCACTGCAAACGCAGTGCTCTTTTTGTTTTATATCCATTGACACTCCACAGCACACCGAACATCATGCAACCCCTACCGGTTCCCTGAAGACACGCCAACCGTTACTTCTTGCCATAACCATACAACAACGAAAAGCCGTTGGCAACCGCGACTTTCGTGTCCTCGGTTGCCAACGGCAACATTCTTTGCGTCGTTCAGAAAAGACTGACGCCTCTTATGATTCAGCGCGATGGTTTCGTTTTACTTCTGCAAGTGATCCACAAACCATGTGGTGATTTGGCGCAAGAGATGGTTTCTTGAATTACCACCATAGATGCCATGGTTGCGGTTTGCATAGAAAAGCTCCTTGAAATCCTTGTCGGCCTGCACAAGAGCCTCAGCATACTCGAAGGTGTTCTGCGGGTGCACGTTGTCGTCGGCGGTACCGTGGCAGATAAGCAGTGCACCATGAAGCTTGTCGGCACGCGAGATGGCGCAATCAGCATAACCCTCGGCATTCTCCTGAGGAGTGCGCATGTAGCGTTCGGTGTAGACAGAATCGTAATAGCGATAGCTTGTCGGAGGAGCAACAGACACACCTGCCTTGAAGACGGGACGTCCCTCGCTCATGCTCATCAGCGTGCAATAGCCACCATACGACCAACCCCAGATACCGATGTTGTCCTTGTCGACATAAGGCAGTGAGCCAAGGTAAAGGGCTGTTTCCACCTGGTCCTTAGCCTCCAGGTTGCCGAGGTGCAGGTAGGTACACTTCTCAAACTCAGCACCATTTGCACCCGTGCCACGACCATCGACGCAAACCACGATAAAGCCCTGTTGAGCGAGATACTGGTCGTAAGCGCAACCCTGCCCCATAGAACCGGCATTCCAAGAGTTTACAACCTGCTGGCTGCCGGGGCCGCTATACTGGAACATGATAACAGGATACTTTTTGTTGGGATCGAAATTGGCAGGCTTAACCATCCAACCGTCGAGTTTCACACCCTCAGAGGTGGTGAAAGAGAACATCTCGTTCTTCGTCCATCCATACTGCTGGGTCTTGGCCCGCAGCTCCTTGTTGTCTAGGTTGGTGGCGATCACCTTACCCTGATTGTTGCGTGTGGTATAAACGTAAGGATTGTTGATGTCGCTCCATGTGTTGACGAAATACTTGCAATCGCCCGAGAAAATGGCCTCGTTCCATCCCTCCTGATTGGTAAGACGCACGGTCTTGCCATTCTTGCGGGTCACCATGATCTGACGGTCGTGAGGATTGAGCGGAGCAGCCTGGTAATACACGTCGCCCGTCTTCTCGTCGTAGCCGTAAACCTTGGTGATGTCGTACTTGCCGTCGCCAATCTTGCGAAGCAACTTACCATTCTGGCTGTAGAGATAAAGGTGCATGTAACCATCGCGGTCGGAAGGCATCAGGATATAGTCCTTGCCAATGCGGATAGCCTCCATAGCCTCTTCCTTCACATACTTGGCCACGCTCTCCTTAATCAACAGCTGCGACAGGGTGCTGCGCGGGTTGACCGTGTAGAGATTGAGCACGTCCTGATGACGGTTCATGGTGTAAACCAATATCTTCTCGGGATTCTCGGTAGGCAAGATGCGGGGCATGTAGCCATCCTCATCCATCGGAACCTGCAGCTGCTGGGTCTTGTGGCTCTTGATATCGTAGCTCCAAGCCGTCACCTTCGAGTTGTCCTCGCCAGCCTTCGGGTACTTGTAGCTATAATAACCGGGATACAACTCAAACTCCTTCTTCTCAGGTTTCATGCCCTTATACAACTGCAAAGAGTACTCCTTCACCTTCGACTCGTCGAACTTGAGCCAGCACAACATCGTACCATCGGCGTTGAAGGTCAACGCGCTGTTGAACGCAAACTCCTCCTCGTAAACCCAATCGGGAACGCCATTGATGATCTCGTTAAACTTACCATCGGTAGTGACCTGACTTTCGCTGTTGTCGTAGAGCAACTTCACCAGGAAGATGTTGTTGTCACGCATGAAAGCCACTTGGTTTCCATCGGGCGACCATACGGGCATCTCCTGCGGACCTCCTGCTGAAAGACGCTCCAACTTGTGAGAGTCGACAGTATAGATATAGAAATCGGCCTTGTATGAGCGGCGGTAAATCATCTGTGTGTTTGTACGGATGAGCATGTGCTTTCCATCGGGGGCCATCTGGTAACCATCGAAACCTTTGATCTTCTCGCCATGCGTATTGTTGACGTCGAAGAGCACACCCGTCTTCTTACCGGTCTTGAAAGAGTACTGCACGATCTGACTGCCGTCTTGAGAGATCTGCGCATACTGGTCGGTTCCAGCGAGTGGGTCGATTCCACTAATACGGTGGGCCGAGAACTCACCTTGGGTCAGTCTCTTCAAGTCAATCTTGTCAGCGGCATTCGCACCCAACACCGTCAGGAGGATTGCCAAACACATCAATGTGATTTTTTTCATTTTACTATTAGTTTAATGGTCATTACTTGCAAAGTTAAACACATTTTGATAAATTTGCAAAGCATTACACCAATATTTGCAAATATATTTATGAAGGGCCTCAGGCCACTACACAATGTTTTATAAAGACTATAGCCATTGGATACGCGAGCAGTTCCCTTTTCGCGTGCAAAAGATATCTGTCGACGCTGCCTTCAGCTGTCCCAACCGAGACGGACGCCTGTCGTTGGGCGGATGTACGTTTTGCGACAACAAAACCTTCAACCCTTCCTATTGCGACCGAGGGAAGTCGATCACACGGCAACTCGAAGAGGGCAAGGCGTTCTTTGCAAAAAAATACCCAGAGATGAAATACCTGGCTTACTTCCAGGCTTACTCCAACACATACGCACCCTTGGAGGAACTGAAAAGGAAATATGAGGAAGCACTTGCCGTCGACGATGTGGTGGGCTTGGTTATCGGCACCCGACCCGACTGCGTGAGCGACGAGGCACTCGACTACCTGCAACAGCTCAACCAACGCACGTTCCTCATCGTGGAATATGGTATCGAGTCGGCCAATGACAACACCCTACGACGCATCAATCGCGGCCACACATTCGACTGCAGCAGACAAGCCATCATCAAGGCCCACCAAAGGGGGATCATCACCTGCGGACACATCATTCTCGGATTGCCAGGTGAGGACGAAGAGGAAATGCTTCATCAGGCCTCAACCATCTCCCAGCTACCGCTTGACATCCTCAAACTCCACCAACTGCAAATCATCAAAGGCACACCTTTGGCCAAGGAATACGAGGCGCACCCCTTCCACGTCTTCTCAGCAGAAGAGTATGTAAACCTTGTGATTCGCTACGTATCACAGTTGCGAAACGACCTGGTCCTTGAACGGTTCGTAAGCCAAAGCCCTCCCAACATGGTGATTGCACCCAAATGGGGGTTGAAGAACCATGAGTTTACCGACTTGCTCAATAAGCGAATTCGCGAACTGGGATACGACCATCGTTAAGAATGACGCTTCAAGACAGATAGACGACATAGCCTCTACACCTACTTATATATAGGTGACTTTCATTTCCTGTGGACGCAGAACACCATAGGAACTACAAGTTTCTCCTCAGCCATAGGGCTGCGAACTACGTTGGCATCCATCTCACGAGAGTCATGGCAATTATAGTGCAAAGCGCGCCAATGAAGGCATACAAGAGGATTGCACAAGCGACCTGGGTAATCTGTAAAAAGCAAAACAAGGAGCATTAAATCAACAAAAGCGCAGCGGATGCACATTGCGCAAAGGTGCATGTGATTTCTGCGTTGGAAAAGGAATGCGCGAGACTGAATGCGAAGAACCAACCATAACCCCAACCCTTAAAAAAACATAAAAGGGATGATTTCTGCGATACGAAGCACACCATTATCACCACTTCAAATTAACGGAAAACACAATGAATGGCGTTCGAATTTAGAAACATATCGCCCCAAAAGACCACAAGGGCAGGCTACGGAGTACCCCAAAAATCCCCAAAACGAGCAGTCGGAACACAAAAACACGCTTTCAAACCGTCATGCACGGGGCGAGACACATGTTTTTTTCACATTCCACTGCATATTTTATACAGAATGAATACAAGACCTCAATCGATCGTTTTACGACCAAATCACACCAACAAGAACCTTTTAGACAGTTTGCTTAATATATTATATATAAGGTGAACTAATAAAATTGCATTTTTTTGAAAAAAAACTCGCGAAAAGTTTGTGGATTCAAAAAAAACCTGTACCTTTGCACTCGCATTTAGAGAAATGCTTCTGGCAACAGAAAACAAGCGGCAATAGCTCAGTTGGTAGAGCGCGACCTTGCCAAGGTCGAGGTCGCGGGTTCGAGCCCCGTTTGCCGCTCAACATTCTGAATAACCAAGCGACTGAAAAGTCATATGCCCAGGTGGCGGAATTGGTAGACGCGCACGTTTCAGGTGCGTGTGTTTTACGACGTGCAGGTTCGAGTCCTGTTCTGGGCACAAATTATTCAGAATGTATACATTTGGAGGGGTGGCGGAATTGGTAGACGCGCTACTTTGAGGGGGTAGTGACAATTATGTCGTGGGAGTTCGAGTCTCCTCCTCTTCACTTGTATGATTTTAACGTGTGCGGCAATAGCTCAGTTGGTAGAGCGCGACCTTGCCAAGGTCGAGGTCGCGGGTTCGAGCCCCGTTTGCCGCTCTTTTTTTTATTGTATTGAGATACACATCTAATCAATGAATTTATATTTAAGATATTTCGATAAGGAAACACTTGTTTCCAATGTTGATGAGGCTCTTGATTTCCTGCGTTCCATTGATGAAATACGAGTAACTCCGGAGTTGGAGGCTGATTTGCGCGATTACGCCCAGAGCGATGTGTTTTTCCCAAAGCGTTACAAGGTGCGTTCGCACATTTACTTTATTATCATCAAAACCGCAGCCGAGACCATGCTCGACTTCAAGCAGAAGAAAGCTCTTCGCCCCGCTCCCAATCAGGCTGTTGCGGATCGCCGCAGCATGAATGAGATGGTTGTGAACCGTTTGACCGAGGAGAAGGCTGGATGGTATGAGGGCGAGCTCAGCTTCAAGCGCGTTGTGATGATCCCTACCACAGGAAAGCACGAATATCGCGACACTACATTTGTGGCGCGTTGCAAGGCTACCTCAGGTCAGGACTGCTACAACCGCATCGTGGAGCACCTGCGCGAGCGAGTCGACTATCGTAGCCAGTTCCCATCAGCCAAGGGCAAGAATTTCAACTTCAAGTACCTTGGACGCTGGAAATAATTCCATCACAGAGTGTGTAAACCCATCATAATTGTTTGCTACCATGAATAAGGTAATGCTGATTGGCAACGTGGGCAAAGACCCCGATGTGCGTTATTACGACGCCGACCAAGCGGTAGCCAAGGTTACATTGGCTACCACCGAGCGTGGATACACGCTGAAGAACGGCACGCAGGTACCCGACCGTACCGATTGGCACAACCTCGTGTTCTATCGCCAGCTGGCTAAGGTGGTTGAACAATATGTCCACAAAGGCGACAAACTGTATGTGGAAGGTCGCCTGCGTTACACAACATTCGACGACCAATTGGGTAAGCGTCATTACGTTACCGAGATATTGGTGGAAAATATGGAAATGCTTACGCCGAAGCCTCGCGCCAACAAGGCCGACAAGGCGGAAACGCAACCCACCGTCAAACCATCGACAGCAAACGACGATGATAGCTCACTACCCTTCTGATTAACGCGAAGATATTTTGGAGACAATCCTATTATTCCAATTAAGTGACTGGCTGGTGTTAAGACCATTGACACCAGCCATCGTAGTAGCAGCTGTGTTGGCTGCTTTCTTGCTTTTCTTGTCGGGCTTCGCCAGTGGCTCGGAGATAGCCTTTTTCAGTCTCTCACCGCAAGACCTCGATGAACTCGACCCTGAGAAAAACGATAAGGACCGTAAGATCCAAATGTTGCGGGACGACTCGGAGCGCACGTTGGCCACAATCCTCATCATGAACAATCTGGTGAACGTCACCATTATCATGTTGTGCAACTTTGCCATTGGGTCACTGGTGGCGTTCAAGGTGCAATGGCTCGAGTTCTTGTTGATCACCGTGCTCCTCACGTTCCTCTTGCTCCTTTATGGCGAGATTATGCCCAAGGTGTTTAGTCGCCAGAACCCATTGGCCTTCTGCCGCATGGCGGTAAACGGAGTCATGCTGATGCGCAAATTGTTCTGGCCCATCGAGTCGATCCTGATCACCAGTGGAGTCATTGCAGAAAAAGCTGTTCCCAAGGAGAAGCGCCAACTCTCGGTCGACGACTTGGAACAGGCGCTCGAACTGACCGACAAAGACGACATCAAGGACGAGAAGAGCATGCTGCAAGGCATTATCCGCTTTGGAGATGAAACCGCCAAGGAGGTGATGACCAGCCGACAGGACATTGTCTCGATCGACATTCGATGCGGTTTTCAAGAGGTGCTGACCAGCATTGCCGAGAACAACTATAGCCGCATACCTGTGTATCAGGACAATGGCGACAACATTCGCGGCATATTATACATCAAGGACTTGTTACCGCATCTGTCAAAGCCATCGAATTTCAGATGGCAGAGTCTGATGCGCCCACCCTACTTCGTACCCGAAACCAAGAAGATCGACGCCTTGCTCCGCGAGTTTCAGGAGAACAAGGTACACATCGCCATTGTTGTCGACGAGTTTGGCGGCACCAGTGGCCTCGTCACTCTTGAGGACATTTTGGAAGAAATCGTTGGCGAGATCAACGATGAATATGATGAGGAGGAGAAATCTTACTCCAAACTGAACTACAACACCTATCTCTTTGAGGGCAAGACCTTGTTGAGCGACTTCTGCAAGATTCTGCAAATCGACGACGATGAGTTCGACGATGTGGCGGGCGATGCCGATACCCTGGCCGGACTGTTACTGGAACAGAAAGGCGATTTCCTCAGCATTCACGAGAGATGGGATTATAAGAGCTATTCGTTTGAGGTGATGGCTGTGGAGGGTCGCCGAATCAGCCGTGTGAAAGTAACGGTACACAACAAGCCACAAGATGCCCCTGCAAAGAATTGACGAAGTGGCGCCGGGTGTGAAACTCGGTCTGTGGCGCATTACGGAACAAGCCGAGGAATTGCCGAGGCCCACAACGGCTGACGTTTCGGCTTACCACGGCGGTCGACTTAAAGAGAAACTCGTTACCTATGCGTTGCTCCATGCCATGACCGGAAACAACGACGGGATAATTGGACACGACTCCTCAGGAAAGCCGCTCTTAGCGAACATGCACATCAGTCTCAGCCACACCAAGGGATGGGCCGCACTGATCTTATCACCCTATCAGGAAGTAGCAGTCGACATAGAGTATCGCTCGAACCGTGTGTGTCGCGTGGCCGACCGTTTTATGCGTGACGATGAGGAGAAAGGTGGGGTCGACATCCAACTTACCTGCTGGAGCGCAAAGGAAACTACCTTTAAGTTTTTCTCAGCCGACCATTTATTGTTTCAAGACATGCGGATGGCACCTTTCACACCTTCTGACCATGGCGTATTGACCATGGAGAACTTGCGTAGAAAGATCCATTTAACAGTACACTACGAACTCAATGCTGACTATGTGCTGACATGGGCCACAAGCCTATAATAAGATATGGCGCTTATCGCTCCACCTTGACTTTGAGGGGATGCAATAAGCGCTTTTTCCAATCTTTAAGAAACGCAAACCACGTTTTCGCTGTGTGGTAACCGTAATCCTCGTTATCGCTGGTGTAGGCCAAATGATAGCGAAGTTGACATCCCACGGGCTTCACAGTGAAAGTGTAATTGTCTTTCGTGGCTGGCCATTCCCGATCGCGATATGCCGTAGGAACAAAGATGCCCAATCCCACCGTCTCACGTTTCCAGTTTAACGTGTCGGTAGCGGGCCAATCGGTTCCCCAACAACCGCGCAAACCATCCTTGTCAGAAAATTCTTCAGACCCCCTTACATTGATCACGCCAGTTGAAAACAATGAACTCGAAAGGTCACGATTGAACGAAGCCTCCACTTCAAAATCTCGATGGCCGGCGTAAAGCGTGTAGCGCAAAATCATATTGATGGGAGCTTCACCAGCCTTATACGCCCATTCCTCATCGGCCATCTCCACAATGGTGCGAATAGGTCCGGCACAAATAATGCGCTGCGAACGTTGCTTCACCGGGGAAACGAGCGAGGGCTGTCCGTCCCAACCTCTCAACGCACCCAGTCCGAACGTATTGCCCACCCATAGCACATCGTCGCCATAGCCTTGCGCCTTTTGGGCTGGAGATGTGTAAAACTGCGTGTCGTAGAGTTCCAAGCCTTGATGAAACTTACCATAAAGATCGATGGTTTGGCGCGCGTCCATGTAGATGCGCATGGCGACCAGGTCGTTCTCGAAGGCCACTCCATGATGATGCAGCACCGTGAAGGGATCTTTGGTAGAAGCGTCGAGAGTAATGGCCGTAAGGTAGATGTCGTGCTTGTTCTTCTCCTTTACTTTCGGGTTGCGCAACATCATCTCGGCATAAGTGCGAGCAGGGTAAGCTGTAGTCCATTCCTCATCCGACAGATTAACTACCACGTGTTGCACCTCACTCTCCTTAATGTCGGTCAGGAAAGACAACTCATCGTATTGACCATCCCGATCGAGGTCGTCTAATTGACAGGCTACATCCCGCCCATTCACACGGACTGTAGCGCTGCGGATGTTCTTATGGGTTCGGACATTCAAGGTTACAGGTGCTTGTTGCTGCGAAACATCGCTACTCACCGTTAGGCGAACTACTTCTTGCGCCCGCGCAAACAAGCCAAAGAAAAAAGCAGGAAAAAGAATAGAAAAGTATTTCATATAGTATGACTCGTTGTTTGTAGAAGCAAAATTACCAATTAATTCGTATTCCGCTTGTCGGAAAATACGTTTTCTTATGGATATTTTCAGAAAAATAAACGTATCGGACCAATATTTCACATTATTTTTAATATTTTTAGCTTATTATTTGGAAACAAAAAGGTTTTTTAGTAATTTTGCGGTAAAATAGGAAGGATAGCGTGCGTAGAATTACCTACATATTGTTTGCAATGCTTCTCTTATGCTCGGCATGCGAGTTTCGCTTGAGACCAAACGAAGATGAGCAGGAAGCCAGTCATATCCACGTAGAGCGATATGACCGGTTACAGAGCCGTTATCTCATCACAGGCGACTTCTCAGCCTTACAACAGATGAACACCGAGTATCCCATTGAGACACGCACACTGGTGGAGAAAATGCTTCAGATAGGTGACGTGAGCGACCATAATATCAACGAGAAGTTTCTCCGCTTTTACCAAGATTCCACTTTACAGACGCTTATTGGCGACGCCGAGTCGGAGTATGCCAACATGGACGACCTCAACGAAGGATTCCGCTTAGCGTTCCGACAGTTGCAAAGTTGGATTCCCGGATTACCCATTCCGCGCATCTATGCGCAAATAGGTGCGCTCGACCAAAGCATCGTGGTAGGCGATAGGGTCATCGGTATTTCGCTCGACAAATACATGGGATCGAAATACCCCCTCTACCAACGCTATGGCTATTCGCCCGAGCAACTAAGCACCATGGGACGTAACTTTATCGTGCCCGATGCACTTAGCTTCTACCTCTTAAGCCTTTACCCCATGGCCAACTACGACCGTCGTAGTCAAATGGAAAAGGACCTACACATGGGCAAAGTGATGTGGGTGGTCAACAAAGCTACGGGCATGAAGATGTTCAACACCGATTTCGTGAAGATGGTTGACCGTTACATGCACCGTCATCACAAGGTGACGGTTTCTGAACTTTTGGAATGCGACAATTATTCAAAATTTAAGTGACGCAACAGTTGGTAACAGCCCACAATACACAATCGCTATCCGATAGTTTTCCACATCGGACAAACACACAAAACCAATTGATCATTAACAAAAGGCCCCAAGACAACTTGGAGCCTTTTGCATTATAGAGAGACTATAATCATTCTATACGAGACCAACAGGGCATCAGTCCATTCGACTGCGGTAATCCTCATAACCGTACTGGCGGAGCACCTCAAGTTCACCATCGGCATGGGCCAAGGCAAGCGACGGATGGGTAATACCATTAAACATGTTGGTCTTCACCGTTGTGTAGTGTATCATATCCTCAAAGATCACATTCTCACCTACCTTGAGTTCATGATCAAACTGCCAACGGCCCATAAAGTCGCCACTCAGGCAAGAACAACCACCCAAACGGTAGATATGCTCACCTTGTCCGTCGGGAATACGACCCTCTGCATCCTCTTCTATAGTACGCGCAAAACGCACAGCAGGATGATAGGGCATTTCCAAGCAGTCGGGCATATGACAAGTGAAACTCACGTTGAGTATAGCTGTTCGTACGCCATGGTTCTCCACTACATCGACCACCTGACTCACAAGCGGCCCCGTTTGCCAAGCAAAAGCGCTACCTGGCTCCAAGATGACATGAAGATGCGGATAACGTCGGTGAAAGTCTTGCAAGATGCTAATAAGCAACGATGTGTCGTAATCGTTACGTGTCATGAGGTGGCCACCACCAAAATTAATCCACTTCAGCTGCGGGAACCACTTAGAAAAACGCTCCTCAATATGTGCCAACGTGCGCTGGAACACATCAGGACCGCTCTCGCAAAGGGTGTGGCAATGGAAGCCTTCGATGGACGACGGCAACTGCTCAGGCAACTGCGAATTGAGCACGCCAAAGCGAGTGCCCGGCGCACAAGGATTATAAAGCACCGTCTCCACCTCGCTATATTCCGGATTGACACGCACGCCCAGGCTAATCGACGGATTGACTGTTTTGGCGCGATCGGCCAAACGTTGCCATTGGCTAAGCGAATTGAACGTAAGGTGACTCGAACAACGGGCTATCTCATCAATCTCATCATCGGTGTAGGCTGGTGAGAAGGTATGGGTTCGACTGCCAAACTCCTCATAACCCAAACGAGCCTCACTAAGCGAACTGGCCGTTGTGGCCGAAATATACTCGCGAAAGATGGGAAACGTCTTCCACAAAGCGAAAGCCTTAAACGCCAGAATAATCTCAGCATCAGCGGCTTGCGACACCTGCGAGATGAGTTGCAAGTTGCGGCGCAGACGCGATTCCTCTAAAACATAAACGGGGTGATGAAGTTCCTCAAAAGTTGTCAGGTTTATTTTCATCGCTATAATTTTCTGCAAAGATAAGTTTTATTTCCCAATATTATTGCTGATTTAACGGAAAATTCATACATTTGCACTTGAAAAGTAACGTCTACGATGAAATTAGTTATCATGACTAAGTCCACATTTTTTGTGGAAGAAAATATCATCCTGTCTGCCCTCTTCGATGAGGGCATGACCAACTTGCACCTGTTTAAGCCCGGGGCAGCGCAGCTCTACACCGAGCGACTGCTTACGTTGTTACCCGAGGAGCACTATAAGAAGATCACCTTACACGACCAATACTACCTAAAAGACGAGTACGGGCTGGCAGGCATCCACATAGATAATCCCATGGAGGATATTCCCAATGGATACAAGGGAAACGTCTCGCGCACGTGTTGCGATCTCTCATCGCTGAAGATGATGAAGAAAAAATCAAAATACGTGTTCCTAAAGAACATACACGACTGCATAGAGTTTAAGAAGGAGAAACAAACCTTCAACAACATGCAGCTCATGGAAGCCTCACGCAGTGGCCTAATCGACAAACACGTGTACGCATTGGGAGGTATGAGTATCGACAACATCAAGGCAGCCAAAGACCTTGGCTTCGGGGGTGTGGTCATCTGCGGCGATTTGTGGTGCAGGTTCAACATACACAACCAAATGGACTTTAAGGACCTTATAAGCCACTTCAAAAAGTTGCGCTACGCCGCCGACTAATTGCTTTGGACACTTTTATTAAATATAAACGCTATACAAAATGAGTGAAAATAACTCTTTCTTGGTTTTCTCGGGTACAAGCACGAGATACCTTGCAGAAAAGATTTGCACCAGTCTGGGATGCCCGTTGGGAAACCTTGTCATGACAAAGTTTTCTGATGGCGAGTTCTCCGTCTCCTACGAGGAGTCGATTCGCGGACGCGATGTCTTCCTCGTTCAGAGCACCTTCCCCAACTCCGACAACCTGATGGAGTTGTTGCTGATGATCGATGCCGCAAAGCGCGCATCAGCTCGTCAGATCATTGCCGTCATCCCCTACTTCGGATGGGCGCGTCAGGACCGCAAGGACAAGCCAAGAGTGAGCATCGGTGCCAAGCTCGTGGCCGACCTTTTGGGTGTGGCTGGCATCGATCGTCTGATTACTATGGACCTGCACGCTGACCAGATTCAGGGATTCTTCGACGTTCCCGTAGACCACCTTTACGCAAGTGGCGTGCTGCTGCCCTACTTACAGAGCCTGAACCTGAAAAACTTGGTTATCGCTTCGCCTGATGTAGGCGGCTCAAAGCGCGCCAACACCTACGCCAAGTATCTTGGTTGCCCGCTGGTGCTCTGCAACAAGACACGTGCTCGTGCTAACGTGGTGGAGAGCATGCAGATCATCGGTGATGTGAAGGACAAGAACGTTGTCATCGTGGACGACATGGTCGACACAGCAGGAACCATCACAAAGGCTGCCGACATCATGAAGGAGGCTGGCGCACTGAGCGTAAGAGCCATTGCCAGCCACTGTGTTATGAGTGGTCCCGCATCAGAACGTGTGCAGAACAGCTGCTTGGAAGAAATGGTCTTCACCGACTCTATTCCTTACACACAGCGTTGTTCAAAGGTGAAGCAGCTTAGCGTAGCCGACATGTTTGCCGAGACCATCAAGCGTGTCATCAACAACGAGAGCATCTCTTCACAGTACCTCGTATAATACCATAAGGTAAAGACCAATACAAACACAGGGCGCTCAAAACAGAGCACCCATTTTGTAACCACTTACAACATAACAATGTGCCTAAAACTGTATCAACGCCCCTTTGCGTTGGTACAGTTTTTTATTGCCCATAATCCAATAACAAATGGGCATAGGGCTAAAAGCATAAACTGCCAACGCATAAAAAAGCATCCGAAACAACTGCTCCGGATGCTTTATTTTATAGAATTAGTATCAATTGATTAGTCGAGCCACTTCACGTAGCAGAAGTCCTGACGATGAGGCAAGTTGGCGTTCTTCGGGAACATACGCACGCAAGAACGGAACGAACCAGCATGATCGGGCTCATAAGTCAGTTCGAAGTGGTAGTTGTTACCCTCGTGACCAACCATCTTGAACTCGTGGACGCTGTAAACCTCACGGTCGGAACCATCGGTCTCAGGCCTCAATGTAACGAGCTCCAAGCCGATAGCATCGTCGAGGCCCTGCTCATCGATGACATACTTCAGCGTGTAGTTCACACCTGTCTCGCCACCCTCTACAAGCATCTTCGCATCCTTGTCGACGACACGAATGCTATCCCAACGCTCGGCCACAGCTTCCTTCCAAAGGGCAATTTCCTTTGCCAAGCGATTATCGTTGGCAGAAAGCTTCTTGAAACGGTTAGCCTCCTTGATGTAGAACTTGTCGAAATAATCATCAAGCTGACGCTTCATGGTGTAATGAGGAGCGATGGTGGCGATAGAGTTCTTGATAACCTTCACCCACTTCTCGCTATAGCCCTTCTTACCCTTGTTGTAGTAAAGAGGAATAATCTCGTTCTCAAGCAGTGTGTAGATGGTAGCAGCATCAAGCTGATCCTGATAACCCTGGTTCTGATAGGTACGCTCCTGGGGAAGTGCCCAACCGGCACCCTCGCGGTAACCCTCAACCCACCAACCGTCGAGCACGGAGAGGTTGACAACACCATTCATCTCGGCCTTCTCGCCAGATGTACCAGAAGCCTCGAGAGGACGGGTCGGAGTGTTCATCCAAATATCAACGCCTGACACCAAACGGCGAGCCAACTGCATGTCGTAGTCCTCCAAGAAGATAATCTTGCCAAGGAACTGAGGCATACGGCTAATCTCGAAAATGCGCTTGATAAGGCCCTGACCAGCACCATCAGCAGGGTGAGCCTTACCAGAGAAGAAGAACAATACAGGATGCTCAGGATCGTTCACGATCTTCTCAAGACGATCGAGGTCGGTAAACAACAGGTGAGCACGCTTGTAAGTAGCGAAACGACGGCAGAAGCCAATCATCAGGGCATTGGGATTGATACGCTCCAAGATGCTAACCACCTTGGCGGGGTCGCCCTGATTGCGCAACCACTGCTGAGTGAACTTATCGCGGATAAACTTGATGAGTTTCTCCTTCAACTCCATGCGTGTCTTCCAAATCTCCTCGTCAGCTACATTATAGATGCCGTGCCAAATGCTCTCATTGCTCTGATCGTTCATAAAGTTGGCGTCGAAGTACTTATCGTAAACCTTACGCCACTCAGTAGCTGTCCATGTGGGGAAGTGCACACCATTGGTAACATAACCCACATGATTCTCCTCAGGGAAGTAACCAGCCCAAATAGGAGCGAACATCTTCTGGCTCACCCATCCGTGGAGCTTACTCACGCCGTTAACCTCTTGACAAGTGTTGCAAGCGAAGATACTCATGCAGAAACGCTCGTTGTGGTCGTCAGGGTTTTGACGGCCCATGCCGATAAACTCATCCCAAGAAATGCCGAGACGGCCTGGATAGCCACCCATGTACTTGCCGAAGAGAGCCTCGTCGAAATAGTCGTGACCTGCAGGAACCGGAGTGTGCACAGTGTAGAGCGAAGAGGCACGAACAAGCTCCATAGCTTGGTTGAACGACATGCCACCATCAACATAGTCGCACAGACGCTGCAGGTTGCAAAGAGCGGCATGTCCCTCATTGCAGTGATACACATCCTTAGTGATACCAAGCTTCTTCAGCATCAGCATACCACCAATACCCAGCAGGATCTCCTGCTTCAAGCGATTCTCCCAATCACCACCGTAGAGAGAGTGAGTAATGGGCTTGTCGAACTCAGAGTTCATGTCGTTGTCTGTATCGAGCAGGTAAAGCTTGATACGGCCTACATTGACCTGCCAAACCAAAGCGTGAACCTGATAGTTCAAGTAAGGCACATCCACAACCACCTGATTGCCGTTCTCGTCCAGCACACGCTCAATGGGAAGCGAGTTGAAGTTCTGGGCGTCATACTTGGCAATCTGCTGGCCGTCCATGCTCAGCGACTGTGTAAAATATCCGAAGCGATAGAGGAAACCAACACCACAAAGGTTTACATTAGAGTCAGAAGCCTCTTTCAGGTAATCGCCGGCAAGCATGCCCAGACCTCCTGAGTAAATCTTCAGCACTTGGTTCAAACCATACTCCATAGAGAAGTAAGCAACAGAAGGACGATTCTTGTCAGGCTCCACATCCATATAGGCGCGGAACTTAGCATACACTTCCTTCACGTTCTTCATGATGGCCTTGTCGTTAACAATAGCCTCCTTGCGGTCGTAACCCAGACGATCCAGCAAGAGAACAGGGTTGTGACCGACCTTCTCATAGAGGTCTTCGTCAAGACTCTTGAAAAGATTGCGGGCCTCATAAGTCCAAGCCCACCACATGTTGTGGGCCAGCTCATCCAAACACTTCAACTGCTCGGGAAGACGCGACTTAATAGTCAGGTTCTTCCATTGCGGAGCATTGGCATAATCTGCTTTAATTTTCATAACACAGTAGTTTATAATAGTAATTTTTATTATTTTGCGAGTTTTCTTTCCTCTGCCTTACGCAAGGCAATGTCGTAAGCATCTTCATAATACTTGATGAAGTGGCTCCACAAAGCCTTCTTCGACAGTTTACTGGCATTGTCACGCGATTTCTTCACCTGGGCGACAGTGAAGTGGGAGAACTTGCTCACAGTGTCCTTGATGTTGTCTGCCACCTCAGAGAAATTGTAATCGGTACGGTGGATAACCTTCACACCATCCCCAATCTCACCATAATGTCCAATCTCAGAGTTAGCCCACAAACCAAAGCCAGCCAAGTCGGTTGTGACACAAGGCACCTTAAACGCCACCGACTCAAGCGGAGTGTAACCCCAAGGCTCGTAGTAAGAGGGATAGATGCACAGGTCATTACCCAAAATAACATCGTAATATGAGAGGTTTAAGATACCATCATTTCCCGTAAGGTAACAAGGTATGAAGATCAACTTCACGCGGTCTTCCTTACGATTCTGCATATCAAGATGTTTCAACATGCTCAGCACATTGTCGTGACTCATGTCATGCAGCCAATGGGTGACCGACGGAACCTCAAGCGGTGTATCGAACTTCTTACCACTGGCCAAACGATCCTGCAAATCCTTGCGGGGCTCGCCCACCCAGCCTGGAACCTTTACGAAAGCCACTACATTCTTATCGAGATTCTTGTCGCGGAGCAAACGGTTCATTGCCTCAATGTAAACATCAACACCCTTGTTGCGGAACTCATAACGGCCACTGGTAGATATAAGCAATGTTTCATCGCCCAAATCTGTGCCCAACAAGGCGTTGGCTACATCGAGCAGGCGTTTACGGGCCCACTTACGCTTACGCGTAAAGGCAGCACCTCGAGGCACAAAATCATCTTCGAAGCCATTGGGGAGAACCACATCAACAGGTTTGTCGAGAAGTTCAAGGCACTCACGCGCCGTAATATCACTCACAGTAGTGAAACAGTCGACATGGTGAGCGGTCTGCTTCTCAATAGAGTGCTTACTCTGCATGTTCAACTCTTCGGCCATCTGATCGCCATTATAGGCAAACAAATAGTCGTACAAGGGCTTATTATTGCCAGCAATACTACGGCCTATGCTTGTGGCATGAGTAGTGAAGATGGTAGCAATCTGTGGATAATGCTTCTGGACATAAAGTAATCCAAGGCCCGTCATCCATTCATTGCCATGATAAACGACCTTCTTCTTGGCGTCAAGATAGAAATCATAAAAGCTACCCACCACCAAAGCGGCAGCGTATGAGAACATGGAAGCCTCGTCATAGTCGCCATAAGCATGCAGACTATCTACCTGGAAATCATTCCAAAGTTGTCCATAGATCTCGTTTTTCTTTGAAAAATACTGATTAAAATCAACTAAGACAGCTATTGGCTCGCCTGGAACGGTCCAACGCCCCACACGGATTTTAAGCCCTTGCTTTGATGCAGCAAGTTGCCATTCACGAAAAAGATTGTCGTCTTCCTGAAAGTATGGACTTTCCGTTTCCTTCCAACAATCGGGACCAATAAAAACCAAACGGTTGTGTAGTCTGTCTTGCAAAGTCTTAGCACGTGTCGAAAGAACGGCATAGATGCCACCGACTTTATTACAAACTTCCCAACTAGATTCAAAAATATAGTCAGGAAATAACTTTTCAATTTCCATAAATCTAACTAAACTGGTGATGCAAAGGTACTAAAAAATAAAAAAAAACAAGTATAATATCCCATAAAATTACAAAAGCTAACGTTTTCTTGATGCTTATTGTTAACTTTGCATATGTCAACAAGTTAGAACCATGAACAAACTCATTACTATCCTCCTGCTCGCATGGGCTTGTGTTTCTGCTAACGCACACACAAACACAACAGCTCAAACAGACACAATAACTTTCGCAGGAACCTTCGACAACAAAGAATATAATGTTTATCTCACCATAGACTTCTACCACAACAATGTAGTGGTTCCTAATCAAGAAATCTTTGGCGAGATGGCCGGATATTTCGGCGATAAGCGTGATAACCGCAAATGGCTATTCACTTCAGCGGAGATAACAGACTCAACTACTGCTACCATCAACATCACTAACGATTATGGCAGCGAAGACCTCGTAGCTACATTATCCAAACAAGAAAATGGCACTTTTATGCTGATACAGGAAAAAGGCAGCACACTGAAGATAGCAAGAAACAGCAAGTGGGTAAAACTTCCCAAAAAGCTCTTATTCACCAAAAGGGGAAGCGGAAGCCATTAAGCTACTATCTCCTACCCCAAACCGCAAACACCTCTTACAATGAAAGAAACACGCATCACAGAGCAACCCTCTCATTATAGCCATCTTGAACAATTGACTGTAGAACAACTTACTGCAGATATCAATCAAGAGAACATCGATGTGCCCAAGGCTGTTGGAAAAGCCTTACCACAGCTCAATCGCCTCATTAAGGCCATAGAGCAACAACTACGAAAGGGGGGACGGCTCTTTTACGTAGGTTGCGGAACCGGAGGACGACTCGCCACACTCGACACCATAGAAGTGCAAAACACTTATGGAACAGACGGAACACAGATACAAGCAATTTTTCCTGGCGGCATTAGCAAGTTGACCCAGACAAACGAGTCACACGAAGACGACATTAAAGATAGTTGGAGCCAACTGCTTCAAAAAAACATATCAGAAAAAGACATTGTTGTTGGATTCTCGGCTAGTGGTACCACTCCTTTTGTATTGTCAGCCCTACGCCAATGCAGAATAGTGGGTATAACCACAGGTTGCATTGTTAATAATCCCAACTCGCCCATTGCAAGCGAAGCCAATTATCCCGTAGAAGTAATCACCGGCCCAGAATTTGTAACAGGCTCCACACGAATGAAAGCAGGCACATCTCAAAAACTATGCCTGGACATGATAAGTACTACCGTACAGATACGTCTTGGGCGCGTAGAAGGAAACAAAATGGTGAACGCTAAACTAATCAACCATAAGCTCGTCGACAGAGCCATACGCATCTTCATGGAGCGAAACCCTCATTATACCAATTATGAAGAAGTAAAGCAACTAATCCTACAGGCAGGTAGCGTGAAGAAGGCCGAAGAGAAATTGGAAGGATAAAACAAATGTAGTCAATCACACATATAGTATATTTACCATTGACACGATACAAATAAACAAATGTTGATTGGCTAACAATCTCAATAACATCCTTAATTCATTGCATATATAAAGGAGTTAGGGTAATGCCTAAATGTGGTAAAAACCCATAGAAAAGCCAAAGGTTCACCGAAGAGGGGGGAACAAATGACCCCACTGCAAAAACTCCTGGCATAAAGAAGAATGCCTATGTACTCTTCAAGAAACTGAGGTCAGAAATGGGAGAAAAGGATCGTAGCACAAGAGCCCTACGACCTACAACAAGCAAAAAGCCCGAAGACTCGTTAGAATCCTCGGGCTTCGCTCTTTTGAAAGAAGGCGGCTTCCTACTCTCCCGCATTGCATTGCAGTACCATCGGCGCCACTGGGCTTAACTTCTCTGTTCGGAATGGGAAGAGGTGGGACCCCAGCGCCATAGCCACCTGATGTTTCGCTACCTACATGCGTCGTATGACGTATTGTCTTTCCGACTCGCATGAGGCGTATGGCTGACTATCTCCACAAGCAAAGACCAACACAACTGAAATACGGCTGCAAACGAAAGCCTTCGGGCAATTAGTAGCGCTCGGCTTTGGCGTCGCCGCCTTTACACCTGCGCCCTATCAACGTCCTCGTCTAGGACGACCCTAATGGGGAGTTCTAATCTTGCGGCGGGCTTCGCACTTAGATGCTTTCAGCGCTTATCCCATCCAGACTCGGCTACCCGGCGGTGCGCCTGGCGGCACAACCGGTAGACCGGAGGTCTGTCCATCACGGTCCTCTCGTACTAGTGACGGCACCGCGCAAAACTCCTGCGCCCACGATAGATAGAGACCGAACTGTCTCACGACGTTCTGAACCCAGCTCGCG
>ERZ779660.11-NODE-11-length-107606-cov-25.005086_pt1 | contig 107606 bp, 107 predicted proteins | sample MGYA00511906_ERZ779660 | MGnify/ENA primary metagenome ERZ779660 (study PRJEB29588, sample SAMEA2156906) | human gut metagenome | biome: human gut; feature: human-associated habitat; material: faeces | place: Denmark | collected 2008/2010 ... | reverse complement strand
TAATCTTTTGGTTAACATGTCTGGTGGGCTATCCACGGACTTCCGCACCTGAGCCACAATAACAAGCGGATAGCTAAGAATACTTTGCTTCTTAACTTTCGTATGCTCTTTATGATGGTGGTGGTGGTGTAGCACATATACAAATCAAGTCAGTTTCATTCGTTTCAAACTCAATATAGGCACTTGCAAAAGGGCAATGCTATATATTGAGTACCCATTTAAAAGAAATAATAATAATTACATGTATACAAAAATTGAATATTTGCGCAAGAAAATAAGTGATGCTCTCTCGCCATTAATAACCCATGATTACGTATTGCTTGATTTGCCGTATTACGACAATATTGGTGATACGTTGATATGGGAGGGCACAAGAGAGTTTCTTAAGACATTGCCCTATAAGTGCTTGTACTACGCAAGTAAGGATAGTTTCCGTTATCGGGACTTGTCTCCTGATACTGTGATTTTACTTTCCGGGGGGGGCAATTTTGGCGACCTATATCGCCAACACTCAGAGTTTCGTAGGATAGTAATAGAAAGCTACCCTCGAAATAAAGTAATAATACTTCCTCAAACCATATTTTATGAGGATAAGGAACTGATAAGCGAAGATGCACGGTTCTATGTCAAATATCCGAATGTGACAATCTGTGCTCGTGAAAAATATTCTTATGACTTACTGAAAGCGCATTTCTCCAATCCTTGTCTTTTGGTGCCAGATATGGCTTTCTTTATCAATTTGGAAAGATACAAATTAGGTAAGGAAACAGATAAAGTGCTTTATCTGAAACGTATTGATAAGGAATTGTCGAAAGATGATGGAAAGACAGAGATTCCGAATAATGCAGAAGTTCACGATTGGCCGACTTACGAATACTCTTTTCTTAAGGTAAAAATGATAGAGAAACTTTTTTATAAGTTCTGCCGTTTGTTGACTATTTTGAAATTTTCGGATAAGAGCATTGCAAGATTAAACGACTGGAAACGCAATTATTTCTATCGTCGTTTTTATGTTCAGTTGGGAATAGATTTCCTTAGTCCTTACTCTTTAATTTATACCACTCGATTGCATGTTATGATATTAGGTGTTCTATTAAATAAAAAGATGCACTTAATAAATAACACATCGGGTAAGGTTGTAAACTTCTATAATACATGGTTGAAGGAAATTAAGAATATCGAGGTGTAGCACAATCTTTTTAGATTATGCAAACCGAATCATTAATAAATCATTTACGTGAGAAAATTCAAAAAGATTTATCACCTTTAGTAAGCAGCGATTACGTTTATCTTGACTTGCCTTATCATCCTAATATCGGTGACACACTGATTTGGGAAGGTACAAGGGAGTTCTTGAAGACTTTACCATATAAATGCTTATACTATGCCAGTAAGGGTAGTTTCAGGTATCGACAGTTACCGAAGAATGTAGTTATTCTTTTGCATGGTGGAGGAAACTTTGGAGATCTTTATCGCTTGCATTCCGAGTTTCGTAAGAAAATAATAGAGCTATACCCAGAGAATAGGATAATCATTCTTCCTCAGACAGTTTTTTATGAGGATATGAGTTTGTTGCGATATGATGTTGATTTTTATGCAGCTCATCCGAATGTAATGATTTGTGCCCGTGAGCAATTTTCATTTGATTTCTTAACCGTGCATTTCAAGAATCAAATATTGTTGTTGCCAGACATGGCATTCTATCTCAATATAGAAAAATACAAAGTTACTGATGACGAGAATCGGGTGCTTTACTTGAAGAGGACAGACAAGGAATTGGCCAATACAAATGCAAAATCTGACGATATACCATCCAATGCAGAGCAGCATGATTGGCCGACATACGAAAAGCATTTTGATGAATTTGATAAGTTAGAACTATTCGCCTATCGTTTGCATAAACTATTGAAGATATGTGGCTTTAATGATAAAACATTAGCTCGTATGGATGATTATAAACGCAATTGGTACTATCGACGGAAATATACTCAAATAGGAATCTCATTTCTTTCACCTTACCATGTGATATACACTACTCGCTTACATGTCCTGATTTTAGGTGTCTTGCTTGGCAAGGAATTATATTTAATCAATAATACATCCGGCAAGGTGATTAATTTCTATAACACTTGGCTGAAAGAATTGAACACAATAAAAAAACTGTAAAATGAGTAAGCATACAACTACCCCCCCATTTGCGCAGCGAGACAATCTAACATAGAGTTATTGCGCTGTGTCTCAATGTTTATGGTTCTTATGATGCACACCTCATTTATTACATTTGGATTTCCTACGGTAGAAGGAACAAAAAATGAGCCTTTATTCTGTGGGTTGCAAACTTTACAATATAGTGTGGCCATCGTTGCTGTGAATGTTTTTGTGATGATATCAGGTTGGTTCTCAATAAAGCCAAAGACTAAAGGTATAACGTCCTTTCTTTTTCAAGTAGCATTTCTCAAGTTATTGAGTTTTGGTTTCTTTGTCCTTGCTGGTTTGCTTGCTTTAAATAAGACTTCTATGGCAAATTTGTTGATGCTGAAACCATATACGGGTTGGTTCATCAAGGCATATATATTATTGTATATCCTTGCTCCTGTATTAAATGCTTTTGTAGAGAATGTCAATCGGCAAGTATATAAAAGAGTTTTGTTCTTCTATTTTGTATTTATTTTCTTGCTTGGCTGGTTCAAGGATATAACAGGATATATGATGGGAGGATATTCAATATCAATGTTTGTTGGATTATATCTGTTAGCAAGATATGTGAAGGTGTATTCTCCTTCGTGGAGTAAGTTTTCAAAGCAGAAGGACTTCATCATCTACCTCTTGGCTACGATGGTAACCTTTTGTGGTATATATATACCTGTTTGTTTGGGGTTGCCCCATTGTGATACTTTTGTTCAAGCGTTTACAAGATACAGTAGTCCTTTTGTTGTGCTGGGCGCATTGTTTTTTTTATTGATGTTTTCTAAATTAAATATAGGTGCAAAAACTGGGATAAACACTATCGCAAAAAGTTGTTTCGCTGTATATTTGCTTCATTTTATGTGGGGTATATTGCCGAAAGTCGTAATAAACTTGTATGACAATAATAGCATTACAATGTTTTATATAAAACTTGTCGGTTTGTTACTTGTGATATTCTTTAGTTGTATATTGATAGATAGAGTGAGAATTGAGATATGGAATAAAATTTCATCAAAATTGTTTTGTAAAAATTGATAATATGGAAAAGAAAATAATAGTAGATAAAGTTAAAGTTGCTTCGAATAGAATTGAAGTGTATTACTCTATACAGGGAGAAATAAATAAGTATTTCAATCAAGACGAGAAATGTTTTTGGGTAGAATATACGGAAGATATAAGTTCTGTACCTGAGAGCATAGCAGTTATTCCTTTTGTATGCAACGTGTTGCCTATAGCTTGGCTCTCTGATGCGGAGCTGGTAGTGAATGAACTGGATGAAGAATTCTATCACAGTTTGTTTGAGGTTAAGCATGGTTATATGCTTCTCTCCAGAATGTTGAAGTTCAAGGGAAAGGTAACAGTCAATCATATCATAAACAATCGTTATGAGACAACCAAGCAGTCTGCAGTATTGTTTAGTGGCGGAGTGGATGCCTTTACAACATTATTCCGTCATTTGGATGAAAATCCTGTAATGATTACTCTGCGTGGCGCTGATGTAAAGTTGTCGGATGTGGAAGGTTGGAAGGTTGTTAGTGAGCATGTGGAATCGACTGCCAAGACGTTTGATTTGCCAAAGCCAGAGTTTGTGACATCTAATTTCCGTATGTTTATCAATGAAGGAGAACTGGGTGGTTTGTGTGCCAAATCTGGTGATGGTTGGTGGCATGCATACCAACATGGAATTGGTATTATAGGACATACAGCTCCGTTGGCTTTTATTCATAAATTTAATCATGTATATATCGCAAGTTCGTATACTTGCGATTTTCCTGTGATTTGTGCTAGTGACCCCGTTATTGATTCACATATAAACATTGCTGATACAGAAGTTAAGCATGATGGTTACTTTATGAATAGAGTAGATAAAGTAAAGTTTATAGTGGATACATGTGAAAGAATGAATAAAAATATTATATTAAGAGTGTGTTGGATTTCAACAGGAGGTCATAATTGTTGTAATTGTGAAAAATGCATTCGTACAATCTTTAATATATTATCTGTAGGTGGTAATCCTAATCAATATGGTTTTATCTTAGATTCTTCCCTGGAAAGTCAAATGTTAAAGGTCGTTTCTAAATGTCTTGCAACAGTTCCTTTTCAAAGACCTCAATGGCATGACATACAAGATTATATAGTCTCCCATGATTCTTTTTCTAAGAAAAATGATCCTAATTACAACTGGATATACACAATAGATATTGATAAGTCTTGCCCAAAACCATCAATCTTTAAACGAATAATACGAAAGTTGAAGCGAATTGTAAGAAAAATCATCAAGTAATGGAACAAGAGAACTTAAAGCACAAAACCAAAGTAGGTTTATATTGGTCATTCTTTAATCAATTTGCCAATAATGGTCTTCAGTTTGTTGTCGGTATCGTAATGGCGCGTTTGCTGTCGCCAGAGGATTATGGTATCACTGCACTGCCAGCTGTTTTTATGGCTGTGGCTGGAACATTGATAGATGCGGGATTCAGCAGCGCATTAGTGAGAAAGCCCGAGTTGACAGAAAAAGATTTATCGACTTCATTTTATTATAGCATACTTGTTGGCATTACGTGTTATCTTGCGATATTTATAGCAGCACCATGGATAGCAGATTTCTACAATATCCAAGTGTTGGAGCCTTTGATAAGGGTCACTGCTCTGACTTTTTTATGGGGGCCGTTGAGCACTCCTCAGTGGGTAATATTGCAGAGACGTTTGGATTTTAAAACACCAGCTCGAATATCAGTGATAACTAAAATTGTAGGCTCCATTGTTGGAATCACATTTGCCTATTTGGGATATGGCTTATGGGCTTTAGTAATTATGGGTGTTGTTTCCAGTTTGTTGGGCTTAATTCAAACATGGCTTGTTGTAAGATGGCTTCCAAAGGAAGGGTGGTCAAAAGATTCTTTTAAATATCTTTGGAATTTTGGTAACAAGATTATTGGTACTTATATTTTAGATCAGGTTTATGAGAATATAACTCCTATTGTTATAGGTAAGTATTATAGTCCAGCACAGTTGGGACAATATAATCGAGCTCAAGGATATGCAGATTTACCATCCAAACAAGTAACAGGAATGATTCAAGGAGTAACATTCCCGGTACTAAGCAAACTTCAAGGTAATCAAGATAAGTTGGCAGAGAAATATCGAACGATGATAAAGACTCTATCGTTTGTCATTATGCCTATCATGATGGGGCTATCTGCTCTTGCTTATCCTGTGGTTGTAGTTCTTGTAGGTGAAAAATGGGCTCCATGTGTAGCTCTTCTTCAGATTATGTGCTTCCAGAAATGCTTATATCCAATCCATTCCCTGAATGTAAACCTTTTAATGGTTAGTGGTAGATCAGATTTATACCTCAAATTAGAAATACAAAAGAAAGTATTGGGTGTTATCATGCTTGCGGTTACATTACCAATCAGCGTGATGGCATTAGTCTGGGGAAATTTAGTGTATAGCATTATCCTTTTGGTTGTAAATACCCATTATACAAGCAAATTGATAAATGTATCTTTGTTGACCCAACTGAAAGATGTCATGCCATCATTTTTGTTATCTTCTGTTATGTTCCTGTGTGTTTGGGGATATACTCAATTTGTAGCTAACAATTTTGTCCAAATCTTAGGCGGTGCTATAATCGGGATTATAGTTTACTTTTCTGGAGCTTATCTCTTCAAGTTTAAGGAGATAGACGAAGTGAAGTATATGTTGAATAGAAAAAAATAGAGTGATGATGGAGTATATTAAACTAACATTTGTTGGAGATGTAATGTGTCAAAAGGAATTATTGGATGCTTTTAAGATAAAGGATGGCTTTTCTTTTGACAGCGCATTCAATAGAATTCTGCCGATGTTAAAAGAATCTGATTTGTCATGTGCCAACTTGGAAACTCCTATCTCGTATGATGATAGTAATCTCTCCAATCGCCTTTATAATTTCAATTCTCCAATAGAGTTCGCTCATGCTGTCAAGAATGCGGGGTTTAGCTTTGTTGCCACTGCCAACAATCATTGTTTAGACCGAAATACTACAGGAATCGCATCTACAGTAAAAAGCCTTGATTCTGTAGGTCTTGTACATACAGGAGTGTTTTCTTCCAAAAGTCAAGACAGATTAGTTTGTATAAATATAGATGGACTGAAGATAGGCTTCTTGTCTTATACATACGGTACAAACGCTTTTGCCAACAATAACTATTTGAAGCGAAGTGAGCGATGGATGGTTAATATGCTGCAAGCACAAGAGTTGAGCAATCCCATCAGCCGTTACTGCTTTCTTCACCAAGGAGGACGCGCTTCACGACTATATAATAAGGTAAGGCGACATCTTCACTTTAGAAACTATGGATGCCAAGTATATGAGCGTAAAGAAGCTGATTATTTCCAAAAACTAAGAATCAGCAAAGATATAAAGCAGCTTAAAAAGAAAGGTGCTGATATTATAGTCTTCTATATGCACGTTGGGGGGCAATACAATCCTAAAGCCACGGCAAGGACTTTGCAAATTGCTGAATTCTTAAGAAAGCAAGGGGCAAACATCATTGTCGGTTCTCATGAGCATGTAGTGCATGGATGTTCAAACAATTTTCTTTCTGAAAATAGTGTCGAGACATATAGCCTTGGCAATTTCTTTGACACAACCGGGGTGACATCTCCTCCTTTTGATAAAATGTCAGAGTATTCCATAGTTTGGCATGTTTATGTGGATAAGGCAACAAAGAGAATTGCAAAAACTTCCTATACTATTTGTAAGTCTGTTCTTCAAGAGGGAGAGAAACAAAAAATAGAAGTTGTGCCCGTGTATGATTTGATGCAGTCTGAAATGGATGCAGAAAAGCGAAATGTGCTTTGGAAGGATATGCAGACTATAGCATATAGATTTGCAAATCAAAAGATAGATAAGCCTCAGATGGAATATTACTATTAAAGAATTTGGCAAGATAAAGGGGCAACTGGCCATAAACTATACAAAAAATCCCCAGTTTGTAGCAATATGGAAAAATTTAATTTATCCAGGTTGTAGATCAAGCTCAAGAGGGCTTGGTCTAAGTAGACAGTTGCATGGAAAATGCAGCGTGTAGCTAATGTAGTAGCTCTTACTCTTGATATTGTATGCCTGTGTATTACAGGCGACGTATCAAGTCTTGTTTCTGTTTGCTCAGATACCTATTTATTGGGATAGCAAGCAAGAGACTTTCTTTCAACTGTTACGGAGGCTACATGAGTCATCGAAAGAAAATGATTTCTTCCCTGGGGTGAAAGTCCCCAGGGCTTTTCAAGGTATATTATTTCAAGAGCCTCTAATAAAATACTTAAAGAATGAAGATATCTATTATCGTTCCCGTTTATAATGTGGAACAATATATTAAGGAGTGTTTTGATTCCATTGCTGCACAGACCTATAAGGGTGAGCTAGAATGCATCTTTGTGGATGACTGTGGTCAGGACGATAGCGTGGCTGTACTGGAAAAATTGATCGCAGAATACAAAGGCCCTATACAGTTTAGCATTGTTCATCATGAGCATAACAAAGGATTGTCTGGAGCAAGAAATACGGGTATACGAAAAGCTTCAGGTGATTATCTCTATTTCCTGGATAGTGATGATAGTATAACATCTGATTGTATTGAGAAGCTTACTGCATTAGCAGAGAAATACCCTGGTGTGGATATTGTTCAGGGTAGTACGAAGAGTAAGATGGATTGGCTGCAAATGGGATGGAAAAAACTACCAGAGTTTTCGGATAATTTTAAATGGATTAAAAAGACCATTTTAAAGCGTATTGCCTTTGCCATGACTGCATGGAATAAATTAATTAAACGTTCTTTTGTCATAGAACATGGCTTATTTTTTTTAGAAGGTGTCATACATGAAGATGATTTGTGGAATTTTGAATTAGCGAAATATACAAAATCTATAGCTATTTGTACATCAATATCCTATAATTATCGAGAAAATCCAAATGGTATAATGAATATGAGTAATAGTCATGAGAGTTATATTCCTATTCTAAAGGAAATGGCAATGAATATTACCTCCCCTTGTACTACTAATGAAATACGTTGTATATCTTTAATATGTGGTGAGCATAGGGGACATTTGGATATTTATGATTATCTTAAATATATTCCATATAATCAAAAAGTTTTGAAGATGTGGGCGCTTTTAGAAGATGCAGTTAATTCTACTATTTCAAAAAGTTTTAAGGGGCTATTTTATCGAATGTGGTATAAATTCTTATGTGTATATGTAAATTTAACGTATAAAAATGCAACGTCTAAACAGAATTAATCTATCTATTATTACACTGGCAATATTATAGATAGTTATGCGCTATCGGATTTGTTATCAATAGACTTTTCTGATGAAGCCAGTTATAAAATATGTATAGTAAAAACTATTGCTTTGGATGAGCATTATGATTTTGAAAATATTATATTCGCTGTTATGAATAAAATCGCATTGATAATTCCTTATTTTGGAAAATTCCCAGAGTGGATGCCCCTGTACTTGTATTCCTGTAGTAAACAAAATAATATAGATTTTTTGTATTTCACAGATTGTGAACTTCCACGACGTATTTATTCCAATACAATCTTCAAGAAGACAACTTTTGAAGATTATTGTAACAAGGTTTCTCAAAAACTACATATAGACTTTCATCCTTCAGCTTCTTACAAACTTTGCGATTTAAAGCCTTTTTATGGACTTATTCATGAAGAAGACTTGCAAGATTACGATTGGTGGGGATTTGGTGATTTAGATCTTGTTTATGGAGATCTTTCTTTGTTGATAAATAAAAAAAATCTTCTTCGTTATGATTTGCTAACTACGCATATTGACAAAGTTGCAGGACATTTTACGATAGTTAAGAAAGATTCTGAATACACAAGTATTCCTCTTCAGATTTCTAATTGGAAAGACAAGTTGACTATGGATAAGCACGTATTTTTAGATGAAACAGAATATGCAGAACTGGTCAAATCATGGAAGGTAAAGAAGATGAATAGATTAGATTACCATTTCCTACAGAAAAACACTGACCCGAACAAAAAATTTTGGTATTATTATTGGATAGACAAGATGATTCCATTTGGTGAAGGAAAGTCGTTAATGAAAGAATTCTTTACTACTTTTAAGCCTGAAAAAGAAACAAGCATAACATATAATCTTGAAACAGGAGAAATAGATGTACCCAAACATCAAATAGAAAAGATAATAAAAGGAGCAGCCCGTTTGTATCTGCATTTTTTGTATTTCAAAAAAACAAAGTATTGGGCAGAAAATACAAACTATTGGCAGTCTGGGTTCTATCAGATACCTGATAATTATGATTTCTCAAAAGGAGGTATCGTAGAAATTACTCCAAGCTATATAAGATTAAAACAATGATATACAATATCGTTTGCATCGCCGACGAGGCGTATGCACAGCATACAGCTGTGATGCTTGCTTCTCTTTTTGACCACAATCGGGACAAGCTATTTCGGGTGTTCTTGATGACATACATAATGTCATCAGAAACAAAGAAGAGGTTGAAAGAAGCGGTGAAGGGACATGGCGAGCTGCATATCCTTGAGGATGACTATAGGGATTCTGGTATCAATGCCTTGAAGACGGAGACAAGCACTAAAGCTTGGAATCCTATCATGTATCTTAAACTGTTGATACCGCAGAAACTCCCATTGGATGTGGAACGTTTCCTATTCCTCGATGTGGATATGGTTATTAATCATACTATTGATGAACTGTATGAAACAGATATGAAAGGCAATATCGTAGCTGCTTGTGATGATTATAAATTTCAAGCAGCTCATCGTCAGCGTCTCGGATTAAATGAGGATGACTTGTATGTGAATAGTGGTGTGATGGTCATTGATTTGAAGGTTTGGAGACAGAAAGAAAACGTGTGTCCGATGATAGAGTTCTTAAAGGATTATAAGAATGTCTTGAACAATGATCAGGATGGATTTGCATTATACTTTAAGGGGAACATAATGCTGTTGCCAAATAAGTGGAATGTCACTACTTTCTATTTCGAACAGGAACCAAGGATATTAGATAAATATCTTTATGAGGTGGATGACTTGCGCCAAAATCCATACATAGTTCATTTCTGTGAACCTATCAAACCTTGGTTTGCAGACTGCAAGCATCCTTATCGTCATCTCTATCGCCAGTATTTGTTGACGACACCATGGAAGAAATATCGCTTCCCTAATTTTGTAAGTCCTTTGAGTTTGTTGCATTGGAAGAATGAAATGAAATATTGGCTGAATAGATGGGGAGTGAGAAAAGAGTCTATGACCATGGTTGGTCTTAAGTATTAAAAGCAACGTGTTGGACATTTAGAATGAGGAATATTTGTTTTACAATACGCAATATTGATTGCGGAGGAGGTACAGAACGTGTTGGTTTGCGCCTTGCGAATGCCTTAGCGGAATATGGTTATAACGTTTGGATGGTAGATTATGATTCTAAGCATCATAAACCATTTTTTGAGACGCATCCTAAGTTGAAGCTTTGGACGATTCTTAGCCATGGAGGTTTTGAGCGTAAAATGCGCTGGCATTTCTGGTATGGTGCATGGAAGCTTCGTAGATTCTTAAAGAAAAACAAGATAGACGTGGTCATTGATATCGATACTTTCAATGCCAATTGGACGGCAAAGGCTATACGAGGTCTTGGTATTAAATGGATATCGTGGGATCATTTCGATTATGAATATACTAAAGGATGGAAACGTCAGGAAGCTCTACAACTTGTAAAGCAGGATGCGTATGCCTTAGTGTTGATAACGAAAGCATTGCGAAAGACTTATTTGGAAAAAACCGATTTCTCTCCTTCCTTCCTTCGCCAGATATATAATCCGTTGTCGTTTGAAGTTGATCATGCGCTCAATCATCAAGGACAGAAAAAGGTGATTGCAATGGGGCGCATTGCACCTCAAAAGGGATTTGATTTGCTTCTGAAGTCATGGCTTCTTGTAGAGAAGGAAGTTAAAGACTGGACATTGCAGATTGTTTGCGGTTATGGTGATTACGAGGCTTTAGAACGTGAGGCTAAGGAAATGGGCTGTGAGAATGTAGTTTGTACAGGACCAACAGCCGATGTTCCTGGAGTAATGAAGGAAGCTGCTATTTTTGCTTTTAGCAGTCGCTTCGAGGGTTTTGGTTTGGTACTTACCGAAGCCAATGCTTGCAGCGTACCTGCGGTTAGCTATAATTGTCCAGTTGGACCGAGCGAGATTGTCACCGATGGAGTTGATGGCTTTCTTGTTGAACCAGAGAATGTGACACAGTTTGCGGAAAAACTGATAAAACTCATGAAGGATGATAAACTGAGAGCGGAAATGGGTGTGAAAGCGTATGAAAGCAGCAAGCGTTTCGCTATGGATAAGATATTGAAGGAATGGGTAAGACTGATAGAAGAGTAATTTTGCCTACCTGTGGAAATGTTTTTCCTATGAAGAAGCAAGAAGTGGTGGTTGGTATGTCGAATGCTATTAAGCGGTTGAGAGTTGTGGCAACGTTGGTAATAGTTGCTTATCACTGCGTATGTCCTTACTTGAATTTTAATTGGGGGGCAATTTATTTGACATTGTTCTTTTGAATAAAATATTGCAGATAATCTTTATAGATGTACTGTGCTTCACGATGTTACCAACATTCTTCATGCTTTCTGGAATGCTGTTTTATAGCAGAAAAGAACACTATGCGGATAGGCTAAAAACATTATGGAAGAAATTTGATAGGCTGTTAGTCCCTTATGCCTTGATATTGATGTTTTGCTCTTTTGTGCCAATACCCCAGATAGGCATTGCAGAATGTTGGGGGCATTTGTGGTTTGTCAAGAATTTGTTTATATATTTCTGTATAGCTCTATTGATGTTTCGAGTAAAAGAAGTTTATGTATTTGCATTGTCATTCATCTGTTTTATAGTTTATTGTATGCAATCTCATCTTGACATAGTGATAGACGGAGAGATTGGTCGATTGATGCAATATGCAGTATATTTCTATGGAGGTTATCTTGCTGCAAGATATTTCCATTGGATAAGAAATTGTCAATATTTTAGATATGGAGTACTCCTCGCTTGGTTGGTAGCTTTGGCAATTCGTCAACAAACTCTTTTTACATTGCTCTTTAATGTTGTATTGTTGGCATTTGTGCCAATGACTGTTGTTACAAATAAGGCAATGCTGTATTTGGATAAGCAATCGTTTCGCATTTATCTGATACACCACGTGTTGATGTTTGCTTTGTTTGCTTCACCTTGCTTTCAGTGGTTGTATGCTCGTTATGCCATTGCTGCCATGGTGCTGATGTTTGTGGTGTTGCTTGCAGTGACTCTTGTGATTTGCGGGTTGTTAACAAAAATGAAGTTTAGATATTTTTAGATGATATGAAAAAAGTAAATATAGCCTATTTGGTAGAGGCTCATACAGACATAGAGCAGTTGGTGCGTTTATGTGATGCGTTGCTCTTGTCTGGGGATGTTTTTGTACATGTTGATAAGAAAACACGAGACAAAAACTTTTGGAAAATTTTGAATCGCTATCAGTTCAATCATGATAGAGTAACTGTTTTGCACCATCAGCACTATGTGGCCTGGGCAGGTTATTCACAAGTTGAATGTTTTCAAAGTTTATTGCAAGAAGCCCTTGTCTCAAATGTGAGGTATGAACGTTTCCTTTTGTTGTCTGGTTTGGATTTTCCTATCTGGAGTCCACAAAGAATAAGAGACTTTTTTGAGAAGAATCTAACGAGGGAGTTTGTCTGTGGGTATGACATCTCTAATAGTGGTGATTGGAGTCAATTGCATAAAATTGTAGATTATCATTTCTTTAGGGATATACCTTTACCTCATAAGTCTTTCTTGCGCCGTGTTGTAATTGGGGGGGCAAGACTTACACTTAAAAAACTAGGATTTTCGAGAAAACCTTATTTAAAAATGGGAAGGGAAATGTGGAATATTTATTTTGGCTCTTCTTGGATAGGTGTAACACGTCCATGTGCGGAGTACTTGGATGAAAAGCTAAAAGATAAGGATATTAGAGCCTATTTTAAAACTGTTTATGCGCCTGATGAACTTTGTGTTCCAACTATCGTTATGAATTCCAAATTTAGACGTAATGCTATAAAGGTTGATAATCTGTCGTTCCAAGGTGTCACACCACTACATTATCTAAATTATGTTGGCTCTATTTGGATCTATGATGAAAATGATTTTGACGATATTGTAGGTTCTGGCAAAATGTTTGTGCGCAAAGTGATAAGTGGCAAGTCTGAAAAGTTGATAGATTTGATAAAGAATACGTGGGGAGTATGATGCTATTGTCATTTATTACCATTTTTTTCTTGGTCTTGATGTTATTCCGTTTATCTTGTTCTAAAAAAATGGAAAACTTAGACCGAGATAAAACAAAATGTGCAAAGGGAATTTTGGCACTCTTTATAGTCTTACATCATGTTTCGTATGTTACGACCTCTGAGTGTTTGGCAGAATTTGTGTATTGGGGCAATGTTGTGTGTGGATGTTTCTTCTTCCTCTCTGGCTACGGGTTGATGAAATCGTTGAAAGTTAAAGGCGATTTGTATTTGAATAACTTCTTGTTCTGCCATTTTATCAAGTTGTTTCTTCCTCTAATCCTTGTTGCTTTTGTATTTGCGTTATTGTATAACATATTGCCAAGTAGAATCGAATATAATATATTGCAAGATTTATTTTCAGGAAAGACTTTTGTCCCTAATACTTGGTTTGTTTTTGCTTTGGCAATTCTGTATGCTTTCTTTTATGTATCATACTGCGTATTTGGAATAACGATTAAGTCTCATGTATGTTTGTTAATTCTTACGATAGGCTATGTTTTGCTTTCTTTGTTAGTAGGTTTGCAGTCTTATTGGTATTCAAGTGTTTTGGCTTTTCCTCTTGGTGTATTTATTGCTGACAAAGAAAAATGGTTGTTTAGGCTTCAGCCTTTGAAGGTGCTTGGTATCGTTGCACTCCTTGTTGGGGGGGCGTTATCTATGGCATTGTATTCCTTATATATATCCCCTATAACCTATGCTCCAATACTCTGTACTATATATCCCATGTTCGTTTATATCATGTTGCTTCACATTCCTCTGCCTGCTAATAATAAGGCATTAAAAAAGCTTGGTGATATATCTTATGAAGTATATATTGTTCATGGTATTGTAGTGTTGTATTTGTTGGACTTGTTGAATGGAGTTAGCTTGTTGTTTACGGGACTGGGTATTTCTATCTTCATTTCTGTATATTTGAATAAGGTGTCAGCTTTTTATATCAAGAAAATAATAAAATGGAGAAAAATATATTGAGGCGTAATCAATCGTTAGACCTCATTAAAATATTTGCAATGATTGGAGTGATGGGGCTTCATTCTACATTAGGACAAACTGAGACTTTCATGGGATTTTTGATTTCGAGAATCTTTGGAATATCTGTACCTTTGTTCTTTATGGTAAGTGGCTATTTGCTTAGCATGAAAAATGTGGATTGGAAGTACAGTAGAAGAAAAATCATAGGAATTGCAAGATTTTGTTTTTTGATTTGCTTCTTTTATTGGTTTGTTTTCGATCTAGTAAAGGGCTCATGGCCAACAGAGGTGTTTTGGGATTTCATGGGAGGTTTCTTTCAGCATGGACATTTATGGATGTTTTGGTATTTTGGAGCAATGATTGTCATTTATTTGCTATTGCCTCGTTTTCAGAAAGTCATGTTTGGCAAGAAGGTGCTTCTTGGACTGTTCTGTATGGTTTCTGTTACTTTTTGCTTCAATCTGCTATGGGGATTCGAGGAACGTTTTGTCAATCAAACACTGAGATTATGGAATTGGTTATTTTATTTTGGAATAGGTGGGTATCTTTGTAAGAATTCATCTCCTTCTAATAAGGTCAAATCTAAATATGTTTCTTTAATGGAAATTTTGGGGGCGAGTTCTTAGTTCGTTCTGTTTTCCTATATATTGTATGATAAGTTGTCTGGCATTGAGTATTACTTTGGCTCATTGTTTTGCATCATTTATGCAATTTGTCTTTTCGTATGTGTTATCAAACTTCCAATAAAAGGAAATAAACTCATATCGGTTCTGGCAAATTTGTTCTTACCTGTTTATGCTCTCCATTGGGAGGTAAAAATAATGCTTTCGTTTGTTGATACAACTTTATATGGTATGTTTTCTCCTTTGGTAGACTTCGTAATCTTGTCAATGGTCACCTTATTGGTAAGCTGGCTTTTGATGAGAATCCCTGTAATAAAGAAAATTTTTAATATATAATTTTTATGGATAAAATATTGACGGTAATAATTCCTACATATAATATGGAGGAACTGTTGCCACGATGCCTTGATTCTTTTTTGATAAAGGATAAAAAACTGATGCAACAAGTGGAAGTGCTTGTTGTTAATGATGGCTCGAAAGACAATTCTTCTTCTATTGCTCACCGATATGAAAAGCTATATCCTCATACATTTAGGGTGATAGATAAAGAGAATGGCAATTATGGTTCTTGTGTCAATCGAGGTTTGCAAGAAGCCACTGGCAAGTATGTAAAAGTGTTAGATGCTGATGATTCTTTTAACATAGATGTCTTGGAAGCATATTTGAAGTTGTTACAAAGTACGGATGTAGATCTGGTTATAACATCTGGAACTAATGTGACACCCTCTGATGAGGTTACTTTCTTATGGAAGTTTAATTATCTTATTGGAGAGATCTATCCCATAGAGGAACTTCATCATGTATGGATTCATGATGTTACCCACAAAACGTCTTTGTTGAAACAGATGGGGTATCATCAAACGGAAGGGATTAGCTATACGGATGAGGAGTGGGTTTTCTATCCCATATTTCATGTCAAGGATTTCTTAGCATCTGATTTGCGTTTGTATAAATATACCGTGGGAAGAGAAGGACAAACCATGAACCCTAAGAATTGGGCCAAGTCTATGAAAAATGAAATATTGGTATCTAAGGGCATGTATGGTTATCTTAATTCTGTCAACTGGCAGTGTGGACGTGCTCAAAATTATATAGAGGAAAAGATGAATGGGCGTATCGCGGAATTTTTCCAACGCGCTCTTCTTACTTGTGGGTTATATGATAATCAGGACTTGATAGCGTTTGATATGTACCTCAAGTCAAATTGCTTGAAAGTCTATGATAGTCTTGATGATTTGACGGCTCCTAACGACAGGTTTGCTTTTTACTATGTGCGTTATTGGCGTAGCTGCAATTATGAACTTCCTGCATTGATTAATAAGTTTAAACTATATCAATTATGGCAGAAGTTGAGAAGAATGAAGTAATAGCCCCTAAAGTTTCGATACTTGTTCCCATCTATAAAGTGGAGAAATATCTGCAAAGATGTATCGACAGTGTATTGGCACAAACTTTCTCCGATTGGGAAATGATACTTGTGGATGACGGTTCTCCAGATAAATGTCCAGAGATATGTGATAATGCGGCAGTTAAAGATAGGCGTATCACAGTGGTGCATAAAACAAATGGTGGGTTGATTTCTGCAAGAAAGGCTGGAGTACAAAGAGCCAAGGGTGAATATTATCTGTTCTTGGATAGTGATGATTGGTTGCAGCCTAATGCGATAGAAAAGCTATATGCTCAAATGAAAGAGGGTTATGATATGGTTAGGGGCGGTGCTCAACGTGTAACGCCAGATGGAACTATATTACCTTTGGAGTCATATAAAATAGTATCAGGCGTTGTTGATGGGACGGAACAATTTTTGATAGACATGTATGTTGGGAATGTAGCGCCTTATTTGTGGGGGGCTTTGTATAAAGCTTCCTTGTTTGAAGAATCTGTTTTTGATGATTCTATAAAAGCTCATATAAGTTTGGGAGAGGATAAAGTTACAAACTTGATTGTAGGATTGAAAATCCGTCGAGTCTTGTATGTTAAGGACGTGATTTATAACTATTTCTACAATCCTTCGTCTATTATGTCAACTAAGGCTGTAAGTAGTAGTTATGGCAAACGTTTGGAAGATTTATTGGCAGACAAAGTGTTTTGTCATTATTCTTCTTTGCAAGAATGGCAACAGGCAAAATTTGCATCTTATTGCTTTAGAAATTGTTTCGTCCCTGATTTAGGATTCTCTGGCGAATACACTCATTATGCACCCTTTTTGAAAGACAAAAGGTATGCGGATAAAATTAAGCAGTGTATAGAGCCTAGGTTTTTGCTTTTTGCAAAATGGGAGTGCTTGTTTAAAGCGTATTCGGCTTTGTATAGATGGGTGTATAGAATTCTGAAAGATAATAATAAAAAGGAGAGACTAACATAATTTAGTTTTTTAGTTAAGAAAATATGATGCAAGATAAAATTTCAATAATTATACCAGCATACAATGCTGCAAAGTTCATACGGGAAACTGTAGATTCTGTCCTTTGTCAAACATATAGAAATTGGGAACTTATATTGGTCAATGATGGTTCCAAGGATGATACTGGTGCAGAGATAGATACAATAGCGTCAACGGATGAAAGAATCATGGCGGTGCATCAAGAGAATGGGGGCGAGGTGGCTGCAAGAAGAAAGGGAGTGCTTCATGCCAGTGGACAATGGGTTATGTTCTTGGATGCAGATGACTATCTGCCATCCGATTCGATATATTCTTTATATAAATACGTATCTGCTGACATTGATATTGTTTGTGGTACAATGCATGTGCAGAATATAGCAGATGACGGTGCTGTCAAAGAGGATTATATATGGCAGAACGTAAGAATCGGTGAGTTGTCGGAGACAGAATTTGCAAGAGGAATTTTTGAAATGAAAGTTCAAATGGCAGCATGGGGAAAACTTTACAGACGTTCTGTGTTTGACAAATTTGAATGGTGTTTTGACAGGAAGATAAGGCAGAATCCTGATTTGTTGATGAATATTGGTTTAGGAAGCTGTATTAGAAAAGCATTTGTCACTAATGAGGCAATCTGTTATAACTATATTATTCGTTCTGGTAGTGCATCAACTTCGGGTATTATGCCTTATGATAGTTGGAAGCGATTGTTTGTTCAAGCCTCTGTTTATTTGTCATCTTATCCTGCTCCAAACTTATTGACCGGTTCTTTTACTCACTATCGTTTAGGTTGCTTCGATGCAATGATGCGACATAAAATAACGAAATTTCCTAAAAATGATGATCAGATTGAAGAGGTAATAGAAAGTTCTAAGACTTTAGATCTTAGTCTGGATGAGAAAAAAGTAATTAAGCTATTGAAATATCCTTTTCTGAGAAAGGTATTTGCTTTTTGGCAAAATCTTAAATGTAAATAAAATGATAAAAGTTTCAGTTGGATCGGATAGTGCAGAATTCCTTCTTATTTTTATAATGATTGGTTCTATGCTTTTTTCAAGTTTAAAAAGAAAAAAAATAGGATATGTACGGTATCCCTCTTTGGTTGATTGTTGGGGATTTGGCAAGCAAATGAATACTTTACTTAAAGGCATTGCTTGTATTATGATTATTATGAGTCATTATGTTACTATGTATTATGGTACAATTCATGCTCATGGAGTCGTGTATTATACCCAAATTTATTCAGCCAATATAGCCTTAGTGTGGTTTATGTATAGTTCTGGTTATGGACTTGCATTGAAAAACAATTCGGGGGGGCAATATCTTAGTGTAGCTGTAAAGAGAATTGCTAAGGTTTATTTACCCCTTATCTTTGTTTGCTTTTCATCCATGATTTTGAAGAAGTTGATTTGTATTGATGGTAGTTGGTCGTTTTCTTACCTTTTGGGAATGAAAGATGAGTGGTATGTTTGGTGTATTATTTACTTTTATGGCATATATTATTTGGCACAGTACTTATCTAATAAGATACAAATTGATATTACCATCATCTTGTCAATACTTCTAATTGGATATTTTGCATTTGCTTATCTTTTCTTTGGTGAATCTCAAGCTCATTATTATCGTTTCCCATTAGCTTTTATTGCTGGTCATGTTGTTGGTAAAAAGGAGAAGATGTGGAAGTCAACCTTGTCGATTTGTGTTTTTATGATGACCTTTTTTTTCATGGAATTTCATTTCTTTAAATGTTATGTATTGGCTTTTGCCTTTATATTTATATTGAGTGTTTTTGATAAATTTTATGATGTGAAGGAAGGATTACTCTATAGAATAGGATTGGTATCTTATTTCTTTTATCTATGTCATCAACGTATATCAGAACAGGTTCTTGATGCAATAGGGGTACAAGATTGTTTATTGTGGATTGTCACAACTTTCTTCTTTGCCTATTTGCTAAATACAGTATACAACAAGTTTATTTATAATTCTATTTTTCGATGAAAATCCTATATATACATTCTGCCTATCGAACAAATGACCTGATAGGCAACTGGTTCGCAAAGACTCGTGATTATTGTAGAAGTACAGGTGGCGATGCGTGGTTTGCGATTAAATTCACTCATCGTCAAGTGCAGGATGAGGATATCATTATTGGTAATTCGTTTTCATGCTTTATCCATAATCTGCTGTACCAGAAATTTGGATTGCAAGATATGGCATCTTATCTCTCGACCAAGAGGTTTTTGCGTCAAGTAGATAAACTAAAGCCAGATATTATCCATTGTCATGTTGTGAATGACTGTTTCTTGAATATGAAACTGTTTGCTAATTATGTGAACGAACATAATATTAAGGTAGTGTGGACTTTCCACGATGCTCGTGTTTTGACAGGACAATGTCCTTGTCCTTGTTATAATGGTTGTGTACAATGGCAAGATAAGTGTGTCAGGTGTCCAGAAGGGGATAAATTCCTATATCCCGAAAAAACGATTGTAAATATGGTATCTGTGGTACACAAGTTTAGAAAAAAGACAATAGGAGCAATTCGTAATTTGACTGTGACGACTCCTTCTAAATGGATGGCTTCGCTTGTGAAACGGTCTTACCTAAAGGACCAACGGTGTGTAGTTATTAACAATGGTATAAATTTAGATGTGTTCCGTCCGTCGGACAATGACATTCGAAATAAGTTGGGTATTCCAAAGGATGCAAAACTTTTGTTGGCAGTAGGGAATCCTATTGGAAAGTTGAAAGGTAAGGAATATTTGATTCGACTAGCACATGAACTTCCTGAAAATCATGATTTGGTTATGGTAGGTTGTTTGAAAGAGGATGTGGAGGTCTTAAATAAGATAGATCGAGTACATGCTTTTGAAAGAGTGGATAGGGATGAACTAATCGCCTTTTATTCTTCTGCTGATTTATTTGTAAATCCAACTCTTGCGGATAATTTCCCAACAGTATGTATAGAGGCGCAAGCCTGTGGATGTCCAATTGTTGCTTTCGATAGTGATGGAACCACGGAGACAATTGCGCCAAAGGGAAAAGTTGTACCTCGTGGCAATTATGAGGCGATGTATGATGCAATTGTCAATTTTAAATATAAAGGAGCACAAGAGGATGCCATTGATTTTGCTCAACATTACAATCAAAATGAATGTATCAAAAAATATGTTGAACTTTATAAAACACTATAGTATTTATGGATATTGTGATTTGCTTAGCTGCCAAAGACTACCGAATTGTAAAGAAAGTGGTGAGAAGTTGCCGTGAGTATCTTCAAAAGCCTTCAGATTCCATTTTTATCATAACCAATAAAAGTAACAACTTTTTCTTTTTTGAAAAATGGAAGAAGAAGAATCGTGTGGTGTTGGTGGATGAAGATACGTTGGTGGATGGGCTTTCATTTACAAGCGTAAAGATGATGCTTGAAAAGCATTTCCGGGCAGGAACCCATATTTATCCAGGGTGGTACTTCCAACAGTTCTTGAAAATGGGTTTCGCCTTGTCAACGTATGCCAAAAGTGAATATTTGATATGGGATAGCGATACCATACCTCTGCATAAACTTACATACAAAAAGAACGATAAATATCTGTTTACGGTGAAAACAGAAAATCATCATCCTTATTTTTATACGTTGCAGAATCTTTTGGGATTCGGAAAATTGTATGATCGTTCGTTTATTGCAGAGCATATGCCTATATCGACCCTTGTGATGCGTGAGCTTGTTGACAAAATTTCGCATAGTCATGTGGATGGAAAAACATGGGTTGAAAAAATTATCAATGCAACAAGTGGTTGTGACGAACAGGCTTTCTCTGAATTTGAGACTTATGGCAATTATTGTGTAAAGTATCATTCAGACTTATTTGAAACACGTCCATTGATAACGATGCGTACTGCTGGTATGTTGTTTGGGCGTGGCGTGAATAGAAATCAGTTAGCATTGCTATCAAGGATGGGATATGATACGGCATCTTTTGAAATCAGGGATATGCCGTCTTTTCCTCGTAACCTGTTCAATTGGTGGGAAAGATTAGTGTTGAGAATGTATAGGGATTTAGGATTGGTAAAGAAATGAAGAAGATAAGTGTTATAACGGTAAACTTCAATCATGCTCAAGGACTTGCCAAGACCATGAAAAGCGTTTTGATGCAAACATATAGCGATATTGAGTATATCGTGATAGATGGAGGTTCAACAGATGGCTCTGTTGACATAGTCAATCAATATTGTAAAAGGTTGGCGTATTCTTGTTCTGAGGCAGATTGTGGAGTGTATGATGGTATGAATAAAGGAATATTCCATGCTACTGGTGATTATGTGTTATTCATGAATTCTGGAGATAGCTTCTGTAATTCTGACGTCTTGGCGAATGTATTTGGAAAGACAGAATATGATAGTGATTTAATTGTTGGGAGACAGTATCAACTGCGAAATGGTGTGCGTAGGGCAAATAGGCACATATTTGCTAACGAGGTGGATAGTAGCTTTTTAATCAGTAATACACTTCCTCATCAAGCTACCTTTATCAAGCGAAGTCTTTTGACAGAAATTGGAGGTTACAATCTTAGTTACAAAATAGTTGCAGATTGGGTGTTTTGGTATGAAGCGGTAGTTAATCATCAAGCTACGGTTTGCTGTGTGGAAACATTCGTTGCAGAAATGGAAGAGGAAGGTATTTCGAGTGATATTGATAAATGCAGGGCTGAAATGGCACAATTTCTGAAGACTCAATATCCAACATTGACTATAGGCCAATGGAAGAATATAATTCTGCAAAATGGAGAGTCTTTTTTATTTCGTAGAGCTACAAAGAGTAAGTTAGGAAAGCTGTTGGTAAAAATAGCATTGCGATTGAATAAGTAGATTTCATGTTATGATAAGATTTTTAAAAGATTTATGGCATTATGTAAGACTTGTGTGGAGAAGTAAGTTTAAGTACATGATGCTTTTGTTTGCATTATGGTTGTATAGAATCGACTTTATGCCGGATACCGGTGGCGGATTGGCTAAAGGTATTCAGATAGTATCTGTTTTTGGCTTGTTGTATTATATCCATAAATATCGTAGAAACATAGTAAGTTATTCTTGTTTACAAACCAATCTTGCCATTAAGAGTTGCCTTGTTCTTTATACCTACGCTGTGGTGAGTACGGCTTGGGCGTATATGCCAACTTTAGCGTTCTTCATGTCATTTCAAAATGTGGTGTTGGTAATGCTGATGGTATGGTTTTTCAATTTGTTCCGTGATTTCAAAAGTATGGAGATAGGTTTCTTGGTATTCGCTTTGAGTTCTGTTCTTTTTGAATGTGTCGTATCTCGTATATTGCATCCTTCTGTTATGATTCACTTTTTGGGTGGAGGCTCTGCAGCGGCTCTAATATTTACTTATAGTGTTGCGGAATGGATGAAGGCTAAAGATAAAAAGCGTAAGCATTTTTTGAAATATAGCACGATAATATCATTTATATTGATGGTCACTTGTACCAGTATGGGCGCAAATGCGGCCGCATTGTTTGGCTTTGCACTTGCTTGTTTGTTTGCAGGAAAAGTGATTTTTGCAGTTTTTATCATGTTCTGCTCCCTGTTCTTGTATGCAAATGGTGATATGATAGATGATATTATTCTAGCGTTAAATCCAGGGAAAACCATGGAAATGATAGAGACTGGTAATGGACGAGACGCGATATGGGAAACTTTATTGAATAATGCTCAGCAGAAGCCTTTGTTAGGATGGGGATATGCCTGTATAGAAAGAACTGCTCCAGACGTGTTGGGGGGACAAATCTTGTCGGATGCACACAATAATTATATCGGTATGTATGGTAGTCTGGGTGTTGTTGGCTTAGTTTTGTTTGTCTATCATCTGGTGGTTTCTGCCTTGAGTGCGTTTGGACATAGAATGAAGGTTGGTTATCTGGGCTTGTTTGTAGCGATGGTTACAGCTGCGGTTAACGGCTATTCGTATGGTTTCCTTTCTGGTAAGGGCTGTTCCATAACAGTCATTTATTTTGCCATCATTGTATTGACATTCTGCTATCGAAAAGTCCCTTATATAAAATAAGTATTGTATGGACAAGGTATTGAGTGATAAGATGAGAGTGGTAGGCTTTCTATGTACAGTGATGGTTGTTTTTCGGCATGCATTGAACTTGCAAGCTTTTGGCATTGACAGCATGGGAAGGTCTTATGCGTCTTTTGTAGAGAATGGAATATCGAAGGTTACTGAAATTGCTGTTCCTTATTTCTTTGTGGTTTCAGGTTTCTTTTTTTTCAGAAAAACATTCTATGGAAAAGGCGAGTATTGGGAGATGTTGAAGAAAAAAATCAGAACATTGTTCATTCCTTTTCTTTTTTGGAATATTGTTGGATGTATTCCTTTGTTAATTATGCACCAGTTTGTTTATGAAACTCATTGGTGGATGTATGGACAGCAGATATTGAACAGTGAATGGAATGGGGTTCTATGGTATGTGAGGGATATTATGACTATGATGTTGTTGGCTCCTTTATATTCTTGGCTCTTTGTTGTGAATAATAAGTGGTTGTATTTCGTCGTGACAGCTCTTTTGTTTTTGCATTGGCTTCCTGTGGATTGTGGATGGATATCTTCTGAAGGGACATTCTTCTTCTTTGTAGGTGGAGTTTTACAAAGGTATTCAAGAATGTTAAAATGCCAGATGCCTACATGGTTATTGTTGTTCTTGTTGAGTGTTTGGATTTTTTCCAGCTTCGCTTATCCTCGTTTCTGGCCAATACATAGATATAATACCTTGTTGGGATTAATTGTCTTTTGGCAATTGGCCAGTTATGTACCTCTACGTTACATGCCAAAACTTGTTTGTTTGTCTGCATATTCATTTTTTATTTATGTCGTGCATGCCGATATTGTGAAGGCTATGAAGGTTGGAATAGCTCATCTGGCTTATGGAAATGAAATGGTAGCTTTGACATCTTATGTAGTAACAACCTTGGGCGCAATATTGATAGCGTTAGGTGTGGGAAAGTTCTTGAACAAACATATCCCGTCATTTTTCTATATTATAACAGGAGGGCGAGCTTAAATTTAATAATTTATGTTGAAAGTAGTATATTGCAATCCCTCTTTTTGGGATTATAGGATTTCTTATTTCTTGGAGTTAGATAAGTTGTTTGGCTCTTTTTCCGTAATTTTTTCTCCCAAAAGGTATCTTGGGAGAGATAAACTTCTAAGCAATATATCGGAATGCCTTGGTGATAAGGCTGTTCGCTATGAGAATGAGCCGATGTTTGATGTCTCCTCTCGTTCATTCCATGGATTCACAGAGAATGGAAAACAGATACCACTACCTATTGGGTTGTGGTCGAAGATTCGCAAGTTGTCACCTGATGTGTTGCGAACGGAAGGGTTCTTTCAATGGACACCTTGGGTGATCCTTTATGGTGTTTTTCATCGTAAACCGATATTCATGGGGTATGAGAGAACATTGTGGACGGAACGCAATACTGGAAAACTTAAAACTTGGCATCGTAAGTTGACGGATAAGTTTATTGCTGGTTACATTGTCAATGGCATAGAAACCCAAAAGTATTTGATGTCTATCGGAGTGGATGAGAAAAAAATCATCATGACCGGCATGAGTGCTGATGGCAGTGGTCTTCGAAAGGGTATTGCTGCCATGACTGAGTCTGAAAAGGAACAGATGATGTCAAAATATAAAAAGCAAAATGGAATTTTATATCTCTTTTGTGGTGCTCTGATTGAGCGCAAAGGCATCGTTCCTTTGCTGAATGCGTGGGTAGAACACATCAAACGCCACTCGGAAGATGTGTTGGTTATTGTAGGCGGAGGTGAATTGTATGACAAAATTGTGTCTATGTATGGGAGTGAACCTTCCATCTTTATAGAGGGCAGGAAAGATTATTCTGAAGTATGCAAGTATTACGCTATAGCAGATGTCTTCGTCTTGCCTACGATAGAGGATAACTGGAGTTTGGTTGTACCGGAGGCTATGAGTTGTGGTTTGCCAGTAGCAACTTCAATTTATAACGGTTGTCATCCAGAGTTGATTCATGAAGGAGAAAATGGCATCACATTCGATACTTTCAAGCAAGAGTCGATGATCCATGCTCTGGATTATTTTCATCATGTAGATTTGAAGGTGTTTGGGGAGAACTCCAAAGCGATAGAAAGTCGCTTTAACACAGAAATGTGTGCGAAAAGGGAATATGAAGGTGTTTGTAAACTATTGAGAAAGGAATAAAATGCTATATATTCTGTTTGTATTAATTGCCTTGTTGTTACTTGTCGGTAGAAATGTGTGGTGTCATGGCGATAGTGATTTGAAAGACTTTAATATCGCAGAGACGTTACCTTTGCGTGGCTTCTTGGCAATAGGTGTTATGTTGACCCATCTGTGTCCGCATTTGGTGAGTGAAGCCCCTTTGTTGGATGACTTCGGTCTATGGGGACCTCCGTCTGTAGCCTCTTTCTTTTTGTTGACTGGATATGGCTTGTCTGTATCTTATATGAAAAAAGGAGAAGGATATCTGCATGGCTTTTTCAAAAAGAGATTATTGAGGCTATTGTGGCCGCTGTTGCTGATGACGATAGTGTTTCAAGGTTATAAGATATTCATGGGAATATTTAATTTTACGAGCTTGCTATGTGAGCCTTCTCCTATGACTTGGTTTATTTATGCCTTGCTAATCTGGTATGTTGGCTTCTATGTGTCTTTTAAAATAGGTAAGAATCGTAAGCAAAGGTTGTCGCTTATTTGGTTGTTTACAATGCTTTATGTTGTTCTCGTGGTTGGATGCGGAATGACGTATTATTATATTTCCATTCTTCCATTGCCTATGGCTATAACTTATGTCTATTATGAAAATAAGACAAAGGCTTGGATTGTTAGAAATTCACGGAGCGTTTGGTGGTGTGTGTTGTTTTTCGTGTTACTTGTTATGGGATATTCTGTGGCTGGGCAATATGGTGCAAATCTACCAGGTTGGGGGCTTCCTGTCAATATCCTTGCGCCTTGGGTGTTGGTGTATGTTACTTATTGCTTGGGTGGTTGGAAGAATCGGGTTACTAATTTCTTGGGTAAAATCTCGTATGAGTTTTATATAGTGCATGGATTTGTTGTCATGTTGTTGGGAGACGTTCATTTGTTTAGCTTGGATGGTTATGCAAATGCTTTCTGTGTGATGACTCTTATCCTTGTGATAACAGTTCTCTTTGCATGGCTAATGAATTTAGTCTGTACTCGTATTAATGTTGTCATAAAATAAAAACGTGTAGAATGAAAAAATATGATTATCTGATAGTTGGCTCTGGGCTTTTTGGAGCAACATTTGCCTATCGAGCTAAACAACAGGGCAAAAAATGTCTTGTTATCGATAAACGCTCTCATTTGGGAGGCAATATTTATTGTGAGAGAATTGAGGGCATCAATGTGCATAAGTATGGTGCTCATATCTTCCATACCTCAAATAAAAAGGTGTGGGATTTCGTCAATTCTATAGTTGAATTTAATCGCTATACCAATTGCCCAGTTGCCAATTATAAAGGTAAGCTGTTTAACTTGCCTTTTAACATGAATACATTCTGCCAGATGTGGGGTGTAACTACACCTGAGGAAGCTCAGGCTAAGATTGACGAACAGAAAGCTGAAGCTGTTGCTGCTCTTAATGGTCGCGAGCCCCAGAACTTGGAAGAACAGGCTCTTACTTTAGTAGGTAAAGACATCTTTGAGAAACTAATAAAAGAGTATACTGAAAAGCAATGGGGGCGTAAATGCACAGATCTTCCTGCCTTTATCATCAAGCGTCTTCCTGTCCGTCTTGTGTTTGACAACAATTATTTTAACGACAAGTATCAAGGCATTCCTGTTGGAGGATACAATAAGCTCATTGATGGTTTACTGGAAGGTATAGAATGTATAACAGATACCGATTTCTTCAATTCTGAGTACAAAGAATGGAGAAGATATGCCGACAAGTTGGTTTACACAGGCCCTATTGACGAGTATTTCAACTTTATTTACGGTAAGCTTGATTGGCGAACCGTAAGTTTCAAAACCCGTGTGGAAAGTACATCAAATTTCCAAGGCAACGCTGTAGTCAATTATACAAGTCATGACGTTCCTTTCACCCGTGTTATAGAGCACAAGCACTTTGAAATGTTCGGTCAGGAGATTAATGCTTGTCCCAAAACTGTTGTTTCTGAAGAATACTCCCAAGAATATAAAGAAGGTATGGAGCCTTACTATCCTGTAAACAATGACAGAAACAATCAGTTGGCTGATAAATATCGCGAATTGGCATCTAAAGAGAAAAATGTAATCTTTGGTGGTCGTTTGGCAGAGTATAAGTACTATGACATGGCTCCAGTGATAGAGGAAGTTATGAGAATATGGAATATAGAATCCTCTGAATACAATGAAATTTGTTAGGATATGACCAAACGTTTGGAATATTTCGATTGTCTTCGTGGCATGGTGATGTTGATGGTGGTGTTCTGCCACACTTGCGGAGATTTCTGTTTAGGGCTTAAGGAGAACTTCTGGGTGAGCCATTTATTGGGTGTATTGATGTTGCCTGGGTTCTTTTTTGTCAGTGGCTGGTTTGTCCATATCGGCATTTCGGGGGGGCAAATTCTGAAGCGTTTTAAAACGATGATGTTGCCTACTGTTGCCATGTTCTTGGTTTATGTGTTTTTCTATTGGGGAAACATGCAGAAACTTGGCTATTGCGCTTTGGGCGAATATAAGTTTGGTTATTGGTTCACCTTCGCTCTTTTTCTCATCAATCTGATTCATTGGCTGGTGGCTGTAGTGGTGAAACGTTTTACATTGGGCGAAGACACAATGGTGAAACGGACGCTTATGGCATTGGTTCTTGCCGCCATCGCACTTGTGGCATTAAAGGACTGGGACTGGAATCGTAATAGTGCCTTGTTGGCAAATTGGTTCTCGTTGAGGTTGATTGCCATGTATTTTCCGTTCTATCTTTTTGGCATGGTGTGCCGTCATTTTGGGAATCTTTACCATTGGCTCATAAAGAAAGAATGGCTTGTGGCTTTTGTCGTTGTGGCTTTTGTCGTAAGCTTGTTCCATCATGGTGGAGGTTTCTATTTCGGTTGTGGGCAAGGTTTGCTTGGCATTTTCTTGCTTTATCGATTTTGCTATTTTTACCAAGATAGTTTTTCGGACAAGACTTGGGTTGGAAAACAACTCTCAATGATTGGTCGTAACACTTTGTCAATATATCTGATACATTATTTCTTCTTTCTCGGTTTGAAGCTCTATGGCTTGGGAGGTGCTATTGATTTGCATACGCAATGGGTTCTGATGATGCTTGTAGCTTTGTTATTGACAATGTGTGTAACCTATGCTTCACTTGCTATGGCAAAAGTGATTAGCTTGTCAAGGCTTATGGCAAAGTTGTTGATTGGAAAATAACATTGAAATATGATTGATATATCTGTAGTGATACCTGTGTATAATGCAGGGAATTTTATTAATAAATGTCTTGATTCCATCATTGCACAAGAAGGTAATCATAAGTATGAGATTATCTTGGTAGATGATGGAAGTACAGATAATTCTGTAGAAGTAATACAGCAGTACGAAAAGTCAGAGGAATTAGTAATGTCTGGTGGTAAAATTGTCCTGATGCAACAGCAGAATGCGGGTCCTTCTAAGGCTCGAAATCGGGCAATAGAGGCTGCTCGTGGACGTTATCTTGCCTTTATTGATGCTGATGATTATTGGAAACCAGAGTTTTTTAAAAGAACGGTGGACTTTCTTGATAAGCATGAGGTGTGTATTGGGGTTAGCGTGTTGCAACAGGTCGATACCGTATCGGGAAAGCATGTCTCACCAGTGATTCCTAATGACGGATTATCTGAAAAGGAAGCTTCTCGTTATGCTGACGGTTATATAATTAAGGATTTCTTCCGCTTTTGGGGTGAAAGAATGCATATTTGTCCTGGTGGTGCCATGATGCGTACAGATGTTGTTAAGGCAACTGGTGGCATGAGGGAAGATCTGCGTATCACAGAAGATTTAGAATTTTGGGGATATTCTGCCTTGTTCGGTAAGTGGGGATTGATACCTGAGGTTCTGTTTATGGGATGTGGAGCGCAGACTGTTACGTCTAATGAAGATTGGATCAGACGTATGAAGCGCAGATGGGATAATGCTCCGACTGTCGAAGAATGGGAGAAAAGGTTGGTTCGCAAGCAACCAAATCTGTTGAATGATGAGAGTTATCATGTTGTGCAAGGAGCCATCGCTCGCAACCTTGCATACTGCCAATTGTTATCCGGAAGAACAAAATTGGCAAGGAAAGAGACAATAAAGTATAGTAAATACATAACCAAAGATTCCATTGGCAAATTGATGGGGCTTGCCAAATGGTCTTCATTGTCATGGTGGGTCTTGTGTAAATTCTTGAAATGGAGAGAGTGGCATAGAAAGTAATAAGAATCAAATGAAAGCTTACGCATTAATTGTTGGTAATTCGGCATATTATGAGGCAGCATTGAATAACGCTGTCAATGATGCTACAGCAATGGCAAATAAACTGTTAAAATTAGGGTATGTGGTAGATCTTGTAGTTGACGCTACAATAGAAACAATGTCTGATGCAATAACAGGTCTTTCCCAAAAACTTAAGAATGTCGATATCGCCTTGTTCTATTTCTCTGGCCATGGTCTTCAAATAGAAGGACATAACTATCTGACAGCCATTGATGCTAATTTTGCGGATGAAACCAGTATAAAATACCACGGAGGATTTAATGTAAGTGAAGTTATTGAAAGGTTTGAAAAGGCAAATGTGCAAACAAAAATTTTGATTCTTGACGCTTGCAGAAACAATCCTCTTAAACATCGTGGATTAAATGATGGATTGGCACCGATATATGCTCCCAAGGGTACGATAATAGCATTCTCTACTTCTCCTGGAGAAACAGCAAGTGATGCGGGAATGGGAGGACATAGTGTATATACTGGTACTTTGTTAAGTTACATAGATGAGGAGAATATCACGATTGAAGAATGTTTTAAGCGTGTTAGAACAACGGTCTATGCTATGACTAAAGGTAAACAGCTTAGTTGGGAACATACATCATTGATTGGTGATTTCTATTTTAACGAAGGTAAGGTGAGTTATTCTGATGAGGTTCCTTATAGTGACGATGTTGTTTGTGATGGGAAATGGATTTCTTCAGGAACAAAAGCAGAGGCTGAACTAGAGAAAATGAAGGAAGCAAATTGGTATCAACAGAATCCCGCTTTGCAAAAATTGAATAGAATGTCCACACATGACATGGATAAAAATATTCAATTCTTGTTCGGACGGAATCTTTTGCAAGTGGCTGATGGAGGTGAGTTTTTGGCGAACAAGATATTTGAGAAGTTAGGAACATGGTTGGAAGATTGGATGGACGACGAAGAGAATCATGTGCTGAATGGTATCTTGTTTGAAGTGTTTTTCAATTCAGAAGGAAAATTTAGGAAAGAACACTTTAAGTCATCAAAAATTACAGAGATATGCAAATTAGAAGGTAATCGTTTGTATGGAAAATCTTTTGATTTCATCGAAAAGTTGCTACTGCCATTTAAGCAGTTCCTCTTTTATATTCCTTCGCCTCATCCAAAGTCTCTCTCTATAGAAGCTTTGTTTGAAAGTAAATCATATGATGATGACTTGGAAGGGAAAAGAACCATATATAAGTTAATTTCTTTGCAAATAAAAGGGTTGGAGATTCTTGCCATTGACCTGGAAAATACATGGTACCCATCGGCAACAATGGGTGTTTATGAGTTGAAACAAAAACTCTCCTATAAATTGTGTGTGCCTATGAATCGGATACATTTGACATCAAATGTTTCTATCGACGAATTGGATGATAATATTAGAATACCCCATGATGGTATAAAGGTAAAAAAGTAACGTTATAGCACATATTTATGATGAAACCAAAGATACTTTTTATCATGCACATGCCGCCGCCTGTGCATGGAGCCTCCATGGTGGGGCAGTTCATTCACGATTCTGAACTCGTTAATTCGTCGTTTGATTGCCATTATGTGAATCTGACCGTGGCAACACGATTGGAAGATGTTGGAAAAGGGGGGTGGCATAAGGCAAAGGGTGTATTGAAGAAACTGATGGAAGTGAGAAAAGCTGTGAAGAGTGTAAAGCCAGATTTTGTTTATATCACTCCCAATTCGGCAGGTATACCTTTTTATAAGGATTTCATTACCATTATGATGCTCAAGATGATGGGGCAAAAGGTTGTTATGCATTTCCATAATAAGGGTGTAGAGACTCGGCAGGGTAAATGGCTCGACAACTGGCTGTATAAGCGCTATTTTAAAGATGTAAAACTTATTTTGTTGGCTGATGCTCTATATGAAGATGTTAAGAAGTATGTGAAAAGAGAGGATGTGTTTGTGTGTCCAAACGCAATTCCTGCTATATCAAATGCTAATCTGGTAACTGAAAATTCAGATCATGTACCTCATATCCTTTGGCTTACCAATATCATGAAGACAAAGGGCATTATGGAATATCTATCAGCCTTGAAGATTCTTAAAGATAAAGGGGTGAAATTTCAGGCTGATTTCGTAGGAGGTTTAACAAAGGAAATGAGTGGTGAGGAGTTTGACTGTGCCCTGTCTATGATGGGTTTGAATGGATGTTGTACTTATTATGGTCCAAAATATGGCGATGATAAATATTCTTTTTTCAGTCAGGCTGATGTGTTTGTATTACCTTCTTATACCGAGGCTTTCCCTGTATCTATACTCGAAGCCATGCAGTTTGCTCTGCCTGTTGTGGCAAGCAATGTGGGTGGTGTGAGTGCAGAAGTGGAGGATGGCGTATCTGGCTTCTTGCTTGGCGGCAAACAGCCGATAATGCTCAATACCTTCCGTCCTGATGTTTGTGAGATAGCGGATAAATTACAGGTACTGCTTACTGATACCGACTTGCGCCATAAAATGGGTTCGGCAGGACGAGAAAAGTTTGAACGTGAGTTTACGTTGGAGGTGTTTGAGAAAAGAATGGTGGAGATACTATCTAACAATGTTAGTGTTAAATGTTGATTTTTATAGCACAATGATGACTTGGATTTTGGAACATATCGTTTATCCCATACTTACTTGGTTCGGTGTGCCAAGGGATTAAAAAACAAAAAAGATGTTTAGACTTAAAGATTTAGATATTTTGGGCAGTAAGGCGGAGCTTGCCGCGCTGCCAGAGGGCAAACTGCTCATTAATACAATAAATGCTCATTCGTACAACACGGCGCGTAAGGATGAACTGTTCGCTGAGGCGCTGACAAACGGTGATGTGCTCATTCCGGATGGGGTGAGCATCGTGAAGGCGTGCAGATGGATAAAGGCGAAGAGCCTGCCGAAGGAAAGAATAGCAGGATGGGATCTCTTCGAGTTTGAAATGAACAAACTCGAAGAATGTGGAATGAATAATTCTTCATTGGACAATTCACAATCGGCTTCAGCCGACAATTCTTGCTCAGGCAAGCGTCTCTATGAGCCGAGCGCAAAACTCAAAATTCAAAATTCTTGCTCTGGCAAGCGTCTCTACGAGCCGAGCGCAAAATTCCGTGAGCGTCCGCTCACGGTAATGTTTATGGGTAGCTCGCAGAAGGTGCTTGACCTGATTGTGAAGCGGACGGCTGAGGTTTATCCTCATCTGAAGGTGGTGACTTACTCGCCTCCTTATAAGCCGGAGTTCTCGGATGAGGACAATAAGGCTATCATTGATGCCATCAATGCTGCTGATCCTGACTTGCTGTGGATTGGCATGACTGCACCGAAGCAGGAGAAGTGGACTTATTCGCATTGGAGTGAGTTGAATATTCACTGTCATGTTGGAACAATCGGAGCTGTGTTTGATTTCTTCGCTGGTACTGTAGAACGTGCTCCTATGTGGTGGCAGCGTAATGGCTTGGAATGGCTATATCGTCTGCTGAAGGAACCGAAGCGTATGTGGAGACGATATATTATTGGCAATGCGCTGTTCCTTTGGAATATGCTGAAAGAGAAATGATGAATGTTGAATTGAAAGGTAGTGTGACGGATATTTACTTCCGCTTTATTCAATTTTCCTTGGGCGTTTACGATGGCAAGGAGTTTCTTGACGGTTCTGCTCTAAAAGACCTTAACTGGGCGGCGTTTTATGAATTTGCCAAGAAGCAGACGCTTGTTGGAGTAGTCTTTGATGGCATCCAAAAACTACTTAAGGGTGCTGCACCGAATTTGGAATTGCTGATGCGTTGGTTTGGTATAAACCAGAAAATCATGCAACGCAACAATGTACTGAATGAGGCTACGGTGGCTATATATAACAAGGTGAAAGATTCGGGATATAGCTGTTGTATTTTGAAGGGGCAAGGCAATGCTGTGATGTATCCTAATCCGTTGATAAGAATACCTGGTGATGTGGATGTATGGGTGAATGCTAGGCGTGATGAGATTCGTTCTCTAGCCCACTCGCTTGCTGAAAACGCCAATGGACATGTTGATGATGAGAGTTTCAACCATATAGGTCTTTCTGTCAACGGCATAACAGTGGAGTTACATTCTACTCCCAGCTTTATGGCAAACTTCGTGTATAATCGGAGATTGCAAAGATGGTTGAAGCAGAATGTTGATGAGCAATGTAACAACATGGTGGCATTGCCTAATGATGCAGGTTTTATAGCAGTTCCAACACATTCCTTCAATATCGTGTATCAGCTTTATCATCTCTACCATCATTATTTCTATGAGGGTGTAGGATTGAGACAAGTAGTGGATTACTACTTTGTCTTAGTGAAGAGTGAAGAACTAATAGTGAAGAATTCTATAGCCTTAGAACGAGAGTTTAAGCATCTCGGATTGTGGAAGTTTGCAGGGGCTATGATGTTTGTGTTATATAAGGTCATGGGAATGCCAAAAGACAAGATGATTGCACCTATGGATGCAAAGAGAGGGCAAATGCTTCTTGATGACATCTTGAACGGAGGCAATTTTGGACATTATGACAAGCATCACGTTTTGGGGCATAACCTCCTTCGCCTATATCGTGACGCTCGTCTTCTGAGATATTATCCTGCCGAGGCATTGAGTGAACCGATATTTAGGGTTTGGCATTTTTTCTGGAGAATGAAATGCCATAAGTAATAAAAGGAACGCATCTTCCTTCTTTATAATATACTTTTCGAGGATAAAGTTTTGTAGTACGAATCTAAAAAATATTACCTTATGGGATTGCAAGAGATGGGTGGATGGGAGGATAGCCATAAGGACACCACAAATCGGGTGGACTAATTTTATTATTAAATTTTTATTTCTTAAACAAATGAAACATTTAAAAATTAATTAGGTCGGGCATTAGCTTGCTCGACTTCGCAAAAAGTTGTGTAGGCAGAGTTTTGAAGAGTCTGCCAAGTGTATAATCGCAATTTTGGATTTATCAAGTATTGCTATCAAGTTGTACTTCGGAGTTCCAATTGATTATGTTGACGTATTCAACGTGGGTCAAGATGTTATGTCGATTGTGTAGTACATCAAACAGGTGATTCAAACTCATGTTTGACACCGGGGAGGCGGTTCGCCGCCTCCTTTATTATATGACTATAATTAGTATTCATTATGAATAATTCTATAGAACAATCTAAAATAACGGAAAGGACTGAACAGATAAACAAGTTTGCATCATTGGTTGATTCGTTTAATAAGAATGCCATTAATAGAGAGACTTTCATGGCAGAATTATCAAAGATTGAACAAATCGAATGGTCAAAAGAAAACTTGTTCAATCAGTTGATAGGGTATTGTGTTCTTGGAGATGCTTATGGAATATTGAAAACCCGAGAGTTGGATTTCAGAAAAGCGTACTATAACAACGAATATGTCTATAAGGAAGTAAGCTACTACCATAATGTACAATATTTGATTACTCGTGTAAAAAGAGAAGAATGGGCTGCATTGTATCTTTCTGCTTTCAGAACATCATGCCGTGCTTATTTGTGTTTAGCTAATGCCTATGATCATCTTGGAAGATTCTGCGAAGCTCAACAATACTTTAGAATGGCCATGTTGGATACTTGCAATACACAGGAAGTGGAGAGAAATCAAGGTTTTGCTTATGCTAATATGCATGCATTTTGGACAGAGGAAGAACCTTTCGTTGTAAGAAAAGCTCAGCAGATAATAAAAAAATACCAACAGTTTTATGATAGTTTTTCACCTCATTTCAGAAAGATTTGTTCATGGCTCTCTCCTTCTTTTGATGCACCATTAATTGATTATGCCAATATCAAAGATGGTGAATACGAAAAATGGATATGTCAACATTATCTGAGAATCAATCGCTATAATGATGTTGAGCCTGATTCTATGCTGTCATTATATGATAATGTGAAACTTCCTGACATAGTTGACACTCCAGAGAAAAAAGCTCTTTATGAAAGCTGCTTTGAAGAAATTAAAGGTAGTTTCATCAGCACACGGAAAATGCTGTATACAATTATAGATGATGATGAGAATGGCATGAATATGGAGATGCTAAAAATGGCTTATAAGAATTTCTATTCTACATTCGATAAAATTGCCATGTTCTTATCAAATTACATTGATATTAGGCTAAAATCCCATGAGATAGACTTTGCAAAGATATGGAATTGCAAGAATGGAGACATACGGTCGGAAATTTTGGCGTATTCACAGAACATGCCATTGTTGGGATTATATAACATTAAGTTGGATGTTTATGGAATGAAAACTGATTGGTATGTTGTTGATGAGCAAACAAAGGACTTGAAAATGCTGCGCAATTATATGGAGCATAAGTCGATAATTATTAAGGACGAGCATATGTCTCGTACAGAATATCAGCTGACCATATCGAAAAAAGAATTGGAACTCAATACGATTAGGTTGGCGCAACTTGTTAGATGTGCTATTATATACTTGTGCAACTTTATTTTGCATGCAGAATATGACAAACATCACCCATAAAAGATATTGACATGATAAATATAGAACGCCCTTGGATGAAGCCTATTTCTATGGTGGATGGTAATGAAGTAATGGCTTCTCGTGGATTCAAATTGATAGGTATAAAGTTGTATTCTCCCAATAATGAGAATGCTATTTACCATGCCAAAATGATGCAAAAGTCCCTGTATGGTCATGAAGATTGGCTGTATATCAATGATGGCTTTTCTATATCAGGCGATGTTGAGAATGGTTTTAATGTGGCAATTCAAGAGGATGCTTTTGATTCTGAATTCCTGCTATACTCACCAGAGCATGGAGTAAAAGTGAGTATAAGTGCCATTGTTGGTCAAAATGGTACAGGCAAAAGTACCATCATAGACATGATATTGAGGACTCTCAACAATCTTTCGGCTGCTATTTTGGGTGAAACATTCAATTATTCTAGTGCTCAGCATCTTCATTACATAGAACATGTGTATGCTTCGGTTGCCGTCTATTTGGATCATGAAGTAAAAATACTTACCGTAAAAGGTAGAAATGTCAGTATATCAACTATAGATGAGAATAATCATTGCGAAACAATCACTATTAATGATAGTTTTATCAGTGAGGATACTTCAGAACCTTTACAATATCAAGATGGAAAACATGCATATCTAAGTGAGTGGTTTTATACCATCATAAGCAATTACTCTTTATACGCTTATAACTATCGAGATTATGAAAGTGAGAAAACTCCTGCGGAAAAATTATCTAAATTATATGGTGACATTGGAAAATTGAAGGAAGAAGACCATTATTGGTTAAAAGGTGTGTTTCACAAAAATGATGGTTATCAAACTCCAATTGTAGTTCATCCTATGCGTGAAGAGGGATATATCAATGCCAGCAAAGAAAATATGCTTGGTAAGAATAATCTTGTAAATCTTGCGTTTTATGAAGTTTCGGAAACGGATGAAGAAGGAAAGACCATTAGCAAATTCCCTTTGCGGATCATCAATAATACATACGAGGTTGTAGGGTTCACGTTTAAATATAAGGAAGAAAATGAATATGAGGGATTCGAAGAATTGTATTTAAGTAAACTCATTCCTGCAAATATGGCAAAGGAAGAGAAGGAAAACTTAAAACAACGGTTTATTTCCATGATAAATCCTATTTGTGGGTTCTGGGCTAAGCAAATGTGGTTAATTCTAAACACCGATGTAAAGGCATTGCCTAATTTGAGACGTCAAGCATGGGAGTATGTAGCCTATAAAACGCTGAAAATAATACAAACTTACAAACCATATGAAAAGGATTGGAATTGGTTAAGCGGTGACCGGTATAAAGAGAGTTTCATAGAGAACTATATTCATGATGTACTCCATGACCAAACACACCGAACCAAGAAACTCCGTCAACAATTGGCATTTTTGGCTTTCCTTGATACAGATGATTATTATGCAATAAAAGAAGATGTCGTTTCTGCTGATAACGTAGATTTGTTTATAAAAACTTATCAAGGCAAGTTCTTTTACAAAAGCGAAAAGAAGCGTAATAGACCCACGATTGATTTCAAATTTCAAAAGGAAGACTTGTTGCCTCCGCCTATTGCAGATGTTACGTTGATGATTGTAAAACGTGAGGACAAAAAGGCTTTCAAGAACAATCCAAAGTCTGTTGAGTTGATACCATTTACAGGATTAAGTTCTGGAGAGAGACAAATAGCCTATACTTTGGGAAATGTATTGTATCATCTTGTCAATATTAACTCGACCGTACAGGATGACTCCTTAGAGAGAAGTCATTTGTCTTTTCTGAAATACAATCACGTATGCATGCTCATGGATGAAGTGGAACTCTATTACCATCCAGATTTGCAGCGTAAGTTTGTAAAACTATTATTGGACTCAATAACTTCGGTGCCACTTGATAATATTTATGACATTAATATAACATTAGTTACTCATTCGCCATTTGTGCTGAGTGATATACCCCAAAACAACATCCTATGTCTGCAAAAAGGAGAACGTGAAAACCAACGAGGACAAACGTTTGGAGCAAATATTGTTGATATGCTGAACGAATCTTTCTTTTTGCAAGGCACTATAGGTGATATTGCACAATCATGTATCAATGAAGTTGTTGAGTTTTATTTCAAGCATAGAAGATATCAAGAATCACTAAGAGAAAACGAAAACAAACAAGGGTGGCACATAAATATGGGACTGGCTAAGGAATTCGAAGAATGGAAATCCAAATTTGATTATGTTACCAGTATCATTGGTGAAGAGTATCTTCAAAAGGAGCTTAGGGAAATGTATGATGAGTTAGTGGATTTTTATGACAACAAAGAATGAAACCAATTGAATATCCATCCAAAGGGACTAAAGAATTTGCGGATTTAGTCAATGACTATGTGAGCATTTTCGCTACAGATTTAGCAGATAAAGTTACGAAACGAGGACGAAAAAGACTCGGACTTGAATCAAAATGGAAGAATTGGAAACGCAAATACGGATGCATCAGAGTATTGAATAATTCAGTTGCAGACTTATTGACTATGGATTTTGAAGACTTGGCATTATTCTATGAGGCATTTCTTCGAGTTTGTTCAAAAAAGAGATTTACACCTAAGAGTTTACATGACTTACAGGATATTTTCAAATATACGAACAAATATGATTCCAAAATTTCTGCATTTTTCAAGAGGCATGCAGATGAACTAAAGATTTATACATGTCATTATTGCGATATGGCTTATATCAATGTATATACGGAAAATGGTAAAGGTGTAGCCAAAAGCCAATTTGATATAGACCATTTTTTGCCAAAAGGGAAATGTCCACCTGTAGCACTTTCGTTATTCAATTTCGTTCCTTCATGTCCAGTTTGTAACGAGCGGATAAAACGTGAAAACTTACCAAATGTGAATCTAAATGATTTGAAATTTCTTAGTCCTTCGTCTTTTGCTTTTGATCTTCCCAAAAGGATAAAAGTAAAATTAGGACACTTAACGAGCCCACGCAAGGATTTCATTTACTTTGTTGCCAAATACCCTTATGACAGATATGTTGATTTTTTTCACTTACAAGAACGATATGATTATCACAAAATTGAAGCGTTGCGATTGGAGAAACTTAAAAAGAACTATTCAAAAACTCAAATTTTACAAATTGCTAAATGTCTACATCGGTCTGAAAAGGATGTGAAAGAGGATATTTTCAATCAAAGATATATGCAGAATAACCATCGTTGTTTTGCTAAATTTACTATTGATATTTTGAACAGATAAGAATTATGGAACCCAACAATACCCAACACAAATCCTTTCTCTGGCACCTTGACATTGAGCCATTCACCTGGCATACCTTCTATGGTGAGCAATGCCCGCCATTCGTTATCGAAGAGAACAAGGAGGCCTGGCGACGCTATCTGACAAAAATCATTAAGAAGCATCTGAAAGCTGAGGTGATGAATACACCTGAGTTCAGAGATATTGAACTCCAGATAAGGGAAGAAAAGCTGTTGCGCATCAAATGGGACGAGAAGAGAAAACGGTCTATGGAGAAGCAACGGTATCGCGCCAAGATGGAGCGACCGAGAATCAACTATATTCCGAAAGGGCTGAGCGTAGACTATGAAGAGGAATACTCCAAATATCTGATGCAGGAAATAAGCTTTGAGCCAAGAGACAACGATGACTTCATGGCTCTGCTGCGTCTGCTGGAACGATGGCACAAGAAATCCATTCCACAGATATTGGAGAAGAACAGACCCGATGCAGCGTATGCCATCGCCATAGCGCTATGCAAGCATATACCACTGCTCATCAACCGAGATGACATACAAGTACTGGTAGGCGAATACAAAAGACGTATTGGCAAGCTGGTATTCGACAGCTATCAAGCCCTGGTGGAAGCTGTCAAGATATGGAACAACGAGGAGAAACGCCTGAAAGTATGCCGCTATATCAAAGAGACAGCAGGACAATATCCCAATCATCGAGGCATGAAGAAGAAGTTGATGGACTTGATGCCAGAAACACCATTTGAGGGAGAGCCGATGGCTGTGACTCGTGAGCCAAACGACATGGAGAAATCACTCCTGTAAATTATCAACTACACCAATAATGAAACAGAAACAATGAGAGAAGAACCTAATTTTACCAGTGTTCACAAACAGTGTGCCTTTGGATTTTCCGTCTGAAGGCACGTTTGCGTTCAACAAGAAGACCCATAAGCAGTTGGAGGTGACGGTGAGGATCAACGAGCACCAGTACTTCAACATGAACTTCCTGAACCATGATGGATATATCATGGCATGCTGCAGATGGGCGCATGTGCTGGACTTTGCAGAGAATGGTCATGACCGCTATGAGCATATCATCAAAAAACATTTCCGGAAGAAATATCCTGTCATCAGCAGTCTGTATGGACAACATACTGATACGGCTGAGGACATCCACATCTCCACCATCGGCTTTGAAGGCAATCCAAAGGAATGGTATATCTCCATGCGCATCTATGGAGAAAAGTTTGATGACCTGCTGCATGGCAATCTGCTAATGAACGTGGCGTTTGCCTCTGCTGTGGGTAATCTGTGCATGGCAAGCGTGGACGTGTTCAAGGAAATCATGAAGAGTGATGCCAAGCAGCCGAAGATATTGCTGAAGGAGTTGACTGGTATCGACGAGATAGACAAGGACTTTGACTTCGGCAATTATCTGGATGCCAGGAATCCTGAGACAGGCGAGATTATATCGGCAGCGAGAGAAGACGGTAAGGCTTCGGGAGTGGAACTGCCTGAGGAAATAGAAATGCCACAGAATATGGAGATGTACCCTGTTAGTACCTATTTCTTATTCTTCACGGAAACGCTGAAAGACATGGACTTTGTCATATTCTGTAATGCCTTGTATTTTGAGATCTATGGCATGATGAGGAAGTTGAAGGAATATGGTTTCTTTACTGATGAAAAGTTGGAAGAACTGGAGAAAACCGTTTCTATCTTGGGTGATAAGGTGATAGCAGGAGAAGATGCCGGTACTGAGCGACTACGGATTACAACAACTGTATATCTGATAACGTCGAAGATTCGTGCACCATTGTTGGAAGAGAAATACCATGTCAAGGAGACAGAAGAAGGTAAGTTTGCCTTGGAACTGGATGGGTTTATCAAGAAACTGATATGGAGGAAATGGGATACCACCTATCTGGAAGAGCGGATGAAGCAAGAGGATGAGGTCACGGCAAAAGTGGAGGCAGACCAAACTCTTGTCAAGAAAAAGAGTGCTGAATGGAAAGATATTATGGAAGGAATGTCGTTCAATGCCTTTCTGTTGTTCCACAGCAAGATGAATGAACTGATGAAGACCAAGAAAGCAACACTCGTCAAGTATGGTTTCCTGGCACCAGAGATGCTGGATAACCATAAGCGCTATTGGGCAAGTTCCTACTATTGGCACAACAAGAAATATGATGAATATGAATATACGACGTTCAGAAAACAGACTGAAATCATCGTAACCATCTTCTATGAAGGTATTCTGAGAGGAACACAGTATGGAAATCATCCTAGAACAAAATATGCCTTGAAGATTCATAGCATCATCGAGGAATTGATGAATAAAGACTGGAGTAAAGTCAACGAGACTCTTAAATAATGAAGGAAATCAAGTTATTTGATTACCAAGAGGATATGAAGGAACGGATTGAGAAAGCGTTTCGCCTTCATCGGTCCGTAATGGCGCAAATGCCGACAGGTACTGGAAAAACGTACCTGTTGACGGCAGCTATAGACTCTTTTGTGGAAGATAATCCAAACACGAAGGTTTGGATTGTTGCACACCGTAAAGAATTGGTTTCGCAAATAGAGGAAACCATAATGAAGTTCTATTCTTACTCTTCGTCAAAAAACAAGTCACTATTGGTCTCTGTAAAAGCCATGTCTATACAATGGTTGTCTCGGCATTATGATGAGATTGAGGAAGAGCCTGGGATGATTGTTATTGACGAGGCACATCATGCGCTTGCCAAGACATATAAAGAGATGTGGGAGAGGTTTCCTAAGGCTAAGTTCTTGGGACTGACAGCTACGCCTTGTCGATTGAATGGTAAGGGATTCACAGACTTGTTTGATGTGTTGGTGCAGTCGTGGAATATTCCTGAGTTTATCAGCAAAGGACGATTGGCGACCTACGACTTCGTGAGTATTAAGTCGGATGGTGTGACGCAACGGCTCATCGACTCCTTGCAGAAGCGAGGGGCTGATGGTGACTATCAGAATAAGGAAATGGATATGCTGCTGAACAGGCGACCTTCCATCGAAAGGCTTTACCAAAGCTTTGAGGAGTATGGCAAGGATAGAAAGGGCATAGTGTATGCTATCAACATTTCTCATGCAAAGAAAATTATGGAGCTGTATCAAGAGCATGGCATCAAGGCGGTTGCCATTGACTCGAAGACTCCTGTAGCGGAAAGACAAGCAGATATTGAGGCCTTCAAGAAAGGCGAGATCCAAGTGTTGGTGAATGTTGATATTTTCTCGGAGGGCTTCGACTGCCCGGATGTGGAGTTTGTGCAGTTGGCTCGTCCTACGCTCTCGCTTGCAAAGTATCTGCAGATGGTGGGACGTGGACTGCGTGTAGCCAAGGGAAAGAAGAACTGTGTGATTGTTGATAACGTGGGACTGTATCGGGTATTCGGATTGCCATCGCAAGTATGGAACTGGAAGGCTACGTTTGAAGGAAGATTGAAATACAGCAGAAGGAAGGAGACTCCGAAAGAAAGAGATTTCTTCTTGATGTATGGAAAGCAAGAAACGATGCCTGTTGGTCAAGGCTCGGAAATGATGATGGTGATGAGCCATGAGGAGTTGATGCGGTCGTTGCGGTATCGGGAGTTTGTTGATTGCAATGATGATTTTGCCATCGTCAAGCTGCCAGACGGAAAGATGACGGTGGTTAACAGACAAGGAGAACAGGTTCTGGAGCCAGGCAACTATTATGACATGAAGTTCTTGCGAGGGAATATCTTGTCCTATCGGCCTCGCAGAAAGACAGTATGTTACTACGACCTCTTGGCGAGATTTCTCATCGACGAGGACATTCACGCGAAGGATGCTCCCGAGGTAATCACCATAAATGAATGGGAGTTCGTCGTATATAATGGCCTCTACAGGTCTCGTACCTATGAGGACTTTGTTTTACCTTATCGTCCTTTACAAAATGACCTGTTGAATCGTGGGTATTACTTGATATACCACAATGATTTTTCCGTAGGCAGTGGTTGCCAAGTATGGTATTATTATGAAGGTGGTGACGGCTTGATGCGTAAGGATTATACGGAGAGTAAGGATGTGTGCTTTTTGCGTAATGATTATGAGCATGTATATTGGCTGTGTGCCAATCTTTGTGGTGACGGTATCGTTGTCATGGATAGCAAGCAGGACTACTACTTGGTGGATTCTAATTTGAAGAAGACTTATATAGGGTGTAATAACCCTAAGAATGAGAAGGAAGATTTGAAAGTCGTGATGCCTCGCCTCGGTAAGAAATTCTATCATGAGATGATGTTGCAAAAGAAGGAAACGGAAGCAAACGAGCTGCTTCTTTTGCATGAGAAGTCGGAGGCCGGGCATGTGGAATTGTATCAAGCAGGAAAGAAATGGGGCGTAAAGGTTGACGGTAAAGTTATTGTGCCACCCCTCTACCACAGTATAGCGCAACCTGTCGGTGCCTATTGTGCCTTTGAAGAGATTCCCAGACATTGGGGCGTTATGACATTAAAAGGAAAAGTGATTGTTGATGCCAGATATGAGAAGGTGGAGATTCATGACAACGGTATCGCTATGGTAACAAACATCACTGGAAAAACACAGGCAATCAAACTGAAATGACGAAGGATATTCAGCTTTTTGATTATCAGGAGGACATGGTGAAGAGAGTACAGGAGGCATTTAGACATCATGACTCTGTGATGGTACAAATGCCGACTGGAACAGGGAAAACCCATGTGCTTGCAGCCATTGTGGAATTGTTCTTGAAGAAGAACGTATGGGTGATTGCTCATCGCAGAGAACTCGTATCACAAATCAAAGACACGCTTGCAAGATTCTTTCCTGACTTGGATCCAGAGAAAATCCAAGTGACATCCATACAATGGTTGTCAAGACACTATCGGGAGATAAAGGAAAAGCCGAGTCTGATTGTGATTGACGAGGCGCATCATGCGTTGGCAGAGACTTACGCTGAGGTGATGAACACCTATCCGAAAACGAAGAAATTGGGACTGACGGCTACACCATACAGAATGAACGGCAAAGGGTTCACGGATTTGTTTGAGATGCTGTTATGTTCTTGGAACATGGAACGGTTTATTGCCGAAGGGCGGTTGAGTCTGTATGACTATTACTCCATCAAGCCAGACAGTGCCGACCAACTACTTATTGATTCGTTACAGAAGCGAGGAGTTGATGGTGACTATCAGCAGAAAGAGTTGAACAAGGTTATGGATGTAAGACCATCGCTCGAAAGGCTTTGTTTAACCATCAAACAATATGTACCAGGAAAGAAAGGCATCGTGTATGCCATAAGTATTCAGCATGCTGAGCATATTGCAGAGTTCTATCGAGAGAATGGCATCAAGGCTGTTGCCATTTCGAGTAAGACACCGCATGCTGAACGAAAAGACATGATAGAACGGTTCAAATCTTCCTCGCTATCCTCTTCCATAAAATCTGCTTCAAATGCTTCCGAGGAGATTGAGGTACTGGTGAGCGTTGATTTATTCTCAGAAGGCTTCGACTGTCCTGATGTGGAGTTTATCCAACTGGCAAGACCTACGCTGTCATTGGCAAAGTATATGCAGATGGTAGGACGAGGACTGCGAGTAGCAGAGGGTAAGGAGTACTGCGTGATACTGGACAACGTAGGACTGTATAAGCGATTCGGATTGCCATCTGTGGATAGAGATTGGCAGAGTATGTTTGAAGGACGTACTTCTCTGGAAGATGTCCTGCAAGAGACGTGTATGCAAGTCAATAGTCACAACTGTAGGATGAACCTGGTGATGGATGGTGATGAGGAGATGATGAAAATCATCAATCATGAGCGTCAACAGCAGATGATTATGGACACCTATGGCTATAGCCTGATGGAGAACGACAAAGGGTTGTTGGGCATCAAAGACAATGACGGCAATGTGATATTGGATTGCATATATAAGAAGATAGAAGTGACCAATGATGGCTTTGCCTATTGCTACATAAGAAAGAAAGTAGGTAGGAAGGAATGGATTGACTTGCGGAACAGGTTGTGGTTTGCCAATAAGCCACAAAGTGTGAAGCTGATGGGCATCGATTTCAGTACAGAGGATGGCAAAAAGCTGTACCCTCGCATCCTATCGAAGTATATTGATGAAAAGACCTATCTGACGGTGAAAACCTTGGAACTACAAGTAGGAACAGGACTAAGCTGGAAGCATAGGTTTATTCCTTGGGACGAGCCGAACAAGGTGTATATGTACAAAGAAGGAGAAGGCAACGCACGACTGTATGTTGATGAGAACGAACAATATTTTGTACAGAAGAACATCGGCAGTCAACTGGAGAAAGTTGACTCTCGTGAGGAGTTGGCTGAGTTTGCAAAAAAAGACAAAGAAGAAAGGAAGGAAGGCTTAGAAAAGCTTAAGAATTCATATAAACTTTATGAATATTATCCTGTCGATAACTTATATCCTATCAAGAAATATCTTGGAACAGCGAAAGATAATATAAGAATCGAGAAAGACGGCATTTGGCATGTGGATGATGCACAGAGTAATGAAAGCTTTTGGGTTGACCCTATCACACACAGGAAACATAATACAAGACCAGTCCTGTTCAAGCGTGGTTATCTGAACATCTTGAAAGAAGGCGACTGGTGCTATGTAAGAAACATTCAGAGACTCATGAACAGACCATTAGGCAATGGGAAATTGTGGCAGATGACAACATCTGTGTCATCAATAATACGTATCTGATAGAGAAAAGTGAGCCTGATCAGTGGTACAAAATATGCAGAAGAACAGATGACTTCACTTATTTTTCTGTATTGGCATGCTATTATGAAAGTGAACTCATCAAGGATGATACTGAAATCCAAATTACTCAATTTGATGGCGAGGGCTTGAAAATGACCCAAGAAGGATTTCCTTACACACCAATTGTGATAAAAACACGTAAAAGGAGTAGGTGGTGGTGACGAAAACAGACCGATATGAACAAGATTTCATGTCGGTCTGTTTTACGTTTATGTATGTTTCTTCGTAGAAGGATAGAACAGATGGTCTTTGTCCAAGAATACTGGATAGAATACAGATTCTATAATATAACCAGCAAGTCTTGGCTTTTGACCACCGATTTTCCGAATCGTTCCCCAAGATACTTCACCCTTGATATGCGGAGGAATTTTGAAGTGGCTGTTTTCTGGGAAATCACCATATACCTTTAAGAGTCCCTGCTGTACCGCTTCTTGTCTTGTAAAAGAGCATACTTCTACAAATCGCCCAACAAGTTTATCAAGCATTTTCTCTTCTTGCCATTTTTCAAGAGTCTGTCCTGGAGGACATTGGTTGAAATCGAAATCCTTGAAGTTGAAAGATAACTTGGGCTGTTCATCTTTCACCTTACGCTCATCTCTCACATTGGCAGTACGGCTTTCGGAAGCAGCAGTGCTTTTGAACTTATTCTCAAACTTACTCTTCTTTTTTGCTGCCATACTCCATGATGAATTTATCAATGTTGCCGAAATAAGGAATAGCACCATAGCGTCCTAGCAGATAATCCTTAGAGAAAGACGCATCGTTACGGACACTATTAGCCTGATTGATTTTGTATTCCACTAGAGAGTACAAATCAGATGCACCCTCAGAAGATTTCTCAGCGAACCATATCTGATCACGACGAAGCAAATCCTTACGCAAGAGGTTTGTATCGTGAGTTGTTATAATCAACTGCGCCCCCAAGGTATTCATCACACTATAGAATAGTTTGAGCAATTCTACTGACAACTGCGTATGAAGACTTGCGCCAAACTCATCAATCACAAGCACGCCACCATTTTGGATGGTGTCGAAGAATGGACCAAGAAGAGCAAACAGTTTGGTTGTACCCAAGGATTCAAATTTGAAATTCAACTGCTCCTTACCAATTACCGCTCCATTGTCATACAGATCATGGGTTGAAAGAATTTCCAACTCATGTTGCTCTATCCGTTGGTTGGAATCTGTCGGGAAATGGATGCCCAAACGAGACAATATTTCAAAAGGAGTATCTTGCGTATCAACTTCCTTGACATTCTCTTTAACGTTCATATCCTTGATGCAATTATCCACTATGCCAATCATGTTGAGGATTTGCTCGCGAATCAAAGGATTGTGTATAAAAGTCCTTGCAGTATAAGCCAAGGTGTTATCGTCTAAACCTGAAAGAATATTGAAACGCTTACGAAACCATTCTTTTACCTTCATTGCCACTTCCACATTGAATTGAGCTGCCGTGGAAAGGTATAGGGCATTACTTCTGGTTTTTGTGTCAACTCCTCTTGCACCCTTTACCACTTTTGAGTTGACCTTGATATTTTGTCCTTCACGCTTAAAACAATAGCTCTCTTTTGTACTTCCTTCAAGTAACACGAAGAGCCATTCGGTCAGCACTTTGTTCTGACTGACCTCAAATCCATATCTGTATCTTTCTCCATTGCAGATGAATATCATTTGCATAGAAATAGGCTCTTTTGTACTTTCAACATCAAAACGATAATGAAGAAGAGAGAGACGCTTGACGATGCTCTCATCGACAAATGACCGTAGCACCATAGACTTGAAAATGTCCATGGCTGCAATTACAGAACTCTTACCCGAACCATTTGCACCGTAGATGGCGGCAGACCTTAAATAACGCTTGCCGTTATCCATGGTGGAAACATTCGAGTAACCATCATTGCTCTCGCACTCCTTGACAGTAGTGCTTGCAACCATACTAAGCGAAACCTCATCTCTGTATGACATGAAGTTTCTTATCGTAAATTCTATCAGCATTTGTTCATACGTTGTTGTTCGTTGTGGACGCAAAAATACAAATAAATCTTCGTATAACCATAAAAATTGAGATTATTTCACAAAAATTGCAATAATGTGTGGTAGTATTGGCGATTTGGTACCGCTTTTGCGGTCGTATGGAACCGTCAGTTTTACATTGCCGGATTTTTCATAGCAGACATTTGGTACCGGTACCATCGGAGCGATATTCTCAAATATTAGGTATAAGAAGACTACTTTTTGTGACTTTTGATGTAACAAAAAAGAACTTTGGGGTTGAAAATAATTCCTTTATGTTTGGTCACTATATGCAGATGCTCGCCTGTTGCACGTCCTGTGGAGCCTGATTTACCAATGATGGTGCCGGCAAAAACAGGAGCTCCTGGGGCGATATGAACTTTAGATAAATGACAATAGCTGATGGTGAAGTCGGCATGACGAAGGATGATGTAATTGCCAGAGCGAGCATCGTAGCCAACCTTCTCCACTTTACCATCCATCATAGAATACACATACTCGTTATGCGCATGAAGGTCTATACCATGGTGCATAGACTTTCTGCCATTGATAGGGTCACGACGATAACCATAAGGACTGGTGACCTTGATTGATTTCAGTGGATAAGTGATGCTTGAATAGCTACTTGTCCACTGTTTTTGTTTGCTATCCACAGAGTCTGTTTCCTGTTGTGGTAGATTTACAGTGACGGAATCTACCTGATTGTTTGCAGGAGGCAGAAGCTTTTCCTCAACTTTCTTGACTTTGTAACGGCATACGTTGTCGCTGACGGTATTGAACTGTGCCTTTGCATTCGATACCGCCAGACAACTTATTACCCATAATGCCACTATTTTCCTTTTCATGGTGCAAAGTTAGGGAAAGAAATCAAGAGTGATACACGATGCTGAAAAAGTATAACATAAAATAAGATTAAAGTATGATTGAGAGTATGAAGTGGTGATATAATCATAATAAAACGGAAAAGATTGGGCAGAAGAACGTAGGCTTTCTTGTATTCATTACTCTTGGGCTATCTTTGCATGGCTATATGCAAAGTATCATTCAAAATATAATCAGAATATGAAAAGAAACTCATTTGAAGAAAGCGAAGTGCCGTATCAGACACTTGCAAAGTTCGGTATTACCCATGAGATGATAGAAGACCTTCCGATGCATGCCTTGGATGACATCAGCAATGGTCGTCCATCGCCAGTGTTGCCTGTGAGCATGGAAGTAAACGAGGGCTACAGTATCAAGAGCAGAACCCGATTCGCCTTGGTAAGAATGGCAGATGGAAACGTGGATGTGATGTTCTATCCTGTTTTGAAGTATGCCCCATTGGACAAATTCACCAAGGAGCAGCAGGAACTGTTGAAGCAGGGCAAGGCTGTGGTGGCAGATGTGGATATACCAGATGGCACTCATGTCAAGGCATTTGTACAGATTGACAGAGAGACCAATCAGGTTATGGCAGTGCCGACACCAGTGATTGGTAGAAACTTGCAGGTGCTATCTGACGAACTCTGTCTTGGAGGAACAGAACTAAAGAGCATCCAAAATGGCGAGGCACTGACATTTGCCGTAGAAGACGAGCCTGTGACTGTAGGCATCGACCTGAAGAGCGATACTGGCATCCGCTTCGCCAACGGTGATGGTGAACAGTGGCGCAAGGAGGGCAAGCGAGAGTGGGACAAATACACCTTCGGCATCTATGGCTGTTGGGTAATGGATGATGACGGTAATCTTGACTATGTTCCAGAGGAGGAATATACCGAAGAACTGTGGAATGAGCAGAAAAAAGCAGCAGGAAGACATGCTTCTGCCGTTGCAAGAAAGTAAAGTGAAACATCAAACTTAGGGAAGAAATGAGAAAAGGACCTTATTATACAGAAGACATTCTCGTAGAGAAGATGCAGAGCGGCGAATATGGTTGGCTTGATTATGTGAACCATTTCAGCGAGGAATGGCAGAACGAGTATCAAGAATACTGCAAGGAACACGCCCTGTGCATCGGCAACGAGAGTGCGGAACAGTTTGTGAAGTACAAAGACGAACTGTTAGAGCAAGGAATGGAAAAAGAGAACGCTTAATAAAATCATGCTATGGCGATAAGAAAGAACTTGAATCCAAGACAGATGGACTTGCAGCCAGAGATGCGTGACATCTTGATGCGCAATGGTATGCAAGCCCATATCATAGCCAACGGTGACGGTTATCAGTTAGCGGTACAGGGACATGACTCCCCACTGCTGACCTATAACCTCACCGAGAAACAGATGTTGGTATTGACCGATTGGGGAACCAACTCTGCCAACAAGAAGGCGTACAATGTCTTTACCAGCATCATCGGCAAAGACTTCTATATGCCGAGAAACCTTGTCCATGCAAGAAATGCTAATGGAAGAGTGGTTATGGGTCTGCATGGATATAGGATTGGTACTGGAGAATACGGACGGTTAGGATGGAGTCCAGAGTTTTTAGGTTGGACACCGAGAATGCAGGACGGCTATCATCTACGCAGAGTCGGAGGACAGATGTTCTATGCAGGAGCACCAATGGTAGCGGAAAGACCAGACAGAAGGCTGAAACCTGGTGAGTTAACCTCTGGAGGTTATGGCTTTTACTATAAAGGACAGCAACAAGTAGCACCACAAGCAGATGTATTACAAAACCTGCAAGCCGTGATGACACCTGAAGAAACACGTCCAAGAAGTCAAGAGCCAGCCAAACCATACAAGGAACTGATAAGCTCACCTGTATATTTCTCCAACGATCAATGGCAGGAATGCCTGTCTTCACACGGTATCATCATCGATGAGAAGGCAAAGACACTCACCATCCAATCAGAAAGCACCAAAAGTGATATGGTGTATGACTTGACCGACGAAGAATTGAAGGCATTGACCAACAATTCTGTCAAGCAAGTATCTGTAGCCAAACGACTGGAGATACTGAACAATGTCATCAAGGATGATTTCGCAGACAAGATAACAATGGACATGCTCAACAGTAAGGAGCGCATCCAAATCGGTTTGCGCCCAGAGGTGCAGCAGGAGTTAGACGGCAAGATGCAGTTGCTGTCAACAGTAGAACCATTGCAAGTACAGCAAGAACCGATGAACAATAAGGTGGGCATTGTGGATGGGCAGGACTTGGACGAGAGTAAGGGATGGTTCCGTGAAGGCAAGCATGGCAGAGAAGTAACTGTTGGTGAGATACGAGTGGAGCCAGCGGAGCAAGAAGGCAAGTTCCGCATGACAGCCATCATCAACGGTGAACGAGTAAGCCATGAGATAACGCAGAAGCAGTATGACAAGTTCATGGCAGTGGATGACTACCATCGCATGAAACTCTTCTCCAAGATATTCGGTGAGGTTGATATGAAAGACCGTTCCAGTTTGGGAACCAAGATTGGAGCTGCACTGTTAGCAGGATTGGGTGTTGCTGCCGAAGTAGGCAGTGAGCTACATCGTCCACATTGCGCACCTGTAGTGATAGTTGACCACCATCATGGTGCAGCACCTGTGCCACCTCGTCCCTATTTCAAGCCAGGAGTAGATACGCCAATGGATGTGGCGGCGAGAAACTTTGAGGCTGCCATGAACCAAGAAGTATTGCATCCTCACATGGGGAAAGGACTATAACGGAATGCGCTTATGGCAAACAACGAACTGACATATAATGATTTCTTACAGCGTCTGAACATACAGGAGTTGTTGGTGGACGCAGGCTATCAGTTGAACAAACGAGATGGCTTGCGCTATCCGTCGTACGTAAAGGTGGACAGTCATGGACAGCGAGTGAGGGGTGACAAGTTTATTGTCACTGGCAACGGCAAGTGCTGTTTTCAGCCACCAGAGCAGAAGAACTACAACGTGATAGGTTTCATCAAGGAGCATCCGACGCTGTTTGACGACTATAAGCCAGGGATGTCATTGGACAGACTGGTGAATGTGGTATGCAACAGACTGTTGAATAATCCCATTGATGTGCGTGAAAGCAGAGTGGCAGAACCCAAGCGAGATGCCAAGCCCTTCAACCTGTCAGACTATGACATCTTGCGTTTCAACCCAAGGGAAAAGGACACCCAACGGAAACACTATCCTTATTTCAAGGAAAGAGGCATCAACATGGGGACCCAGTTCGCCTTTCACAAGCATTTCTTCTTGGTGACCAAGCGTCGAAATGACGGATTGAGCTTTGCCAATCTCGCCTTTCCACTATCCTTGCCGTCCAAGCCAGACAACATCGTTGGATTGGAAGAGCGAGGCAGACTGAGACGAGAGGACGGCAAGGCATACAAGGGCAAGGCGGAAGGAAGCAACAGCAGTGAAGGATTGTGGATAGCCAATCTGACAGGTAAGCCATTGAAAGAAGCCACAAATATTCTATGGTTTGAGAGTGCATACGATGCCATGGCAGAGTACCAAATCAATCCAGTGAAGAGCGTGTATGTCTCGACAGGAGGCACGCCCACTAAGGGACAGATAAAGGGAATGCTGAAAGAGACCCGACAAGCAAGCCATTATTTGGGTTTTGACAAAGACGAGGCAGGACGTGGCTTTGTGAAGAACTTCAAAGCAATCGCCAAGGAAATGGGATTTGCAGACTTCACGGTACAAGCCTACCATCCCTTGGGACAATACAAAGATTGGAACGATGCCTTGCTTGGCAAACGAAACCAACGGTTGATAGACCAAGGAGAGATAGACTTCGACTATTTCGAGTTCGCCAAGGCGCAAGAGGCTGAGAGGCAACAAGAGCAAGCCAAACAGGAGGAAAAAGAGGAACGGACATCGGGCTTCCGCAGATAAAGCACGGTGTCATTATCAAAAAGGAGAACTATGCAGCAGACATATCGGTATAGAAACATCATCATCAAGCCCCATTGGATGCAGTTCGTCATCAACGAGCTGCACTTGCTTGTGCTTATAAGTGTAGGTTTTGTATATGCAGGTATTGATGATGCCGTCCTCTCCACTTTAGTGTTTGTCCTCTCGCTCTTGTTTTCCCTATGTTTGGCATATCGAATGGTCTATCTATGCAGGATGCGGTACATCATCAGTAACGAACAATTGGTGTTTGAGCATGGCGTGTTTCATCGTGAAGTAGATTATCAGGAACTATACCGTGTGGTGGATTTCAACGAAAGTCAAACTTTCATGCAGCAACTATTCCGATTGAAAACCGTGAGCATATATTCTGGAGACAGAACGACACCAAGGCTTGACATTATCGGAGTACCGATGAAGGAAAACTTGGTAACAACCATCAGAGAACGAGTAGAAATCAGCAAACGCAGGAGGAGCATCTATGAGATTACAAATAGGTAAGATATGGTTGATGGCAATTATCGGCATAGCAACGGCATCGGAAGCCAAGGCACAATTAGTGTCATCCAATCCCTTGGAATGGATGGCATTGGCAGAAGGCAATGAACTTATCAACAGTGAGATCGAAAAGCAAATCAACGGACAGACCAAGACGGCGTTGTTGCAGAATACAATGGCTGCTGAGTTTAACCAGATACACAAATGGGAGAAGAAGTACAACAGCTACTTGAAATCAGTGAACGGCTATGCCTCTTCGCTGAAAGCCTGTACCCATCTGTATGATGATGGCGTGAAGATTTTCATCACGCTCGCCAAGTTGAAGACAGCCATTAAGAACAATCCGCAAGGCATCGTGGCAAGCATGAGCATGAACAACCTGTATATCGAGACGGCAACGGAACTGGTATCGGTTTTCAATCTGTTGAATGATGCCGTGGCAAAAGGAGGAACGGAGAATATGTTGACAGGAGCAGACTGCTCCAAGACCTTGTGGGCATTAAACGACAAACTATCTGCTTTCCAAAAGAAGCTCAACAAACTGTATCTGAGCATCCGCTACTATACAATGAGTGATGTGTGGAACAATGTCACGGCAGGGATGATAGACAGAAGTAATGGTGAGATTGCTACGCAAGCATTGGGACGGTGGCGGAGAGCTGCCAAAGTCAGTACACCATAATTATATAAAAGCATTCGAGTATGAGAACATGGATATTTTGCTTTGTCATCATGTTGCTTTCTGTCTGCAAGATGCAAGCCCAGAACGACCCTGTGTTGGCAGGAATGATATACGCCTATACAGACAAGGCTGAAAAGGAGTTGAAGAACCAGGAGAAGGTGATGCTGATGCAGACCACTGGTCATATATGGTTGAAAGAGGAAGTGGAAGGAACCACCAATCTGCAACGAGAGTTCAACAACTACTTGGACTCGTTCCGCTCCATCGTGGTGTATGCTGCACAGGTATATGGCTTCTATCACGAGATAGACCGACTGGTGGATAACTTGGGAGGATTCACCAAACAACTGGATAAACATCCGAGCAATGCCCTTGCTGTGGCACTGTCAGCCAAGTGCAACAAGATCTATCGGGAGTTGATTATGGGCAGCGTGGAGATAGTAAATGACATCAGGCTTGTATGCTTGTCGGGCAACAAGATGACCGAGAAAGAACGAGTGGAAATCGTTTTCGGCATCCGCCCCAAGCTGAAGGTAATGAACAAAAAGCTGCAACGGCTGACCAAGGCGGTGAAGTACACCTCGATGGCGGACATCTGGGCAGAGATAGAGGAAGGTAGCCACGACAAGGCAGACAAGAAAACCATCGTGAAGGACTGCATGAACAGATGGAAGCGAAACGGAAAGATCAAATAGCAATAAAAAGATACGACTATGAGTATATGGGCAAAGATAGCAAAGTATGGCGGCAGTGCCTTGAAAGGTGCAGGTAGTGTCGCCAAGCAAGGACTGAAATCTGCAAGCAATACGGCTGTGCATCCCACTCAAGCACTAAAAGGCGCAGGAAGTGCGATGAAAACAGCCGCTGTGGGCAGCGCAGCAGGATATGTGGCATGGCAGAACCTTGTCAACGACAAGAGCATGGTGGAGATAGCCAGTGATGTGGTGGTAGGAAAAGACACCACGGAGAAAATATCCGAAGCTGTGGAAGACGTGAAAGGACTGAAGAACAAGGCTGGAGAAGCTGTGGATGCTGTGAATGGTGCCATGGGCGACATCAACAGTAAGTGGAGCGGAATGAGCAACTTCTTCCGTGGCATCTTCGGAGGCAACGGACTGGAGATGTTCGGCAACTTCTTCAAGAACTTAGGGAAAGGAAACGTGTCTGGACTGAGCCTTGCAGGACTGGTAACAGCAGCGTTCCTCACTTTCGGACGTTTCGGATGGCTTGGCAAGATAGCAGGAGCCATGCTCGGCATGATGCTCATCGGCAACAATTCCAATATCAAGAACATTGTCAGTGGTGATGGCGGTCAAGGAAGAAATGTGAACGAAGCAGAAACGACCACACGCAGTGGTGGCATGAAACGATAAACATAAAAACGACAACAACATGAGATATACAGAAGAAATGATGCTGCAATCAAAAAGCGGCTTTTGCATGCCCTTTGAGGAGCGAGGCAAGGATGTGGAACTGACACTTGGCTATGGCAAACAGAAGCATCCTGTAACAGGAACCGTGTTCTTCCATCACGGACTGGACTTTGAGGTAAATCACTATCTGCTGTCTGCCTTGGCAAGTGGAACGGTATCGGGCATTGGCAATGATGCGACACACGGCATCTACCAAGTGATACGCTACGGCAAATATGAAGTGACCTACGCCCACCTTGCCAACGTGTTCGTGAACTTCGGACAAACCGTGAAGGCAGGAAACATCGTGGCATTGAGCGGTGACAGACTGCATTTCGAGGTGAAGTTTGACGGCAAGGAAATCAATCCGATTGATTTTCTGACCATGCTATATGGCAATGTGAAGGCAATGGGACAGACCGGTAAGACAGGTTTTCCTGAGTTTGAGACCTACGACATGAATATAGCCACACAGTATGACAAAGACCAGAAAGAGATAGAAGAATTGATGCTGCGCTTCATGCCATCGTATATGGAAGACCTGTATAAAGGTATGTATGTGACACCGCAACATGCAGAGCAGTCGCTAAGGAACATCTTTACCTTGTCAGCGGCGAAACACTATTTCTATGAAGCTATGCCATCCATCAGCAATCCGTTAGGTATCGGGCAGAGAGCTATGCCCTTGGCTTGCAAGGTGCAGAACTTGCTGATTGCGGATTTCTTGAACTATCTGGCATTGCGGCATGGCATCTATCTGTCCACATTGAGCGAAGTTCTAAAAAAAAACTCCATGACGAAGCCATAAGGACGAGTGGCATCATCGACCCGCTTGCTGAACTGGACATCGATGTGCAGAGCTTTGATATTCCAAGGTTGGTGAGCGTCTATCCCGACCGTGCAGGAGTGAGATGGTGGACAAAGGCGTGGTTCAATAACCGAGAGGAAGGAGAATGCTCCGTGGAGATAGAACTGCAGCAAGCCATCCTCTTCATCCATGACAGAATAGAGAAAGACGCTTGGCTGGAGGAATACTTTCCAAAGCAGATGGAAGTGTATCACCAAGCCATCGAGCAGACAAGAGAACAGATATTAGGTCAACTAAACGTAACGCTATAATGAGTACTATCAAGAACCCGACACGCTTTGCAGAACTGGAGTATTGCCTTCAAGGATATTTTGACGGCAAGCTGGCACCTGTGATGAAACAGGTGCGAGATGACTTGACTCACAAGCAACTGGAGGAAAGAGGCAGATACCAGAGCAGTTTGGCAGGAGTGCTTGCTTCTGCCAATCCGTATGCCGACAACACCGAGTTTGTTCTAAAGCAAACAGGCAAATGGAACAGCAAAACCACGGAGGACTATCTGGCGATGTGCAACCAGAAGATATGGAAGGACAAAAACATCGTGAAGGATTTGGCTCTTCTTGCTGGCGAGTGGCGCAATGCCGTGGTGAAGGAAATTGGACGAAGCAAATATGACGCTTTGTCGAAAGCCTGTGGCGAGGATTTGGCATACGCATACGTTGCACAAAGGATGGAAGACCTGATGATTGGGAAGCTCGTTAAGGACAATACACCCAAGTCAACGATGGACTACATCTTGCGAAAGGCAGCACAAAACAGCATCTGGGGACTGCAAGAAGAGCTCCTGAAATCACCATTGACGGCAGAGATAGAGGCTCGTGGCGAGAAAGTCTACAAGCCAAGCAAGACGGAGAAGTTTGCTGGAAGGGCTACCGCCTCTGTAGTGGATGCCGTGACCATGGGCGGTATCGGTAGTTGGAAGTCATTGGCTACCTTGGTGGGGAGCGACATGGCATTGGGCTATATTCTTGATTCCAAGAAGGGAAACGCAGAACAGCGGAAAGAGCAAGTGATGGAACTGAGCATCAGCAAGGGTGTGTTCGGACAAAACGGCAATGCCTTCACTGGTTTTCGCTCACAAGCCAAGAAAGTGAATGCCACCGACAATGGCTATTTCAAGACGCTCAACAGCAAACTCCATAATAAGATACATATTCCACAAAAAGCATTTACGCCTATGGCATGGACAGACAACAGTTTTAAGTTTCCTTTCCAAAAAGAACAAGAGAAACGGAACGATCCGAAATACAAGAATGTACCGCTGATAGTGGCACCCGGCAAGGAAGATGCCTATCTGGAAGAGAAAGCCAAGCACGACGCAGCCAAGGTTTCAGAGGCAGAGCACATCATCCAAGAAAAGAAAGAGGCAGAGGCGCAACAAACAGAAACAGATGAACAACAGCAAGCGCAATCAGAGGAAGAACTTCAAGAACAACCTGAAAATAATAACAGCAACGGATGGGAAGGACTGTTGAAGAACTTCGGACTGAATGGTTTAAGCGACATCGGCAATAACCTTGGCTATGTGATAGCCATGTTGCCCGACATCCTTGTTGGACTGTTCACTGGCAAGACGCAATCATTAGGCTTGAAGGACAATATGATGCCGATAGCCGCCATCCTTGCAGGAATGTTCGTGAAGAATCCGCTATTGAAGATGACACTCATCGGTATGGGTGGTGCCAATCTGCTGAACAAGGCAGGACATGAAGCATTGGCAAACAAACAGGAAGGCAATGATGGAAATGCTGTATCATACGGTAATACAACAGCACAAGCAGTGCAATACAAGTCCTATCCAAACGAACCATTGAATCCCCGAATAGCCAACCCTGTGCTGCAAGGCAATTGCTTGGTGGCAACCATCGACCGAGTGCCATACACCATCCAACTGCCAGAGCATGTGGTTGGAGCATATCAAGCAGGAGCCTTACCACTCAACACCCTTGCCAATGCTGTGCTTGCCAAGAGTGACCATATGAGACAGATGGTAGAACGCAACTATGGCGAGCAAGAAGTGAGAAGTGTGAGAAACGAGACGATGGAAAACGCAGAGCAGCGAGAAGTTATTCAACGTTCAAGATAATAGAAGAAAACGTAAAACAATCATACAATGAAAGAGAAAAGTCCACAAGAGAAGAATGCGGCAGAGCGTCAAGTGTCACTGATTACCGAAGCCCTGTCGAAAGCAGCCGACAACAAGGGTGTCTGGCTGAATGAGCAAGGAAAGCAATATCCACGGTTTTACCCAAAGGGAGTGGCGGTGAGTCCGTTCAATGCCCTCGTGATGGGATTGAACTCCGACAAGAACGGATTTTCTACAAATCTTTACACGTTATTTAGTGAAGCCAAGAAGCGAGACGAGTCTGTGATGGCGCATGAGAGAGGTGTGCCGTTCAACTGGTATGCGTGGAACAAGTATGTGAACCGACATAATCCGGAAGACATCATCAGCAGAAAGGACTACCAGGAATTGTCGGCAACCGATCAGACACAGTACAAGGGCATACATAATCGGGAAATACGAGTGCTGTTTAACATCGACCAGACCATGCTGCCACTAAAAGACAAGGAGAAATATGAAGAGGTGGTGAAGGAAAATGTCGGTACGAATGAAGACAAGGCATTGCGTAGCCAAGTAAATGACTTCATCCAGAAGATGAAGGAAAACATGATGGCGGTGCGCAAAGACGGAAGCGGAGTGGCACACTATGACACAGAAAAAGATGCTGTGTATATGCCAAAGCAAGAAAACTTTGAGCATTATAGCGATTATGTGCAGGAAATGCTGCGCCAAGTGGTGAGTGCTACAGGACATCAACAGCGACTGGCAAGGGAAGGCATGGTGATGAAAAACGGCATTGCGCCATCGGAGAATTCCGTGAAACAAGAGAAACTGATGGTGGAACTGGCTTCGGGCATCAAAATGATGGAAATGGGTATGCCAGCCAAGATTTCTAAGGAGAACATGGGACTGGTGGATTACTGGAATCGTGAACTGAAAGAAAATCCATGTCTGATAGATGCCATAGAGAGTGATGTGAACAATGCCTTGGACGTTATTCGCAAGGCAGAGCGTGGCGAGAAAATAGAATATTCATCCTTGAAGAACGAGCTGCAGACCACCGAGATGCAAGCGCAGATGCCCAAGCATTACTTTGTGGCTGATGAGATAGCCAAGCATCCTGACAGCGAACAGAAATTTGTGGTGATAGTAAGGGACAAAGAAAACAAGAGTGCCGATGTGGTATTGCCGGCAGGAGCATCATTGGAAGTGAACAATGAAGTGTCGGGCATGAGCAAGCAGCGCATCGAACATGCCTTACAGAAGGAAGGTTTTCAGTCTGTCAAGTTCTATAACCCAAATGGTGCATTAGGCTACCATCCTGATGACAGTTATTTCGCAGGAAAGGACATCACCGTTGCAAGACTGAAGAACTGGCAATTGGAAGACATATCCAAGATAGACGGGAGTGATGCTGTGAGCCAGAGCAAGCAGGTGGGCTTCGACCGCATACAGATGGTGCAGGATGACAACAAGCGTTGGGCGATGTATATCAAGCCCGAAGGGCAGAAGGCATTCTCCATCTATCCCGACAAGGCGGATTTGAACCGCTTCTTCACCACATTGAAACAGGCGCAGGACACGATGGATAGTCTGAGAGTGGAACTGGCACAGAAATACTATGCGATGGCAGAGACAAAGCCTGACCTGAAGGTGGACTTGTTTGGCAGCGGTCAGCACAACGAGGTGGACATGAACCGCATACAGAAAGTGAACGTGTTCAAGGCAAAGAACGATGTCATTCTGTGTGCAGCCACCATTGATGGCGCAGACAAGTTGCAGCCTCGTGTGGTATCGCCAAGCCAATGGCAACGAATGTGGATTGCCGAAGACAAGAACGAGTACAAAAAGCATCTTGCTGCTACCCTGTTTGCAGACATCCTGCAGAAAGGACAGACGCAGGAGCAGACAGCACCAGAAAAGCAAGGAGAGGAAACCGAGGTGAAGCAAGAAACGCAAGTCTCCACCGATAAGCATGAGGAAGAGCATCGAGAATATCACGAGGAAGAGAATAAGCAAGCATCTTCTGAGGAAAAGAAAGATATTAGGGAAGAGAAGGATGTGACTATTCAAAGAGATAATAACGCTACTGTGGAAAAGAAGGAAGAAACAAAGGGTAAGCAGAAGGAAGAGACCAAGGACTCTCCCATCATGAAGCAATGGAAGGAGTTGAAAGCCAAGCATCCAGATGCTTTGCTGCTGTTTCGTGTAGGTGATTTTTATGAGATGTATGAACAGGATGCCAAGCGAGGATCGGAAGTGTTGGGTATTACATTGACAAAGAGAAACACCCAAGCTGGTCCCTACATGGCTGGCTTTCCACATCATGCCTTGGACACCTATCTGCCCAAGCTTATCCGAGCAGGAGAACGAGTGGCTATCTGTGACCAGTTGGAGGTACCCAAACTAAAACAGCAGGAACAACATACTGAGGAGCAGCAATGTTCTGGCGGTATGAAACGATAATTGTGATGAAATAAAAGACATGAGCAAGAATCAGCAATATGCAGAAAGATATGCTACCGAGGCGATGGAGCAGATGAAGCGATATGGCATCCCTGCTTCCGTCACCTTGGCGCAAGGCATCTTAGAAAGCCGTAATGGACAGAGTGAACTGTCACAGTTGGGCAACAACCATTTTGGCGTGAAGGCTTCGAAAAGTTGGTTGAAGAACGGTGGCGATTATCTTGTCTATACCGATGACAAGCCTAATGAGAAGTTCTGCAAGTATGCCACGGTGGGTGACTCATACGAGCACCATTCCAAGATATTGAAGAACAGCAGCCGCTACAGCCAATGCTTCAAACTCTCTCCCGACGACTACAAGGGATGGACAAAAGGTATTGAGCGAGGCGGTTATGCCACCAATGGAGGATATGCAGCAAGTCTGCAAAAAATCATTGAGGCAAATGGGCTGCAGAAGTATGACCAGCAGGTGATGAAGGAGATGAGGACTGAGGGGAAGCAGTTCGGGGTGGAGCAAAATGCAAGGAGTACGGCATCAGTTTCGGTATCATCAGAAGATACTAAGAGTTTTGGAAGAGCATCTTCTTCATCTCCAGACAAACAGATTGCATCGCAAAAAGCCTATGGACAGTATTCGTTTCCTGTGAAAAGAGACGATTTCCTGTTTATTACCTCGCCATTCGGAATGCGTCAAGACCCTATGGACAAAAGCAAGCAGCAGATGCACAAGGGAATAGACATCAGAGCCAGAAAGGATGATGTGCTATCAACCGAAAGCGGTGGCAAGGTGGTGGCTGTGAACCATAGCACCAACACAGGAGGTGGCAAGTCGGTGACTGTAGAATATGCAAGAACGGACGGAAGCAAGGTGCAAACCACCTATATGCATCTGGCAAGCATTGCTGTAAAGGCTGGTGATGAGGTGAAAGCCGGGCAAAAATTAGGCGTGTCTGGCAATACCGGCACACGCACTACTGGCGAGCATCTGCATTTCGGAGTGAAGAACATATCGGCAGATGGTAAAGTAAGAGACGTGGATCCTGCATCATATTTGGCAGATATTGCACAAAAAGGTAATCTGAAGCAGCAGGCATTGTACAATGGGCACGACCTGTTGGCAAAGTATAGAGACAACAGTTCGGGAGTAGATACAAGTCTGTCGCCTGATGATTGGATGAAGAAGCTGTTGTCATCAGAAGATGCAAGCACAGGACTGTCGAACGCAGACCCCATCATGAGAATGGTAACGACGATGTATGGCAGTCTGCTTGCCCTCGCCGTACAGATAGATAACAAGAGCGAAGAAGAACAAAAAGCGCAAATCTCAGAGGCTGTGAGCAAGAGACAGGTGGATTTGAAACCATTGTTGCCGACCATGAAAGAATGCGTGCTGAGTGTTGGAGAAAATGGAAAGGCCGTGTTGCAAGCAGATAACGGCACGACCAAGGTAGCGAGAGAACTGACCAATGCCGAGTTTAGCAAACTATCGCAGGTGTTGGGTGACACCAATCTGAGCAATGAAGCAAAAAAAATGCGCATAGCAGGAATGGTAAGTACCATCATACTGACGCAACAGGCATCGCAAAACTATGAGCAGGTGATGGAACAGCAGGAAGGTCAGAGTCAATCTATACAAAGAAAATAATAGCATGAAGGAAAGAATGAAAAGATGGTGTGCGGTAGCGGTTCCACTGTTAATGGGACTGTCGCTATTTACGGCAGTGGCATACGGAGCCTATCTGTTGGGCGGTGTATATGCTGCAGTCGGATATATCGGGTTCAATGTCATGGTGGGCATCTGGTTGTTTCGGGAAATCACAAGAGCACCCATGATGGACGATTGATATGCAATCTGGGAAAGAAAAGCGGTGAAGGGATTGATTGTAATTGGAAATACTTGGAAATTCCACATCTTGGTCGATTGAAAACGAATTAAAAAGTATTTGAGTTATGATTAAATGTAACGTAAGTGTGTGCGGAACCGTCAGCAAGGCTGCTGTGGTTCGCAAAGGAAAGGACGGAATGCCGTTTACTACATATTCCGTAGATGTGGTGATACCAGCCAAGAAAGGTATCAACAAGACGGTGATGGTAAGCTGCATCATGGATGGAGATTGTGCCGAAGCTATCGTTGTGGGCAATCGCATCGATGTGAAAGGTGTGCTTACCTTCAAGAAGAAAGACGACAACCTGTATTTCAACTTGAAAGGAATCGAAGTGAGCCAGTCTGCTGCAGAAAACAAGGATGGCATCGTTGGAGATATGGAGTTCAAGGGCAAAGTCGGTAAGGACATTGACATGAAGAAGGACAAAAATGGAAAGACTTTCCTGATGTTTTCGGCTTTCAGTGCAGAGAAGATTGGTGATGAATTTGCATTTACATGGGTACGCTTCGTCCGCTTTGTGGAAGAAAAGGAAGAATGGCTGCAGCCGAAGGCCACCATCGAGGCAAAGGGCGAGTTGGAAATCTCGTTGTATAACGAAAGACTCAACCTGGGCTGCAAGGTGGCAGAGTTGAGCCAGTGGGAAAAGAAGCCGTATCAACCTAACAATTAGCGACTATGGCATATTACAATAACAGTCCACAGAATAATGGCGATGGAAAGAATGCTGAGGACAGAGCCTTGGACACCTTCGCAAACATGATGATTGAGAAGATCGAGTCGTTGGGAAGCAAAGACGGATGGCAAAAGCCTTGGTTTACGGAAGGTACGTTGAGTTGGCCGAAGAACCTGTCTGGCAGGGAGTATAACGGCATGAATGCCTTGCTGCTCACCATGCTGTGTGAGAAGAAAGGCTATGAGCTACCAGTGTTTTGCACCTTTAACCGTGCAGTAGGTTTGAACTATCAGACCGACAAGCAAGGAAACAAGAAGCAGATGACGGATGCTAATGGTGAGCCGTTGCCTAAGGTCTGCATCAACAAGGGAGAGAAGAGCTTTCCCGTGATGCTGACTAGTTTCACCATTGTACACAAGGAGACAAAAGAAAAGATACCCTATGACGACTACAAGCGAATGAGTGCTGAGGAGCAAAAGGAATATAATGTCTATCCGAAGTTGAATGTGTACCAGGTGTTCAATGTGGCACAGACCAATTTGAAAGAGGCAAGACCCGAACTATATGCCAAGCTAGAAGTCGAGAACAAACCAGAGAAAGCATTGGTGCAGGAAGGTGACATGTACTCATTTCCTGCCGTAGACAAGATGTTCAAGGACCAGAGGTGGATTTGTCCTATCAACATCGAACACCAGGACAATGCATTCTATTCCATTTCTCGCAATGAGATAACCATTCCTGAGAAGGCACAGTTTAAAGACGGTGAGTCGTGGTATGGAACGGCATTCCATGAGATGGTACACTCAACAGGAGCGGAAAATCAGTTGAACCGTTTGCAACCTCAATCGGGCTTTGGCTCAGATGAATATGCAAGGGAGGAACTGGTGGCAGAGTTGGGCAGTGCGCTGGTATGCCAGAAATACGGTATGACCAAGAATTTGAAGGAAGACAGTGCTGCCTATCTGAAATCATGGCTTGGCAGTCTGAAAGAGTCACCAAGTTTCATCAAGACCACCTTGATGGATGTGAAAAAGGCAACGTCCATTCTCTCTCAGAGAATAGATGAAGTGGCATTGGAAATGAAGGAGCAACAGAGTGAGAATGTTGCAGCTTCGGTTTCGGAAAAAGATAAAGAAGAAAAGGACGTGGAGCTATCAGTATCATCAGGAAGCGATGAAAAGATAGAAGAGGAAAAGGTTGCAAGGTCTGCATTTCGAAGATAGCCGAGCCTTTATCTGCAATATCAAAAATCCAAGATGCGCACATATATAATAATGTGTAGGCATCTTGGATTTTTTTCATTCTTCGGATGTATCATCGTCTTCGCAATCTTCTTCTTCATCATCGGGAGCGAGCCATTTCTGCCAATCTTCCTCATCGATGGTAAGGTCGTTCATCTCCCAATCGTATGCGATTTCGGGCATCGGGTCACGAGAATAAGGGAAATGGATGGTATAGCCGATTTGTCCATAGGAGGCATGGAGTGGTGTGACGCAAAGGTCTCTGCCGAAATAGCTTTGGGTGGAGAGGTATTTGCGCCAGTTGAAACGCTCACGGAGGATGTTTTGGCATAGGCGGTGGAGATACTGTTCAATTGTCATACGGCTTGAAGTTCCAACTGTGAATAAAATTGTCTGAATGCCTCATAAAGGTCAGCCATCATGACTTCGGCTTCCTCCATGTCTTTGACTATATCGGTAATGTGGTAAGGTGCGCCATTTTTGCCGTGACCGTCTGAGCCAATCCAAATGTACGCTTCCTCGTCAACATCAAAGTTCTCATAATACTCATGGATATTGTCGATGAAGGCTTCCATATCATCGTCTTCAAGTTCCACGCTGAAATTGAAATCTTGACCATAGGAAGTATATTTGGCGAAGTTTACATCTGTCTTGCCATTTTGTGGCTCGGAGAAATCAACGCTCCATCCTAATATTTCGGCTATCTCCGTTATCTTTTGCTGTATCATATAGTTTGATTTTTAGCAGCCATAGGCAAGAAGCCTACGGCTGATGAATGGTTTAAACTTCTTCCCTGTCATACATGTCAGACAGAAATGACTGCAATCTCTCGTCGGGAATGTTTCCGATTGGGCAAGGCTTGAAGCTCTTGTCCTGCAATATCGGTATCTTGGGAAGGTTATGTCCGACATCCACGCTGATACTTTCCATTTCCTTGATGGAAGCATAGCCATATTCTGTATCGGCAAGACCGACAACGATAGAGAACAGCGTGAAGTCATTGCCTTCCGGCTGACCTTCCAATACATACCAACGGACTTTGCCGATGAAGAAGACGCATTGGCAAATGGCATCCTTCTTCTTGCCGTCCTGTGAATAAAGCGGATATTGCTTGAACTGCTCCGCCAACTGTGGTGTAATCAATCTGCTTGTCATAACTGTATTATTTATTGGGTGAATACTCTGATGAAGATGGATAGTAGAGCAGCTGCTCACGCAAGGCTTCAATAGCTGCATGTGCCAAAGTGCAAGCCCATTCATTGCGAAGGTCATAATAGCCCTTCTGATAGTTTATTGCCAACTGCTCCATGAAAGCCATCATCACCTTGAACTTCTCGTTTACAAGAAAGCGGTGGTCATTGGCAAACTCTGCACCCACCTTGGATGCGGAACACATCTTGCCGTTCACGAAGCGTGAAAACTCATTGGCAAACTCCTTGTCTCTTTCGTTAATCATATCGGTCATATTAAATTGTGAAACTTCTTTTTCTTCCCTATTCTCGAAGCCTTTACGACTTCATCGAGGGAATTGATTTTACGTGCAATCAAGAGTTCGGACATGGAGGCAGACAAGACAAGGAATTGGGAGATTATTTCATTGGAATACCCCAATCTTTGATTGGTGGAAGGCTGCTAAGGAAATAACCAGCCAATAGCAAGGCGATACTTGACGGTCTGGTGGGCTGAACTAAATTTGCTAAGGAAAACCAAGGGAGAATGAAGTGGTATGGGAATATCGTAGTGACAAAAAGCGGCAATATTGCCACTTTTTGATAATAGAGGATGCGCTTATTCATTATAACTGTCGTGGGCATGTTCATTGAAAAAGACCAATTGATTCCCGATTTTTGTCATTTGTGTCATTTTCGGGAACGAGAAAAGGGAAAAGTGACGAAAAGTGGTTATTTTACCACTTTTTGCTTATAAATCGTGGTAAAAGCCTTGATTTGCGCCTTTGTAGTGACGAAAAACGGTAAGTTTACCACTTTTTGATAATAAAATTGCGCATTCTTAGATATTTTTTGTATCTTTGCAGTGACGAAAAGTGGTAATGTTGCCACTTTTTGATAATACAGTATAATTATGAATATTAAAAGACAACAATATTTAGACCAACTAATCGCAAGCCAAAGGAATGGCTTGATTAAGATTATTACAGGTATCAGAAGATGTGGAAAGTCATATCTTCTGTTCAAGTTATTTCATGAGTATCTAAATTCGCAAGGGATTTCAGATGACCATATCATAGAGGTTGCCCTCGATGATCGTACCAATAAGGAACTGCGTGATCCAGATAATCTGTTGAAATACATCAAGGAGCAGATAACAGACAAAAATCTCTACTACATCATGCTTGATGAGGTACAGATGGTAGATGAGTTTACGGATGTATTGAATAGCTTGCTGCATATATCGAATGCAGATGTTTATGTTACAGGCAGCAACTCGCATTTTCTGTCAACCGATGTAGTGACAGAGTTCCGTGGTAGAGGTGATGAGATACATTTATTTCCATTGTCATTCTCTGAATACTGTGAAGGATATAGAGGGACAACAGACAATGCATGGAAAGATTATTATACATACGGAGGGCTTCCTCTTATTTTGACGCTTGATACAGATAAGAAAAAAGAAGATTATCTGAATAACTTGTATAAGAGTGTGTATCTCGTAGATGTGTTGGAACGACATAAGGTAAAAAACATGGGAGAGTTTGATGAATTGCTGCGAATTATCGCCTCTTCAATTGGTTCTCCATGCAATCCGACGAAGCTTGCCAACACATTCAAGAGTGTCAAGAATGTGGCCATTCATCATCAGACTATAAACAAGTATCTAGGCTTTTTAGAAGATGCGTTTCTTGTGGAAAAGTCCATCAGATATAATATCAAGGGGAAGAAGTATATCAATACCTTGGCAAAATATTACTTTTCGGATCTTGGAATCAGAAACGCTCTGTTAGGCTTTCGCCAACAAGAAGAGACGCATATCATGGAGAATATCATATACAATGAATTGCGAACAAGAGGATATCATGTAGATGTGGGCATGGTGGAAGTCAGAGAGCCAGATAAAAGTGGCAAGTTGATCAGGAAGCAGTTGGAGGTGGATTTTGTGGTGAATCAAGGAAGTCAGCGATATTATATCCAGTCTGCTTTCGCCATGCCAACATTAGAAAAAGAGGCGCAGGAATCGGCATCACTATTGAGGATTAAGGACTCTTTCAAGAAAATAATCATTGTGAAAGATGACATCAAACCCAAGAGAAATGAAGATGGCATCCTTACAATCGGTCTGAAAGACTTCTTGTTAGATAAAAACAGTTTAAATTATTAATGCTCAAAATATAGAAAAGAGCCATTCTGCAGGAATGAACTAATTATAAACAACACATATATTATCTTTCCATTATAACCACATCTCTGCAAAAGAAGGTGGTACACAAAGTCAGCCGTGAGAAAAATTCTTGCGGCTGATTTTGTATTACGATTGTTCTACAGGGTAGTCGCAAGAACACAGTGTATAAATCAAAAAGCGATTATCAAGAATGGAAAGAAAAATGAAATTCATGGCCATCGGATTAGATGGTACAGAAAAGAGTGTTGAAAAATGGAAGAACGAGGATATTCTCGAACTTCTAGAAGTTTTGAATGACAAGCGTGCAGACTTGTATGGAGTGTTAGAGCAGCATTTTTCGACAAAAGCTGAAGGCAGCAATGATTTGTCAGATATGTGCGGAGAACCTTTGGTAGGTGAGCTGAACGGAAAGTACCGTTCCAAGAAAGTTGTATCATTCAACTCTATACTCAGCGAGGCACAGTTAGAGGTATTAGTAGGATTGGTTAACGAATTGCATATTTTCTCCAAGCCTAAAAATGTAACCGTAGAGGTTTTGGCAGCATTCTTTCGATGTGAAGAGACAGAATTGCAAGTTTGCAATTTAAGATTGTTCTGTGCAATGATGACATCATTGGCAAACCATGTTTTTATTAACCAGTATTGGCAAGCTCCTATTTATAGAAATCGTTTGTTGTTGGCTCCCCAAAAGAAAGGGTATGTCAACAGATGCGACCTGGCTTTTGCAAACCATGCGATAAACTACGTGGTTATGGACTATCGTATAGAGAGAATCAACCATATTGTGAGAAGTCTTTTTGACATAGTTAAACAAAAAGACTAACATGTTAGTGTGCGCATCCCCCGCTTATCGTTATAATGCATTATATTTGCGCTCGAATTGAAAAAGTATCGACTACATGTAGCAGATACTATGTGTAGTATTTACTAATAATAGTGTAAATTAAATAATTAGGAAATGAAGAAGATTGTAATTTCTCTTGCTACTGTTGCTTTTTTAGCAGCGATGGCATCATGCTCTGAGAGTGAATTAAATCTTTGTGAATGCGGACATGGAAATGACAAAGCATCTTGTTATTTGCACATTACCGATGTGAACAAAGAAGGTTATGTTTTAACACGGACAGCCAATGAAAAGAATGCCTTTGCAACTGGCGATGCAATAGGCATTTGGGTAGAAGATGCCAAGACGAAAGGCAACTACAATGGTTTGTCAAATGACAACATCAAGCTAACAAACGCCAATGGAACTTGGACGTTAGCAAAGAATGTTGCATTGACAGCAGACGAGGCTAAGGTGTATGCCCTCTATCCTTACAATGAGAATATGGATAGCAAGGTTGTCACATTAAATTATGATGATGCGACCGACTATCTGTACGATGTGAAGGAAGGATTGTCAAGCAGCAATACGACAACAGGATTGAACATGAAACATATCCGTTCACTGATGGTTGTAAAGCTGAACAAAGGTAATTATGCAGGAGCCGGCATCCTTGGAAGTAGTACTATAACAGGAGCTGGATTGTCTTTGAATGGAACATACAATCTTGCAGACAACAAGTTTAGCTCAACAGAGGGTGCAGGAAAAATCACCATGACAGGTGGAACGATTCCTGCAGAGGGCGCACATTCCGAACAATGGTTTGTATTTACTAAAGCCGGTGCATCAAAAGGAAAACTCAGTTTCGCCTTTACGATTGACGGCATTGCTTTCAAAACAGCTACTTCAAAAGAGAATCTAGCCTTTGAGCCAGGAAAGAAATACATCTTCAATATCACCATCAACAAAGATTACCACATCGAAGTTGAGAATGTAGAAGTTGAAGCATGGACTGACGTCAATGAAGATGTTACCGTAACGGATAAATAATGGAAGGAATCCATTATTTCATCATTCTTGCAGTATTAGCGTATATAGTTTGTCACATTCTCTACTGGTGGGGAAACCATTGGAAAGAACGGGCAAAATACGCTTATATGATCATTGGTCAGCATGGAGAAAATGAGGAAGAAAGAGAATGGGGCTATCGTAATGCATTGCTTGCAGGGGAACAAAAGGCACTTATGTTCTATGCTTGTGCAGCCATGAGAAAATTCATGGACGACCAGCCCCTTACTCCCACTCCGTTTGATGACGGACAGGGGAAAACAATCCCTTTCGTGTTTTATGATTATTATCTACCAATGAGAGTGAGGAATTTCGGGACAGAAGAACAGCAGGAACTTTCATGGCTTGTCAATGAATTTAAGGAAGGAAGAAAAGATGCCACACCTTATTTTCTAACGGCAATAGCCAGATTGGGGATAAGTGGAAATCTGACGGTATTGTTCATGCCATGCAGCAATGAGCACAACTATTATTTGCGTTTCAGTCCTTTGGCCAAACAATTGGCGAGGTACAAAGAATTGCATCCTGAGCTATATGGTATGACCTATATAGCACGTAGGAAAAGCAAGCACAAGAGTGTTGACCGATCGCAAATATCCGTTTCTTCAAATATTGTGATAGATGCAAATGTAGTAGGAAAGCAGAACTGCATACTGATAGACGACGTATGTACTACCGGAAATTCTATCAGAGCGCATATCGCAGAGTTAAAGAACTATGGTGTGCATGTTGTAGGCGTTGTATGTCTTGGACGAACAGCCCTTATTCCAAGTCATGAAAAGATAATGGATCAAGCAAGAAAAGACAATAAATAAAACATCGAGATTATGAATAGCTTAACACTCATCGGACGACTTGGAGCAGAACCAGTCATCCATAATTCAAATGGCACAATGGTTGCCAGAATATCGCTCGGAGTTACAATTAAAACGAGCAATACTGAATCTCAAACAGAATGGTTTGAAGTCTATCTATGGGAAAGATTGGCCTACTTTACCCAGCAATATTATCATACAGGAGACAAAGTGTACATTAAGGGACATTTGACATCAAGTACCTACGAGGACAAAGATGGAAACAGCCATTATGTCACCCAAATTGTAGCTGACGAGACGGAAAAGTTAAGTACAGCCAAAAGAAACATCAAAACACCTGAGTAAACAATTAGGATTATGGGAATAAATAAGATTAACCTTGTAGGACGATTGGGCAAAGACCCAGAGTTCCGTTATATTGATAAGAATACCGCTATTGCACGTTTGCGCTTGGCGGTGAATAATTACGACTATGATTCCAATGGTAACAATAAAAAGTATACCACATGGGTGAATGTCGTTCTATGGAATCGCTTAGCTTTCGTTGCAAAAAATGGCTTAAGTAAAGGTACCGCCATTGCTATAGAGGGCAAAATGGCGAACCGTAGTTTTGTGGATAAAGAGGGCACCAAACACTATGTCCTGGAAGTAGATGCAGAAAGCATAGAGACTATCAGTAAGCCTAAACCTGTTCAAGGCAAAGAGAACAAAGGAGAAGAGTCTTCCGATAGTTATGTGGATGAAGAAACAGGAGAAATTGTATCTGCATTAGAATCAAACAATGAAAATGATTCGCCTATGTTATCTATTAAGGATTTTGAAGAGCCAAAGAAAAACAAAGGCGGAAAGAAAAAGACTGAGGATTAAAAATGTATAATGCGAAAGAGTCCATTCATCACGAACGGACTCTTTCTTATGATAATCATTATTTTACAGATTATCGTTTACTGTATGAATGCTATTTAACAAACAATCTCACTGCAGTATGACGATTGGCAGCAACTGGCGAATATTTGTCAATGCCACCCTTGCTTTTTGAAAAAATCATGGACTTGTCAACGCCTCTTAGGATAAGTTGCTGAGTAATAAACTCCGCTCTCGACTTGCTAAGTGGATTATTGATTTCATCCGTTCCTGTTGCACTGTCGGCAGCACCAACAACAGAAACTTTGAGATGATAATCTTTGGCTATACGAGCAAGTTCATCCAAATTCGCCATTTGAGAAGTATCAACCAACTGCGAAGTTCCAATCTTGAAGAAAAACAGCACAGGCGAACCGATACACTTGTTTCCACCTGTCATTTCCGAAATGTATTTGTTCCATATAACAGAATCAGAAGCGGAGAATCTATACTCAATAGAACGTCCGTCAGCATTCGGTTTTCCTTTACCATTCCAATCCTTGTGAGCCAATCTTGCACGGAGCGAGTTCAAACCACTATAGTCATTCTTCGGATAACAGCGATACTCCATACTGTCCGCACAATATGCCAGGCGATCAATATAGGTATTCAGTAAGCCCTCAATCTCCAAAATCTTTCTCATTTCAGTGATGGCATGAGTATCTTCTGCATGAGCTTTGTTCAACTTCAGGTTGCAAGCCAACAAGTCATTAACATAATCTGTCAGCCATTTGTTTTGGTTGATGTAAGGAACGGCATCCACGACCTTCTTCCAACCGACCTTGCAGATATTGAAAGTCAGTCCGGCAGATAAGGTGAACAAATTGTCACCGAACTTATTGGATGCCCCCTTGCCATCAAAGTTTCGAAATGTGGTTGCTCCACCCAATTCCATATTGACAGACAAACGTCTCGATAATTGGTATCGTGCCATCATACCATAGTTGATTACAAATGGACTCTTGCCGTTGTCTTCATTATGGATAATGCCGCAACCTGCATATGGAATGATTCCCCATCTTTGTGTGGTGGCATGGTTTGTGGCAAAACTGCTGCTCATATTCCAAAGAAAATCAGCATGCACCATCTTATAGTCACGGACACTCATGCTGGCATCCTTGAACTGAAAGCCTTGGAAACTCAACCGTCCTCCTATTTCAGGTGTGAACCACTTTCCTACCTCTATTGCCAGGGAAGGTTTCATTCTGTCGAACAAGTTCCCTGCACCAAATGGCTTTCCAACAAAAGTAGATGTGCCACCCGACACACCAACGAACCAGTTGGAAGACCAAGCGGAAGGAACTGCCACTTCTTTGAGGTATGTCGGCTCAATCTGTCGGAGCATATCCTCATTAATGCCTGATAACACAAGACAGTCCGTACCATCATCTGTTGTCTTCGCATTGGCCTGTACTTGTCCGAACAGGCACAATGCCATCATAAATATTGTTTTTTTAATCATAAACTTCAATTTGTCAATTATTCTTTCTTTTAACGTTTTCTACTCTTTTCCCCTTTAGGTCGCATCATTCTGTTTGCCATAGCAATGCAACGGTGCGCCCATCGCCTGTCATCTTCGTCATCATTGCGTCCCCATTTCATATCGTTGGTGCCACCGCCTCCACCACCTTGCCCTTCGGCAAAAGTCGTGGCTTGGTCGATATAACCAAGATATAGCAATGTGGCACAATGTAGGATTTCCGCTGTACGCTCAGCAATGGATTCCAATGGCGAACCATCAAATGCAACCTTGACTTCAGGTGGCAATGATGCCATCTTGGAGCGATAATCAGTGACCATGCTTTCCAACATGGCCGTCTTGATTAGTGTGCCAGCACCAGACTGAGCCTCATGGGAGAACAACATGGCATCCTGTCGAAGCGTCTCTGTCCGCTCCTTTATAAACTCCATATCCTTGTTCAACTCATCTAACTGCTGATCAGCAACAGCGAGTTTGTCTTTCTTGTCTGCCAGTTTCTCGTCAACAGATGCCAACTCATTCTGTAACTTCTCCAACTTCTGCGACAAAATTATACTATCACCCTCCTTGTTGACAATTTGCACCTTCAGCTTGTCTATCTCCAAAATCTTCTGTCGTTTCTCCTCTTCCAGATGTTCCACCATAGAGGACAGGCCTTTCACACGACGTATAGCCAATGCTATTTCCACCCGAAGGTCGCTTAAAGCCTTGTTCAGTTTATCCAGTTCCTCCTCCTTGGAAGAACATTCTTCCGAAAGATGCTTACGGTATTCTTCCGTAGGTCGATGCCGCTGTCGAGTCTCTGTCTGACTCGTTCCACGCACCAGTCCCCAAGGTTCATTGACCACCGCTAACTCATCATGAAGCTGTGATGTACGCTGACTATACTCCCTATTATTGGCTCCTGCAAAGATTTCCTTGAAGGCAAACTTGCCGTCCTTGATTGGCAATAGAACACAATGAATGTGTGGTGAAGTCTCATCCAGATGTACATAGAAGGCAACAATGTTCTCCTCACCATACTTACCTGCGACAAAATTATAAATATCCGTTGCCCATTGCTCAATCTCAGGCATACGCTTGACTGCATAATTTTCCTTGTTGTCACCAGGCTTAAATACAACCTTTTGTTCACCGAAGGCAAGTTCTCGCATCTTCCACTGTGAACCGCTGAAAATGAAATCCGCTACAGTTCTGAAGCGTGGCTCTGCCAACCCCTCATTTTTGTCCTTGATGCCACGAGCAGCCAAGTTCTCAGCCATCATCTGTGGGATGGACTTGCTCTTGTCGATAGGTGCTATCTTGCCGCCCTTGGAAATCTGGAAGTTCAGATGCTGTCTGCCGAGGTCATAGTTACCCTTGGCAATAGCTACCTGCCAAGCCCGGTCGCTCCAGTTGCGTTGGTATTCACGGCTGAGAGCGGCGGCGCATCCCTTACGTCCCCTGACGTTCAAAACCTGCTTTGCTATTCTTTCCATATCTCTGATATGCTTATATGTGTCAGTAAAAACAGTGTCCCAGCTTGCTGCCTTGTCGGACACTCTCCCGAAGACTTTTAGGTCGTAGGGGTAATGAGTTACCACACTCCCTAAATTCGTGAACAGCGGGCAAGCCCGATGTGCTAAAAAAGGCAAGCCACGACGAGTGCGCTATGCCAGTGCCGAACCGTGAGGTCATACAAGAGAGAATGTCCGTAAGGCAGCTAAAAAGAACAAAATGAACTCTACTTATGATTGTCCGCTTTGGCGTTTATAACTGGCTTGTCAGCTGTCTCAACTGTTGAAGTTGGACAGCAAACCTTATAAGCGGAACACAGGGATTGGAAAAGGCTCATGTCTTCAGCAGTTTTTAACTTGATTGAAGCGGCCTTTCCATAACCGATAATGTCGGGCAGTTCCATTATCAGAAGGAGCAACTGGAGCCAGTCTCGATTGAGGACACGAGCGAAGAAGTTAAAGATTGCGTTACGCAACTGGTGTTTGCTGCGTTCTTCCTCACCTATGAGTGAGATGCTATCCACGAGTCTGCCAATTGTACAAGTGGCAATATCATCAGATTGAAGTTGCTTGTCTGATGATATCGAAGTTGCATCTTTCCCTTGCGATAATGCAACAGCACCCTTTACAATCTGTCCACATACTATGGCTGTCTCTTCTGTGGTGGAACTGCCATTGAGCCAACTGTCTATTGTGAAACGGATGATTGGCTCCAACAAGCAGTCCTGTACAATGGGTACATTTCCATCCTCCATGCCATACATCGTGATGATGGTGTACTTTGTATCGAACTCCTTGCAGTTTATCAGCCCATGTTCCGTTAACTTTTCGAGGAATTGACGAACAGTGGCACGATGCCAATGCCAGTCCTCTGCAAGCTGTGTCTTGGTCGTTATGAACTGAAAGTCTCCCATTATGTCTGCCACTTCTTTCTTTACGCTTTTTGGCAAATAACGCTCACAAGCCTTGTCCAGCAGATAACAAAATGCCTCGTGCTTTGAATAACGCTCGTTATGTCGGTCTTGGAGAGATGCCAAAAAACCGACAGAAAGGTTTACCTTTATATTTTCTTTTGGTATATGTTTCATTGAAAATGTATTTTTGATGTTGTGAAATATTGATTCTCATATCAGGACTGAGTGTTGTGGAAAGTACCAGTACCAAGTGGCGTATTCCAAGAATGACTAAAAGTAGAAGTTTACGATGTCCTCAGGACATTGAGCCAAGTGTCTGCCACTGTCTGGGCATTGAGCCTTGAAGATAATCCTAGAGGACGGATAGTAGATGGATGCCACTATGAGAAAGCCAACTATCACACCCAGTGTGTATAGATGAGGTGTGAATATAAACACCAGCGAAGCAGTAAAAGTGAAGGTACATAATTTCTTGTCATCATGCAGTCTATGCAGCAATTTGTCCGCATAAGAAAACTTGAATAGCAGCAAAGCCAACAGTGCCATTACATGAGCACCTATCTTGTTTGGCTGTACTTGGTATGCCATGAAACAGAACACAAGTATTACCATCAGTAACAGTAGCGTATACAGCTTTCGAAAATAATGCGAAAACACCATACGGAGATAAAAGTTCTGCATCATACGGCAGTTCTTCTTGTAACACATCGTAGATGCCACGAGAAGAAGTATAGGGAAGAAAAGAAAGATAATCTTAAATATCATAGTTCAAATTTTAATGTAAAACGTTAATAACCTTCGAATAACTCCAAATGTATGATACCATAGGTAACATCCTCAAAAAGCAGTTCGACATCTTCCATTGTCAGGGTATTTGATGCAAGGCGTTTTCTGAAGCCTGCATCTTTTCCCATGAGAGTCTTGGCACTTTGCTCTATCTCAAGCAAAGGAATGTGCCACTTTTGACCACGTATGTAATCATTATTGGAATGACAGGCCCGAAGGGTAATACACCGACAGCAAACAGTCTGTACCATGCCATGCCGTGAGACGGCGGTGTCTCTCCATAGGAAAGAACTTTCTATGTCAATCCAAGTATGGTATTTGTGGATGATGTCCAGGATACCTTGAATCTGCACGTCACTCATAGATGGAACGTAATATTACATGAAGCACAGCAGCATGTCCGCCTTGTCACGCTTGTACTTGAAGAAACCAGTTCTAGCCTGCAGTTCTAATTCATGGCACAAGTCACCATACATGAACTCCAAGGACTCATAGATGGTAACAATTATGGAATGAACATTTCCATTGGCATCCGTACTGGCATTCATTTTGTACATACGCCCGAAATTAGGGTTGGAGAAGGCACAACAGAACTGTCCGAACTCCGTATGCACAGAAGTCACCTTATGATAAAGGATAATCAGTTCCATCTGGTCTTCCAAAAGGTTCATCACCTCTTCGAGGGAATAAGACTTTTCCAACTTGAAGTCAAGCAGGACATATCCGTCTTCATAGACTGGCTGTTCCATGCGCTCCTGATTGATAAGCTCCGGTAACTGCAATGGTGCAAGTGCCAGGAAGTCGTTGAGAAATTTATGCAGCATAACTATTGTGTTTATAATGAAGAAATGTATAGCTTGATGAACATATCTGGTAACCCGTCTGTCATATTCTTGTCCATCTGCAAAGAACGGCTAAGACAGGCGATTGTGCCTGACGCATCTATTGTCAGTTGCACCAATTCCTTTCGCTGATTCTCTGAAAGCATCGCTATTCCGAAGTCATCAATGGACAGGAATGGTTGCAGTATCATCCAAAAATAGGCAGTCCGTTGTTCAGCGGAAGTAACCTTTCCGCTCTTAATATCAGCAATGCAAGTCTGCGCATTGGCGATAATTCTTCGGCTGGTTCTGGCCGCCATATATGCCACAGCATCCCTTGTCGGTAAGTTTCCTTTCCTTGAAGATTGGGCTATCATCTTGCACACATCTTCCGTTCCACTTGTTATATGCGAAACCGACACGTCGCTCATCTCGTGCAGATGAGATAGAAATGTTCTGAACAGTCTGTCTTCCGTTTTCAAGAAGGCAAGAAACTGTGATTGGTTGGCTATGCCTTCCTTCTTCACCTTTTCAAGGAAGAAATGATAGGTGGTCAAAATCCTAGTCTTATCACCTTTATATTCCGGTAAAGAATCGAGGCTTTCAAAGAATCGAGATGCAACTAGTGACAAACTATCCGTTTCTTTCATACCCTTGTAGGGTGTAGCTTTCATCTTCAATAGAAGCACGTCCTTGAATGTTCTTCGCTTGGCGGTTGCTATGCGCATAAACTCGTCACGGATGGAGTCATGGACATTGGAAAAGTCCTCCATCGGAAACGAATGTGCCTTTTTGATGGTGTCTCGCATCAGGCAAGCAGAAACCGAGTCTTCCAAAATACGCCACTTGGATATTTTGTCGGCAAGGTGTTCCATAGCCAAGTCCTGGTTGGATTTCATGCTTGACAGGAACTCCTTTTGCGCATCTAATGCCTCTTTTGTATTATGAAAAGACAGATTACTACCATCTTTTGTACATGATGCCAGCAATAGTATGGCAAGTATGATGGCAGACAAAATGGATAAACGTCTTTCATCTTTAAAGTATGATGTACAATGATTTGAAGTACAAAATTGTTTGTACTTCACTCCCACTCGGCATTTTGCCGCTGATATAATAACTTTTATACTTTTCATTTCGGACTTTGTTTGAAATTTACGGTGCGAAATTACAACTATTTATCGAGTATTCATTAATAATAAATCAAACTTTATAGTTTATTCTAATTCATACTTTAGAGTATGATATTAAATGATAAAATATCCAAGAAAATACAGTCCTCAAAACTTTAATTAACTATAATATTTTTCAGAGTATGATTATACTTTAATGAATTATAAGTATCTTTGCCATCAAATTTATAAATCAGTGAACAATAGTTATGGCAAAAGTAGGTTACATATACAGTTCGGGGCAGCATGACACATTCGCCACAGACAAGACATGGATGGAAAAGTTTGGTTGCTGCCGTATTATAGAAGAGAATGAGAGTCAGGAAAAGACGCGTCCAGAATGGAAGCAACTCATGGACTGTCTAGAACGAGGTGACGAACTGGTCATTTCGAAGTTTAGCAACGCCTTGCGTGGAGTTCGTGAGTTGGCGATGTTCCTGGAGTTCTGTAGGGTAAAGGTGATAAGAATCATATCCATACAGGACAGAATAGATTCCAGGGGAGAGTTGTTTCCAAACACCTCTATAGCTGATGTGCTGTTCATGTTCGGATCATTGCCAGAAGAGGTTATTACATTACGCAAATCCGCCACTCATGTAGAACGCATTAAGTCGGGCATCAAGCCTCAGAAAAACCAGACACCAAAGAAAGGCATTGACCGTGAGAAGAACATCGTCAACATGTATAACAATAACTATTCCATTGACGACATATGGAAGGTAAGTGGTTTCAAGAGCCGAAGCTCAGTCTTCCGCATACTCAACAAGTATGGGGTTAAGCTGAATCGTGGAAAATTCTGCGGTCCGCTCGGTAAAAGAAAGCAAACCAATGAGGGTAAAAAAGAAAATGATTAAACAAAGATAGCTATGTCAAAGTCTACAATAAAGAAACTCCTTCAGTCAATGACAAAGGAGGATATAATAGAAATGGTGCTGGAACTGTATTCTGCTCGAAAGGAAGCTAAGGAATACTTAGAGTTCTATGCGAGTCCTAACGAAAAAGGAAAGTTAGAAGAATACAAGAGTATTATCCGTGAAGAGTTCTATCCTAAAAAACGGAGAGAACCACAGACACGCTTTTCCATTTGCAGAAAAGCCGTGGCAGACTTCAAGAAGCTCAAACCTTCTGCCGATGCACAAGCAGAGCTGATGGTCTCCTATATGGAATGGGCAACCCAGTTCACCTATGACTATGGAGATATGTGGGAGCAGTATTACGACTCTGTTGAAAGCAATTTCGAAAAGACCATTAAGTTCATTGTCACTAATGGATTGTGGAAAAAGTATTCTCAAAGGCTTCAACAGTGCGTTGAATGGTCGGACGGATGTGGTTATGGCTTTGCAGATGCCATGGCCGACTTGTATGAGGATGGCAATGCTATGTATCAAGACCTTGCAGGGAAATAATCCCACAACTCAGATGAGTGATGTAGAAATCAAGAAGATGTTCGGCAAATGAATTGGGCACATATTATAATGAGATTATACACAACAACAATCATAACATAGAGTCATCCTGTATGCAAACTTCTTCAGATTATACAATAAATCAAGTAATAGTCCGTTAAAATATAAAGATAATAAGAAAAGCAGTTGTCATGGTGCTTAAATGACAACCGCTTTTTATAGGACTCTTTATCGTGCTGCAACACGATGTGAGAAATGTTCGTGCAATAAAAGCCAATGGTTATTTTCCATTGTCATTTCGATTGTATCTTGGACGTTGACCACCATGCTGGCTCGTGTAGCGTTGGATATTTGCCTCTTCCCAACTACCAGCTGCGTCACGAGTAGTAACATTGCCAATCTTCTCCATAGAAGTGAAGTTCATACCGTCATCGCGATGTTCCTGCTCGCGGCGTTCAAGGTCATTAGTAATGCCATAATATACAATTTCATTTCCGTCTTTAACACGGTATTTGAAAGTATCTCTCTTAGACATATTCTTTCCTTAAAAAGTTAAACATGTGAACTAACACTTATCTTCTGTTTTTCATGGGGGAAGCATCTAAAGAAGCCCCTGTCACGTTATAACGATAATATCGTAGGTTCGTGATTGCCTAAAGCACCAAAATAGGCATATACAAATGCTGTGCCAATGGAATTTACATTTTATTTCACATATTTAACGACAATTTGTCTTTCATTTTCTGTCTCTTTGACAGTTATCAAGACCTGTCTAAGAAAAACAAACTATTTATGGCAAATAAACAATTGCACTCAACTGAGTCCGCAAGTTCTATATAGGGGAACCGACAATCAGCATACTGCAAATTGCGCTTGCAGTATGGCTTGCCTACAATTGTCTTACTGAATAGGCACACAAGTCCCTTTCCACAAAGCATTGGCATTTGTGTACAAAAAGGTACACAAGATGTTTTTGACCTTGTGGAATAATGCTATTGGCAGATAAGGCAAACGGCTCTTATCTGTCTCTTCTAAAATCGTTTCGCTTGTCTCCGTGAAAAAGGCTTCTGAGCAATCCACCCAAAGCCTTGAACACGAAGAACACGACGAATACTGATACAATGTCGTTCATACGCTCTTGTTTATATTTAAGTCTTGTACAGATTGATGATGTCCATGCCCATCGTCTTGGCTTTTCGGCAAGTATAGAACGTACCACCCTTTGGGGTACCATCGAAGAATGCAATCAGACCACTTGAATGTGACAGCATATAGTCATTGCGTCTGAGCAGACACCCTTTGAAATAATACCTACATAACAAGATGCTATCGTCAGCTTTGGCAAGGATGCTCTTATATCGGTCTTGCTCCATTGCACTCCACCTCTCGCTTTGTCCTTCAAAAGGTATGACGGCAATGAGTTTAAGCTTGGGCAGTTCCGCTTTCAAAGAAATAACCTCTTCTGCAGCCAACATATCGAATCCAAGAGCCATACCACATAAGAAATTGGTAAAGCCCATAGCATAAAGCAGCCTAATCTTGCCCCTCAGTTTCTTTCTAATCTCGTCCTTGCAGTTTTCTGCAATTGTACGGTGTCCCGAAAAAGCCACAGAATTGGCTTTAATGTACTTTTCCATATCATTTTGTATATTTATAATGTGTACGTCCCAAGAACAGACCTCCCAATACGTTGCCTCCAAATATTTCCAATTGATTGGCAAAGATGGCATAGCTTGCGCCGGTCGTTACCACATCATCGAAAACATAGATGTCCTTTCCCTTAAAGTAAGCTTCATCAAACTCTATTACTTGCGTCTTGCTGATACTTTTCTCCTTGTCATGGCGGTGCTCGTGTATCGCCAATCGGTCACCCGAAACAGAAATATGCGGATAGCCGTTGATGATGCCGCAAAGTTCGCTCACACGATTACAGAAAGCCTTGTAGCGGCTCTCATTTTTGGCTTGCGTGCTGGCAGGAACACATACAAACACGATGTCCTTTATTCTCTCACCACAAACCTGAATTAGGTGTGTGGCAGTCATTTGTGCTACCTTCTCAAAAGCATTATCACGTGCGTCTTTGAAGTCCCATATCAGTTGGCGTGCAGCCACAGCATCCTCACCTACATTGCGGACTCTTACAGGGAAGTACTTCAAGAAGAAATCCATTCTCTTGCTCAATTGTCTCTTGATATTGTCATCAATTATTCTTGCCATAGTCTAAAAAATTATTTGCGTTCAACTTGAATTTTTTATTTCCCTATTTTCGGAAGCCTTTCGGCTTGCCCGAGGGATATTTTTCCGCCACGCAAAGGAGTTGAAAGGAAAAAAGACAAATCGGAAGCGAAAAATACTCTCTATATGCATCGCACATAGAGGAAGATTTTTTGAAAAGCATCCACGATGCCCAATTTGGCATTTGACTAGCAACTGGTACCTTTGCGGAAAATATCCGATGTGGCAAAGACGATGGATGAAATAGTTATAGCAGAAAACTCATGAGCATACAACAAGTAATGGGCGGGTGTGGAACTGCGCCTATGGTGCAATTCCGCAAGGGAGGGATGAAGTATTACAAGATGAAGGCGACTTGTCGCTTATAAAAAGAGAATGGAACAAAGATACGATAGGAGCATCAGGAAAACTCTCTTGGCATTCGTGCCGAAAGTGTTTTCGCTCCTGTCTTCATGCCAAGTGGCTTCTTGCAGTAGCAACAGTTGGTTGCCACAGGCAAGAAGCCTTTTGACATGAAATCTTTGTGACAGCTATAAACGGAAGACAAAGATTATAACATGAGAACGTGAAACGGATATATAAGTGGATTTGGGTGGGTGTGAAATTGCGCAACAGCCAGACAAGCAATATACGAAGTGCATGGCATTGGTCGACAGCATGAAAGTGCAGTCACTGCACGGATGCCGTTAGCCAATGCCATCCTCTTCGTGCTTGTCCTTCGGAAAAGGACACTCTTCATCTTTCGGGATCTTATTCCCGATAAATGAAGAGAGTCTTTTGCACGAACTGTTGGTGGGGCTTCGCAGTTGGGAGGGAAAATGTGATAAAAAGGAAAGGCGACTTGTTGCTTATAAAAAGAGAATGGAACAAAGATACGATAGGAGCTTCAGGAAAACTCTCTTGGCATTCATGCCGAATGTGTTTTCGCTCCTATCTTCATGACAAGTGGCTTCTTGCAGTAGCGACAGTTGGTTGCCACAGGCAAGAAGCCTTTTGGCATGAAATCTTTGTGACAGCTATAAACGGAAGACAAAGATTATAACATGAGAACGTGAAACGGATATATAAGTGGATTTGGGTGGGTGTGAAATTGCGCAACAGCCAGACAAGCAATATACGAAGTGCATGGCATTGGTCGACAGCATGAAAGTGCAGTCACTGCACGGATGCCGTTAGCCAATGCCATCCTCTTCGTGCTTGTCCTTCGGAAAAGGACACTCTTCATCTTTCGGGACCTTATTCCCGATAAATGAAGAGTGCCTTTTGCACGAACTGTTGGTGGGGTTTCGCAGTTGGGAGGGACAAAGTGATAAAAAGGGAAGACGACTTGTCGTTTAGAAAAGTAGAACGCATGGCGATTACAAGAGGATATATGGTTGTATGAGCAAAACAAAAGCGACCGAAGCCGCTTTGTTTATTTTGGGAAAGAAGAAAATCTATTTCTTCTCTTTCTTGGCAGTCTTTTCCGGTTCTGCATCAGAAGTATCCTCCTTGTCAGGTGTAGGATAGAACTTGTTTGCGATGAAGACGATGCGATTGTGCTTGGTGCCTTGCTGGTCAACCCATTCATCGGGCTTGAAGTAGCCCTCGACAGTGAGCATGGTTCCCTTCTGCAATTTGTTGAATGATTCAACATGCTCATTCTTGCGCCATGCCTCCATGTTCATGAAAGCTGATACTCTGTTGGTTTCCTCACCATTCTTTTCCTGACGGCTGACAGCCAATGAGAAACGTGCTACTGAAGCATTGGTGAACTGACGGATTTCTGCGTTGTTGCCTACGAATCCTGTTACTACGAAATTGTTCTCGATCTTTTTCATAATGAATTACTTTTTTGAAGTGAAACTTAATTTTTACATGCAATCCAAGAGCAGGGATGTGGCACATGAGGGCAGCACCATGAAAATCGACTATAATACTCGTTTTCTGTTGGCGGTAAGGAGAAAAAGGAAGATTATTGGCTATTTTATTGGTCACAGCGAAGCGACCGCACAAGACGGATTTCATCTGTCGAAGCATCACGCTACCTTTGCATCGGAAAAATAGTTGCTTCAAAAAAAACGGTAATTCAGAAAAAGACGTAAGAACACAGTAACAGCATCGTGTGGCTCAATCATTTACAGAAACCATCACCAACGAGAAGTGCATTTCCTTAATGTCTGCAGTAACGAAACGTTGGGAAACCAATCACATTATCATATAACATGGAAAGCTAGGGCATGAGCTTATTGATTTAAACAAGCAGAAAAGAACATGCACCGAGGTTACTTCATTTGCAGAGAAAGGTAAGCAAGAGCAACCAACTACAATCGCAACGTTGCATACAAGTTTCATCCTCTGACAAAGCATCATAGCTGAACGAAAAGACACAAGAAAGGTAAAATTACGGTGATTTCCATTATACAAAGAGCTCGTCGCCAAATGGCGAATACAACCACAATAAGCATAGCTGTATAAAAGTATACCGGCAAACGAAGAAGTGAGTTTGCCGTTTAATCCTCTCTAAAAAAGTTTAATAGAATCAGGAGAGACATTGCTCTCCTGATTTACTAATATTAGCCTCTTTTTGTCGTCTCATTCTTTTCCAAATATTCAAGCATTGCCTGATTTACAATATCCTTCAAGGACATATTCTTGTCTATTGCAAGATATTTCATTCTGGTATGAATACTTTTGTTTATTAGAAAGTTACAATGTACGACTTTCTCTTTTTCCTCTGATGAGTTGTCTTTTGACAAACTGTTTTTAGCAGGAGCAGTAGAAGAGAACAATCCGTTCAAACCACCCTTCATGCTATCTTTCAAAGAATCATTCTTACTCATATTATTTCAACTTTAAAACTTCCTTTGCAAAGGACATGTAATCAATAGCTCCATTACATCTCTTATTATATTCAAATATACTTTTGCCTTTGACTGGAGCTTCCGCCAAAGTTACGTTATCACGTATAATAGTCTTGAAGACCTTGTCACAGAAAGACTCTTTTATTAATTCCGAGACAGACTTGTTCAAAGACTTACGACTATTATATTGGGTGATAAGAACACCACCCATTTGCAACTTAGGATTCAAGCGGCTTTTTACGACATCTATGATAGTCATAATTTTCGCCATACCTCGCATAGCAAGATATTGAGCTTGCACTGGAATAATCACCATATCTGCTGCTGTCAAAGCATTCAATGTAAGAAGTCCCAATGAAGGTGGACAATCTATAATGATATAGTCGAATTTCTTATCTTCAGGAATCTTACTCAATAAATCTCGAAGTATCATTTCACGCCCTGGTTCATTTATCAATTCTGACTCAGCAGCAGAAAGGTCTAGACAAGACGGTACAACTGATACACCACATTCCAAATCAACTAAAGGAAGAGGGTATTCTCCCTTCATTGCTCCATAGACAGTCATTGGTTCTTCCATTGACAAGCCAAATGATTCTGTCAAGTTTGCTTGACCATCCAAATCAACAGCAAGCACTCGTTTCTTTTTAATGTGCAAAGCTGCCGCAAGGTTGATGGCAGTAGTTGTTTTTCCAACACCACCTTTATGATTTAATATTGCAATTACTTTAGCCATAATTATCACTTTATTTTTTCTACTTACAAAGGTAATACTTTTATCCTAAATAACTACTATTAGTAGTTACTATTTAGTATAATTTAGTCTTTACTACTTTACTAAAAACAAATTGAAAGGAAACTGATGCAGTAAAAAGAGAGAAGAGTTATCTTCCCTCTTATACTAAATGTTAATCGTAAACTAAAACATCATCACGTCTCTCTACGATTTCCTTCCCATTGTGCAATTTCACCACAATGTCATTGCCATAATCTGCAACAACATATCCCTCAGTGCGTCCTTTATAGGGTATCAACAGTGTGCAACTGCAACCAACAATGTCTGTAAATTCATCGTATTCATACATAGGCTTACTTCGTTTGTTGGGTATGATAAATCACCTTGCACTCCTCAACCTCGGCAGGTAGTCCAAAGGCTGGATAGTGCGAGAATGATGCGTTTCCGTCTTGGCAGAGTGGAGAAACAATCTCCACTTGCCATTTCTGCATGAAGCCATCAACCATTTTGATGTCCTCATCACTCAATCCCGTAGGGTCGCCATTGATGATATAGCATAATGCCCCAGTAGGGATTTTCTCTATCGTCTCAAATCTTTTCTCTTCCATATTAATTAAAAATAAACTTGTTTATATAATAATAGGTGTCTTCATCATCATACTCATAGCCATTGATGAACTCCACCATTTCATCCTCTGTTCTGTCGCCTTGCGGTACTCCTGTTTTTTTACACCACTCAGCTATCGCATCCTGACAAGAGTCGAAAACATCCTCACAGGCATCCTCGAAAGGTTCACCCGAAGAGCTGACACAACATTCCTCTGGGAAAAAGCCTTGTTCATCATGTACATAGAATAGATTGCATCCACATTCTATTTCACGATAGCTGATGGATAGTTCTCCTCCAAGGATATTGTTCAACTCTTCAAAGAACTGGTCACAAGCAGACCAAGCACTTTCTGTGTCAAAGGACAACAAGCAGATGTCATCGTCTTCCTCGAACTCTGCCCAATAGATATGTCCTCTTACCGATATACCCATCTTCTCATAGTCGATGCCATAATGCTCAGCTAATCTATTAAGATATACGTTCTTGGTATTCACCTCCATTGTCAGGAGCGTGTCCCAAAGGTCGGCTACCGCCTTGCGTTCGCCCATCACCTTGTACTGAGTGTCACAAATGTTTGCCATAAGTCTTTGTTTTTATTTCCCTATTTTTGCATCTGCATTTTCGGGATTGATTAAAATTTTGTTGCCTCTAAAGGTGTCTGTGCTTTTCCTGCAAGGTTCTCTGCTCAAATACGACCTGTAAGGTGGAGATTTTAGCAAGAGACCATAGGCACCGACCTTGCAAGGAATATATGTACAGACATTACCTTTGCAACCAAATTTATCAAATACCAGAAACTGCGATGAGAAACTGAAAATCATAGAAAAGGTACTTCATTCATACAATTAGCCTATATATTCTAAAGTGAATTGAATTTTAAAATAGTACCGATTTAGCTTTCTCTCTTTTTACAGGCAAAATCTATAAACGGAAAAAGCCTAGTCAAAACGCAATGCATCTTGATTAGACTTTTCCTCCTCTAATATAATTGGAGCTTTACGACAAGTTTTCATTGATTTCGATTTCATGCGCACCCAGAGTTGTACGAAGGGTCTTCACGACTGTTGTACGAGTGGTATTCTTGAACCATTCGCTAAATGTGGTCATTACAAATTCAGCAGCTAGTTCTCTGCTTAATCCATATTGGTTTGCAATGTTCCAGGCAAAGTTCTTCAATGAAATTTGAGTGATTTGAGAATTGTAAGTGACATGAAAATCCTCATGTTTAAGAACTGCATTATTGTTAACCAAGTATTCTACACTCTCGCAAATCTTAAATACATCATATCTGTTAAATCCCAATCGTATGAATGTATTGCGAGTATAGTTTGATACTTTCATAAACTTTTGTTTATCATTCCTGCTTTGTTCCTGTTGGATTCTTTTGTTTTCGATTTCATATTGACTATGAAACAAATCCAAGCGTTGTTTAGCTATGACTTGTTCTTCTACGTTCAAATCTTCTACTTGATAGTCGTTTACCATAACATGATTGAATTGACGAATCTTTGAGATATTAGCAAGCACATAACAAGTAATAGTGTCATTACACATATTTATATATAGGGCCATACATATTGTGTAGAAGGTTGACAACATAAACATTAACTGTATTTGCAAAGCATACTTATAACAAGTTTCAAAAGCCAAGCCTGTACAGCAAACCAGTATAAGAGTACCAGCAAGAGTGAGTAAAAGTGAATTTATTAATTTGACCATATTTTTTTGATTTTCTTACAAAGATAGTGATATTTAATAAAGATAAGATAACAATACATAAAGATTTAAGAAGTATTAAAGTTTGATTTTGTAAAGTATGATATTAATGAAAATATATCATACTATATAACAAAAACTAAACTATATACTAATAAGGAAATATAGAAACTTTCGATATATTACAAGAGGTATTTTAGAAGCCAAAATAATAACTATGATTTGAATATAGATGAATTGCATAAAGAATACAAGCCAAACACTGTAACTTTGCTTCTCCTGCGAGTACTTGTAAATTGGCATGAACTGTCGGGGCTTTTTTATAGAGCTATAAACAACCCAAGCATGCATGCGCATGTAAATACTATAAGTAGTAGAATAGTTAATATAGAAATACTACTACCTCCAGTTGTGGTTATTGTCTAAGCCAAAATAATTACCTTACTGAAAAAGAACAGTTTCAAAGCATTCTACTAAAAACTCAAGTAACATAAAGAAAGATATGATTTGGCTGACGCAATTCGTTAAATGATATAAAATAGCAAAATCTGCCAATAACAATATAAAAGCAACAATACCAATAGTTTCCGTTTGAAATGACCTTTTTGAACCTCAAAAAATATCAAGACACAAATTTGGCACATTTGCGTATAAGTCTCTAATATTCAATAAAAGTTAGCTTCGAGGAGGTTAAGTAATGCCGAAAGGTAAACACATAATAAACAATAAGCAAAAGCGTGCAGCTCAATGAGTTGCACGCTTTTTGCGTTTATGGGGTTCTTGTTTCTTATGCCTTTGTTATGCGCTTGTTTATCGCTTATTTGCAGCACATTTGCGACACAACAAAAAAGTAGATAATGTGGGACTTGTTCCTACCAATACATACTAATGCATACTTAAAAGTAGAAAACATGCCAGCAATAGGATTTGAAATCAAACGCAAGTGTAAGGTCTGTGGTGAAGTGTTCCTTGCCAAGACTCTTGACAGCCAGTATTGTTCGCCTAAGTGCAGCAAGGTGGCTTGGAAACGAAAGAAGGACGCAAAGGAGAAGAACGAGAAACAGGATCGTTTGGCTCAGCACATTCCTGACATTAGGGAATATGTGTCGGTGAAGGAAGCGGTGGCGATGTTCGGAGTGGAACGTACTACACTCTATCGGCTGATAAAGAACGGTACAGTTCCTGCCATCAACGTCGGTAAGCGACTCACCCGAATCAAACGCTCAGCCTTGGAGACGATGTTTCTCACTAGAAAAGAAAGTCTTGCAGATAGAGAGAAACCTGTGCCCAGAAGATACAGTATGGAACCAGAGGACTGTTATACCATTGGCGAGATATGCAACATCTACCACATCAACGACAGCTCGGTATGGGCACATATCCGCAAATATTCCATTCCGTCACGGCAGATAGGCAATTATGTGTATGTGCCGAAAGAAGAAATAGACAATTTGTATAAATCAGAAGTAGAATAAACCGAATATGAAGAAAGCATTATCGAACACCAAGGTGACCGTGAAGCTGCGCAAGTCCGTTCACCATGACAACGAGTGGTATCTTTTCATCGAATCGTACCCTGTGTATAAGAAAGGAGACAACAAGCCAAGCCGTTTGGTCGAGTCTGTAAACCGAACCATCTCCACACCACAATGGGATATGTCGTCCATTGCCCGTGTGCTGCCTGACGGCTCGTTCAACTACAAGCCGAAGCGTGACGTAAATGGCATTATCCAATGCAAGTCGCGCATAGACCAAGAGGCTTGCATCTATGCTGACAACGTGCGCAAACTTCGGCAGCATGAATATGATAATGCCGCCCTGTATTCCGACCGTGAGGAAGAAATCATTGAACAGAATGAACGTAGCGCACAAGACTTCATTAAATATTTCATTGACATCATAGACAAACGTCATCCCAATAGTTCCAATGCCATCATTGTAAATTGGAACCGTGTGGGCGAATTGTTGAAGATATATTCAGAAGGAAAACCAATACCTTTCAAGAGCGTAACGGTGAAACTGTTGGAGGACATCAAGATGTTTCTGCTTCGCGCTCCTTTGGGAGGAAACAAGAAAGGGACGGTGTCACGCAATACCGCCTCTACCTATTTCGCCATCGTCAAGGCAGGAGTGAAGCAAGCTTTCATTGACGAATATCTCACAGTGGATGTGAGTGCCAAGGTGAAAGGTATTCCATCGGAAGACAAGCTGCGAGCATCGCTTACTCTTGACGAAGTGAAGCGATTGGCTGATACCCCTTGCGAGAGTGATGTACTTAGACGCGCTTCTTTCTTCTCTATCTTGACTGGTTTGCGCCATATAGATATCAAGAACTTGAAGTGGAAGCAAATATCACAGACAAGCAACGGCAGTTGGCGCATAGACATCTCACAGATAAAGACAAAGGTGGGTGCATATCTTCCAATCTCCGACCAGGCGTATGCCATGTGTGGTACTCGTCCTGAAGACGAGGAGCTTCTTGTTTTTGCAGGGTTGCAGAACGCTGCCTGGATTTCGAAGCCATTGAAGAAATGGATAGAGGCTGCTGGCATCAAGAAACATATAACCTTCCATTGCTTCCGACATTCGTATGCAACGCTCCTGTTGGAACTTGGCACGGACATCTATACAATCAAGTCGATGCTTGGACATACCAATGTCAAGACCACCCAAATATACTCCCACATCGTTGACTCAGCAAAGGAAAAGGCTGCCAACACCATACATATTGACAATTTACAGAGTCAGCAACCAATAATATAGATTTTACGCTTGGTGGCGATTGCCACCTTTGATAGTCAATGAGTTATACTCATCGTTTATTCTTTTACCACCGCATTCCCCTCATTTGTTACCATACAGATGAGGGGATTTTTCATTCCTAAACATCCGTTTTCTTATTGCTGAACTATTCCCATGTATTCCTGAGTGAAATTCTTGCTCAGACAATGATTTATACATAACCAAATGAAAGCATCTATCTTAACAAAATCTAAAATGATAGGGCAAACCAAGGGCTATGATAGGTGCTAATTGTGTGGGGCTGTTCCACTTGTTTTGCACCAATAAACAACCGGATATCTTTGCGGCACAATTCAAAAAGATTCTAATCATGGAAATAGAAGTAAAATCGTTTGAGGAGATGCCGGGAGCATTGTCCTACCTTATCAAATCAGTTGAAGAACTGAAGAGAACTGTGAATGTCTTGCAAACTAAACAAGAGAACAACAAGCCAAAATGGATGGATATGGATGAACTTTGCGCTTATCTGCCTTCACATCCAGCCAAGCAGACTGTCTATGGATGGGTTTCTGCCAAACAGATACCTGTACATAAGATAAACAAGGCTTTAGCTTTTTTGCAATCAGAAATAGACGAGTGGCTGAAGAGTAAGTCGTGCAAGTCGGAGAATGATTTGATGCGTGAGGCTGAGGAATTCATCAACTCAAAGAAAGGCAAGGGTGGCGCATGGAGATAACAGACACATTCCAGTTTTCATTCTTCCGCAAACCTATCCAAAATACGGAGCCAGTGCGGGCAGTCGGTATCATTGACATCTATCGTTATATCGTTGGGCATTATGCCATGCTACCGACTGCTGCCTTGCGCAATCTCACTAATAAGGCTGAAGCCAAGCGCTATAAAGCAACGCATTTTGACTATTGCACCTTTTCTGGTTTGTTCAGAAAGCGTAGAGAAGATGATTTGCTGATGCACTCCGGTTTGATGTGTATTGACTTTGACCATGTGCCAGATCTCATAGACTTAAAGCAACGATTGCTTGCTGATGAGTATTTTGAGACCGAACTTATGTTTGTCAGTCCGTCTGGTGATGGCTTGAAATGGATAATTGCTGTTGATTTGCAAGGTATGGAACACTCACGTTTCTTTAGGGCAATAGCCAATTATCTTGCACATGCAGGTTATCCAAATGTGGATATGTCAGGAAGCGATGTTGCTCGTTCCTGCTTTCTGCCTCATGATCCTGATGTTTTTATTAATCCCAAATACGAAGAACATGTCAAAGAAAATATTTTCCGCCCAAGAATGGGAGAATGTCCATTCTGAAGCATTGCCGAGCAAGCTGAACGATGTGGAAAAGCAGACTTCATCCATCGTATATAGCGATGTGGAAGAAGACCTCAACCGAGTGGTCTGTGAAATTGAAAGTCTGCACATAGACATTGCCCCATCTTATAATGATTGGGTGAACTTAGGTTTTGCTATTGCTGATGGTTGTGGTGAAAGCGGTAGAATATATTTTCATAGGCTCAGCAAACTTCATCACGACTATCAATATGCGAAAGCTGACAAGCAATATACGTATTGTCTGCAAGGCAAACGGCAAGGCATCACCATTGCCACATTCTTCTACATGGCTGAGCAAGTGGGTGTTTCTCTGAAAGGTAGCCAAATATCCATTTATCCAAATATCCAAAATGGAGAAACGGGTAAATGGGTAAAAGACGAGTGTGAATTGCCTGCATTTCCTGAAGAGGTGTATGAACAATTGCCAGTGTTCTTGAAGGAAGTTGTTGACAATGCCATTTCTGCAGACGACAGAGGAACAATATTGATTGGATCCATTGCAACACTTTCTGTATGTTTCCCTAATTTCTGTGGAGTTTATGACGAGCGTGTCGTTTATCCTAACCTTTACCTTTTCGTGACGGCAGAGGCTGGTATGGGCAAAGGGGCATTGACTTTGTGCCGGGAGTTGATAACACCCATCAATCGGCAACTCCATGAATTGACGAAAACTCTTGATGCGCAATATAAGGCAGACATGGCGGAATATACCAAGGGGAAGAAATCGGAAAATGCTCAAATGCCAGAACGGCCTCCTATAAAGACGCTCATTGTACCAGCCAACAGCAGCGCAAGTGCATTCAAACGTATTGCAAAGGAAAATGATGGCATCGTGATTCTTTTTGAAACCGAAGGAGACACATTAAGCCAAACTTTGAAATCGGACTTTGGCAACTATTCGGATGTATTGCGGAAGGCATATCATCATGAACCATTAGGGGCAAACCGCGCCAAGGACAGAGAGTTCTACGATGTTGACAATCCACGCATATCCGTAGTCTTGGCTGGTACGCCAGAACAGGTATGTCGTCTCACGCCGACAGCTGAGGATGGCTTGTTCAGCAGATTTGCGTTCTACTTCATTCCATTCAAGAGAGGCTTTCGCAATGTGTTTGCCACAAGCGATGTGTCACAGTCAAAGAATGCAAAATTCAAGTTGTTGGGAGAGCGTTTTCTTCATTTGCGTGAATCTTTCATGCGGGAAGGCAACTACACGTTCTATATTCCAGAACACTTACAAATGCAGTTTTTGAAACACTATGAAAGTACCAACGATGAATGTTGTGACGAAGTGGGTAATGGTATGCAAGGCATCGTTCGCCGTATGGGATTGATGGCTTATCGCATCATGATGGTATTGACAGCCGTGAGGACATTTGAAACGGAAATGTTCAAACTTCCTAATGCGCCAGACGGTTCAGTTCATCTTTTCTGTCAAGAAGAGGACTTCCGTACTGCAATGAGTATCTGCGACACGTTACTTGCCCATTCGGTTTTCATCTACCGAAAACTGATGAAAACCCTGAGGCGCTCGGTTTCAGACCAGCAAGAAAGAAGTGTGGCTTCAAGGCGTAACGCTTTCTTCGAGTTACTGCCCAACACATTCACCAAAAAGGACTACGATGCTCTTATTGAAGCACAAAACGAGAATCGAAGCACTGCTTCAAAGTGGATAGATGTGTTCATAAAGGAGCGTCGGCTATGCCGAGTGGGACAGGGAATTTATCAAAAGAAAGAAGGGTGATTTTTAGAGTGGCAAGTTTGTGTTTTAGTGTCACTAAAACTGTAGCTTCATGCCATCAAGGCAAAAACTCCGATTTGCAATGGATGACATGACGGACTTCCCACTCTAAAAAACCACCAACACATTATACCTTTATTAAATATGAGACAATGACAAAAGTAAAAGATAACAAAGGAGGTCGCCCCAAGTTGGCTGACTATCAGAAGCGCACAAAGTTGGTGCGGATAATGTTTTGTGAGAATGATTTCATCTACATTCTATCCAAGGCATCAAAAGCAGGATTGTCCGTCAGCGAGTATTGCCATCAGGCAGCAATGAACAACCATATAAGAGAAACGATTTCTCCTGAATTGGCAAAGCAGATTCGTGATTTGTCGGGTATTGCAAACAATGTAAATCAGATTGCACACCAGATGCACATTGACGGTTTTGATGCCGTAAAGGAGCAATGCCTGCATATCATTGCTGCAATCAGCAATATTATTAATCAAGTAAAGCCTATGCGTCATGATAGCTAAGATAATGAACAGGGTAGACTTTGGCGGCCTCGTCAACTATGCCCATAATGACAAGAGCCAAACCAAGCGAGCCAATCTGTTGGCTCACGAAGGGGTATGCATAACGGACAACAAGACTATTGCTGACAGCTTTTATGTTCAAGCTGCCATGCGTCCCAATCGCAAGAAACCAGTAAAGCATATAGCACTCTCGTTTTCTCCGCGAGATACTGAGCGTCTTCCTGACAATGAAGAGGGCGACGCTCTTATGGCAGAGATTGCAAAGGAATGGTTGAAGCGTATGGGAATCGTCAATACGCAGTTTATCATTGCTCGTCATCACGACACCAAGCATCCACATTGTCACATTGTTTATAACATTGTAGACAATGACGGAAATGTTCTCTCTGATAGAAATGAGCGTTATCGCAGTGCTTGCATCTGTAGAGCTTTGACAGAGGAATATGGTCTGTACATCGCTCGAAAGAACAGCAAAGAACAGAACTTGAATCGCTTGCGTCCGCAGCAAAAGAAGATAGCACAACTCAAAGCTGCCGTATTGGATGCACGACAAGCGTCTAATAACTGGGAAAGTTTCATGGCAGAACTATCCAAACGGCATATAGAGATGCAGACAACATCCAACAAGTTGACAGATAAAGTCGTAGGATTGTCATTCTCCTTAGACGAAACGCATAGTGCTGGCTCCCGTTTAGACTCGTCTCTCAGCTATTCCAACTTATGTGTATTCTTCGGTCAGGTATTGGAAGAATTGGTCTTTCAGCCTCATGTCCAGGCTACGGAATGCAGCGGTGGTCCTACCAATAGTCAAGGTTGGCGTGACAAAGATGAGGATAAGGACAAGTGGAAACTTCAACAGCAAACAAAGTATAAACCTTCAAAACGTAGAAGATAATGAAAGAAGATATCATCGCAGCAAACCTCAGCAGTCTCCGTGCTGATATTCAAGCATTGCCACAAAAGATAGCAGAGGAACTAAATCGAAATGCTACTGAGCAATCAGATTCCTCACTGCAAATTGATGAGACTAAGGTGGCAAGCCTTATATCTGATGCTGTCAGCACCGCCTTGCAGTCTCGCCTTTATGATGACGAGAAGTATGTGGACAAGCTCGTCTCAGTTTTCACAGAACTTGCCAATATGTATAATACGGTCACAGCTAACTGCAACAAAAACGCAGAGACTATAAATCGCAATATCCAACTGACGGAAAAGCGATATGCAGCAATGATGGTGCTTATGCAAGCGAAGAAATCCAAGACAATAGAGCAGCCACCCATACCGCAAACCATGAAAGCCTTGCCACGCTTCATTTTTCTGTCGTATCCCTGGTATTGGATAAAGAGGATGTATCGAAGTAAACACTTTCGCCAGTTCCTGGTTGTCTGCATAGCTTGTCTCCTTGCTGTATCTGTGTTTCTGACGATATTCTTGGCTTATGATAATGCGCAGTTGAGTTCTTGTTTGTCACATATATGCGCTAAAAGATAATAATGATATCGCAATGATGGAAAATGAAGCCACCTGACCTAAGGGACGCACTAAAAGTCAGGTGGTTAAAGCTGTTCCCATTCACTTCACCAATAGGCTATACTTTGTATATTAGGGCGTGTATCTAAATATTAATATTGTTCATAACTATCTGTTCGTCAAATAGTTGATAATTTTGTAACTTCGTATCGAGAAAGAAAAATTCCCCCGACCCATCGTCGAAGTGGAAAATCGGGGGAAACGAAAAATAATTCCGCATGGCAAAAATACAAAATTTATCTGAGATTAGCCCCGAGATTCGGTTTACGGAGTATGATTTTTACACAAAGCCGTACATCCACCCGATCGTGCGAGGCAAGGAGAACAAGAACGTTGAGTTCGGGGCCAAGAGCAACAACATACAGGTCGACGGGATTAACAGGGCATCATACCATCTCATATTCGTTTTTTTGCCTGGGACTTCTAATCAAAGCCCCAAGTACTTGCATGCCTGATCCTGTGGATTTCGGCGCTTGAAAGCCTCTAGAACGAGTGCAGATGGTAAAAAAAGTGGTGCTCCTGAGCACTGGAGATATTAAAAGACTATGTGCGTCACAGGGGACGCTAATAAAAAACGACTTCCCCTAATTTAGTGAACCCTATATAATATTTCTTTGAGGCGGTTTGTAAGGGTACAGAACCTTACTGAAAAACTTAAAATTATAATTATTATGAGTCATTATGAAACAGCCTATCAACTGATATGGCAAAAAGCCATTGAGCTTTATGAGAATGGTAAAACAATTACATGTGAAGAACTGAGAGTTTGGTTGAATAACCAGTTACCTGATAATTTCCAATATGGATTATTATCAGGTAGTGTTTTCCATGCTGCCTGGGTTCGTGCTGATGATTACGGCAAAGAAGCCATGGAAAGTGGTTGCTTTTTGAATTACAAAGGTCAGCCGTTGCCCCAATAATCTATGAAGAGTTCCTCATCTGTGTGGAAACTCACTCTAGAATGAGGAACTCTTTAAAGATTATACTTTTTTACTCCTTCTGAACTTTCTATAGCATTTGTAGGCTTCTCATACTCAACCCTTTCACCTATTAGGAAGATGTCTAAAAATTCATTGGGCAAATTAACGTAAGCGTTCTTTTAGAACGTCCAAAGTCGTTTTGGGAATGAATTTTAAAAGGCTTTCACTAGTATGACTATCTTTTATCATTTGCCTAACAGTTGATCCAGAAATTGACATGTCATCGAAGCCCTTTATGCGTTTTATTACCTTGAGTTCTATATCATAAGTAGGAAGAATTCTCTCAAGATAGGTATTAAATTGATTTGTTACATGATCTTCATCCTCTGTTCCTACATATCTTCTAGTGATATGTAATAGAGGAGAAATAATTTTTGCATATACTAGCGTATCAAGATATGGAGGTTTGATAAGTTTATCCTCATATTCATATTTTGAATGATATTCTGGGAATAGGAATGCTGCGCCAAAGAATTGTCCTGTTGGTAACACTCTACAGTTATTATATTTAAAACAATATCTTCTAACCATTTCATATCTATCAATGAAAGAGAAATCAAAGCTATCATCTTCAATAACAAATACATAGAAGAAATCGCATTCATTAGATATTATATCAATTATGCCTGCATGTCCTAAAGTAAATGGGTTTGCAGCCATTACTATACTCCCAACAATATGATCTTCGCTAATGTTAAACTTCAGCTTGTCGATTTTAGCCAAGTATTCATTTAGGAATGCCACATTTAATAATTTAAAAGAGTCAATCTTTACATTCTTTTTAGACTCAATTAAAAGAGGCGTAACTGATGATGGATAAATATTCTGATTAGCATCAATTATATTTAGGTACGCAAAATCTGCCAAATGTTTTAGTATTTCCAAGTTAGCATGAAAAGTAGAATTTAAAAAGCTATTTGGTTCAATTCCAACGGCGCATAAATAATTAGAAAAGTCCAAAACAGAAGCATGGTTCTTAATAGTTCTATTTTTTGCAGACTCATTAAAATCTTCGACAAATATGACGTAATCATTCTTGTTCATGCTCGTATTCATCGCAAAGATAAGACTATTAAGGATGTTATTTCTACCTTTGACTCCCATATTCATTACTTGAAAATTCTTATTCTTGGAATTAATTATTTGTTGTAGGTAAGATGGAAAAGTTGAATAATCAGTGGAAAAAAGCCCAAAAGCCATACATGACCCGTAAACCCAAATATGGTTTTTAATGAGATTGCTTTGACAAGGAGTACTTCGACGAATACCATTAGCATCTACATTCAGATATTTAGATTTAAAATATGCGGACATCAAGTGTAGTCCATCTGATGTTATCGCATTACCAGATAGAAGTCCACTTTTGCTATCATAAGCATATTCGATTTGCTCATTGTCGAAACGATAAAATGAACGTATATATTCTTTGTCCTTTAATACATCCTCCAAACTAGAATGCGAAAACAAATAAGGTTCACTTTCATAATCTACCGGTAAACATTGCCGACGTGGTCCATTTATAAAAAGTGGAGTAATATTATTCATTCTCATATATGGAATAAAGGCATCTAACAAAATACCTTGTAAAATATCTTCAAGCATAACTATTTTTACACCTTTGAAGATAAATGGAGCCAAACGCTTAGATAACCTTGTGGACAAAACAAGACTAAATTCTTTCTTTTTAAACGCTAAGCTATTGTGTATTCCATATTCAAAATGAACTCCGCAAATATGTTGCTTAAGATAAATAGAATCTTCATCACTTGCATCAATATAGATTGAACCACCACGTGACAATTTAATCAACTCTTTTTTCACTTCCGTAGAATAAGCAGGAAGAATTGATAAAGCTGTTGCAAGTGTAGGTATATCACTCTGATGTTTATTCAATACCAGATTCGAAAGATCACTTATATGTAAAGTACCAGATTCGAGATATTGTATCCCATCTAGAAAAGTTATGCAGCCCTTGAGAGTACATTCTTTTGTGCAAACCATCAAAGGTATACTTCTGTTTTCGTAACAATGGTAATAATCTTCCAGAAATTCACGATTAATGTTATCGTATACAATATTAAGTCCAGTATGCTCAACTAACTGTTTAGCAACATTCACGTGAGGAAGTTCTTTACTTAGAACCTGAATAGAATGTATTTTTTTTAATCCGCAAAGATTATAGTTTCCTCTTTCTGCAAAAGATATAATCCTTATAAGTCTGCTACAAAGATCATCTATATATATGGGAGTAATAATTTCATTTTTACAAAATCCTTTGAGCTGAATTTGCTTTTTCCATCTTGCACAAATATTTGTATAATTATCATCTACAGTCACTTCAAATACGCGAAGCACATATAGGTTCTCCACATGTTCACGATTTAATAACTCTTCTTCAATATACTTAAGTTCAGCATACTTATATATAGATGGTCGCTTCAAAAGCTTTATCTGTAATGGCAAAATTTCTTGGTAATCAGACATGGCAGCATAAACAGCACTAGAAGATATATGAACCCATTTAGAAAAACGATCTTTGAAAGTAAGAATATTCTTTAAATTTCTAATATTAGTTTCAATAATATCATTACGGGTATTGTCTATAGCACAATAAATAATACCATCAAAAGAATTCGATGATAAGAATTTATTAATTGAATCTATTGAACTCAAATCAAATTCTTCATGTGTAGGTGCGAAGACATCTATACCAGCTTCGATTAATGAAGCTGTAATATATGAGCCTAAAAAGCCTTTTCCTCCAACAATTAAGTAATCACAATGCATATTATTCGTTTGTTATAATTATTTGCCCATTATTTATTGATGGACAAAAATAGTTCTTCATTATCATTGTACAATAGATTGCATTTTTACAATTAAAGCAATCCTGAAAATAGTCTGTCGGTTTATTGAATCGGAATATATTCTGTCTCATGCCAGCTATTCCACAAACAACATCACTATCTATTGTACTTGGTGTTAATTTACAAGCAAGAACGAATTGTTTGAATTCAGAAGAGAACCAACAAAAAGGGAAGTCATAGAATCTAACTATTTTATTTAGTGACAATAGGGTGTTGATCATCCTTTCAGCGCGGTTAACAATCTCTTTGCTACAGATTGGCTCATTTGGGGTTATTATTCGAGAAACAGAAAAATGGGTATTCAATTTAATAAAATTCCACTCTGGACTTTGAAGTAATTGTTCTGTGTTAATTTGATCATTCAATAGAATCTTAATGTCAAGCTTTTCCGGATCTAGCTTAATAATTTTATCTATTGATTTCATAGTTTCCATATAAGCCATATTTGAGCCAACACACGTATTATGGCTAGAGGCATCCCCATAAATTGGCACAATAATTCTCTCTATCTTATTCAATACATTATCAGGTAAATTAAAAAGCTTTCTACCATTTGAATATACTATTATGTGTTTAGTATATTGATAGCAAAGTTGCACAATATCACAAAAACTGGAATGTAATGTTGGTTCACCACCACTTATGACCATATAATCACAAGAAGAAACACCATTTTTATCAATCAAAAACCGATAGTCATCAATCGTAATTTGTTTTTGGCTATGCCTTCTCACGTTATGTGATATACAATGAGAACAAGCATTATTACAATGATAAGTGATATTACAATAGACTACTTTAGACATAACTATTCAAAATTTGAACGAATTTCATCAAGTTGTGGATACAATTCTTTTATCGCTTTCATATCTTGATAGATATTTATTGCGTCTTTACCTGTTCCTATGTCTATACTACCCTTAATATACTTTTCAATCATATATTCAGCTGATATTGCGAAACAAACTTGCTGAAGTTTACAAATTGCTTCATCTCTAGAAGAGGTTTTTCCCCTTTGGATATAGTTTGAAGCATAACAAGTTTTGCATATGTTTAAGAAGCAACATTTTCCGCACTTGTCATCTACTAAATTAGATTCTTTTGTCATATCAATCTTCAACAATTCCGCAGATTTTTTTGCCCCACAAACAGATGGCAAAAAGAATACGCATGGATAATTTATCCCTGATTTACAATCAATCACAGTCCTTTCACCTAGTGTGCAAGGATGGAATTGCGTAACCGAGTTAATACATCTTCTAAATGGAATTTGGAATAGTCTACAAGGGGTTAATTGAGGATTGGTAAGATAATATTCTTTTAAAAGTTTCATTTGTCTATAGAAGTTTTCAAATAATCCCTCTTGGTTCCAATTTACCAACTCTGCAAAGTTCGTTTTGATTGTAGCAAAACCATATTCATGAAAAAAGACAATACTATCAAAGAGATGCGATATACTATCAGGACTAATAGTCATCTTGATTCCAACATCTGGCCACATTCGCTTAAAGAAATCAAGATCAATCATATCAAAAGCTCCAGGGCGATTTATGTCGTTTAACGCTTTGTTCCCGTCTAAACTAAGTTTGATGGTAAATTCTTCTTTATGCTTTTCCAACCAAGTTTGTATCTCACCATGCACAAGTGTACCATTAGAAGTTGTATGAAATAGAAAATTTTCAGGAAGCCCCATAGCCCACACTCTCTCACACATATCTTTTATCTTATCAAAAACCAGAAAAGGTTCCCCACCAAGCATTTTTATAATCGTACCTTTTGCTGTTTTCGTTTCAAGTGCAGGAATAAGTTGTTTCAGTGTTTCATCAACATTGAAAACTGTATCTTTATCCTTGTGTTGATAACAGTAAGTGCAACGAAGGTTACAACTTAGATTAGTGATTATCAGCAGCTTTCTACTACAATCATATCGATTAACTTTAACCATATTTACTATCTCTTTGTTGGAAAATCAGTATTATGCAAAACGTCTGCCCTAGTTATATTTTTATTATGTAAGAAACAACCGCCATTACAATAATCTCCATATAATGTGCACTCCTTACATAGCTTATTAAGAACGCTTATTTGTCTCTCGTAAAAAGCCATCTGAAGGAAATTTGAAACTATTTTAAATGGAACAATTCTATCATCTTTGCCAAATAATTGAAGATTTTGGTCGGACGCTATGTTACAAAATCGCAAATTGAAATGTGCATCAATTAATCCAGAACAATCAATATCACACAAAGCATGTGGACGGTTGATAACTATATCAGTACCATAAAGGAAACATATTGGTAAATTATGATCCATGATTGTTTCCAAGCCTAAACCAACACAATAATTATATAATGACTTGTAATTATGTATTAAAATCTTTTTATCTTTAAATATATTAGCATTGCAGTCTAATGTTAGCGAAATACGGATTCTATTGCAATAATTCAATATTTGTTTTATTTCTATTTTTAGACTTTCTATATCTATATTTTTAGTAATTACTACAGATATAACTCTTGCACCAGGCTTGTCATTCAACAAGCGTTTGCTATCTATGCATTTTAAGAATTTCGAATTATAATTTATGGCATCACATTCCCTAGGGACAAATGAGCAAATATTATCAGTTGTACCATTAGTAAAAACAGTAACACGCTGAAAAATACACTGGAGTTGTTCAGTAATTTGTGTAAATTCCGGATGTAACGTTGGTTCACCACCCATAACTCGAATTCTTTCAACTCCATTCTCGCGCAAATAATGCGAAAGACCTATAAGTTTACGAGAATCCATAAAAGCTGACTCTGAACGAATGCTTTTATTAATGCAGTTAACACAGTGCTCATTGCATTTATCTGTTAGTAGTACTCTAATGCTTTTCATATTTACTTTGTATGATTGGGCATCTCGGATCTCCCATATTCATAGCTCCGAAATACTTATTTGAATAACCAGGACAACCGCCATTACACAATAACTTATATCTACAGGTATAGCAAGGTGATTTTTCGCTGATTTCTATTCGACTTCTGATTACTATTCTTTCAATTATGCTATCAATAGGTTCTTTGAATAAGTTACCAATAACATTTTGAAAGCATGTACATAGTTGAACATTACCCTCTGGCGTAACATACAGTTTATCGCGTCCTAATCCACAATTACTATGTATTGCATCAATATTGTTCTTACTTAGAACATCTTGATATTTATCCCATAAATCAAAATAGAATAATTTCTTTATATGGACGCGAAATTTGCATAATGGAAGAAGTCTATCTACAAATTGATTCCATTCTTCATAAGGTATAAGCTTACTACTATCACAATCAACAACTTGTTCTGGTGAAACTTTCCAGTGATGAAATGACATAGTATTCAGCAACTTAGCCAATTCATTTATGTACACAATATTATCCTTTAAAACTGTGGTTGATATAGTGATGTGATTACTATACTTAGCAAGAAGTTTGATATTTTCAAGGCATTTACTATAAACGCCTTTACCACGATATCTGTCATGGATATACTGAGGACCATCAATAGAAACCTGCAAATAAACATTTTTTACTAGATAAGGCTTTAACTTATCCAAGCAATTATTGTTAAATGTGCCATTACTATTGATAATTACTCGTTTAAATTTGTCCATAGAAAACATTAGCATCCTGAAAAAATCAGGATGCGTAAATGGTTCTCCCCCTGTTAGGACTAATGAACTACCAGGATATGCTTTAGTCAAAATCTCGCAAGATGAGATAAAATTATCTATTGACACAAAATCAGTATTCTTCAATGTTAAGTTTCTCCTTATACAGAAACTACAATGAAGATTACAATTTTTAGTAATAACGTAATATATATCCATCTCTTAATTATCCACCAACGTCTTGCTCAGACCATGCTACAGGTTCTTTTACTGTCAATGTTTCCATGATCTTGATATTTTGCATCAACCAAAAATCCAAATCACTCTCACTTGTATTATCTATATTACAAGTGTTTTCTTGAGATTCATTCGCCTCAAGAACATCGACTTCACTCTCTGCATAATGATTATAATCCTTCATAAGCTTAAAATCGAAAATTAAACATATCGTTAAGTACTAATATTCTCTAGTAGAACAAACCACCTAAGAGAAATAAATCCATGTCGCAGAAATAATTATTATTATAACTATGTCCCTTATCCTTTATATTACCTTAATTCCGCAACACTATAAATTTTAACTTTTATAATATCCTGAGCAACAACAAGCTTTTGCTTTGGCAAGCGGCAGAGCCGAGCGGCCCAGGATTTTGTCATGTCAGAATTTTCACTTATCTTAGTGTTGCAAAATCAAACAAGCAAAAATCTGATATGACATGGCAAAGATAGCAATAAAATCTGAGAAACTCACTCCTTTTGGAGGAATATTTTCAATCATGGAGCAATTTGACTCCACATTGTCATCTGTAATCGACTCGACCCTCAGTCTAAGGTGTAGATCGTTCGGTTATCGGTACAGCGAAATCATCCGTTCTCTCATGAGTATTTACTTCTGTGGTGGCTCATGTACCCCAGGATGTCACTACTCATTTGATGAACCATCTCTCGCTTCATCCGACACTTCGTACTTGTAGCTCTGACCCTATCCTCAGAGCGATAAAGGAGCTGACGAAAGAAAACATTTCAGACAGATTTTGGATAACGCCTGCAACTTATGGGTATGATACTGCGTATTGCCTCAAGTCGCATTGTGGGGTAAGGGGATGTTGTGGGCTGAAGTGGGGATTTCAGTTCTAATTATCAGCAAATTCAGTAACAAGTGGACAATGTACACGCAAGAAGGAGGTTGAAGGGCTTAGTTGCGGATTTGGGGATAAATATAAAGTGAGAATTAATCATGTAGAAAACATGTTTTATCGATACCATATATAAAAAATGGTACCGATTACATGTTGTTAATTGTTATCTTATTATTTCTTTCGCCCCAGGCATCTTCTTATACACAAATCCTTCACCACCAGGGAAGTAAGCTTCGAATACAATGCTGAGAAACATGGCTATGTCCTTACGCTTCTTGCCAATCTTGAAGAAAGCAGAGCTGGCATAAGTCATGAGGTCGGCTTGGCTGCACTTGGCATTGACGGCTATGCTGACTTTAGGTATTACAACCTGGTCACGCTCGGCAAAGGCAATGGCACAAGCGTTGATGGCCTCTTGCTCTTCTTTGCTGAACACGCTCATCTTTGCTGCAAACCAGTCGAGTGCTTCTTGCACTTTGTGTTGTTGCTCTTCATCCACGGCTTTCGACATTGCTGCTGCACGTTCCTGTTCAAGTTTCTCTACCGTATCCTCAAGCACCGCCACCTTTTTCTTCATGACATTGTACTTTATCATATTCGCCATGACGAAGCAATAGCAACACACAACGACGATGAAAACAAGCACGGCTTGATAGCGCAGCTCGTCTACTATGTTGTTCAGTCCTGCAATGTAATGACTCATCATTGGCACTGCCATCAACGACAGCGCAGCACCGACATACATAAACCTTACTTTCGCCTTGTCGCTTATGGGCGATATGCCTACAAACAAGGCAAGGACGAGTGACAATGCGCAGAAGCTGAGTGCTAGTAATGCTGTTCCCATATTATATTCTATTTTTTAATCTTTCAAACAAGCAAGCGGTATGACTTTGACTCCGTCTGGGCGTGTGTAAGCCATGCTGCCACCTGTCATGACAATCATCAGGTCGGGTTCGCGCAACGGCACCTGCTTTTCTGTCTCATTATGCACTTGAACGAGTCGTTTTATTTCCAAAAGATGTTTGGCTCCTTCTTCTATCTCATGGCTGCCAAGTTTGCACTCTATCAGAGCATAGCGTCCATCGTCAAGATGAAGCACCAAGTCGGCTTCCAGTCCGTAGCGGTCGCGATAGTATGACAGGCGGCTATCGTGAGAGGCTGAATACACCCTAAGATCTCGTGCGCACATTTGCTCAAAAATAAAGCCAAATGTCTTTAATTGAGTCATTAAGGATTCTGGTGACAGGTTGAGTAATGCGACTGCAACCGATGGATCACAGAACGCTCGTTTGGGTCTGCTTTGGATTGTTGTCTTGCTCCTTATGGAAGGGCACCAAGCCTCTATGTCCTGAATGACAAACAGTTTTTCCAATGCCTCGATGTAGCTTTCAAGCGTAGGCCTGGTACATTCTACATCATCAGAAGCAGTAACGTCTGCCAATATGGATGTGGTTTTCGCCAATGTAGAGATGTTGCGTGCGTATGATTTCATTATCAGGTGCGCCAACTTCTGATTTCTCTTTACTCTATCTATGCGTGATATGTCATTCTTATATACAGACTTTACATACTCTTTGGCAACAAGTAATTTTGACTTGTCGTCACCTAAATTCAATGTTGCTGGCCAACCTCCTCTGCATGCAGCAAATATGATTTCTTCCATTTTTAGTTCCGAGGTAGCGAAGATTTCTTCTTGAGGATTGTCGAACATCTCCATCAATGATACGCTGCCGTTAGATTCACCATATTCCCACAGGCTCATGGGCAGCATCTCCATCCGGGAAATACGCCCTGTTCCACTATGATGGATTTTACTGTCGTCAATAGCGTTAGACCCTGTCAATATGAATTGACCAGGCAGGGCACGCTCATCAACCTTTGTGCGCACTGCATCCCATAGCATTGGGGCATCTTGCCATTCATCTATCAAGCGAGGCACTTCCCCTTCTAATAAGAATGAGGGCTTGGTAATGGCTGTAGCCAAATATTCTTCACGATGGTCAGTATCTTGTAAACTAATAACACTATTGGCCAATTGCTTGGCAGTGGTGGTCTTACCACACCATTTTGGTCCTTCAATGAGCACTGCTCCCATTGCTTTAAGATGCGCTTTAAGTCGCAAGTCAAAGACTCTATTTAGATATGCCATATTCGATTTTGTTTTATGCTGCAAAGGTACTCATTTTAATTTGATTACCAAACGTATTTTAAGTTTTTGATGTGTTTTATTTTAAGTTTTTGTTGTAATCCATTTGTAATTTTTGAGGTATTTCATTTGTAGTTTTTGGGGCGTTTTATCATGTGTTTTTGTGGTAAAGCACTACCTTTTAATAAGGTAGGCTGCACCTCGGAAATAAAAATAAATGTGATTTATTTTTGTATTTCTCTCGGTTTGCACTACCTTTGCAGCAGTTGAGTGCGTGTTTGCTTTTCGTTGCTTATTTCCATAATTGCAGCACATTTGCAGCACGTTCACGCAGATGGCTTGTTTTAATAACGGTTTGCATTTCGAGGAGGTTAAGTAAGCTCCTGTAGAAATAAGAATACATAATCAAATGGGAAGCGTGTAGCTCAACGAGTTACACGCTTTTCTTGTTGTATGCTCGGCATGAGCATTGTCTAACGGGTGGAAGTCCCGAGTAAGCCCTAATAGCGGGAATTACATAGCCAAAGGCAAGGGTGTCC
>ERZ779660.8-NODE-8-length-116683-cov-7.397718_pt1 | contig 116683 bp, 105 predicted proteins | sample MGYA00511906_ERZ779660 | MGnify/ENA primary metagenome ERZ779660 (study PRJEB29588, sample SAMEA2156906) | human gut metagenome | biome: human gut; feature: human-associated habitat; material: faeces | place: Denmark | collected 2008/2010 ... | reverse complement strand
GAGTACCTTTTTTCAGCATCTCCGGATCTGATTTCGTGGAAATGTTCGTCGGTGTCGGCGCATCCCGTGTGCGCGATCTGTTTGAAGAGGCGAAGCACAATGCGCCCTGTATCGTGTTCATTGATGAGATCGATGCCGTGGCAAGACGCCGTGGTACCGGTATGGGCGGCGGACACGATGAGAGAGAGCAGACCCTGAACCAGTTACTGGTAGAGATGGACGGTTTCGGTGTCAACGAAGGCATTATCGTCATGGCAGCTACGAACCGTGTGGATATTCTCGATCCCGCGATCCTGCGTCCCGGACGATTTGACCGTAAGGTAGCGGTAGGGACTCCGGATGTGGGTGGCAGAGAAGAAATACTGAAGGTACATGCGAAGAATAAACCCCTGGGAGATGATGTAAATCTACAGCAGCTTGCACAGACTACCGCAGGATTCACCGGAGCGGATCTGGAGAATCTGTTGAACGAGGCAGCGATCATCGCAGCGAAGGAAAATCGTTCCTTTATCGCGAATAAAGATGTTAAGAGGGCGTTTGTCAAAGTAGGAATCGGTGCAGAGAAGAAGAGCCGCATTATTTCCGACAAGGAGAAGAAGATTACGGCATATCACGAGGCAGGTCATGCGATCCTGTTCCATGTGCTGCCGGATGTGGGACCTGTCTACACCGTATCCATTATTCCTACCGGTGTGGGAGCCGCCGGTTACACCATGCCTCTGCCGGAAAAGGATGAGATGTTCGCCACCAAGAGCCGTATGCTCCAGGATATCATGGTATCTTTGGGCGGACGTATCGCAGAGGAGATCATCTTCGGAGATATTACCACCGGAGCATCCAGTGATATTAAGAAAGCCACCAAGACAGCCCGCCGTATGGTAACCCGTTACGGAATGTCTGATAATATCGGTGTCATCTGCTATGACGATGACGATGATGAAGTCTTCATCGGTAAGGATCTGGCACATGCCAAGGCGCACAGTGAGGAGATTTCCGGTGAGATCGATAAGGAAGTCAAGCACATCATAGATGACTGCTATACCAAAGCCAAGGATATTATCTTACAGCATGAGGATGTGCTGCATAGCTGTGCACAGCTGCTGTTGGAGAAGGAGAAGATCACCAGAGAAGAATTCGAGGGTCTTTTCGTATAGGAAAAGGTTTTCGCGGGAGTTTCGTGGAATTGGTAGTATTGTACAAACCGATTTTGTGAAAAATATACAAAAATGAATATTCACTTTTGTGATATTTGTGAATTTTGAGAATAGTCAAAAATAGGAGTGCATGCTATTATAATACTCGTAACCCCCCCAATACATTATATAGTTTTTTGCTATACCCCATAAGAAAGAAATACCTTCTCTAAAAAGGACAGTCCTCCCAAGACTGTCCTTTTTACTGTTCAAAACAAGTCAGGCTGTTGTCAGATGTAAGGAAAAAGGGTATAATTACATATGTGTGTGCTGCACAGGTAAGAATAGCAGGAGCATAATATAGATAGTAAGACATTAGTCTCAGAAAGGATAGATACTATGGATCTGGAGCGATTACGTCGAACAGAATATAATCAGCAGTATATTGCTGCCATGAGACCCGTATTTAACAGAAGAGCTCTTTTTACGGATACAAGTGCGGAGTATGTGATCCCGGAAGAGCCGGAACCATATTCCGAGGTGACGATCCGTTTCCGTACCGCAAGGAACAACGTGGACAGGATATTCCTCGTAAGCGGTGGACAGAAGCATCTCATGGTACGAGTGGAGAGCAATAATGATTTTGATTACTATGCTTATGTGATGCGTCTGGATGATCAGAAGGTATCCTATTACTTTGAGGTACAGACCGGTAGGATCACAGGTATCTTCGATATGAGAGGATTGGTGCAGGAGGTCAACGAGTATTATGATTTTATCATCATTCCCGGCTTCCATACTCCCGACTGGGCAAAAGGTGCGGTAATGTACCAGATCTATACCGATCGTTTCTGCAATGGCGATCCTTCCAATGATGTGCTGACCAATGAATATTGCTATATCGGGGAGCCGGTACACCGCGTAGAGGACTGGGGACGTTATCCCGCACAGATGGATGTCCGTGAGTTCTACGGCGGAGACCTGCAGGGTGTGCTGGACAAGATGGACTACCTGCAGGATCTGGGAGTTGAGGTGATTTATTTTAATCCTCTGTTTGTCTCCCCTTCCAACCACAAATACGATATTCAGGATTATGATTATATTGATCCCCATATTGGAAAGATTGTCAGTGATGAAGGGGATCTGCTTCCCGACGGACAGCGGGAGAACCGTTTTGCTTCCCGTTACATCGACCGTGTGACTAACAAGGCGAATCTGGAAGCCAGCAACGAGCTGTTTGCTCAGGTGGTGGCAGAGGCACACCGCAGAGACATGAGAGTCATTCTGGATGGCGTGTTCAATCACTGTGGTTCCTTTAATAAATGGATGGACAGAGAGCGCATCTATGAGAATGCGGAAGGATATGACAAGGGTGCCTATGTCAGTGCTGACAGCCCTTATCGGAATTACTTTGATTTCCACAATCAGGCAGCATGGCCCTATAACAATTCCTATGACGGATGGTGGGGACATGACACACTGCCGAAGCTGAACTACGAGGGATCCCAGGAACTGATGGACTATGTCCTTCATGTAGCGAAAAAATGGGTATCTCCGCCCTACAATGTGGATGGCTGGAGACTGGATGTGGCGGCAGACTTAGGCCACAGCCAGGAGTTCAATCATCATTTCTGGCAGGAATTCCGGAAAGCGGTAAAAGAGGCCAATCCGGAGGCTATTATTCTGGCAGAGCACTACGGCAATACCAGAGACTGGCTGCAGGGCAACGAATGGGATACTGTCATGAACTACGATGCGTTCATGGAGCCCGTGACCTGGTTCCTCACCGGTATGGAGAAGCACAGCGATGACTACAGAGAGGATCTGCTCGGCAATGCAGAGAGCTTCTGGGGAGCCATGCGGCATCATACCTCCAGTTTCTCCATGCCCAGCTGGCAGGTGGCTATGAATGAACTGTCCAACCATGATCATTCCCGTTTTCTGACGAGAACGAATCATAAGGTGGGACGTACCAATACACTGGGACCGCAGGCTGCGGAACAGGGTATCAATAAGGCAGTCTTCCGGGAAGGCGTTGTGATCCAGATGACATGGACGGGTGCTCCTACAATCTATTACGGAGATGAGGCCGGTGTCTGTGGTTTCACAGATCCTGACAACCGCAGAACGTATCCCTGGGGACATGAGGATCAGGTGCTGCTGGCATTTCATAAGGACATTATCCGTCTGCGCCGGGAGAACGAGGAGCTGCGGATCGGCTCCTTGAAAATGTTGGAAAATGACTACAACTTTATTTCTTACGGACGTTTTAACCGCAAGGGACAGTGTGCGATCCTGATCAACAATAATTATCATCCCATCACCAAAGAGATTCATGTGTGGGAGATCGGAACCCCTAAGACAGGTAAGATGAAAGTGATCCTGCAGTCCAGGGATGACGGGTATTGCATGGAAGGTGCGGAGTATGAGATCAGGGCAGGCAAGGTTCTGATCGAGATGCCACAGACCTCGGCAACGATACTGAAATATGTAGAAGAATAAATATATGTAACTATTCAGAACACCATTCGCAAAACCGCCTCTGCGAGGCTTCCTTTTTGCTCATGGTGGTTACTTCGCCCTATAAATAGTATCAAATGCTCTTACGAATGCAAGGATTCGACGCTCATTTGATACTATTTACATGGCTCTGAATAGTTACAAATACAAAAGACAGAGAGGATATTCGATGTTCACCATCATTATTACCCTGCTGTTGCCGCTGGTATCCATTGGGATCTGGCGGCAATCTATTTTAAAAAATAACAAAAAAAGCGGACAGTCTGTCACGATCGGGAAGGGAGAATATGTCCTTCGTTATCTCACCTGCCTGCTCTGTATGTTGGTCATTCCCTGGATCCTGTTGTCGCTGACCGGCAATGACGGCAATACGATCTTGAGAAAGCTGTTGGAATCCAGAGAATATGCAGTGAAAGTTCTATGTCTGGAGATCAGCATGATGCTGGTCTATGCCATTGCGGAATTGTTCGTGGAAGAAGCGAAAGCCGGAAAGCATGAGAAGATCCGGAGCGTCCTGAGTAAGATTACCGATAGCAAGGCGTGGAGCGTATTTCGCAAATACATAGGACCGGTGGCAGTACTGGCATTGACAGTGCTGGTGGTGTGTCTGAATTTCAGCATGATGTCCGACCGCGTACTGTGGGGGGATGAGGCGTTTTCTGCGAATACGGCCCACAAGGATGTGGATGGCATTTTGCAGGTATTGTATTACTGGGACAATCATCCGCCACTGTATTATTACTGGCTGAAATTATTCGGGACCCTGTTCGGATATAAGGTACCGGTATTCCACCTGGCCTCTCTGGTGCCCTTCGTGATCGGGATCGTACTGGCACTGACCGTTGTGCGGAAACATTTCGGAATGCTTGCGGCAACATTTTTTGTGATGATCTCCGGTCTGGGACAGGCGTGTCTGGAGTACAATCTGGAAGTCCGCATGTATGCGCTGGCTTTCCTGTGTGTAATGGGTTGCTTCTATTGTTCCTACAGAGTCATTGCTGACGGCAGCAGGAAGACCTGGGCAGGCATGGTGCTGTGGGCACTGGCAGCAGCGTATTCTCACTATTATGCACTGGTGGCTGTAGGCATTATGATGTTTTTCACCGGTGTGGCCGTATGGATCAAATACCGTGGGAAAACATGGATAAAGGGTGTTCTGGCCATCGTAGCATTTTTCATAGGTTATGCACCCTGGCTATATTTCTTCTATGCCGGCTTGAAAAATGTCAGCAGAGGCTGGTGGATGACAGAGATCCTGGGACTGGACCAGAGTCTGGAGATCGTTATGGGCGGCAGAGGGATGAATGGTATCGTATTCCCGCTGGTGATTCTGTTTCTGGTGGTGACCCTGGCAGTGGATTCTTCTGTATTCTCTGTGGAAAAAGACGGAGTACATATGCAGAAGCCTTCTGTGAGAAACTGGTCTGACAAGACATATGCCATGGCAGTGGGAGCCTGCACAATCCTTGGAACTTTGGCATTTGCTTATTTGTTAAGTGTTGTTATGGCACCGATGCTGGCACAGAGATATCTGTATCCGTTAAGCGCGGTGGCAATCGTCATGCTGGCGGTGGGCAGCAGCCGTGTGCTGGAACTGGCTGCAGAGCTGGAGAAGAAGTCCTGGAAGGGCCTGGAGGCTGTAAGCAGAATTGTGCTGGCGGTATTGCTGGTAGTATTATTCGGCCTGGGAATTCAGAACTATCGGGAATGCTATGACAGCTATGAACAGCAGAAGGTGGAGACCGAAAAGACACTGGATCTGATCGGTACCCCCGATGAGGATGTAAATATGGTCACGAATGGTGTAAAACATCTGGGTTGGACCGTGCTGTATTATTACTATCCGGATAATGAAATCGTGAACGGAGATTACAACCAGGCGGATTCCGACAGGTTCTGGTATTTTACACCGACCGAACTTGGCGCAGATGCCATCGCCGGATTGCAGCAGGATGGATATCAGGTAACCGATTACGGACTGATGCAACTGTCGCAGTATCCTTTCTATTTATATTATATTGAAGCAGTTCAGCCTGCGTCATTCGCAAAGTTGCGTTAGCACGCTTTTTCGTCACTTCGTGACTACTTTTGCTCATAGATTGGCGCTCTGCTCATAGGATGACAGAATTGACGCTTTGTGTGCGAGCACCCAATCGTCGCTTCTGTCATCCTATGGCTGAACTTTTACACTAAAATAATAAAAACATCTTGCAATTTGTGTGAACATATGCTACAATTTCACATTGTTAAGGCACTCTTGCCTGACATGGATGGATTCCCGAGTGGCCAAAGGGGACAGACTGTAAATCTGCTGCAATTTGCTTCGGTGGTTCGAATCCACCTCCATCCATTCTCTTTCAGGTATATTTTGAAAGAAGTTGAATACAATATCATATGGTAACGCGGGGTGGAGCAGTCTGGAAGCTCGTCGGGCTCATAACCCGAAGGTCATAGGTTCAAATCCTGTCCCCGCTACTAAGATCTGAGTGAAAATTCAGATCTAAAATGCCCAGATAGCTCAGTTGGTAGAGCAGAGGACTGAAAATCCTCGTGTCACTGGTTCGATTCCGGTTCTGGGCACTTTTATTACCTTAAATACTTTAAGTATTTAGGGTGTTTTTTTTGTTATAAAGCAGGTTATCCACAATAATGGGCAATTTTCCACTTGCGTAACCGGATATTTGTGATAATATAAATACAAATTAATGCAAGGAGGTAATAATTGTGAAAGAGACATTGTATGATCTTAAGAATAGAAGAAGCTGCAGAAAGTATCTGCCGGAGCAGATTAAGGACAACGAGCTGAATGCGATACTTGAAGCCGGAACATATGCGCCGACGGGAATGGGTAAACAGTCACCGTATATAGTGGTTGTGCAGGAGCCGGAGCTTGTTAAGAAATTGTCAAGGATGAATGCGGCGGTAGCTGGAATGGACGGAGATCCGTTTTACGGAGCACCGACAGTCCTGATTGTTTTTGCAGACAAGGAGCGACCGACATATCTGTATGACGGAGTGCTGGTTATGGGTAACCTTCTTAACGCGGCACAGGCGGTAGGCGTGGATTCATGTTATATCTTCAGGGCGAAGGAAGTATTTGAAGGTCCGGAAGGTAAGGACCTTATGAAGAAATGGGGCTTGCCGGAGAATTGTGAAGGTATCGGAAATTGCATCCTAGGTTACAGGGATGAAGGCGGAGTCAAAGAGGCAGCGCCGAGGAAAGATAATTATATCATCAGAGCATAAAAATATTTAAGCGTAAAGGAGCGCCACTTCGTAGAGAAGCGGCGCTTTTTGTTTTAGAATGAAGGAATAGATATGCTTGAAGCAAATCAGTGGATACTTTTAAATGCATTAACATATAAAATACATAGAATGAAGGATTTTGACGAGATGAGGTTATATCTAATACAACAGTTAAGATATATGATAGATTTTGACGCGGCGTCATTTTATATATCCAATCCGGCCAAGCCGAGGGAACTGATAAGACCGGTAGGATATAATTTTTCTATGGAAAATATGCAGAATTATATAAATGGATTGAAGAAGATAGACTATTCCGAGGGAATGATGTATACGGGAAAAAATATCGCCTACAGAGAGTCCGACATCTTGAAGGATGAGATAAGGGTGACGACTGAGTATTATAAGCAGGTTTATGATGCCAATAATTTTCATTTCTCGCTGCATCTGAACATCTGCTTTGAGGAGCAGTTTATGGGAGTACTGTCTTTTTTCAGGATGAAGGGTAAACCGGATTTCGAGTATGATGATATTTTTGTCCTGGATATGATAAAAGATCATCTTGCATTCAGAGTTTATGATGAATACGAACGTATGAGTAGTGGTATCATGAGCATTAAGGAATGTGCAGTTAAATACAACCTGAGCGCCAGGGAAGAAGAAGTTCTTGAGGCATTAACGTCGGCAAAAGCACTCGATGAGATAGCGGATGAACTGGACATTGCGGTTAACACGTTGAAAAAACACATTAACAGCATCTACGCGAAAACAGGTTTTTTAAGTAGGATGGAATTACATGATAGGGTAAGGATATAGAACTACGGTTCTAATAAAATGTCAAAACACGAAAAATATAGGCACAGAATATTATTGAAGTTCTAAAAAGCGGGTGTTAGTATACAATCCAAGAAATGCAAAGGAGCAGAAGTTTTCCGAGAGATATTCGGAAAGCTGAAGCTCCTTTTTTGTATATGTATCCAAGGAGGAAAATGCCATGAGAAAGTTGCTTATATCGGAAAATGTATTTGACGGAGAAAAATATATAGGGGCAGCCGGAATTGTGGTAGAAGGAGAGAAAATCGAGGGAGTGGTTCCGTATGATGCAGAGAGAACAGGGATGGAGGTTGTGGATTTTGGCAAAGCACTTCTGATGCCGGGATTTATAGACGCACACACACATTTTTTCTCAGGAGCAGAATCAATGAGCAGGTATATGTGTACGAAAGTAAGAGAAGCTGAATCGGAAAAAGAATGTGTTGAGATGATGAGAAAATTTGCAGATGAAAATCCAGAACTGAAAATCCTTAGAGGCGAGGGATGGTTCATTGGAAATTGGACGGATAGAACAATGCCGGATAAGAGGAGCCTTGACGAGGCATTCCCTGACAAACCGGTATATATGAGATGTGCGGATGGACATAGTTACTGGCTCAATTCGGCGGCCCTCAGACAGTGTGGAATTGATGAGAATACTAAGCCGGTAAGCGGATATATCGGAAAGTACGATAACGGAGAACCAAGTGGCATGTTGATAGAACCTGAGGCCTATAAACCGGCAGATGACATATATTATAATTTCAGCAAAAAAGAACAGGAAGAAATATATGAGGATTTCTTTAGGATAACTGCAGGATACGGAATTACCGGACTCGGAGAGATGTTTGCAGAGGATTATACCGGGCAGGTAAAAGCCAGATATGAATTGATGAAAAAATTAGATGAAGAAGGCAGAGTTAAGGCCAGAGTCTATATTTATACCAAACTTTTTGATTATACGGATTTTCAAAAGGCAAAGGAATGGCAGAAGGAATTTAACACAGAGAATGTGAGAATAGGCGGAGTCAAAGGATTTGTGGACGGAGTTGCGGAAAATTACACGGCACTGATGTTAAAGCCGTACAGCGACAGACCTGAGACGTGCGGAGATGCTGTTCCGCTTAGAACTTATGAAGAGATTGAAAAATCGGTAAAAGCGGCTAATGAAGCCGGACTTCAGGTAAGACTGCATTGCATCGGTGACGGAGCAGTGAGAATGGCACTTGATATATATGAGAAAGCCGCGTGTATGGATTGCAATACGATAGAGCATATCGAGAGCATAGATTTGGAGGACATCCAAAGATTTAAGCAGATAGGAGTTATACCATCTATGCAGCCTGAACATCTGGTACTTGATAATAATAATAAAATAATCAGAATCGGAGAGGAGAGGGCAAGGCATGAATGGCCGCTCAGGACAATGTATGAGGCAACAGAAAGACTTGCAATAGGAACGGATTTTCCGGTGGTAGAGATTAATCCATTCCGAACAATATATTCAGCGATTACAAGATGTGACCATAAGGGAAAACAGACAGGATGTAACCCGGATGAGAAACTTACGATGGAGCAGGTGCTTACCGGTTATACGAAGAACGCGGCGGTAGCCTATAACAGTAAGACGACAGGAATGTTAAAAGCCGGGATGTCGGCGGATATTATAGCAATAGACAGAAATCTTTTTGATATAGAACCGGAAGAAATCCTTAAAAGCAAAGTAATTTATACGATGTTCGAAGGAAAGCAGATTTATTAAAGGAGGACAATGCAATGAGATGTAAAACACTTTATGAAAATGGAAGAATTTACACCATGGATGAGGAAATGCCATATGCTGAATGGGTGGCTGTCGATGAAGGCAGAATTGCCGCCATCGGGCGCGGCAAGGCACCGCAGACCATAGAGGCATGCAGAGTAATTGATCTTGAAGGAATGACAATGTTGCCGGGACTTTTTGACAGCCATATGCACGGAACACCAACCGGAGCATCGCTCAGTGATGTGGATCTTACCAATGCGGCGAACATAAAGGATGTACTTGATTTAATCGAAGAAGCGGCAGCGGGTAAAAATGATGATTCGTGGATAACATGCTCGTGTCTGGACTCTTCAAAGCTTGCCGAAAAAAGAGCACCGCTTTGTACTGAAATAGACAGGGTTTCGGGAAAACACCCGGTATACATAAAAAATATGACATTGCATGGATGTACGATAAATACTAAGGCTATGGATTTAATCAAAGTGCCGGATAATCTTAAGGGGATAGTGACAGATGATAATGGTGAGCGCACAGGTGAATTTTCATCTGATGACAGTGCCACCTATATAGCAAACAGCATTAATGACATGACGCCGGATTCACAGGTAAGAAAATATATAAGAGACTGTGCTGACTGGTGCGCATCCAAGGGATGTACAACGATTTCCGGACTTGATGGCGGACTTTTTGATAAGACAGACAGGGATTTCTACATGTGGATGAATATGGAAAAAGATCTCCCGATACATGTGGAACATTTTTTCCAGACGTTGAATGTTGAACATGCCAGAGCACTCGGACTTCCGAGAGTGGGTGGCTGTATATGTCTTGACGGCGCAGGATTTGAAGGAACGATGGCAACAAGGGAACCCTATAATGACGGCCCATTTCCGACAGGTGTTCTTTATTATACAGATGATGAAATTTACAATTTTATGTGGAATGCCAATAAACATGGCATGCAATTCGGAATACATGCTCTCGGTGACAGGGCAATTGACCAGTATTTAAGGTGTTATGAGAGAGTTTATAAAGAACTTGGACTTGAAGGAAATCCGCTTCATAACAGAATTGAGCATTTTACGATGGTTCACCCGGAACACATTGAGAAGGCAGTCAAAATGGGACTGATACTTTCAATGCAGCCGAGGTTTACATATAAATGGGATAATCCGGCAACGGAGGAAGGACATGCATATGAGTCCATGATGCCGAAAGCATCTGTGGACTGGATAGAACCATACACAAAAATACTTGAAGCAGGCGGAATAATTGCAGGAGGTTCGGACAGCCCGGTTACACCGGTAGATCCGGTATTTGGCATTTACGCACTTTGTAATATGCCTAATGAGACTAAGAGAGTGTCTGTTACCGATGCGATTAAAGCATTCACAATTAACGGTGCAATCGCAAACTTCAAAGAGGATGAAAAAGGTTCAATTACAGTTGGTAAAAATGCTGATTTTACAGTGCTTGACAGGGATCCGTATGAGGAACCGGAAGCTATCTGTGATTTCAAAGTTATGAAGACAATTGTATGCGACAGACTTGTGTACAGCGGAAAGGAGAAATGACTATGAGAAAAAGAATTTTAGCAGTAATAATTTGTGCGGTGATGATTTTATCAATGACCGCATGCGGTAAATCAGGTGGAACGAGCAATGGAGGTTCAACTTCATATAAAGATGAAATACATATTGCATATAATGCCGAGCCGGAGACTTTTGACCCGGTACACGGAACAGCAATGGCAACAAGGACAATTACTAAAAACATCTACGAGGGACTTCTCGAAATGGATGCAGATTATAACGTAAAATGTCAGCTTGCAGAGAAATACGAAACGAACGACGATGCAACAGAATATACTTTTTATCTCAGAAAAGGCGTTAAATTCCATAACGGTAAAGAGATGACGGCGGATGATGTTGTGGCATCACTTAACTATTATGCTGATTTTAAATCATCGGTAACTTATTTTGCAACAGGATCAAGATTTGAAAAGGTGGATGATTACACCGTTAAAATCAAATTTGATGAACCTAGCGCAATGTTACCATATTACCTTGTCAACCAGACTGGATTTGCGGCAATCATGCCTAAGGAAGTAATAGAATCGGCTACCGAGGCAGGTGTAACGGAATTTATCGGAACCGGTCCATATAAATATGACAGCTATGTATCCGGTGAATATTTTAAACTTGTAAAAAATGATGACTATGTTGGACCTGGTTATGAGTGCAATGGCGGAGATGCCGGAGACAGAGTTGCAGAGACAAAGACAGTTTATTTTGACTTTGTAACAGATCCTATGACAAGACTTGCAGGTGTTAATACAGGTGAATATGATATTGCAACAAACATTTCATATGATAACCTTGCTGAGGTTGATGCATACGGACTTCAGAAATATGCAGACTGGTCTATGAACGGATGTCTTTTTATGAACCAGAGTCATGGTATCTTTAAGGATGAGAATCTGAGAAAGGCTGTAAGACTTGTAATGGATCCTGAAGAAATGATGGCAGCGGCAATTCCGGACAGTACATTCTACAATATTACAGGAAGCTTCGCAGGTAAAAACATGCCGGCCTGGTATGTTGAGGATGCAGAGCAGTACATCGGAATTAAAGATGTTGATGCAGCCAAGAAACTTGTAGAAGATTCAGATTATGATGGTTCAACAGTAAAGCTTATAACTACAAGTGCTTACCCTGATATGGTTGCAATGACGATGGTTCTTCAGCAGGAACTTAAGAGCATCGGCCTCAATGTTGAGGTAGAGACTTATGACTGGGCAACAACACTTCAGAAGCTTTGGAATTATGAACCGGTTAATGAAAATTATGACATGTATATTATGTGTTATCCATATGAAGCAGCACCTACATCTTCATCAATTCTTACTATGATATATTCTATCGCATATGCGGATTTGGATCTTATAAGCGAGCCGATGGCGAAGATGGAATCCACTACGGATGAAAATGAGAGATTTGAGTGTTGGAAAGAAATTCAGGATATCTTATACAAGAATGAAATGGTTATAAAATTCTATGATGAGGCTTCGGTAACAATTTCAACAACTAAAGTAGAGAATCTTAATAACTTTTCAGGCCCTCTCTGCTGGGGTGTAAAGGCAGCAGAGTAATATAAGAACTCCCCCAGGCGTTACGCGTGCTGCGGCGGATATGTGAGGTGATTTTATGGCAAAGTATATGGGAAAAAGATTCCTGTTTACAATATTAACACTTATATTGGTAACAATATTCCTGTTCGTTCTGACTCACGTTTCGGGTGCCGATCCTGCCAAGATCATGCTTGGTACAAACGCAACGCCTGAGGCGGTTGAAGCAATGCGGGCTAAGCTAGGATTAGACAGACCGTGGTATGTACAGTATTTCAGCTGGATAAGCGATTTGCTGCACGGAGACCTCGGAACCTCTTATTACAGGGATGAGAAAGTATCGGATCTGCTGGTAAAGTATTTTAAACCGACGCTTGCACTTGCAATCTATTCAGAGCTGATAGCAATAATAATCGGTGTTCCGATGGGAATTATGCAGGCGAAGAATAAGGGCAAGGCATCCAGTGTTGTGATATCAACTATTACACTTATTGGGCTTTCGATTCCGGGATTTTTACTTGGACTGTTTTTGATGTTTTTCTTCAGTGTCAAGATTAAAATTTTCCCGGTATCGGGATATAAGGCAATCACCGAAGGATTCGGAGAACATATTAAATCGTTGGTGCTGCCGTCACTGGCATTGGGACTCTCACAGGCAGCTCTTATAACAAGAACAACCAATTCGGCGATGCTCGAAGTGCTCAACTCCGAATATATCAAAACAGCAAGAGCCAAGGGTGTTAATGAGAGAACAATTCTCTGGAAACACGCATTAAGGAATGCAATGATACCGATCATAACCGTCTGCGGTCAGAGTTTTGCTGTACTTTTCGGCGGAGCGGTTGTAATTGAAACTATTTTTAACATATCCGGACTCGGAACTCTTGTATATAATTCCATCAGTAACCGTGATTATTCCATCATTCAGGGCGCGGTTCTTGTAATTGCACTTGTGTATGTGGTGATTAACCTGTTAGTGGATGTGCTGTACGGAATTGAAGACCCGCGTATCCGCGTCGGCGGTAAGAAGTAGCAAGGAGGCTTTGCGATGAAAAATAAGATTACAAAGGAGCACAGTCATAAGTATCTGGTATTTAAAAAGCTCTGTTCCAACAAATTATTGCTTATATTCGGAATATTGACAATTGTAATTGTCATTGCAGGAATCCTTGCACCGGTAGTGTCACCGTACAATCCGTATGATATGCAGACATCATTAAGGCTTAAAGCGCCGAGCGCAGCTCACTGGTTCGGAACCGATACATATGGAAGGGACGTTCTCACAAGAGTTCTTTACGGAATCAGGATGTCGCTTGTGGTCGGTATTCTTACAGCTGTTATATCTACAGTGATAGGAATTATATTGGGACTGCTCGCAGGATATTTTAACTGGCTTGACACAATAATTATGAGAATAAGCGAAGCAATGTCCACGATTCCGGTATTCCTCATGGCAATAACGCTTATGACAATACTTGGTATCAGTACCAAAAACGTAATAATCAGTATGTCAATCGTATACATTCCGCTTGTGGTTACTGTAACGCGAGGCGTTGCATTGCAGGTTCGCGAGCAGACATATATAGAGGCGATAAGGAGCATAGGAGCTAAATGGCCGAGAATCCTTTTCCGTCACATGATGCCGAATGTTCTATCACCTGTCATTGTACAGGCAACATATATTTTCGCAAGTTCAATGCTTGTCGAGGCGGCGCTTAGTTTCCTCTCCTGCGGTATTCCGCTTCCGGCGCCAAGCCTTGGTAATATTCTCAGTGAGGCGAGAACAGTCATTTTTTCATCATGGTGGCTGGTAACATTTCCGGGAATCTGCCTCATCATAGTGATTCTCGGTATCAATATTTTAGGCGATGCGTTAAGGGATCTTATGGATCCGCTGTCTAATTAATCGGAGGTGAAAATTATGTCACTTTTGGAAGTAAAAAATCTTAAGACGAGTTTTAAAACACTCCGTGGAATGGTAACGGCGATTGATGGTGTAAGTTTTAACATCGACAAGGATGAAATGGTTGCCATAATTGGAGAAAGCGGATGCGGTAAGAGCGTGACATCACAGTCAATAATGAGACTTTATCCGGAAACGGACAAATCGGTCGAGTATGAAGGTGAAGTACTTTTTAACGGTGAGGACATTCTTCACATACCGTTTAAGGAGATGGCAAAGCACCGCGGAAATGATATTGCGATGATTTTTCAGGACGCATTAGCGTCACTTAATCCTGTTTTTACGGTGGGCGATCAGATCATAGAGGCACTCAGAATACATAAGAAAATAACTAAAAAAGAGGCCAGAGAAGAGGCAATAAAGCTGCTTGAGCAGACCGGTATACCGGATGCAGCCAAGAGAGTTGATGCATATCCGCATGAACTTTCGGGCGGCATGAGACAGCGTGCGATGATTGCACTCGCACTTTCGTGCAGACCGCAGATACTTATAGCGGACGAACCGACAACGGCGCTGGATGTAACAATTCAGGCGCAGATAATGGAAATGATAGTCAATCTCAATAAGGAATACGGAATGGGAATAATCCTTATCACTCACGATTTAGGCGTGGTCGCACAGCATTGCAAGAGAGCTATGGTAATGTATCTCGGACAGATTGTTGAGGAAGGCGATGTGGAGACTATGTTCAAACATCCTATGCATCCGTACACAAAAGGCCTTATAAAGTCGGTTCCGACCACGAAAACAGATAAGGACAAGCCGTTGTATACGATTAACGGTGTCGTACCGAAACTCAGCGAAGCCGGTGACGGCTGTCGTTTCTGCGACAGATGTGAGCATGCAACCGAGCGTTGCTTCCATGAGTGTCCAACACTTAAAGCTACCGGCGAAGAAGGACATAACGTGCGGTGTTTTCTGTACGAATAAATTGACGGAGGACTTATATTATGGAAGATACTATTTTTTCTGTTAAAAATTTAACAAGGGAATTTTATTCCGGCCGTAAGAAAATCATAAAAGCCGTCAATAACGTCAGTTTTGAGCTGCGTAAGAAGGAAACCTACAGTCTTGTCGGCGAATCGGGCTGCGGCAAAAGTACAACCGGAAGGGCGGCACTAAGACTTATAGAGCCGACTTCAGGCGAGATAATGTACCACGGCAGGGATGCCATGAAGTTCAAGGGCAAGGAAATGCTTGATTTCAGACGCAGGATGCAGATGGTTTTCCAGGATCCGTATTCGTCGCTGAATCCGCGTATGACAATTGATAAAATCGTTGAGGAACCGCTTATAATACATAAGCTCGGCAACAAGGCGGAGCGTGAAGAAAAAGTGGCCGAAATCCTGTCAAAAGTCGGAATCAGGCGCGATCAGTTCAAGCGCTACCCGCATGAATTTTCAGGCGGACAGAAGCAGAGGATAAGTATGGCGAGAGCGCTTATTCTCAATCCTGAAATCATCGTGTGCGACGAACCGGTATCGGCACTTGATGTTTCCATTCAGGCGCAGGTGCTCAATCTCCTGAAAAAATTACAGGATGATTATAATGTATCATATCTTTTTATATCCCATGATATGAGTGTAGTTAAATATATCTCGGACCGCATAGGCGTAATGTATCTGGGAAATATCGTGGAAGAGGCAGACGCGGAGGATTTGTTTGCAGGTCCGCTTCACCCTTATACACAGGCACTCCTTTCCGCGGTTCCCGAAGCTGACCCGGATATCCGTAAAGAGAGAATTACACTTCACGGCGAGATCCCGTCACCGCTCAATGTGCCGAGCGGATGTCCGTTCAGGACAAGATGCCGGTATGCGACCGAGGAATGTGCCATGAGCAAGCCGGAATTAAGAACAGTGGACGGCAGCCACCGCGTTGCCTGCCATAATTATAATAAGTAAGGAGTGAGCAAGCATGGAAAATTATGTAATTACAATTTCACGACAGTTCGGAAGCCTTGGACGTCCGATTGCCAAGAAAATGTCAGAGCTTCTGGGAATCGGTTATTATGACCGGTACATACTCGGAAAAGCCGCGGCACAGCTGGAAACCTCATCGGAGGAGATAAAGGGAATCGAAGAGACCGCACCAAAACTTTCCAACATGAGATTCCCGTTCAGGGCCGGACATAAGGAAATGCAGGATTCGATTTTTGAAGCCGAGAAAAAAATAATTCTCGAACTTGCGGAGCGTGAATCGTGCATAATTGTAGGAAGATGTTCCGATTATATCCTGAGAAATTTCAAGAACCACATCAGTATCTACATATATGCTCCGTATTATGACCGCCTGAGAAACTGTGTCGATACCCTTAACATGAATCCCGATGAAGCAAAGCGTATCATTGATGAAACAGATGCGGCCCGTGAGGCCTTCAACCAGCATTATGCAAAGTGCTCGGCGGTGGAAATCAGCATGAAGGATGTGCTTATAGACAGCAGCACGCTCGGACTGGAGGGAACGGCTGAGCTGTTGGTGGATATGGTAAAACGCAGGTTTGGATGAGAAATAAAGGAATAAGAATTGAGCAGGTTTTGCGGCGTACGCTGTGAGACCTGTTTTTTTGGCTTTTTTTTCATGGTGTAACAGAGATGATTGAAAATATTCCTCCAAAGGAATATTATATCATTATAAAATTTCATAGTTAGAATTGTTAGAGTTACAGAGTCTAACTGAAAATGAAATAGTATCAGAGTAGAATGAAAGCAGAGCAAATGAGATGCACATCATTGATTGGAGGTATATATGCAGAAAGATACAAAAAACTTCATGATTGATGGTAAGAACAAGCAGTTTGATTCAGTCCCATTTAATAAACTTTTTACTTACGGCCGCAAGAAGACTGGTATGTCTGTATTAGAATATGAAACAGAACTTGGAGAAGCGTTAAGTGTTAGCAGCAGTGCTATTCACAATTGGCGATTTGGCATGAATGGACCATCAGATTTAGAAACAATAAAACAATTAGCAGAATGCCTTGATATTTCAGACTATTTACTGCTTTTAAAAGATGGAAAGGAAAATATGATAATGCAGATTAGTGAAAGACAGAAGGATTCATTAAAGCGCATTTATGATGCGGTTATCGAATACCTTGATGAATTCCAACGAACAGATGGTTTTAATAATTATTGGCATGACCTTTGTAAGCAGGGAGTTGAGCCGAAGAATGTTGAAAATAGGATTTATGAAATCGCGGAGATAGAACAGCATAAAGTAGAACTTGTTTTGTCAAAAGAATATATTGAGCTTCATAAGCTTCCAGTGTATAGCCGGATTGAAGAGTTTGTGTATGATGATTTGTGTGAAATTTATAATGGAAAGTTAAGTTATGCGTATCGTTTTGAAGCACCTATAGAGAGGGTAGATGGTACTAGAGATACAATAACCACAGATGAGGATTACACTCTTGCACTTATGAAAATAAATGATATTTTAAAAGTATATATATAATTTTTTGAGCCGTGTCAGATAAGCTGATATGGCTTGCTTTTTGATTGAAAATATTCCGCCAAAGGAATATAATATCATTAAGTGGTTTAAGGGTTCATTCGATGAAAAAATCAAAGAAATATTGAAAATGTCAATATTTCTTGCTGTATTAATTTAGCATAAGAAAATAGTTCATCATATCCTTGAAAAGATATATTATGACAGTAAATTATAATACATTGTGGAAATTACTTATAGACTTAAATATGAGTAAAGCCCAGCTTAGAAAAAAGACAGAAATAACAACTAATGTCATAACTAAAATGGGAAAAATGAAAACGTACCAACAGAAATTATTGGCATAATATGTGATGTCTTAGAATGCCAAGTGGAGGATGTGCTGGAATTTGTAGATGAAAAGCTGCAATTTAGGATATAGAATAACAAAGTCCGTTTTTTGGGACACATAGAATGATATATTAAAAGAAAAGAGACGAGGTATCTAAATGTATACTAGTATTGAACTTTTTGCCGGAGCTGGCGGATTAGCATTAGGAGTTGAAAAGGCTGGATTCGATACAATTGGATTAATTGAATTTGATAAAAATGCAGCGGATACGCTGAAGAAAAACAGACCAAACTGGAATGTTATAAATGATGATATTGCAAATATATCTTGCTTAGATTTGGTAGAGTACTTTTCCATAAAGAGAGGCGAACTGGATCTTCTTTCAGGTGGAGCACCTTGTCAGGCATTTTCATATGCAGGAAAGAGACTTGGACTTGAGGATGCAAGAGGAACTTTATTTTATCATTATGCAATGTTTCTTAAAAAGTTACAGCCAAAGATGTTTTTGTTTGAAAATGTAAAAGGCTTGCTTACACATGATCATGGAAAGACATATGCTACAATGCTTAATATCTTTGAAGAGGCAGGTTATACTATTGACAAAAAAGTGTTAAATGCATGGGATTACAATGTTCCACAGAAGCGAGAAAGACTTATTACGATTGGAATACGTAATGATTTGGTGGGAAAGACAGAGTTTATTTTCCCGGAAGCACATAAGTACAAGCCGGTATTAAGGGATATTCTTTTAGATTGCCCAAAGGGGCCAGGAGTTCCATATGGAGAGAGAAAAAGAAAGATATTTGAACTTGTTCCGGCGGGAGGATATTGGAAAGATATTGATCCTGCAATTGCAAAGGAATATATGAAGAGTTGTTGGAATATGGAAGGTGGAAGAACCGGAATACTTAGGAGAATGAGTTTAGACGAACCATCTTTAACAGTATTAACTTCTCCGTCTCAGAAGCAAACAGAAAGATGTCATCCATTGGAGGCTAGACCATTTACTGTTAGAGAAAATGCTCGTTGTCAAACTTTTCCAGATGATTGGGAATTCTGTGGAAATGTTTCTGCACAATATAAGCAGGTGGGAAATGCTGTTCCGGTTAATTTGGCATATGACATCGCAAAAGAAATTGTACATTCACTTGATATGCTGGGAGTGAATCAGAGGATTAAGGAGGCAATATAATGGATTGGAAATTGAATTTTATTAGTCAAGAGGACTTTATTAAGCATGTTGAAGCAACAATTGAAAAGTATGGGGAAAAGTTGGAATCGTTTGATATTAGGCGTTTTAACAAGAATATCATTGATCCAATTAAATTAATTTTTGATAAAACTGTATATCAATCAACATGGGAAGAAATGGTAAGTAATGAGATATTCCGTCAAAGGGACAAATCAAATAATAATGATATTGGATATTTTCACCAGACAATATTTCAGTATATGAATAATTGCCATGTGCCAGAGAATGGAAAAGAGGGCGGTTGGGACATTATTTATGAAAATCCAGAAGGAATCCAGTTACCAGAAGGTGATATAGTACACAAAATTTATGTTGAGATGAAAAACAAACATAATACTATGAATTCTGCATCCACTGGTAAAACATACATAAAAATGCAAAACCAATTATTGAGTGATGATGATTGTGCTTGTTTTTTAGTTGAGGCTATTGCGCAGAAGTCTCAGAATATTATTTGGAATCCTACTGTAGATGGCAGAAAGATTTCTCATAAACGTATTAGAAGAGTCAGTTTAGATCAATTTTATGCACTTGTAACGGGTGAGAAAGATGCATTTTATCAAATGTGTATGGTGCTTCCGGAAGTTATTGAATCTGTAGTTGTAAAGGGCGGAGATGTTAAAGTACCACATGATACAGTTGCAGAAGAACTGAAAAAAATCGCTAAAATATCTGGAGAAGAATCTGAAAACCTTGCTATGGCGATTGCTGTATATATGCTTGGATTTAGTTCATATTATGGATTTTCGGGATTAGTAAATAATAAAACATCGGTGGATGAGAATTTTTTAAAAAGAATTTATGCATTTGCTAAAGAAATAAAGTATTAGTTATTTGACTAGGAACGCTGAGATAGAATAGAAAATCGGTAGTGAAAATATACTGGCGTGAGAAGAGGTACGATATGGGTAAAACTGAAAGATGGAATTTATGATAGTTCAGTAACAATTGTGTTTTTTCCTCAGGAATGGGAAACAATAATATAGAAGACAAGGAAAATGTAACTTATAAACAGCTCAATGGATTCAGTAAAATCAAGGCTTTTTGCTGAATATGCACTAAAAAGAATAGAGAGAAAAGTTGTGAGTAAAAAACTATATAGGTACATAGGATTTGAAGATTTTGTTAATCTTCTTGTTAATAATAAAGATCGATTTGTTCGCCCAATTGTCTGGGATGATAAATATGAGGGGTATTTGTTTTCTCATATGGAAACAAAGGATGACATTAAAGAAATCGTTACAGAGATGTATTATTACCTGTGCATAAGAAATTATTATTCAATCTCGGATAATTATTTTAAGTTATGGCATAGTAAATGGTTTTCATATGTACAATGTTGGTCAAGATTTTCGGAAACGGATGCAATGTGGAGAGGATACTCGTATGATAACAAAGCGGTAAGGATAAGAACAACGGATGATAAGTTGGTAGAGCATACAAAAAAGATATTTTCCAATTCAGAAATGATCAGTGTATATTTGAAAAAAGTAACATACGATTTGCATAAAAGAAATGTGTTAAGGCAACAAATTGCTCAAGTTAAAGATAGTTTGTTCGCGCTGGAGCCTTATTTTCACAAAAGACCTGCATTCAAGCATGAAGGAGAATATCGGTTATTAGTGGCAGACAATAGTTTGTTAAGTGCAGATGGTTTGACTAACATAGGGGTTAAATTTAAGATTGAGGAAAAAGTGAAAAATAAAACGGATGAAGAAATAATTGATTATTTAACGGAGAAGATTTATGCACAAAGAATAGAGTGGAATGAACTTAAAGATAATGATGTTAGGATAGAGGATGCTGGAGATATTACGGAGTATATTGAGGGAGTAATGATTCATCCGTTGGCGCCACAATGGTATGTAAAGATTATTGAAGATATTTGTAAAGTGAAAAAAATTCACTTTGATGGACAATCGGAAATTTATACATTAAAAAGGTAGAAATTTTGTGCTACTATAAAGGGGAAAAAGCTAATGACTAAAGACAAGGCATCAAAATACATTGAAAACGTAATGAGTTATTTTTTATAATAGGGGGGAAGATATTGTGTATTGACGTAGTTAGATTAAAAATCTAATCTAGCGATTGATAACTGCTTCTATGCTCGAATATAGTTATGAATTTAATAAAGTTGTTATACTACATTTCGGTCAGAAACATGAAAAATGTTATTTAACAAGGTAATGTGACAATGCAAGTTTTTGTTGCATTAAAAGTCGAAAGAAAATGTTGGATAACAAGGTAAAGGCAGTAATATAAGTGGATAAAATATTTTAGTATGTACCGCGTGGGAATGCGCGTGCTATACACCACAACCGGTTGCCAAATGTCCGTCCGTGCAATATAATAGTAATACATTGGAATTATGGCGGAGGATTGTGCAATGAAAGATTTTTCTAAGGACGAATGGGGATTGGTGTTGGCTGGAGGCGGCGGCAAGGGAGCATATCAGGCCGGTGCTTTTAAGGCATTGTGGGAATACGGAATACAGGATTACATCACGGCGGTTTCGGGCGCGAGCGTCGGGGCGCTGAATGCGGTTCTTTTTGCCAATAAGGACATCAAGGCGGCCGGGGCGGCATGGGAGAGCGTCTCGCGGGGGCAGTTTCTCGCAATCGAGCCATCGATGATTGACGGTAAGGAAGGCCTGGTTTCGAGGGAAGGACTGCTTAAGATGATAGATGATTATGTCAATCTGGAGCAGGTCAGAACCGGTGATGTAACAGTTTATGCCGCGGCCACGGAATATGATGAGAACGGAGAGGGACAGGGCAGTATCAGATATTTTGAGCTGAATAACAGACCGCAGGATGAGATTAAGGATATCCTTCTGGCATCATCCGCACTGCCTTTTATATATACGCCGGTACAGATAGGCGACAGAAAATACAGGGATGGCGGGCTTACGGACAATCTGCCGATAGAGCCGCTTTATGATAAGGGTATAAGGCATTTTATAGTTATAGGACTGTCAATGGACAGAAAGATTGATTATGACAGATACCCGGATGCGGAATTTGTATATATTAAACCGTCGGCGGAGATAGGGGATTTTTGGAACGGGACGCTTGATTTTACACCACGCGGTGCGAAAGTCCGAATGAATCTGGGATATGCCGATGCAAAAAGAGTACTGGAGTACAGCGATAAGGATATGAGTGATGAGGGAGTGCGTGGCGCTTACAGAATAACGGAACAGGGCGATTATGACAGGATTATTTTTGAATACCGGAAAGAAAATATAGAGAATCAGGTTAATGATGATATGGATAAAATAAATTCACTCATCAACCGTTTTATGTAGAGGTGCGCGGATGGGAACACTTACGGACAGACTGAAAGCGTATGCGCAGTCGGACATGTACCCGTTACATATGCCGGGGCATAAGAGAAACCTCACGTGGAATATCAATCCGTATGATTACGATATTACGGAGATAGACGGATTTGATGATCTGCATGAGCCTGCGGGGATTCTCAAAGACTTGACGGAGCGTGTAAACAGACTTTATAAAGCGCGGGAATCTTATATTCTGGTAAACGGAAGCACATCGGGAATAATGGCAGCGGTATCGGCAGCGGTAAGGCCGGGCGAGAGAATCCTGATTGCCAGAAATTCGCATAAATCAGCATATAATGCTATTTTTGTAAGGCAGATACGCGCGGAATATATTTATCCGCACACGGATGGAGCGGGGATTGCGGGTGAGATAATGCCGGAAGATATAGAGCGCAGATACTGCGAATTTCCGGATATTAAGGCTGTGTTTATAACTTCACCGACTTATGAAGGTGTAGTATCAGACATCAGAAGAATAGCGGACATTGTACATTCGCACGGAGGAGTGCTGATAGTTGATTGTGCGCATGGTGCTCATTTCGGAATCGGGGACAAATTCCCGTCAAACCCTGTAACGGAGGGCGCGGATATTGTTATAATGAGCCTTCACAAGACGCTTCCGGCTTTTACGCAGACGGCGGTTCTGTGTGTGGGAAGCGGCCGGGTTGACAGTCGTGTTATCAAGAAATACACAGATATATATGTGAGTACAAGCCCGTCATATCTGTTGACCGCGTCGGTTGAGCGGTGCATGGACATTATGGAAAGCGAGGGAGCGGCCCTTCACGCATACCATTATGAAAGAATGGCGGAATTTCGTGAAAAATGCAGGAGTTTTAAGCATCTGCGGCTGTTTGAAAGCAGCAGATATGATATGGAGAAAGTGGTCATATGTACGGATAATTCCGACATAAACGGAAATATACTTATGCGGATTCTCAGGGACAAATATCATCTTGAAGCTGAGATGGCATCCGCGGAATACGTCATCGCAATGACAAGCTGCATGGATACCGATGAAGGAATCGACAGACTGTATAATGCGCTTTTGGAGACAGATAATAAAATACACAGTGTGCACAAGGATAAAAATATAGATTTCGGGTGGCCGGTTAAGGTGCATGAGCCATGGGAGATTGACGGGCACGATATGCAGATGATAACCGCGGAAGATGCAGCCGGCAGAGTATGCGCGGAATATGTATACATTTATCCGCCGGGAGTGCCGTGGGTAGTTCCGGGCGAGATGGTAAGCGATGACATTTTAAGGGAAATTAAAGAGTACGCCGGACGCGGTTTTGAGATACGAGGAATCACGGCGGACGGCATGATACCGGTAACGGACGATTGAAACAGGAGATTTACATGGCAGATATTTTTGTGATTATGGGAAAAAGTTCATCGGGAAAAGATACGATTTTTTCAAGGCTGGTGGGTCAGGCGGATTGCGGGCTTAAGACGGTTACGATGTACACCACGAGACCGATGAGAGACGGTGAAGCGGATGGCAGGGAATATTTTTTTACTGATGAAGAACACTGTGCGCAGTATGAGGAGCAGGGCCGGATAGTGGAACTTCGCGCGTATAACACGGTTTACGGAGTGTGGAAATATTTTACCCTCGATGACGGACAGATAGATATGGACTCAAAAGAAACATATATCATAATAGGAACACTGGAGGCTTACGATAAAATAAGAAATTACTACGGTAAAGACAGAGTACATCCGATATATATAGAAGTAGATGCGAAGACACGTATACACAGGGCGCTTGCGCGGGAGGATTCACAGAAGAATCCCAAATATGCTGAGATGTGCAGACGATTTCTTGCGGATGAGGATGATTTCTCTGACGATAAAATAGCAGCGCTCGATATAGATATCAGATTTAATAATGATGACCTTGACAGGTGTATTGATAAAATACGTGCATATATTGCGGATGTGATAAACTAGCAATTTAGATTCAGGTATGATATAATTATGTGGAAAAGGAGGGATTTTTAAATGGCCATAAAGGTTAAAGATATTACAGGCGCGGCGCCTATTGAAATTAAGAGTACGCCCAAGGAATCGGACGGGTCGTTTAAGTTTATGCTTGTCAGCAATATCGAAGAGAAAGATTTGCAGAATAAGCTGGGATCCCTTATGGACGAGATTACGGCACAGGGTGAGAGAATCGCTAAGCATATGGATGTCACCGATATGAAGAAATACCGTTCACTCGTCAAGGAATTTATGAATGAGGTAGTTACCCATTCCCATGAATTTTCAAGAGAGAATTTTCTTGACAGAAGAGGCAGACACAGGGTTTACGGCATAGTAAGGCTGGTGGATAAGAATCTTGATGATCTTGCCAGGGAGCTTGTCAAGGACGAGAAGGACAACCTTACGATTCTTAATAAAGTAGGCGAGATTCAGGGACTGCTCTTAGATATAGTGGCGTAGTGCCGGAACAAGGGAGGATACAGCTATGTCAGCATATGATAGAATTATAGGACATGAGAATATAATCGCACAGCTTAAGAATGCGATAACTAACAATAAAGTCAACCATGCATATATTTTTGACGGAGATGACGGTTCCGGCAAAAAGATGGTTGCCAAGGCCTTTGCCGAGGCTCTTCTTTGTGAAAAGGGAGGTGCCGAAGGCTGCGGAGAGTGTCATTTCTGTAAGCAGACAGAATCCGGGAACAATCCCGACCTCATATGGGTGCGGCATGAGAAACCGGGCAGCATCGGTGTTGATGATGTGAGAACCGGTCTTGTGGAAGATATACAGATTAAGCCGTATAACGGCAGATATAAAGTATATATCATCGACGAAGCCGAGAAAATGACAGTCCAGGCGCAGAATGCGATTCTTAAGACCATTGAGGAACCGCCGGCATACAGTGTTATCATTTTTCTTACGAATAATGATGAGATTTTTCTGCCGACGATCATATCAAGATGTATTATTTTTAAGTTCAGACCGTTAAGGGACAGCGTTGTGGCGGACTATCTCATGCGTGAGCATAAGCTTCCGGAATATGAAGCGAGAATGTGTGCTTCGTATGCACAGGGAAAGATTGGTCGTGCGGTTTCGCTTGTAAAATCGGACGTATTTGATAAGATAAGGGATGAAGCCCTCAAAATAGCCAAGAATATACACACATACAGTAATCCGGACATTCTTGACGCGGTTAAGCGTGCCGGAGAATACAAGGATGACATAAAGGACTATATTGATGTTATCGAGATGTGGTTTAGGGACGTCCTGCTTTTTAAAGTGACCAAGGATGCCAATAATCTGGTGTTTATGGATGATATTAATTATATAAGAAAGCAGGCAAGCAAGAGTTCCTATGAAGGACTGGAGAATATCCTGCGCGGATGTGAGACAGCCAAGCAGAGACTTGATGCCAATGTTAATTTTGATTTGGCAATCGAGCTTATGCTGTTAAATATTAAGGAGAATTGACATGATTAAAGTTATAGGCGTCAGATTCAGACAGGCCGGAAAAGTATATTTTTTTGACCCGATGAATATGAAAATAGAAAAGGGACAGCACGTTATCGTTGAGACAGCAAGAGGTGTGGAATACGGTAATGTTGTTCTTGGAATAAGAGAAGTCGAAGATGATAAAGTGGTACTTCCGCTGAAACCGGTTATCCGTATTGCTACGGCCGAGGATGATAAGAAAGAGGAGGCCAACCGTAAGAAAGAGAAAGAAGCATACAAGATATGTCTTGAGAAAATAGCCAAGCATAAGCTTGAGATGAAGCTTATAGATGTTGAGTATACATTTGATAACAATAAAGTGCTCTTTTACTTCACGGCGGACGGAAGAATTGACTTCCGTGAACTGGTAAAAGACCTGGCAGCTGTGTTCAGAACCAGAATAGAACTTCGCCAGATAGGCGTGCGTGATGAGACCAAAATACGTGGCGGAATCGGAATATGCGGCAGAGTTTTGTGCTGTCAGTCGTATCTGTCGGAATTTATACCGGTGTCAATTAAGATGGCTAAGGAACAGAATCTTTCGCTTAATCCGGCCAAGATATCGGGAATGTGCGGCAGGCTTATGTGCTGCCTTAAGAATGAACAGGATACCTATGAATATCTTAACAGCAGACTCCCGGATGTCGGGGATAAAGTGTCCACTAAGGACGGAATGACCGGAGAAGTATACAGCGTCAATGTCCTGAGACAGAAGATCAAAATTATTGTCACACTGGAAAATGGCGAGAAAGATATCAAAGAATATAAGGTTGATGAAATTAAATTCAAACCTAAAAAGCGTCGTAACAACAGTTACAAGGAAGATATGGCAGATGCCGAGATCCGTGCGCTTGAAGAACTTGAACGTAAGGAAGGAAAATCCAAGTTAGATGACAATTAAGCTGAATCAGGGTGAGCGACTTGATGATCTGCAAAGAAACGGATACAGAATAATACAGAACACAGATATTTTCTGCTTTGGAATGGATGCGGTTTTATTAAGTGCGTTTGCCACAGTGAGGCAGGACGATAAGGTTCTTGATCTCGGATGCGGAAACGGAATCATACCGATTCTGATGAAAGCACGCAATGATCAGATTACCGGACTGCATTTTACGGGACTGGAGATACAGGATATTAATGTTGACATGGCCCGTAGAAGTGTGGAATTGAATAAGATTGAGGCAGATGTCGATATTGTGCATGGTGATATAAAGGAAGCTTCCCGACTGTTTGGTGGGGCTTCTTTTGATGTTGTCACAACTAATCCGCCATATATGAATGAGAACCACGGGCTCAAGAATCCGGAGAGTCATAAGGCAATCGCGCGTCATGAAATATTATGCACTTTGGAAGATGTTATAAGGGAGGCCGCCAAAGTCCTGAAACCGTCGGGACGTTTTTATATGGTGCACAGGCCGCATCGTCTCACGGAGATAATAATGCTCATGAAACAATACCGGATAGAACCCAAACGTATGCGCATGGTGCATCCGTATGCGGATAAGGATGCCAACATGGTACTTATAGAGGGAATCCGCGGAGGACGGCCGATGCTTAAAGCAGAAAGCCCGTTAATCGTATATACATCGCCCGGTGTTTATACGGATGAATTACTTAATGTATATAACTCGTAGACCGGAGGTTTGATTTTGGATACTAAAAATAAAGAAACCGGAGAGCTTTTTCTGTGTGCAACACCGATAGGCAATCTTGAAGATATGCCGGTGCGTGCGGTCAGAATTATGAAAGAAGCTGATTTGATAGCGGCGGAAGATACACGGAACAGCATAAAGCTTATAAATCATTTTGAGATTGATACGCCGATGACAAGCTATCATGAATATAATAAAGTTGATAAAGCTAAAGTTCTTGTTGATAAAATGCTTGCCGGACAGACTGTAGCGTTGATAACCGATGCCGGAACACCGGGAATATCCGATCCGGGTGAAGAACTTGTAAGACAGGCGGTTCAGGCCGGAATTAACGTAACGTCCGTTCCGGGACCGGCAGCATGTATCAATGCATTGATCATTTCGGGGCTTCCGACGAGAAGATTTGTTTTTGAAGCTTTTCTTCCGTCAGATAAGAAAGAACGTGCCGCAGTTCTTGAGGAACTTTCGCATGAAACACGCACCATGATCATATATGAGGCACCGCACAGACTGTGCAGGACGCTTGCCGAACTGGCAGAGATTCTCGGAGGTGACAGACAGATTGCGGTGTGCAAGGAACTTACCAAGCGCCATGAGACTGTGTACCGTTCAGACATCAAGGGTGCAGTCGACTATTATAATGCAAATGAACCGCGTGGGGAATACGTACTCGTAATTGCAGGGCTTAACCGGGAGGATATTATCCGCGATAAACAGGATGCTTGGAAGGAAATGCCTTTAGAGGAGCACCTTAAGCATTATGAGTCACAAGGGATAGAAAGGCGGGAAGCAATCAAGCTTGTTGCGAAGGACAGAGGGGTTCCCAAAAGAGAAATCTATAACATGACATTAAATTTTCCTAAATAAAATTAATAAAATATAAATTGCGCTGCCGCTATTGACTTTAAGATGCGGCAGCGTTATTTTATTTTTACATTCGAATTTGCAACGGCGGTTTCACCGCATTCTTTTTATCAATTATCAGTACAGTTCGAATCAGCAACCCAGATAATATCATTGTGACAAGGAAGGTGGTTAATAATTACGTTAAGAAAAAACAGACAGAAAGACATTTCCGCAGACATGTTGGAAAAAGTGGTAAAGGCATCAGGAGATGAATGTGTTACAGGCTATGTACGGTTCAGACGTATTAAGAAGTGTGAAGGATACGGCAAAGCGAAAAAGAGAGCAGCAAGACATTTATCGAAGATTAAAGGAGGAAGATTACTTGACGGCAGATATTATGCTGCAGTTGTGAGATTCAGGCTTGTGGTTTACCTGATTCCTCTGCTGGCATTGTTTGTCGCAGGGATTATGATCGTCCGCAGGCAGTCAGACGTGAGGGCGATGGAAATACGTCCGGCCGAGACTGCCGTAATTGAACCTGATGAGACGATTCCCGACATGAATATGGAGAGTATGTATGCAGGGCTGTATATAAGTGTTCCCGGTTTTTCGGATATGACCTGGGATGATGGCGGACATGGCATGACTGTGTACAATCCGGAGAAAAATGAGTGTGTTATGAGATACATTGTCGAAGCCTCCGGAAAGAAAATTGCCGAGAGTAAAGAGCTTATGCCCGGAGAAGGTGAAAAACTCGATTTTATGGAACGGCTTGAGAAGGGAATTTATGAGTTGGACATTATAGCGTTGTCCCACTCGGTTTATGATGATACACCGTTTAATTCAGTGTATCAGCAGATTACATTAACAGTTTATTAGGAGGAACAGCATGATAAAGAGAATTTTAACAGGAGTACTTGCATTGGTGTTGATCATGTCGGTCAGCGAGGCGGCATATGCGGCCAATATCACAACGGATGGAGGAACGGCTTCGGTGCCGGTAACGTATACCGTGGACAATTCAGCATTTGAGATTACGATTCCGGCGGTTATAAGACCGTCCGACAGGGCTACATCATTTAAGGTAGGGGCGGAACTGGTAAACATACGTCCGGATGAATACATAGAAGTAAGTATTTCATCGGGTTGTGACAGCAGGTCAATGGTAGTCATGAAGAGGCAGAATGTTCCGGCAGGGAAAACGGTATCCACACTTGAGACCAGGTTTAGTGCCGGAGGTAATCCTATAGGCAGTAACGGATATATTGTCGGACATTTTGAAGACGGAAGCAATATAGTCAACAGTATCGGTGACATAAGCATGAGTGCGGTAAATGCCAATGACAAGACAGAGGCCGGAGATTATCTTGCCACAATTGAGTTTAAGGTGGATTTGAAGAAAAAATGATTAAAAAAATAGTACAAATTATTGCTGCAGCTGCACTGGTGCTGTTGATGCCGGTGCAGGCTGCTGCGGCAGCTTACTGGAGCGGCAGCAGTGTATACTATCCGGATAAGCAGGGCGTAAGCTGGGGCATAACATCGGACAAAATCACGAAAATTACATCTCCCGGCCGTGTATACAGCGTTTCCGATATAGACAGATATTCTGCTTATATGACCAACGAGGAAGAGAGGGTCGGTAATTCAATAGAGGACAGTTTCTATTGGTATAATCAGTCAAGACTTGCGTATGTTAAACTTTTTAAGGTCAACGCCGGCAGTGAGATTTCATTTGTGTTCAGTAAGGAATTTTATGTGTACTGCGCAGAATTTGACCGGACATTTCATATGCTTGAAGACGGTGACTGGATGGCAACCGGAGATAAGCGCAGGCTCAGCTCAAAGACGGCATGGATCATGGTTGTGTTCAGGCAGGTTAACGGTGATACTTCATTGGGAGGAGGTGTGGATACCAAAGTGGATGCGGTATCGATTAAGAATTCAGAAGCGGCATATGTTGTGTTTGAACCATTTAAATATAATTTTAAACTTAACGGCGGTAAACAAAACGGAAGTGCCACAGATTATACAAAGCAGAGGCTTGGCGTCAATTCAATATTACTGGATACGCCGTCACGACCGGGGTACAAATTTGCAGGATGGAAGGCGGACAGTGGCAAAATATACCGGAATTATCTTCCTGCCGAATATGACAAGGGTATTTTTAAAGATACCACGTTTACGGCGCAATGGACGGAAATAACGGCGGCGGACATCAGCCTTGATAAAGAGTATGCAATTATGGAGCAGAACTGTGGTGACACATTGAAACTTACGGCTAAGATATCACCGTCAGATGCACTGGATAAGCGGATAACATGGACGTCATCCAATCCGGAAACGGCATCGGTTGACGCAGACGGACTGGTAACGGCCGGAGTAACGGGCGAAGCGGTGATAACTGCGGTGGCAGGAAACGCAAAAACGGAATGCCATATATATGTTATGGGTTTTGAGGTCAGTGTCCCGGCAAGCTGTGAGATCAATAAGAAATATCCTATTAAGGTAAATGTATATAACAACGGCATGGATGGGATGGCGGGCCGGAAGAGAGTTATCGTTGACACGGAGCAGAATGTGTCGGTCACACGCGTAGGAGATGAAGCGGTCAGATATAATGTGTCGGCCGAGGTGAGTAAAACTGGAAACGGCAATTTCCTAAAACTTGCCGAAGGTTCGTACCTGGCAGATACCACGGATTCAGCGACAATATATTATCGCCTGGTTCCGGATGATGATATTAACCGGCCAGGCGACTATAAAGGCAATGTTAATTTTAGCGTGCTTATTGATTAAGCAAAAAGCAGGGCAAGAGATACAACAAGCTGAACAATCGAAAATCTGAATACGACCTGTGTATCGGACCAGCCTTTGCTTTTACGCATATGGTCATGGATAGGTGTTCTTGTATTTGCAAGAATCTTAATCTTAAAGAAACGTAACAGGAACACCTTGACAAGGCCCAGGCCGCCATCAACAATAAGCACGATTGCGGCAGGAATGAATAAGAAAGGACTTCCTGTCTTAAGTATGGCTATTGCCATGAAAAATCCTATAGCACGCGAACCGGCATCACCCATAAGGAGGCGGCTCGGTGAGGCATTGAACCAGAGATATCCGAGGAGACATACGGCAAAGAGAAGTATCATATGCTTGACAGAAGCATCGATTCCCTTAATCTGGCAGATTCCGTAGATTGTCATCATTGATATAATTGAAAGAGTTCCGCAAAGTCCGTCAACGCCATCGGAACAGTTGGTTACATTAATGCTGGCCCATATAAGTACAACAGCGAGTATGATGAAAGGAACCGTAGGCATGGTGAAACTTAATGCGTCGGAATAAAATAACTGGATATGTGTACCATTATAATTAACGTATGTTATTGCACAAATCACTGCGAGGACAAGGTCGATGATTGCCTTCTTATATTCACCCCATGGTGAATTGGCCCTGTCATCAAGGTATCCGCTTAACATTGAAGCAACTACAAGAATGAGGTATATAAGCATCTCATTGGAGTATGGTATGAAGAGAAAAGAACATATTGCAAATACAAGCACAAAGATGATGCCGGCGCCTCTTGGTTTACCTTCGGATTTCTTACCGTTAATGGCAAATGCGCGGCCCTGGTCTCTCGGAAGAATATTCTTACACAGACTGATGATAACGCATGTTGCGGTGAATGCAATTATAATGCTGATAAAAGTAATTTCGTTTATGTAGGATGAGTCGATTAATTTGAATAACATAAATAAATGACCTTTCTGAGTTGATTGAAGTTCAAAAACCTCTATCGAGATTATAGCACATCATGGTGGAAATATGCAAAAAAATATGGTATAATTTACACATTAAATTTGATGTGCGGTTTCGGCATATCAATCAGGAGGTATTATGGCGAAAGACAGAGTTTTTATAACGGAAGGAGACCGTTATCTGTTTGGTATGGGTACTCATTATGAGATATATGAGAAGCTTGGAGCGCATAAAGCCAGCGCCGATGACGGAACGAAAGGCATATATTTTGCGGTATGGGCGCCGAATGCTAAAGATGTGTATGTAGTAGGAAGCTTTAATAACTGGAATGAGGACGGTTATTGCATGAAGAGACTCGGCAGCTCCGGGATATATGAGCTGTTTACGGACAAGGCAGAGCTCGGCGACCAGTATAAGTTCTTAATTATCACACAGGATGGAAGCAGACTTTATAAGGCGGATCCTTATGCTAACTATGCGCAGGTCAGACCGGAGACAGCGTCGATAGTTACGGATTTGAACGGATACGTGTGGAAGGATGATAAATGGAGAAACCGCCATACCAGGCATGAGGCATGGAAGGAACCGATGGCCATATATGAAGTACATCCGGGTTCATGGAAGAAGAAGGATGACGGAACAGAGGACGGATTTCTTAATTACAGGGAGCTTGCACATGAACTTGCAGAATATGTAAAGCATATGGGATATACCCATATCGAGCTGATGGGAATAGCGGAATATCCATTTGATGGCTCGTGGGGATATCAGGTAACCGGATATTATGCTCCGACATCCAGATATGGTACTCCGGAGGACTTTATGTATTTTGTGGATTATATGCACCGCAAAGGAATTGGGATAATTCTTGACTGGGTACCGGCACATTTCCCTAAAGATGCACACGGTCTTGCTCTTTTTGACGGAACATGTGCATATGAATATGCGGATCCGAGAAAGGGAGAACATCCTGACTGGGGCACAAAGGTATTTGATTACGGCAAGCATGAGGTGTCGAACTTTCTCATAGCCAATGCGCTTTTCTGGGTAGAGAAATTCCATGTGGATGGATTAAGGGTTGATGCGGTGGCATCAATGCTTTATCTTGATTACGGGAGAGAGAATGGCAACTGGGTTCCGAATAAATACGGCGGTAACGGTAATCTCGAGGCGATGGAATTTTTCAGACATCTTAACAGTATAATGTCAATCCGTAATCCGGGTGCGGTTACTATTGCAGAAGAATCGACAGCATGGCCGGGAATAACGGCAGGACCGGACAAAGGCGGGTTGGGATTTACGTTTAAATGGAATATGGGATGGATGCATGATTTTCTTGAATATATGAAACTGGATCCGTTATTCCGTAAGAATAATCATAATAGACTGACATTTGGCATGACATATGCTCACAGTGAGAATTACATACTTGTGCTTTCGCATGATGAGGTTGTGCATCTCAAATGTTCTATGATTAACAAAATGCCCGGACTGTATGATGATAAATTTGCGAATCTTAAAGTAGGATATACGTATATGATGGGACATCCTGGCAAAAAGCTTTTGTTCATGGGACAGGATTTTGCACAGTTGTCAGAGTGGAGCGAGAAGAAATCGCTTGACTGGCATCTTCTTAATGAGCCGCAGCATAAAGCTATGCAGGAATATGTAAGGGCATTGCTGGGAATATACGGAAGATATAAAGCATGTAGTGAACTTGACCAGTATCCGGAAGGATTTGAATGGATTAATCCTAACGATGCTGACAGGAGCATTTACAGCTTTATAAGAAAATCACCGAGCGGAAGGGACAGCTTGTTGTTTGTGTGCAATTTTACACCTGTGGAGAGGGCAGACTACAGAGTAGGAGTGCCTTGCCGCGGAAAATATACACTTTTATTAAATGAAAAGTGCGGGTCAGGTGAAATATATGATGCGGTTAAATCCGAATGTGACGGACGGGAATACTCGATTGGCTTCAAATTGCCGGCATACGGAACAGCCATAATTAAATTTAATATGAAAAAGTAATGTAAAGTGGTATTTAAGCCGAAATATACCTGTGTATGGAGATGGTTCTGTACACAGGTATTTTTTATCGGACATTGGGAGAATGATATGAGAATAGACGGCGTATCTACTAATCAATATAATACGGATTCGGTTAAAGAAGGCGGAGGTAAGGCGATGCAGGCATCATCTATAGCAGATATAGTTGCATTCGGAAGCAGTATGGACGGCATTCTTAAGAAGGACAGCCATAAGAGTTCGCTTCTTGACGGTACGGACGGTTCATCCGAGGCAGTTAAGCAGCAGGCGCAGGCATTAAGAACCGGTCTGAAAGCTATATTCAATAAGATGGATACCGGAAAAGCAATGTCGTTAGATGAAGATGGAATTGATATATACGACACTGAATCAGATAAGATAGTTACTGTTGTTGAACAGATTCAGATAAAGCTGGCAATGTACTGCGACGATTTCCGGGCGGGAATGGATATAGACGCCGCGGATATTAAGCAGGTGCTTGGCATGGGTGCCGCAATGTATAAGATTGCGGAAGTATTGCAGTCCAAGGGAGTAACGCCGACCAGACAGAATGTTTCGGATGCATATAACGCATTTGAGATGGCATCGGATATCAGTAAACCGGACAGCCGAACCAAGGCGTATCTTTTGCAGAATGATATGAAGTTTACAATCAGTAATATATATGTAGCCGAAAATGCGGGATATATCTGCAATGAAGGTGTAATATCAGATAGTGAATGGAAACAGCTTATGCCGCAGGTAGGCAGGATAATAGAAGAAGCCGGATATGAAGCGGATGATGATATGCTTGGCCGGTGCCGCTGGATGCTTGATAATGACATTGAAGTCAATAAGGAAAATCTGGACAAATTGACAATACTTGACAATATGCAGGATGAAATGACGCCGGATAAACTTATCGACCATATTGCAGCAGCCATGATAGAAGGAATTAAAGCAAAAGATGCATTTATAACCGGTGAGAACCAGCCGTGGGAGAATGCTGCGGAAGCGGTAAAGACAGTTAAGAATATGACTGCCGGAAATATAATGGCGCTTGTTCACAGTGATATGAGTTACACGTTGGATTCATTAAAATCAATAGAAACAGATGGCAATGAAGAAAAAAACGTATCGGGTGACAGAAAATATCTTAAATCATACCGTGAACTTATGGAAATAAGATTGATGATGACAATTGAAGCCGCCCATACCATGGAGAAGAACGGAATATCCGTAAATACGACAGATATTTCAGAGCTTGTTGACAAGCTGAGAGAGTATGAGACGGCCGGACTGAATTCAGGACTGAAACCGGGCGGACAGACCGTTACAGTATCAGAGACGATACAGATAAATGCCGCAATGTTAGAAATAGAGAACCTTAAGAATGCCCCGGCAGCGGTTATCGGCAGCGTTACACAATCCGAAGAGGTACCATCTGTAAGAAACATGTCGTATCATGCTATCACTGTAACCGCAAAGCTTCAGGCTGCAGGGGAGGCATATGAGGCCCTGAGCACAGAAGTAAGATCGGATCTCGGGGACAGTGTATCCAAGGCAGTTAAGGCAAGCGCTTCAGATCTTTTGTCGGATATGGGATATGAAGATAACGAAGAAGGCCGCAGAGCCGTTAGAATCCTTGCCTATAATGAAATGGACATTACGCCGGAGAATGTCGATAAAATAAAGAACATCGATCATTCGGTGAATGAATTATTCCACAATATGAAACCGGGCAAGGTGCTGCAGATGATACGTGACGGAGTGAATCCGCTGGAAACGGATGTCACCGAACTTAACGATTATTTTATTAATGATCTTACGGACAGCCGTAAAATAGAAAAATACAGCGAGTTTCTGTGCAGACTTGAACGCCAGGGCGGAATAGATGCGGCTGAACGGGAGAAATTCATAGGAATTTACAGCCTGATAAATACCTTTGAAAAAGACGGAATGAATGCGTTGGGAGCCCTTGTTAATCAGGGACTGGAACTTAATATGGGAAATATTCTCACTGCATATATGACACGCAGGAATAACGATATGGATTACCGTATTTCAGATGATACCGAGCGTGTGGAGGTAAAAGATAAAGTAACATATTACAAAAATCTTTTTGGCAGTATCAATGGAAAAATAAAACCATCGGCGCTTGAGAATATGAAAGACAACATCGACGCAATGTCGGTTGAACAGTTTGTAAAAGACGCGGTAAATGATGTGACCGAAGGCGAAGACCCTGTATATACGGAGTATATGAAGATGGCAGAAGACGCAGCGGACATGGATGAGCGGGTTCTGAAATTTATTACAGATAATGATATTCCGGATACATACAATAATATTTTCGCAGCCAATACAATAATTACGGCCGGACAGACGCTTTACAAGGAATATTCGGACCGGACCAAACGTGATATAAGTGAAGTGGAACAGGAGATTTTCAATGCAATCGTCAATAAGGAAGATGCAGCGAAGGAATTTGACAGACTGGCACAGGAAAGTATGGAAACCGTTATTAAAGCTGTAGGGCAGAATAACAGCCATATTGATATGGAAACGATGAGAAACTGGGGCAATGGCATGAAACTTTTGGGAACGCTTGCGCACAGGAATGATTATCATATTCCATACCAAAACAGTGACGGTGTTGGAATCATTAATCTCAAAATATATGAGAACGGTGATGATTCGGGAATTTTTACAATAAAGCTTCATCAGACGGATAGTGGTGAAATAACAATCGAAGGAAGAATGGACAAAGATAATCTTGTGGCTCAGATCATGTGCTCGGATGAAAAAGACGTAGAGAATCTTGAAGAACAGAAAAACAATATAATTGACAGACTTAATCTGGCAGGAATTGACAATGCAAGAATTTACGTGAACAAAGCAGATGTACAGCCGCAGGGACGAAGCAGAGTGCTTGATAAAGTACCGACACAGCAAATATTCCGTGCTGCAAGAATTTTTATTGATGCAATTGCTAAGTAAAAGGCATAAATTGCCGATATAGAAAACAGATAAGTTTTGAACAGAAAGAAAGCGGTGACGTAATGAGAATAAATTGTAATATTTCAGCTCTTATAGCGAATAATTCACTTACCAAGGGTCAGACGGCTCTGGATAAATCAATAGAGAGACTTTCATCGGGTCTGAGAATTAATCATGCCAAGGATGATGCGGCAGGAATGGCAATAGCCAAGAAGATGCATACGCAGATTAAGGCTGTCGGCCAGGCAAGCAATAACTCTTCCGACGGAATATATGTAGTGCAGACTGCAGAAGGCGCACTCGGCGAAGTAGAGAATATGCTTCAGAGAGCAAGAGAACTTGCGGTTCAGGCTGCCGACGGTTCATATGGTGATGATGACAGAGAAGCTATCCAGAAAGAAATAGACCAGATCCTTAACGAAGTCGATAGAATTTCAACTGATACAGAATATAATACAATGCCTCTTCTTGACGGAACACTGAGCAGAAGATGCTACAGTGATATTAATGATGTATCCGTAATATCCACCACAAACAAGGTTGCGGCAGGAGATTACAAAATAAATGTTACGTCACCTGCAACAAGAGCAACAGCTACAATTAACAAATTTGCAGGAACCGTAACGGCAGATCAGGCGGGAAGCGTTAATATCAACGGAGCAGACATCACCATCAATGCCGGCGATACATTTGATGATATTTACGATAAAATCATTGCCGGATGTAATGTCGTAAATGTGGATGTCGATAATTCATCAGGAAATATAGATCTTACCAATAAGGCATATGGTGAGAAAAATGAGCTCACGGTTAAGTTCGATAGCGATAAGGTTGCAGCTCTTTTTGGAATGGCAAAGGAGACAACAAGTGCAGGCAAGGACTGTGAGGCATCCCTCGGAGACGGCTTTGCAGGAACAGCTTCATTGAGAACAGACGGTAAAGTTATCACAATCAAAGATGTTAATAATTTTGAAATGAAAGTCGAAGTACCGGGAGATACCACTTTTAATAACGGTAATGTCAAGGTTACGGATATCGGAATTATGTGTATACAGGCAGGCGCTAACGAAGGCGAGCAGATAGAAATAGATATTCCGAGAACAGATACGCATACCCTTGAGATTAATGATATCAATGTAAGTACGGCAAAGGGCGCCGAAATCGCGCTTGACAAGTTAGACAAGGCAATTTCACGGGTATCGGCAGTACGTTCCAAACTCGGCGCATACCAGAATCGTCTTGAAGCAACGGTTTCAAGTCTTGATGAGTATAATGTCAATATTACTTCTGCTCTTTCCGGAATTGAGGACTGTGATATGGCAGACGAGATGACGGAATATACGGCACAGAGTGTTATAGCGCAGGCGGCAACATCGGTACTTGCACAGGCTAATGAACGTCCGCAGACAATTTTACAGCTCTTACAGTAAACGGAGGAATGTTAATTGACAGGCGAAGAACGTAAGGAATACGGAATGAAGGTTACGCAGGCAGGCGGAAGCGGACTTGTGGTTATCACGTACGATATTATTGCAAAATACCTGGATGATGCAATGGCAGCATTAAATAAAAGTGATAATGCGGAATACCGCAGGTGTCTGGGACTTGCCAGAGCACTTCTGGCAGAACTCACCGGTGCACTTGATATGCAATACGAAGTATCAAAGAAACTGATGGCGCTTTATATTTTTATGAATAAAGTCATTGTCAGGGCAGATATTACCAAAGATGTCACGGAACTTGTCCGGATAAAGGAAATGCTTTCTAAATTGCGTGAAGCATTCGCCAGGGTCTGTGAGGAATGCCCGCAGGAGCCGGTGATGGATAATGTTGAGACCGTATATACCGGATATACTTATTCCAAAACAGCAATGAACGAAGAAATATATTCTAATACCAACAGAGGGTTTACAGTGTAGACCCTCTGTTTATTATTTCGCATTTGATAGTAAGATTGGCCTCTTTGGCCCGTTCTAACAGAAATTTATATCTTTTTTGTGCCGAATTTACCTGATATATGCAAGAATCAATTAAATCCGGGTCTGTTACATTTTCAAAAGACGAATATGCAGCGGCAAGAGCATTTTTGGTCTGCTCCAGTTCGGAAATCAGGTATTTTTCTTCATAAGTCATACAAGGCTTATCTTTTTTCATATTTCACTAATCCTTTCCATAATGTGAAAGTATTGTCAAAACACTATAAATATATTCAGAAATTACCCAAATTATGTAAAAAATATGTCATTTTCCACTTTTTTTAAAAAAAGCTAAAAAGCTATTGACTATGCTGAAAAAATGCGCTATCTTAGGCACTACACAAATCAACTTTGTGGTTCTGAATTCAGGATAATCTTTTTTCAAAACATTCGGAATTATCCCTTAAGCAATAACCGGTGGGAGGTGATGCTTATAATTAATTATTTTATAGGAATGATTGTCGGCAGTGCACTCGTATATGATCTGTTCTACCGAAAAATACCGAATTACCTGATATTAACAGGTTACGCAGGCCTTGGTCCATATATGTACATAAGGTTTGGGATTGATGGAATCATACAGTCGGCTGCCGCGGTCTGTGTGGTTGGTGTGACATTGATTTTCATATATATTCTTGGCGGACTCGGAGCCGGGGATGTGAAACTTATATGTCTTATATGTGGTTTTCTTGGGCTTAAACAGGCTGTTATATACACAATACTGGTGCTCTGCCTGGGTGCCTTTATCGGTCTTATCAAGATGTGTATGCGGCTTGCAAACAGAAACGGACGGACCGCATTTGGTGTTACGAAGATCAGATTTGGCATTCCGATAACTGTAGGATATTTTATCCTTATCTTTTCAAAAGGAGGAATTATTTGAGAGAAAAAATATGTTGTTTCCTCGATAACGATGAGCAGTATGTAATTATGCTGACAGAATATATTAATTCTCATCATGCGCTGATGTACAGGGCAATGGCATTTACATCCGGACAAGCGTTGTTGGAAGCAATGGATGGATACGATATTGAACTTATGGTCATTGCAGATGATCTGGCGGGGGAACCATTTATGGAGAACGTGAAATACAAGTCACTTATCATATTGTCGGATAATGCGGACAATGGATGTGTTGACAGATATCAGCCTGCTGATGATATTATCAGAGATCTGATTGCGCATATGAGCGGCTATGAGACGATTCTCAGGAGGGAAACGGACAAAACGGTCATGGTAAGCATTTATTCGCCTGCAACCAAATGTTTTAAGACGACCTCGGCTATTGCGGCGGCATTAGTGTGTGGGAGAAAAGGACATACTCTTTTTGTCAGTCTTGAACAGTTTTCCGGACTTGGAAATATATTTAGAAATGACCGTGGCGGTCTGTCTGAGGCTATTTATAATTACCGGGCCGGAGGTGATAATGCATACGGAAAAATTCTGTCATGCACCTCAAGCATGCCGGGGTTTGACTATCTTGCTCCGGTTAATTGCGCGGATGACATTGCTGATGCAGATGATTCCGAGATAACGAAGATGTTTGCCATGCTGTCAGAGAAGGGAAATTATAAGTATATTGTCGCAGATGTTGGTTGCGTATTTAACAAGCCATGGAAGTTACTTGAGAACAGCGACGTGATTCTTGTACCGGAACCGCTTGATTATATGGGCGGACGCAAGCTGGCTGATTTTGAAAAATATCTTATGATGAGTGGCAGAAACGGAGTGGCGGATCGTCTGGTAAAGGTAAAGATGCCTTATATCGACAGTATAGCCGGTTACGAGATAAGCATGGAAAATGCGTCAATTGATGAGATACAGAAAACAATAGGGAGGTGCCTGGATGGACAATCAGCTGATACGTATTAAAGATACGGTAATGGCGAGAATAGATCCCGGGAGGGATGTACCGGAAGATGAAATCCGCCAGATAATTGATAATGTCCTGAGAGATTATTCCAGTGAATATATGCTTCCGGCCAAGAAGAAGTTAGAGTACAGAAAGATACTGTTCAATGACATTAAGCGCCTGGACATATTACAGGAAATTATTGATGACGACAGCGTTACGGAGATTATGGTCAATGGCTGGAATAAGATTTTTATCGAACAGGATGGCGTGATCAGAAAATGGGACAAGAAATTCGACGAGCCGAAGAGACTTAATGACATTGTGCAGAGGATAGCATCATCAGCCAATAAGATAGTTAATGAGTCGGTTCCGATTGCGGATACCAAGCTTGCCGATGGCTCAAGGGTTAATATTGTAATGAATCCCGTAGCGATAGATGGACCGATCATTACTATTCGTAAGTTCTATAATACACCGCTGTCAATGGAGAAGATGATAGAAATAGGTTCTGTGTCGGAAGAAGCGGCCGGATTTCTTGCATCGCTTGTAAAGGCCAGATATAACATTTTCATAAGCGGCGGAACGGGGTCGGGTAAAACTACATTTCTCAATGCGCTGTCTTCATACATACCTGGTGGAGAACGGGTCATCACAATAGAAGATTCTGCCGAGCTTAAGCTTATGAATATAGATAATCTCGTGCGTCTGGAGGCCCGGAATGCCAATGTTGAAGGCCGGAATGTAGTTACCATAAGAGACCTCATAAAATCCGCATTAAGAATGCGCCCGGACAGAATTATTGTTGGTGAGGTACGTGGAAGTGAGGCATTGGATATGCTTCAGGCAATGCAGACAGGACATGACGGTTCGTTGTCTACGGGACATGCCAATAATCCGGAGGATATGCTGCTCAGACTGGAGACAATGGTTCTTATGGGAATGGAAATACCGGTTGCTGCGATAAGAGCACAGATATCTTCGGCAATAGATATAATCGTGCATCTCGGACGCCTGAGAGATAAGTCACGCCGGGTATTAAGCATAAGTGAGGTTATGGGAATATCGGATGGCAATATTGTGCTGAATAAAATATTCGAATTTAAAGAAGAAGGTGTGGATGATAAGAACAAAATTATCGGGGGACTTAAGCCTACGGGAAATCTTTTCACAAATACGAAAAAACTCGAGATGGCGGGTCTGGGTAGGGAGAGTTTTGGCTGAATATGCGTTAATTATGCCTGCAATAGGTTATCTATTCTATGATAAGCCGGCAGCCGGCCTTGTTATGATACCATATATACCCATTTATATCAGGCAGAGATGCCGTGATTTTGAACGCAGGCGTAAGGAGAAAACCGCAGCAGCATTTAAGGATGGCATGCAGATCATATCCACGGAATTGTCAGCAGGGTATTCTCTTGAGAACGCATTCAGGGAATCGCTTGGAGAAATTGAGATGCTTTATGGTCAGGATTCGGAAATCTATAAGAGCTTTGCGGAAATTGCAGCACGTATTAATATCAATACAAATATTGAAGATGCGTTTGCGGATTTTGCCGGGAAGGCTAATGTCGAGGAAATAGACAGTTTTGCCCAGGTTCTTACCTACGCGAAGCGTAACGGCGGCAACCTTGTAGATATAATCCGCAATACCACGGATACGATATCGGACAAAATCGAAGTCAAAAGAGAAATAAGCGCGATAACAAGTGCAAAAAAGCTGGAGCAGAATATTATGAATCTGGTTCCGATAGGAATAATTCTGTACATGAGACTGACTTCAGCAGAAATATTTAACAAATTATACGGGAATGCGGTAGGAATACTGATCATGACAATATGCCTGGTCATATATTTCGCAGCAAGAATGCTGGCATCCCATATTGCTGATATTAAGGTGTAGAGGGCAATTATGAAAAAAAGAAAGAAACAGATTATAGTTCTTGCGGTGACAGCAGTCCTGGCGGGGTTGATTGTGATATACAAAATATCATCATACGGTGACAAGGAAATAACACAATTTGAAAGACCCGGATACGGGCAGGAAAAGGACGTGCATGAGGTAGATGCCGTTATCGGTGAGAGCCGTTACAGTATTGAGGTCGAAATTCCGGCCAGGGAGATACCGGACGATGAGTTACAGCAGGCATTTGACAAAGCATATGAATATGTACTTCAGAATCTTAAAGGTGATAATGAGTCATTGGATAATATTACCGGAAATCTGAATTTTGTGCAGGAAGTACCTGAATATGGTATGTCAGTAGAATATTATACCGATAATTACAAGCTGGTAAACTGTTTTGGCGAAGTAGATACAACAGATGCTGTAAAAAACGGAAGCCCGGTTACGGTAAAGTTTGAAATTTCATATGGAGATATTTCACAGACGTATGAAACTGATATCAGGATATACCCGGCAGAAGAAAGTATATCGGATATGATTAGTAAAGATATATCTGCGGATATTGCCGGGCAGGATAAAGGGTCACAATCAATTAAACTTCCGGAGACAGTAGGTGGAAGCAGGATAAGATTCTATGAGCCGGCAACGGGAAGAGGTTCGCTGATTGTTTTTGCGGTGGTTCTGACCGGTGTAGTTGTATATTACATAAAGAAAATACGTCCTGCCAAATTTGACAAGGCAAGAGAAAATCAGATGGATATGGATTACTCGGATATTGTTGCACAGCTGTCGCTCCTAATAGGAGCGGGAATGAGCGGAGCCGGAGCATTTTCAAGGGTTGCAGCGGATTATACAGAAGCCAGAAGGCAGAATAAAAAGGATGTCAGGTATGCATATGAGGAAATGGTCACGGCAAGTAACAGAATAGCTATGGGAGTGTCGGAGAGTGACGCATACGCAGCATTTGGACGTGCATGCAGAACACATGCTTACATTAAATTAGGCAATCTCATGTCACAAAATGTCAGGAAAGGAGGTGAATACTTTATGCAGATGCTGCGTGAGGAGGTGGGAGAAGCGTTCGCACAGAGAAAAGCATTGGCACGTAAGCGGGGAGAGGAGGCGGGAACCAAACTGTTGCTGCCAATGATAATGATGTTAGGTATTGTACTGATTATTATAGTTGTACCGGCATTTATGTCATTTTAACAATTAGGAGGTGAGAGCTTATGAAATCATTAAGCAATTTCTGGGAAGATGAAGATGGTATGGGCGTTGTCGAGGTGATACTCATCATTGTGGTCCTTATCAGTCTGGTTCTCATATTCAAGAAACAGCTTACGTCAATCGTTAAAACAATTTTCGCAAAAATTACAAGTAACGCATCCTCGATTTAATATCGGGAGATAGAAGGAGGAAAACAGTTTGAGAAGATATAAAGGAAGTGTGTCACTATTTACGGCAATGATTTTTTTGATGGTAGTTTCAGTGATTACCACTACTATAATGGCTGCGCGGGTAAGAGGAGCAATGGCGGTCGTGGGTTGTGCCGCATCTGCTTCGCTTGATTCGGTGTTTGCTTCATATGATTCCGGACTGTTTTCCGAATTTGGTGTTCTCCTGCTCAATGCTGAAGGCGGAGAAGATGACCTGGCATCAAAGCTTCAGGATTATGTGTTATACAATACTGATGTGCATAAAGGTCTTGTATTCAGCGGGACGACAGATTTATTTGGAATAAAAAACAGCAGTGTTTCAGTAACGGATATGGCTGCTGCGACCGATTATGGAGGGTTGTTGTGGCAGGATATGGTAGTAGAGTATGAAAAGTATGCCAAACCAATAGATCTTGCTGCGGACTATCTTGGAATTAAGGACAAAGAAGAGGAGGCAACAGAAGTTGATAGTATCTGTAATGATATTAAAGACTGTACTGATGGTATTCTTCAGATTGCCAAGAATACAAGAAACCTTGTGGCTGACATGGATGGGGTGAAATGCGGTGATAATGGAATTGATTTTGCCCGTCTTGTCGGTATGACTGAATTTTATAAGCAATTTTGCCCGGGTGAAGTTTCATCCGGCATGCTGCAGATTAAGAATAGCAACGTGTTTGGCACAGTAAACAGTAAAGCAACCAATGTCATGAAATTAGCCGATAAGGCAAAGAAAGCTGCTAAAGCCGGCCGGAAGGATATTGCTCTTACATATCTTGAAGAGATTAAGAAGCTGGCATCGAAGACGCGTGACATCGGGGACAGATTACTTTTTAAGACAAGATTTATTTCCGAAATGGAGACTACCATAGAGAAAGCTGCAGATGTAATCTCAACCAGGATATCGGACGCTGAATCATTGGAAGATGAGATACGTGCCGGACTTGAAGAAGAACTGGAAAATCTTAGAAACAGCAAAGAAGCGATATGCGAGCAGATATGTGATGTAAATGGAATGACAAGCAAGCTTGAGTCAAACGCCACTGAGTTGTCGAATATAATAGAATACATCAATAAATTTGAAATCTCCAAATCCGAGGCAGAACAGACGCAATTGCTTAATGACATAATTAATTCGATAGGCGATTTCAGGTTAGATGGAATGGCATTCAATTATGACAGTATGAAAAAGTCAGATTCACATATGGATATATTGGATTCGCTATCGAAATTTATGGATGAAGGTGTTCTGGCGTTTATTCTCCCAAATGATGCCTCTCTCTCGAATGGAGTAGTGAATATCAAGGATGATGCGGCATCAAAGGTGTGCGATTATTCGTCGGATGACAATCATGTATATCTAAGCAGCGCAGGAACAAAGATTGCCAAAGATGTTATATATACGGAATATGTTATGGATAAATTTAACCATTACACATATAAGGATGATGCGGCATCCGGTAATCATACACTTCAATATGAAGCGGAATACATTCTGTACGGGAACCCGGCGGACTCGCAGAATTTGTTGGCAGCGGTTATGAATATTGCTGCAATACGAAGTGGATTTAATATGTTGTACCTTCTTACAGACAGCGAAAAGAAGGAAGAGGCATATACTATTGCATTACTTATTGCCGGCGCCAGTGCATTTGAACCCTTAATACGGCTTGTGCAGTATACGTTGTTGTATTTATGGGCATATGCGGAAGGAATAGTCGATGCCAGAACATTACTCGCAGACGGGAAGGTTCCGGTTATGAAGACGGCAGAGGACTGGAAACTCAGTCTTGATAACCTGATGGAGTACAACCTTGATGTGCAGGATTCTGATAATGACAGGGGCATGACATATGACGATTTTATTCGTTTTCTTATCTGCGTGCAGAATGATGGAGAACGTGCAGCCAGAACTATGGATCTGGTGGAAGTACAGATGATGAAATCGGATGAGAATTTCCGGCTTAAAAATATGGTATATGGGCTTGAGGCGGATTTTAGTTATTCGTTATCCGGAATAAATAAAAAATATAATTATAAAACCGGATACACATATTAAGTCAGTACAGAAAGGCGGTGTAAGATGCTCTTTTTTTCCGGATTAAAATTAAATAAAACAAGACAGAAAGATTATCCAAGATACCTGATTCCCCCAGACGGTAGATTACCCCGGGAAAGAAGAGCTCCTTATGCCGCCTTCAGGGCGAGGGCTTCGCTTACTGTTGAAGCTTCGCTTGCACTCCCTATTTTCATCGCTGCTATAGTGGTTTTTCTTTTCGTGCTTCAGGTTATGCAATTGCAGCTGCATATACAAAAGGCTTTATATAATCAGACCATGAAGGCGTCAGGATACGCATATTATCTTACAATTGCGGATATGTCATATAAGGCGGAACAGGTGCTGGAGGAAGAATATATCAAATATTCAGTAATTAAGGAACTTGGAAAGGATTACCTGGACGGTTCGTGTATTGAACGTGGAAGCAAAGGATTTACCCTCAATATGTCAGGTAACCCGGGCGAAGGACTGGTAGATGTTGCAATGCAATATAAAGCGAAGATTCCGTTTGATATTCTTGGAATAGGAAAACTTAAACTCGTATCGAGGATAAGATGCCACACATGGATTGGAGACGTGGACGGCAAGGATGAAGATGACAGTGCAAAAGCATATGTTACGGCAAACGGGACGGTTTATCATACGCACAGAGACTGCACATATATAACTTCTGACGTTGAAAGCTGTGCGGCTTCCGGAATAGCCGGATTACGCAATAGCAGCGGGGCTAAATATTATGCCTGTAGAACATGCTGCAGGAATGAAACGGCCGGACTGACTAAAGTATATTATACGAAATATGGTACCAGATACCATTCATCGGCGACATGCAGCAATCTGCATTCAAATGTTTACGTCATGAAACTGGAGGATGCCAAAGCGAAATACAGACAATGTTCCAAATGTGCGGGGAGGTGATAAGGTGGTAAGCATACTTGTGATGATAATGCTGGGAATTGAAACGGTAGCGGATATCCGAAGCCGAAGTGTCTCGGCGGTCAGATTGATAATATTTGCGGTGGGTGCAGTGGCAGTGAATATTATTTTCTATTATCAATCCATATGGTCAATGATAGGAGGAATAGCGGTTGGGGCAGTGTTGTTTTTATATGCATTGCTTACATCAGAAAGTATAGGATACGGAGATTGTCTTATATTTGTTTGTGCAGGCGCATACATAGGATTTGCAGATAATCTGGAATTGCTGTTCTTCTCCCTTATGGCCGTGGCTTTAGCAGGCGGGATATATGCGTTGGCTGCGCATAAAACCATAAAGACAAGGATACCGTTTGTGCCTTGTATAATGGCGGTGTATTTTATTATGTTAGTCATTAAGGCAGTTAAAGGAGATGATATTATATGAGATTAAGAGCAAATATGACAATTGAAGCATCATTTATTTTTCCTTTTATAGGAATGCTGGTGGCGGCTTTTATTATGCTGGATTTCAAGTTGTATGATGGGATATTGAATGACTCGGTAAAGATTCTGGGAGGTTTGAGATACCATGCTGCAGAAACTTATTACTATGATTGTGCAACAGATAAAATAGATTATGCTGAAAGGGCATCTTCGCCGGTACTTTCGGGCAATAAGACATTTAGGGCAGCCCAGAAAATCAAAATAAGCAGGATATTGAATACGGCGTATGGTAATGGGCGTCTTAATAATAACGACAGTATGTCCGGATCGGATTTTACATCGGTTATTAAATCCGTTGATAATGCAGGATTAGTCCGGGCCGGAGGAAGAGTGGTACAGATTATAGGAGGAAAAAATGGAGATTGATTATATCAGAGAATCGGGTGTGTGTTATTTGAGAATTATCTCAGATAACGATCACCTGATAAGAAACAGAATGAGAATGATAACATTAAACAGAATGGAAGGAATGGCAAATGTAACCTGCAGGAATGTTAACAACAGGGAGCAATATCTCTATAATATTTCTTCAACAATACCTCTGACACAGTGTTTTGAGAAGACGGAGATGAAGAAAGAGGATGTACTGAGACTGGCAGAAGGAATAAAAAAAGGAGTGCATACGCTTGAGAGATATCTGCTTGATGTAAACGGGCTGATATTGAATCCGGAGTATATATTTTATGATTCTTCAAAAAATGAATACAGGTTCTGTTATTACGCGGGTAATAAAGTCGGAACGGAGGATGGCATGAAGGCGTTGTTTGAATATGTTATAGAGCATGTCTGCCACGGCGATGCAAAGGCTGTTACACTTGCTTATGGTATATACAAGCGTATATGTATAGGAAATGTTGATATTGACCATCTGACGGACACAGAAGAGTCTGAAGAGGTTAAGAAACCGGAGGTGGTGGAGGAATACATTCCGGTGGATAATTTCATACCGGAAATATCAAAAGAGGAACACGAGGAGAAAGATATCGTAAAAATATATTGCATTTACGGGGCGGGTGCAATATTGGCACTTATTTTTATATATAGTCTTGCCGGAATTTTTATTAAAGGAGTCAGGATAAAAGGAATCAGCGGGGCTGTCTATATCCTTATATGTGTAGCGGCAGGCATATGCATATATATGGGTTACAAATGGTATGAAAAAAATAAAGATTTGCTGGTAAAGACTGTAACAAGCGTCAGCAGCGAACCGTACCAAAAGAAAAAAGTAAGGATTATTGTGCCGGAGAGCGTGCCGGAAAACAGGGAAGAATTGTATACTGTTGTATTAAACGGCCGGGAGGAAAAAAATAAAGGTGTTCACTGCCTGAAATGGGTGGATGCCAAAGGTTCACATTCGTATGAAGTCAGACAGGATGCCTGCGTAATCGGAAGTGCAGCAGACCGTGCGGACTGTTGTATCTTGCTGCCTGGAGTCAGCAGGGTTCATGCCCGTATTACCAAAGAAGGTGATACATATTATATAAAAGATATGAACTCAACCAACGGAACCAGAGTTAATGACAGGGAACTGGGATGTTTTGAATTGTGCGAGATATCGAGTGGAGATAATATATTAATCGGAGATGCAGAGTGCGTATTTGTTTGACTTAACCGTAAATAAATGTTAATCTACAATTAGATTTATTAACGGAGGCCGGTTCGTTATGAACATGGAAATGTTTATAGATAAATTGAAAAATTCAGGTTATGAACCGGTACAGTCCGGTACCACCGGCGTGTATACATTCAGGCATAGGGCCGGAAATCACATAATAGGTGTAATGCAATGCACAGATGAGAATGTTATCGCAGGATACAAACTTGAATCCCTGCGTGGCAATCTTTCTGTTGTATACGGGACTGCAAATGTTCTTTTTGTAATATTTACGGATGATCCGTACCGGATAAATCAGTTCATAGAGGCTGATTCCGGACACTGGATATATAATTACACGGAAGGACGGCTGGTAATATATGAGAATCAGCCAGGGACCTTCTTCGGCGCAGAGAAATTATTTGAACCGGAAAGGGTGCGCACGAGGCAGAATTATGTATTCACGGTTAATAATTTTATAATTCTTGTGAATGTGGTTGTGTTTGCTGTAATGGCGTTAAAGGGTAATACTCAGAATACGATTTATCTGTACAGATGCGGAGGGATAACACCGGAAAGTCTGTTTGAAGACCATCAGGTATACCGCCTGTTCACAAGTATGTTTATGCATTCGGGAATATCACATCTTGTCAATAATATGATTGTGTTGTATTTTATAGGAGGAACTCTTGAGAAGTACATTGGCAGAGTAAGATATCTGATAATCTATCTGTTAAGCGGACTGCTCGGGGGACTGATATCACAGATTTATTATATGGCCATGGCCGAGAACGTAATATGCGTAGGCGCGTCCGGCGCAATATTCGGCGCAGTAGGAGCTATGCTGACTGTTGTGGTTGTTAATCACGGAAGGGTTGAGAATTTTACGTTTCCGAGGCTGATAATATATGTCGTTCTCAGTATTTATCTGGGATTTATGTCACAGGGTGTAAGCTTAAGCGCACATCTTGGCGGACTTGCTACAGGCTTTTTCACAGCATTGCTTTTATATAGAAAGAGAGGTTCTTATTCATGAAAATAAACATTTATTATGGCGGTAGAGGAGTTATAGACGATCCGACAGTCGCTGTTATTAACAGGATAACGTCTGTATTAGAAGAACTCAGGGTTAAGGTTGAACGTTTTAATCTATATGAACAGAAGAATGGAATAATGTCATTGCCGCAATCACTTAAGGAAGCGGATGCAATAATACTTGCATCGACTGTTGAGTGGTTTGGAATAGGTGGATACATGCATACATTTCTGGATGCATGCTGGCTGTACGGAGATAAGAATAAGATTGCAGGGACATACATGTTCCCGATAGTCATGTCTAAGGCATATGGTGAGCGTGAAGGACTGTTGGAACTTACCAATGCATGGGAGATGCTGGGCGGAAAGGCCTGTAACGGATTGAGTGCCTATGTGGAAGATACTTCGGATTTTGAACTGAATTCAGGGTATATGGAACTTGTAGAGAAAAAAGCTGAAGAAATGTACAGGGCGGTATCTCAGAAGTTTGTAACAATGCCTACCAGTAATAAGGCGATAAAACAGAACATAGTAAGCGATACGATAAGCCTGACTCCGCAGGAATCGGAACAGCTTTCCAAATATGCAGCAGATGATGCATATGTGAAGAAACAGAAAGAGGATATAGAAGAACTTGCGGGACTGTTCCGCGGAATGCTTGAAGAAGAGGAAAAAGGCGGCGATGAACATTACATTAAAGCATTTAAAGAGCATTATGTTCCACAGGGCAATTTCGCAGCCACATATCTTATTAAGATAGACAATAAAGAAGATTCACTTATAATAGAGATTAATTCCGGAAGACTTAACTGCTATTTTGGACAAGCAGAACAGGCAGATGTAATAGGCCGGATGTCGGCAGCGGTACTTGATGATATACTCGAAGGACGTAAAACATTCCAGAGAGCCTTTATGTCAGGAGATATGACGGCTAAAGGTAATTTTAAGACTCTCAGGATGCTTGATGAGAACTTTGTGTTCGTGTAATTTAACTGATTAATGGCACTTTCAGGGTAAAGCAGCTTCCGGAGTGACCTTCGGATTCATTATAACTGAGTTCTCCGGAATGATTCAAAAGAATCTGAAACGAGGTTGCAAGGGACAGACCGATGTGATTGGTCTTGTCCGAGTTAAAAGGTTCGAACAGCCTGGCACGTATATCAGATGATAATCCGCCGAGAAAGTCCGTGATGCCAATATACAAATAGGCTTTGTCGGTATATGCGGAAATTTCTATTTCAGCGTGCTTGTTAATATCAAGGACGTTGCGGACAAGTGCAAGGATGACATAGTTGATTTTATCCGCATCAATGGATATAATGCCGTCATCCATATGATAATTGTGAATCAGCTGGCCGGGTCTGGCAGATGTTTTGGAACATATAAGATTATCTAACCCTGAAATATATGGGATAATACTTAAATTGGCCGGCTGTAAATTACCTGCATAACGGAACTCACCGATAGACCGCATGGCCTCAATCAGATTGCGAATGTCAATGCCGAGCATATTCCAACGTTCGTCGCCTGTTAATTCGGGATGCCTAAGTGCGAGAAGCTGGTAATCCCCATATATTAATGATATGATATTGCTGATGTCATGACAGCCGTTTCTTAAGTCATTATGCATTCCGGCATATATTTTCTGCAAATGGTTATGTATTTCCGGATGGCTTGCGGCAAGTGCATCTATAAAGTGTTTATCTTCAATATTGTACATATTTACAACCCTCCTGTGTTATGATATAAGGGTAACATATAATATAGTAACATTCAATTCGTTAATGCCAACAAATTAAACATAAAAAGGAGAAATTTCGACATGGTAAAAGATGATTGTATTTTTTGCAAGCTTGCAAACGGAATAATACCGACCAATACGGTATATGAGGATGATGACTTCAGGGTCATCATGGATGCGGCTCCGGCGGCAATGGGGCATGCGCTTGTAATTCCTAAAGCACATTATGATAATGCACTTAACGCAGAACCGGGTGTACTCGGCAGTGCAATGGAGGTTGCGGCGGATATTGCCAGAGCTGTTAAGAAAGCGACGGGATGTGACGGCGTAAACATACTCCAGAATAATGGTGAGGCAGCAGGTCAGACGGTATTTCACCTTCACATACATGTGATACCGAGATTTAATGATGATAAGGTGAATTTCTCATATGAATCTTTAAGCCCGGCGACAGAAGATGTTGCGGCAATGGCAAAGAAAATAGCAGATAATCTTTAATTTAAAAGAACCGGCCGCAGTGCGGCCGGTTCTGATATTCTTAAATTCTGATGTATCAGCCCATTACAACTTCTACATTGTACTCTTTCTTTCCTTCAACATAAGGAATTACGCAGCCGTCAACAGCAACACCGTCAACAACAAGTGATTTAATTCCCTTCTCAACTCCTGAAGGATTCTTTACGGAGATGTTATATGTGCCTTCACGGAACTTTCTTGTAAGTGTGAAATCACCAAAGCCCTTAGGAACGCAAGGATTAACCTGAAGTCCCTTATGCGTAGGAGCAACACCGAGAATATACTGTGAAATGTTAACAAAAGTCCATGCGGCTGTACCGGTTAACCAGCTGTTCTTGGCTTCGCCGAAGAATTTGGCATCTGCACCGGCAACCATCTGTGAATATACATATGGTTCAGTTCTGTGAACTTCACTGAATTCTTCACAATATGCAGGACATGTCTTCTGATAAATCTCGAATGCTCTGTCGCCACGGCCAAGTACTGTTTCGGCGCATGATACCCATGGGTTATTATGACAGAAGATACCGGCATTCTCCTTGTATCCAGGTGGATAAGAGGTAACCTCACCAAGCTCAACATGATATTTGGTATAAGCCGGCTGAAGAATCATTACGCCATACTTTGTATCAAGTTTTTCTTTGACAGAGTCAAGAGCTTTCTTAGCAAGACCTTCTTTAACACCGATTCCGGCAAGCACGCAGAAGCCCTGTGGTTCGATAAAAATCTGGCCTTCTTCACATTCTTTGGAACCAACTTTGTGGCTGTATGCATCATATGCACGAACAAACCAGTCACCGTCCCAGCCGTCTTTAAGAACTGCAGCATACATCTTATCAACTTCTTCAAGAGCACGCTTAGCTTCAGCATCGTCTCCGAGAAGTTCACATAATTCAGCATATTCCTTGCCGTATTTAACGAACATTCCGGCAATAAATACTGATTCTGCAACAGGACCTTCAGAAGGACCGAATGTCTGGAACGATTCACCCGGATGCTCTGAGAAGCAGTTAAGGTTAAGGCAGTCATTCCAATCGGCGCGGCCGATAAGAGGAAGATCGTGAGGACCTTTGTGGTTAACAATATAATCGAATGAACGCTTAAGATGTGTCATAAGCGGTTTAGCCTTAGAATCATCATTGTCGAAAGGAACCATCTCGTTAAGGATTGAGATATCACCACTTTCTTTGATATATGCACTCGTACCTGCAATAAGCCAAAGCGGGTCGTCGTTAAATCCGCTTCCGATATCGGAGTTGCCCTTCTTGGTAAGCGGCTGATACTGATGGTAAGCACTTCCGTCTTCAAACTGTGTAGATGCGATGTCGATGATTCTCTGTCTTGCACGTTCAGGAATAAGGTGAACGAAACCGAGAAGATCCTGACAGGAATCTCTGAATCCCATTCCACGGCCGATGCCCGATTCATAATAAGAAGCAGAACGGCTCATATTAAATGTTACCATACACTGATACTGGTTCCAGATGTTAACCATACGGTTAACCCTGTCATTGGATGAATGAACAGTGTATTTGGAAAGAAGATTATCCCAATATGCATTAAGTTCGGCAAATGCCTTGTCAACGTCAGCATCTGTCTGATATTTGGAAAGGAGAGCCTTGGCAGGCTTCTTGTTGACTACGTTAGGAGCTTCCCACTTGTCATCAACCGGGTTCTCTATGTATGCAAGAACGAAAATAAATGACTTGCTTTCGCCCGGATTAAGCTTAATGTTAAGCTGGTGGCTTGCGATAGGAGACCAACCGCTTGCCATTGAGTTGGTGCAGGCACCGCCAGTAACGGCATCAGGGGTGTCGGCGCCGTTATAAAGTCCTATAAAACTGTCTCTTGCGGTATCGAATCCGTCAATAGGTGCATTAACCGAGTAAATAGCGTAATGATTACGTCTCTCACGGTATTCTGTCTTGTGGTAGATTGTAGAACCGTCAACCTCAACCTCGCCGGTGCTTAAGTTACGCTGGAAGTTACGTGAATCATCATCTGCGTTCCAGAGACACCATTCAACGTATGAAAATACCTGAAAATCCTTAACTTCGGATGACTTATTGGTAAGTACAAGTCTGGTAACCTCACAGTTATCATTCATAGGAACGAACGCGAGAACAGATGCCTCTATGCCGTTCTTTGAAGATGTGAACTTACTGTAACCCATTCCGTGACGGCACTCATATGAATCGAGCTCCGTCTTGGTAGGCTTCCAGCCCGGATTCCAGATAGTGCTTCCGTCTTTAATGTAAAAATACTTGCCGTTGATGTCGTTAGGTACATCGTTATAACGGTAACGTGTAAGACGAAGCAGCTTGGCATCCTTGTAGAATGTGTATCCGCCACAAGTGTTGGACATAAGAGTGAAGAACTCTTTGGAACCAAGGTAGTTAATCCATGGCAAAGGGGTCTTCGGTGTGGTGATGACATATTCCTTATTGGAATCGTCAAAAAAACCGTACTTCATAAAAATTGTTCCTCCTAAAATAAAATATCCCGTTCTCAGGGCAACCGAAATCGTTTTCGGTAATTGACCTTATAAAACAACTATATTATAGCAAAAATATAACTGGAATACAAGGCATTTGTGCACATATAAGAGGGAAATAATGAAAAATTGATGAAAAAAGGACGGTTGGTATTGCTTTTTACATAAATATGTTATATGATTAAAGCACGAAAACGATTTAGTAAATGGAGACACATTATGGCAAATACTTTTCATGCAGATAATCCGCTTAACAGATTCCTTTATAAATTCGGAACGATGATACTTATCAACATATATTTTCTGCTTTGCTGCCTGCCGGTAATCACGATAGGCGCATCATTCACTGCAGCGAATACGGTATGCTATAAGATGCATGAAGAACCGGATGTCAAAGTTACATCAACTTTTTTTAAGACATTCGGTAAGAATTTCATTGATTCGACGCTTGTGTGGATAATACTTGCGGGAATAATGTCATTTGCGGTGTTTACATTTATTAAGAATGCCCAGACGGGCGGCACGGCGGCGGTAGTGATATGTGCTGTATGTGTGATCGCTGTTATAATTGCGATGTCGGGCGCAAGCTTTATTTTTATGATAATAGGAAGATATGATAATCCGATACAGACACAGATTGCCAACGCATATAAGATTGGAATTTCACATCTTTCATGGTGCATAATAATATGGCTTATGTGGGGCGTGCCGATAGCAGTGTTTGCTTCTTTTCCGGTGCTTTTGCAATATCTGGGATGGATATGGCTGATTGTCGGAGTGGCACTTTTAATATATGCAACAACGGGAATATACCGCAAGATTTTCAGAAAGATAGAGACCAAGGAATAATTTAAGAAATGGAGAGCGTATGATATCAATCAAAGACGTGGCGGCGGCATGCGGAGTGTCGATTTCCACGGTAAGTAAGGCGCTTAATGACCATAAGGATGTAAGTCAGAGCAAAAAGGAATATATTAGACAGAAAGCGAAGGAAATGGGGTATTCTCCGAATTCATCCGCGAGGACACTCAAGACAAACAGAAGCCACAATATCGGTGTATTGTTTGTTGATGGGGCACAGAGCGGACTCACGCACGATTATTTTGCGAGCGTTCTTGACAGCGTGAAGTCGACAGCGGAAAGCAGAGGATATGATCTTACATATATCATATCCGACAGGGGTGGCTCACGCAGGATGACCTATCTTGAGCACAGCAGATACCGCGGGGTGGACGGCGTTGTAATTGCGTGCGTTAATTTCGTGGAACCGGAAGTCGTGGAACTTATGCAGAGCAGCATACCTACGGTCACGATAGATTATACTTTTAATAAGACTATAGCAGTGTTATCTAACAATATGGAAGGAATGTCGGCATTGACGCAATATGCGGTAGATATGGGACATCGCAGAATAGCCTATCTGTACGGCGAAGATTCCGTCGTAACATCTAACCGCTTGTCGGGATTCTACATTACAATGGAGAAAAACGGAATCAAACCGCGCGATGAATATATTATGGAAGTTAAATACCGTAATATCGAAACTGCGGAGAAAGCAACAAGAAAGCTTCTTGACCTTAAGGAACCTCCGACATGCATATTATATCCTGATGATTTTGCCGCATTTGGCGGAATCAATGTTATGCGTGAAAAAGGACTCAGAATACCGGAAGATATATCGATTGCCGGATATGATGGAATTCCTATATCGCGCATGATGGAACCGAGACTTACCACGATTATACAGGATACCAGACTGATTGGCAAGAAAGCGGCGGAGAAGCTGATCAGCCTGATAGAGAAACCCAGAACGACAATTATAGATCAGGTTGTTATAGACGCAACACTTTGTCCGGGAGAGACAATTAAGAAGATAAATTGACAGAATCACAAGGCAGACATTAAGGCCTTGTGATTTTTTTTGTGCAAGATGTGTATAAGAGGGATGCTTTCGCGAAAAAACGATTGAAATCTCGAATATAATCTTACAAAAATACGAAAACGATTTCGAAAACAAAAGCTCTGAAAACCTTGAAAATAGGGCACTTTCGCGCTTCTCCGCGAATTATATGTGCTGCGTTTTCGTAAACGTTAGACATAATTTACAAAAAAATGAAAAAAATGGTTGCAATTATAGACAAAGTGGTGTATTATCAAGATACGAAAACGATTTAGTGATGTTAAATCGTTCGAAGAAAAGAGCAAAGGTTGATGTCTTTAAGACATCGGAATGGAGGAGCAATGAGAAAATTTAAAAGAGCTATGGCTTTAACATTAGTAACAGCTATGGCAGCAGCATCGTTCGTTGGATGTAGCAAGAACTCAAGTTCAGGTTCAGCAGCAGCTAACAACGCGACGAAAGAAGTAGTAACAGATGCAAGCGGCAAAGAGGTTCCTTTGAGAGACCAGATCGCAGCGAAGAAGTATGACAGCGAAGGAAAGGTTCTTAACATCTATGTATGGAATGATGAGTTCATCAACCGTGTTGCGGATCACTTCCCGGGATATGAGAAGGTAGATGCTACCAACGGTAAGATTGGCGATGTATCTGTTAAGTTCACAAAGGTTGACAACCAGGATAACAAATATCAGACCAATCTTGACCAGACTCTTCAGGACAACGGAGATAACCAGGAGAATGCTGATGCAGACAAGAAGATTGATATTTTCCTTGTAGAAGCAGACTATGCACTCAAATATGTAAACAGCAAATACACAACGAAGCTTGCTGACCTCGGAATCACAGATGCAGACCTTCCTAACCAGTATCAGTATACTAAGGACGCTGTAACAGATTCAGAAGGAAACCTTAAAGGTATTTCATGGCAGGGATGCCCTGGACTCCTTATCTACAGAAGAGACATTGCTAAGGAAGTTCTCGGAACAGATGATCCTGCAGAAGTTCAGAAGTCAGTTGCAGACTGGGATAAATTCGCAGATACAGCTAAGATGATGGCTGCCAAGAACTACAAGATGACATCTTCAGTAAATGATACATACCGTGTATTCTCCAACAACGTAACATCTAAGTGGGTTGATGAGAACAACGTAATCAATGTAGATGACAATATCAAGAAATGGGTTGATATGTCTAAGGCAATGGTAGATGCTAAGCAGACAGATACACATGCACTCTGGTCAGATGACTGGGCTAAGGGATTCTATGAGACAGGTAATGTATTCTGCTACTTTGGACCGGCTTGGTTAATCGACTTCTCAATGCACTGTGATGAAAAAGGCAGCGTTGGTTATGACGGAGGATGGGCTGTTACAGAAGGACCACAGGGCTTCTTCTGGGGCGGTACTTGGATCTGCGCAGCAGCAGGTACAGATAACCAGGAACTCGTTAAAGACCTTATGCTTTGCCTCACAACAGATGAAGAGACAATGACTCAGATCGTTGAGAAAGATCATGACTTCGTTAATAACTCAAAGGTTATGGAAGCTAAGGCTACTGATAGCTCATTTGGTGATAAGTATCTTTCAAACCAGAACCCGGTTGGACTTTTCTGCAACGGAATCAAGACGGTAAGCCTTGCTAACATCTCAGGTTACGATCAGGGATGTAACGAAGAGTTCCAGAACGCTATGAAGGATTACTTCGATGGTAACTACAAGACATATGAAGATGCACTTGATGCATTCTATACCAAAGTTATTGTTAAGTATCCGGAACTTAAGAAACCAGAATAAATAACAGCTTGACTTTATGACATGCCTGCTCTTATGGGCAGGCATGTTTTTTACAAAAATACCGTATATAGAAAATTTATAAAAATAAGAAATTAGGAGTGAGGATATGGCACAGAATCAAGCGAGTGTTGCTCCTATGGGAAAGGGCAAGAAAAGCAAGGTAGTCCGCTACAACAAATGGGGATACATATTTTTAATCCCGTTTATTGCAGTCTTTCTTGTGTTCAACCTGATTCCGTTGATAAGCACATTTTACAACAGTTTCTTTGAAAATTATATGGCCCAGCTTAATCATGTTGGTCCTAACTTTGTAGGATTTCAGAACTACAAAACACTTTTTGCAGGCGGTAAGATCTGGCAGTATGCAGGAAATACCGCAATAATGTGGGTAATGGGATTTATCCCGCAGATTATCGTATCGCTTCTCCTTGCACAGTGGTTCTCAGATACGAGACTCAGACTTAAGGGAAGTACATTTTTCAAGACAGTAATTTATATGCCTAACCTGATAATGGCATCGGCGTTTTCATTGTTGTTCTTCGCATTGTTCTCAGACGGCGGTCCTATTAACGACCTTCTGATAAAGATGCACATATTAGATGAACCGTTCAAGTTTTTCTCGAACAAGTGGGCTACAAGGAGCCTTGTAGCAACCATGAACTTCCTTATGTGGTTCGGTAACACAACGATTCTTCTTATGGCAGGTATCATGGGAATTGATGTATCGCTTTACGAAGCGGCAGAGGTTGACGGTGCTAATTCATGGCAGAGATTTACCAGAATTACACTCCCTCTTTTGAAACCAATTCTTATATATGTAGTGATTACCTCATTGATCGGTGGTATCCAGATGTTTGATGTACCTCAGATTTTGACAAACGGAACAGGTAATCCTACCGATACGACTATGACGATGATTATGTATTTGAACAAACACTTGTACAGCAAGAACTACGGTATGGGTGGTGCTATTTCGGTAGTACTCTTCTTACTTACAGGCGCATTAAGCCTTCTTGTTTACAATATCATGTATAGAAAGAAAGATAAGGAGGCATAAGGATATGAGCGAACCGGTTGGTGGAATTAAAAAAAGCACGTCAACACATGCAAGACGTGTGATAGCTTATATAGTATTGATAATTCTTTCGATTTTGTGCCTCTTTTGGTTTTATATACTTCTGATTTATTCTACCAGAAGTAACGGTGAGATACAGAAGGGAATAACATTTATTCCGAGTACGCATTTCGTAGAGAATTTTAAGAATCTTATTAACAGTTCACAGCCTGTATTCCAGGGCTTGAGGAACAGTTTGGTCATCGCATGTTCATCAGCATTGCTTTCGACGTATTTTTCAACATTGACTGCATATGCGATTCATGTATACGATTTCAAACTTAAGAAATTCATCTTTACATTCATTCTTATGATAATGATGGTTCCTACACAGGTAACCGTACTTGGTTTCATACAGTTGATGACTAAGATGAAGTTAATTAATAACTTTATACCGCTTATCGTACCTTCGATAGCAGCACCGGTAACATTCTATTACCTTAAACAGTATATGGAAAGCGCACTTCCGTTAGCTCTTATAGAGGCGGCGAGAATTGACGGTTCCGGTGAAATCAGAACTTTTAACACGATAGCACTTCCGCTTATGAAACCGGCAATTGCGGTTCAGGCAATATTTACTTTCGTAGGCAGTTGGAATAACTACTTCATACCGACATTCATACTCAAGAAAGAGAAGATGAAGACAATACCTATCATTATTGCACAGCTCCGTTCGTCGGATTACCTGAAATTTGATATGGGTCAGGTTTATATGATGATTGCGCTTTCTATTTTCCCTGTAATCATTGTATATCTCATCCTTTCAAAGAATATCGTTTCTGGTATTGCAATGGGTTCGGTTAAAGGTTAATAATTTAACAGTGTACATAGACACCGGTCGTTCCGTAAAGGACGGCCGGTTCCTTTTTTTATGCTGGTAAAAAAAGACCGGATGTGGTACAATAAATTCAAATCGTTTTTTATGGACAGGAGCGAATCATGAGAAGTATTTTTGGCAAAATCAAAGGACCGCTGAAGATATATCTGCGCTGGCCGGTGTATGGCGCAGTCTTTTTTGCTGTGGTTAATGCCATAATGTATTTCATTGACCTGCGTGCGGCAGTTGTATTTTCTGCGGCATTATTGATATATCTGGTGTTTTTGACTGTATTTATGATAACAAAGCACAATTTCTTTACCAGAAATATAATAGAGTTTGCGTCCGGTTATGCACAGATGCAGAAGCGGATGATGGACGATCTGATGGTGCCTTACGGCCTGCTTGATGAGAGCGGACATATTATATGGCTTAATAATGCTTTTACTGAAATTGTCAGCAAGGAAGACTATCATAAGGGGCTGGCATCGATTTTCCCGGAGGTGGGAGAATTGGATTTTGCGGCAGGACTTGATAAGATGAATGAAGTCAGCCTTAAGTTCGGGGGCCGGGATTACAGACTTGTTATAGAATCAGTGGATATGAGTGGCATTGACATGGATGCCGGAATGGTTGACGCCGATGAGAATACCAGAATATATGCGATGTATCTTTTTGATGAGACTGAAATCAATGAGTGCCGTAAGGAACTGCATGATGAGAGATGCGTTGTAGGACTTATATATATAGATAATTATGACGAGGCACTGGAGAGCATAGATGAAGTCAGACGTTCTCTGTTAATTGCACTTGTTGACCGTAAGATTAACAAATATGTATCCGGCGGCAACGGAATCGTCAAGAAGCTTGAGAAGGACAAGTATCTGGTTGTATTCAGGTATAGATTCTTAGAGCAGTTGAGAGAAGACAGATTTTCCGTGCTTGAGGAAGTTAAGTCGGTCAACATCGGCAATGAGATGTCGGTTACTCTCAGTATAGGAATCGGTGCCATGAACGGAACATATCTTAAGAATTACGATATGGCAAGGGCTGCCATAGATCTTGCACTCGGACGTGGCGGCGACCAGGCGGTAGTCCGCGAGGGCAACAAGGTGACGTATTACGGCGGTAAGACCAATTCCGTTGAGAAAAATACGAGAGTTAAAGCGAGAGTCAAAGCCCATGCGCTCAGGGAACTTCTTGAGGGCACCGATAATGTTCTTATTATGGGACACAAGATAAGCGACGTCGATGCAGTCGGCGGAGCAGTCGGTATATATGCTGCGGCGAGAGCTTTTGATAAGAAAGCCAATATTGTACTTAATGAGATTACGACATCTTTACGGCCGATAGTTGACCTGTATAAGAACAGCTCGGATTACGATAAGGATTTATTCGTTAACAGTGAAGAAGCGCTTACCAAGGTTACAGCCAATACGCTGCTTGTGGTAGTGGATGTAAACCGAAAAGGTTATACGGAATGTCCGGAATTGATCGGAAAGTGCAAGACGACAGTCGTACTTGATCATCACCGTCAGGGCAGTGAGCCTATAGAGAATGCTACATTATCATATATAGAGCCGTACGCTTCATCTACATGCGAGATGGTGGCGGAAATTCTTCAATATATCTGTGACAATGTTAAGATTAAACCGATTGAAGCGGATACGATATATGCCGGCATTGTAATAGATACTAACAGCTTCAGCAATAAGGCCGGAGCGAGAACATTTGAAGCGGCAGCATTTATAAGACGTAACGGAGCTGATATCATAAGAGTGCGTAAGCTCTTGAGAAGCGATATGACTGAATATAAGGCCAAGGCGGAGGCTGTAAGGCATGCTGAGGTTTACCGGGACTGTTTTGCGATATCCATATGTCCAAGCGCCGGTTTGCAAAGTCCGACTATTGTGGGTGCGCAGGCGGCGAATGAGCTTTTGAATATTTCGGGAATTAAGGCATCAATAGTATTTACACTTTATAATGATGAGATATATATCAGTGCGAGGTCAATTGACGAGGTCAATGTACAGCTTATTATGGAACGTCTCGGAGGCGGAGGACATATGACAATCGCCGGAGCACAGCTGAAAGGAATGGATCTTGAAGAAGCGATTGACCTTGTTAAGAAGACACTTGATGAGATGATACAGGAGGGCGCAATCTAATGAAAATTATTTTATTACAGGATGTAAAGACACTTGGCAAGAAAGGACAGACCGTGGATGTCAGCGACGGATATGCACGTAACTTCATACTTCCGAAGAAATTAGGCGTTGAAGCCAATGCGGAAAATATGAATAATCTTAAGCTCCAGAAGGCACACGATGATAAAGTGGCCAAAGAGCAGCTTGAGGCAGCTAAGGAACTTGCCGGAAAGATAGAGACACTTAAAGTGGAGGTTTCCATTAAGTCAGGTAAAGACGGAAGGACATTCGGTTCTATTTCGTCCAAGGAAATCGCTACGGAGCTTAAAGCACAGCACGGCATTGAGATTGACAAGAAGAAAATCGTGCTTGATGAGCCTATAAGATGCGTGGGAACGTCAATTGTATCAGTCAGACTGCACCGCGATGTAACAGCAAAACTTAATGTACATGTCAGTGAGGCATAGGGAAAATGGATGAAGTGCTCATTAAGCGCATTTTGCCACATAGTGATGAAGCTGAACAGGCGGTAATAGCATCCATGCTTATGGACAAGGATGCTGTAGTTACGGCGGTTGATATGCTTGAGAAAGAGGATTTCTATTCGACCAGATACGGAATACTTTTTGAAGCGATGGATCAATTGTCCAAGGAAGGTAAACCGGCAGACCTCATACAGGTTCAGGACAGAGTCCGCCAGAACGGAGCTCCGCCTGAGGTATCGGGAATGGAATTCCTAAGAGAGATACTCTCATCCGTGCCGACATCAGCGAACATAAGGCATTATGCAGAGATTGTCAAAAATAAATCAATTCTGCGCAGGCTTATCAAAACGGCGCAGACAATAGAAAATGAATGTTACGAAAGTAAGGATAATATAGAAAATATTCTCTATAATGCAGAGAAAAATATTACCGGTGTGACCCAGAGCGGCAGCAGTGAAGAAATACAGCCGATAAGCGAGGTTGTAATCGAAGCACTTGACAGAATGCAGGCTGCGGCGAAGGCGGGTGGTAAAATAACCGGTATAGCGACCGGTTTTACAGATCTGGATTATAAGATGGCCGGACTGCAGAATTCAGACCTTGTTCTTGTCGCAGCCAGACCATCCATGGGAAAGACAGCATTTGTACTTAATATTGCACAGTATGTATCTGTCAAACATAATACAACGACGGCAATATTCAGTTTGGAAATGTCAAAGCTGCAGCTTGTTAACCGTATCATTTCGATGGAATCCAAAGTTGATTCCAAGAATATAAGAACCGGTAACCTTTCGCCGGCAGAATGGTCTAATATAGCAGAGGGTGCATCCAATGTCGGCATGTCGCACATTATAATAGAAGATACACCGGGAATTTCTGTCGCGGAACTTAGAAGCAAATGCAGAAAGTTCAAGCGGGATAACAATCTTGGACTTATAATTATCGACTATATACAGCTTATGTCCGGCGGCGGAAAGAGTGAATCGAGACAACAGGAAGTATCCGAGATATCGAGAGCACTTAAGGGTGTGGCAAGGGAACTTAATGTTCCGGTCATAGCGTTGTCACAGTTAAGCCGAAGTGTTGAGTCGAGACCGGATAAAAGACCGATGCTTTCGGACTTGCGAGAATCCGGAGCCATAGAGCAGGATGCCGATGTGGTTATGTTCATATACAGGGAAGATTACTATAAGAAAGATACGGACAGACCCGGCGTTGCAGAGATAATAATTGCAAAGCAGAGAAACGGCCCTACCGGAACGGTTGAACTGGGATGGATTGCCGATCTTACCAAGTTTGTTAATCTTGAACAGAGTAACAAGCGTAATGAAGACTTTTAATAAAGTATACCGTGGATGATTTTGATGTCGTCTGCGGTATTTTTTTGGCGAAATAAGAGATACGATTTATATTAGCAAAGGATTGACGTAATGTTATAATTAATGCGACCAAAACGATAAAGGGGTGAAAATTAATGGAAGAAAAAAGATACATAATTTCCGAGACGTCGGCAAAAACCGGACTTGAAGCGCATGTGCTGCGTTACTGGGAAGAAGAATTGGGACTGGTTATTCCGCGCAATGAACTCGGACACCGGTATTATACGGACGAGCATATTGCTCTGTTCTGTAAAATAAAAGCCATGAAGGACAAGGGGTATCAGCTGAAGGCAATCAAGGCTGAGCTGGCAGGAGAGGGCATCTCGTGTGAAAAGGCTGAAATCGGAGAAATAAGACAGACGGGCATGACGCCTGCAGCAGATAAGATGGAACAGTTCAAGGCCATAATAGGCGGCATTGTTACGGAAGCATTGCGCGAAAATAATGTGATAATGCAGGATGAATTGTCATATAAGGTCAGCGATAAAGTTATTAAGGAGATGGATTATCTTCTCAGGATGAAAGAGGATGCAGAAGAGGAACGTTATAAAAGACTTGACGAAACAATAAGAAATTGTCAGAAAAGTAATAAGGAGGCCGCCGCAGGAAGTGAAGAAAGAGGACGGCGTAAGAAAAGAAAACATTTCGGTCTGTGAAGGCTGTATACATAGAAAAACCGCCGGCGTAATATACACGCCGGCGGTTTAGTGTTGCTATGAATTATTCTGCTGAAATAGCGCCTACCGGACAAGCAGCTTCACATGCTCCGCATGAAAGACATGCGTCCTTGTCGATTTCATAGTGTGCATCGCCCTGAGCGATTGCTCCTGCAGGACATCCGCCTGCGCATGTACCACAGCTGATGCAGCTATCTGAAATAACATATGCCATAATAAATTACCTCCTAAAGTATTAAGTATAGAATATCTTGATTATATACCAGAATTGACAATAAGACAATAGTTAAAACTTAGAAAAAAATTTTATTTTTCTCATTAAAGAAGTGAAAGTGCTTGAATGTGTTTTAGACATATTATATAATCATATTGTCTTGCAAAAAGGGGAATACTTTCACAGGACATATTCATTACAGGAGGAAATTTAACATGGCAAAGATTTCAAAAGACATGATTATTCATGATATTCTTCAGGTAGACCCGAACCTTGCCGGAGTTCTTATGGCATCGGGAATGCATTGTATAGGATGCCCTGCTTCACAGGGAGAATCACTTGAGGAGGCAGCTATGGTTCACGGATTGAATCCGGACGAGCTTGAGGCCAGCCTTAATGAGTATCTTGCAGCTAAAGAAGCAGCTAACTAGGATTTGGGACTCTCCCGGGAACAGAGGTATGCAACCGGGGGAGTTATTATTTTAAATATGTATAAGAGATTTTTTATAGGAACACGAGGAGTCGGAGTTCAGGCGGACGGCAGGGGTGAACTGGGAACGTTTGCATGGACTGTGGCTTCGGGAATAGTATATTCGCTGCAGTCTCTTTTGTTTCTGATAGTTATCACGCATATCCTCGATGATGAGGCGGCCGGAATATATAATGCCGGAATGGTTGTTGCGCAGATGATGCTTACGGTAGGCAAGTATTCGGTCCGTAATTATCAGGTGTCGGACGTAAGAGAACAGTATTCGTTTGCTGATTATTTTACTTTCAGGCTTATTACATGCATGGCAGCCATGATTGTTATGTTCATATGGATTGCCGTCAAAGGATACACCGGCGGAATTGCGATTGTTGCAGCGAGCCTTACGGTATATAAGATGGCGGAATGCCTGTCAGACGTATTCGAAGGATTATACCAGCAGAAGTTCAGATTTGATGTCAGCGGTAAGAGCCAGTTCGTCAAAGATCTGACAATGATAATAGTATATATAGGAATGCTTGTGATCACGCGGGATGTTGTAATATCATCCGTTGTGCTTGCAGCCGTATCGATACTTCTTATTGTAGTGATTGATTTTCCGCTTACCAAATATTTTGGCAGGCTGGGAGTACACTTTAATATGAAGGCTGTAAAGGGACTTACAATAGCATGTTTTGCCTTATTTGTCAGTTCTTTCCTGTGTGCGTATATTCACAGCGCGCCGAAACTTGCGATAGAGCAGTATTTTGGCCGCGGAAGCAAATACGTTGATTTCAATGCATTGTTTATGCCGACATTTGTGGTTGACCTGCTTGCGGGATTTACTATGCGAATGTGGATCACGAAGATGGCGGTCTGTCATGACCAGGGAGATACGAAGACACTTAATAAGCTTATAATAAAGCAGATGGGCGTAATCGCATTTATCACTGTTGTCAGTATGCTTGTAATGTATTTTGCGGGAGGCTGGGCGCTGTCACTGCTGTATGGCAGGGATCTGCACGGCTATGAATGGAGCAATGCACTGCTGATGCTTGCGGGCGGAATGGTTGCGGTGTATACACTTTTTGAAAACGTAATCATTATATACAGACACCAGCATTTCAGTATAGTTATCAATATTGTGTCTGCTGTTGCAACAGTTATAATCATGCCGCTTTTTACCAGAAGTGGAGGAGTGCTCGGAGCGACACTGGCATACCTTGCAGCCAATACAATCCGTGCAATCGGATATATAGCGTGTGCATTATATTACATGAATAAGGATAAGAAAAATAATCAGAAAATCCCTGCCCGGAATTAATATAAAGAATTCCTGAGCAGGGATTTTTATTACATAACGATAAATACAACGAAATATGCTGCGTAGCATAAAAGCATTATTATGCCGCCGAGTCTGGTGAGCTTTTTGCGCCTGATGACACATAAGAAGAGCAGAAGCATTACAAACATTGCCATGATGTTATCTACGATAAAATCGTTGACATATGCTATCGGGGTTATAACAGCTGTGACGCCGAGTACAAATAATATATTGAAAATGTTGCTTCCGACAATATTGCCGATGGCGATATCTGCGTTGTGCTTATATGAAGCGACTACCGAGGTGACAAGTTCCGGAAGTGATGTTCCGAAAGCCACTATCGTAAGACCGATGAGCCTCTCACTCATTCCGAAAAATTTGGCGATTGAAGTGGCAGCATTGACAGTAAGCTGGCTTCCTCCGACGATTCCGGCACCGCCCAGAATTATGAATAAAATCATTTTCCAGACAGGCATTTTCTTGATGACGGTTTCTTCTACGGCATCCGGCTGCTTCTTGGAAATGATAACCAGATATACCATGAAGGCCGCCATAAAAAGAAGGAAAATAACTCCGTCCACACGGCTTAATTTGTTGCCCATGATACCAAGTCCGAGCAAGAGTCCCGTGATAACAAAAACAAATGGTATTTCATATTTCAATGTGTTTTTCTGAATCGAAAGCGGTGCAATAACGGATGCAATACCCAGGATAAGCAGCACATTCAGAATATTGCTTCCAAGCACATTGCTTATGGAGAGGTCGGGACTGCCCTTGATTCCGGCGGTTATGCTGACGGCAGCCTCCGGAGCACTGGTTCCGAAAGCAACAATTGTGAGACCTATTACTATCTGCGGGATACCTATTTTATCCGCAAGTGAGGACGAACCGTCCACGAAAATATCCGCTCCCTTCATAAGGAGCACAAATCCTACGACAAGAAGCAGGAAACTGACCGGTAATGGCATGATTAACATATCCTTTCTTAAAAAAGTTTGATTCCGAAATATTCAAGCAGAATTTTGATGCCAAGCAGAATAAGAATGACACCGCCGGCAAATTCAGCTTTATTTTTATAGCGGGCACCGAAGACGTTGCCGACCTTGACGCCGCATATTGATATTATAAACGTACACAGCCCTATAATCAATACCGCAATGAAAGTATTAAGAAGCTCGCCGGCGCTGATTATAGTGACAGGGATGCAGGCGAATGTTATACCGACGGCGAGTGCGTCTATGCTCGTAGCGACAGCCATCACAAGCATTGTTTTAAATCCGAAGGCTGCGCTTGTTTCCTCTTTTTCCTCTTTGGAAAATGTTTCACGTATCATATTGACACCGATAAGAGTAAGAAGTGCAAATGCAATCCACGGTGTAATATTGGTAATTAGTCCGACGAAACGTGAGCCGAGCAGATAGCCAATCATAGGCATAAGTGCCTGAAATCCTCCAAACCATGCGCCGACAATAAGCATATGGCTTGCTTTGAGCTGTTTTGTTGCGAGCCCCTTGCAGATGGATACGGCAAATGCATCCATGGACAAGCCGACAGCCAGCAACAAAAGTGTTGCTAAATCCATAGTAGATTCCTTTCTCGTATAAAGTATATAAAGGAATAAAATATAAATGAGACAGCCGCGTACGCTGTCTCATTATAATATAAAAATAAAAAAGAGGGGGAGATCAATGAAAAAGATTCTATGATAAAATCGGTATGTGACCGAAAACCATATAGCTCTTTAACAATTCATAGTATAGATACCCATTATGGATAAAAAATGGATAAATTATGAACAAATTGAAACAAGTTCATAAATTATGTGTTAATAAACTCCCTTTTAGCACTCTTCAGCTATCTTATAAAGCAATTTCTCGGTATCATCCCATCCAAGACAAGGGTCGGTGATGGATTTACCGTAAACCATATCAGAGCAGATCTTCTGGTTGCCTTCTTCGAGGTAACTTTCGATCATTACACCTTTGACAAGTTTGTGAAAATCAGAATTATAGCGGCGGCTGTGAAGAACCTCGCTTGTAATTCTTATCTGTTCCTTGAACTTCTTGTTGGAATTAGAGTGGTTGGCATCGATAATCGCGGCCGGATTCTTGAGATTCTTAGCCATATACTGTTCATAAAGTCTCTCAAGATCTTCATAATGGTAATTCGGAATGCAAATGCCGTATTTGTTGACACCGCCACGTAATATGACATGTGCAAGGTCATTGCCGGTAGTGTTGACGCTGTAACCACGGTAGATAAATTCATGTGCGCTCTGCGCCGCAACTACGGAGTTAAGCATTACACCAAAGTCGCCGCTTGTAGGATTCTTCATTCCTATTGGGATGTCCATACCGCTGGCTGTGAGCCTGTGCTGCTGATCCTCAACTGAACGTGCACCGATTGCTTCATATGAGAGAACATCATCAAGGTAGCTTCTGTTCTCCGGGTAAAGCATTTCATCGGCACAGGTAAGACCGCTCACGTCAATAGCGTCGATATGCATTTTTCGGATGGATGCAATTCCGGCATAGAGATCAGGCTCTTTGTTAGGGTCCGGCTGATGCAGCATTCCCTTGTATCCTTCGCCGGTTGTACGAGGCTTGTTGGTGTAAATTCTTGGGATAATGAGAAGACGATCCTTGGTCTTTTCGTTAACCTTTGCGAGTCTGCTTACATATTCGCAGACAGCATCTTCGCGGTCCGCAGAACATGGTCCTATAATAACGATAAATTTATCCGATACACCCGTGAAAACATCGCGGATTTCTTTGTCACGTTCTTTCTTAAGTGCAGCCAGAGCGGCACTCATAGGTATTTCCTGTTTTAAAACTTCCGGGTCCGGAAGTTTCTTGAAAAATTTCATTGCCATAATTATGTTCCTCTTCCTGATTCTGTATTTGACATTCGCTAGTGTAGCACTTTAAACCGCTAAAGTCAACTGTTTTTTCCCTTTTTATTTAGAAAGTTTATAAAAAATAAAGAAATTTGACATATATTATTCATACGGTAAAATTATAATACATATTAATCATAAAATAAAGCAGGAGATGCATGAAATGGGAAAGATAATCGGAATAGATCTGGGAACCACAAACAGTTGTGTTGCTGTAATAGAAGGCGGACAGCCGACAGTTATAGTGAATGCGGAAGGAGCGCGGACGACACCGTCGGTTGTTGCTTTTTCCAAGAAGGGGGAGAGGCTTGTCGGTGAGCCTGCCAAACGTCAGGCGGTAACCAATGCGGACAGGACAATATCCTCCATTAAAAGACATATGGGCACTGACTACCGGGTTTCAATAGATCGTAAGAAATACACACCGCAAGAGATATCGGCTTTTATACTTATGAAACTTAAGAAGGACGCGGAGAATTATCTCGGAGAACGTGTGACGGAAGCTGTTATAACAGTACCTGCATATTTCAGCGATGCGCAGCGTCAGGCCACCAAAGATGCCGGTAAAATTGCCGGACTCAAGGTGGAACGTATCATTAATGAACCTACTGCCGCAGCACTTGCATACGGACTTGATAACGGCGAACCTCAAAAAATCCTTGTATATGATCTTGGTGGGGGAACATTTGATGTATCAGTTATAGAAATAGGGGACAAGGTTATCGAGGTTCTGGCAACTTCCGGGGATAACCATCTTGGGGGGGATGATTTTGATGACAGACTTGTTTCATATCTTGTGAGCGAATTTAAACGCACAGAAGGTGTGGACATAAGTAAGGATAAGATGGCAATGCAGAGAGTCCGGGAAGAAGCTGAGAAAGCTAAGAAAGAACTTTCGTCCGCAGCAACTACTAATGTCAATCTTCCGTTTATTGTGACAACCAAGTCTGGCGCAAAGCATATGGATATCACCGTCACAAGAGCCAAGTTTGAGGAATTGACGGCCGATCTTGTCGACCGCACAGCGGGTCCTGTTATGACAGCGCTTTCAGATGCGGGAATCAATAAGAGCGAGCTTAATAAAGTCCTTCTGGTTGGTGGTTCCACGAGGATTCCGGCAGTCCGGGAGAAAGTGCGCATGCTTACGGGTCTCGAACCGAGTAAAAATATGAATCCTGACGAATGTGTTGCACTCGGAGCATCGATACAGGGAGGAAAGCTTTCCGGGGATTCGGCAGCGGCATCGGAGCTTCTGCTTCTGGATGTGACACCGCTCACACTTTCGATAGAGACAGTCGGAGGCGTTGCGACAAGACTTATAGATCGTAATTCGACCATTCCGTGCCGTAAGAGCCAGGTGTTTTCAACAGCCATGAATTTCCAGACATCTGTTGAGATTAAAGTCCTTCAGGGAGAGCGTCAGTTTGCAAGGGACAATAAGCTCCTCGGAACATTCAGGCTTAACGGAATCAGACGTGCACCGGCCGGAGTGCCGCAGATAGAGGTAACTTTTGATATTGATGCGAATGGTATTGTCAACGTTTCGGCAAGGGATTTGGAGACGGGAAGAGAACAGGGTATTACGATTACAACAAGTTCCAATCTTTCAGATGCAGAGATTGAGAAAGCGATGCGGGAAGCTGCGGAATATGAGGAAAGCGACGGAACGAGAATGGAGGCTTTTGAGACGATTAACGATGCCAGAGCAGCCATAGATGATGCGCAGATCAAACTCAGGGAAAACCGCAAGACAATTGATAAGAATACCAAACAGCAGGTTAAGGCGGATGTGGATTACGTATCCAGACTTATCAGAAGAGCTACGCCTGAGAAAATGTCGGAGGCAGATATAGCTGAACTTAAATCAGCAATCGACAGACTCAAGAATTCTGTCTCAACGATTTAATATTGTCATTGACGGAACATACCGGTTACGGTTATAATTAGAGTATAAATTAAGCGGAGGATGATAAACGCAGCCCTTCGCTTATTATTTATTTCAGGAGGCCGAAGATATGGACATGAAAGAGATTCTGGCGAAGTGTGACCACACACTTCTTAAGCAGACAGCCAGATGGAGCGAAATCAAGAAATTATGTGATGAGGGCATTGATAATGGATGTGCGTCGGTGTGTATTCCGCCGTCATATGTAAGGGATGCAGCAGATTATATAAGAGATAAGGAGACTATGCTTAAGATATGTACTGTCATAGGTTTTCCGAACGGTTATAATACCACGAAGATTAAGGTCGTGGAGACCGAAGATGCCATTCTTAACGGTGCAGATGAGATAGATATGGTGATTAATCTCGGCTGGGTTAAAGACTGCAGATATGATGACATAATGGATGAGATTATAGCTGTCAAGGAAGCATGCCACGGAAGAATATTGAAGGTTATTGTTGAGACATGTCTCCTGTCACAGGAAGAGAAGATTCAGATGTGCAATGTCGTGACAAAGTCGGGTGCGGATTACATCAAGACATCAACAGGATTTTCCACAGATGGTGCGACACCTCAGGATATAGCACTTTTAAAGGCTAACGTAGGCAATAATGTGAAAATAAAAGCGGCCGGAGGTATCTCATCACTTGAGGATGCGGACCTTATGCTTAAGCTTGGAGCATCAAGGCTCGGAACCAGCCGTATAGTTCCACTGTTTAAGGAATTGGAATCGGGAAAAACCGAATAAGACACATAATGCCCGCCATCAGGCGGGCATTGGTTATTTCTACAATTCTTTAAGAACTTCAGGGTCAAATCTGTATTTTCTGTAATTCTTACCCTTGATATATAACTTGAGTTTGTTCTTATGAGCTGCCAGATATGCATTCGGATTATTATATATATCATTTAATACATAATCGTGCTTGCGCCTGCCGTGGAAATCTTCGTAGTGGCAATATAATACAAAAGGATGCCTGCCGTTCTCATCTGTGACAGATGTCTCGTAAACAACTCTGTCCACGTCAACATAGATGTATTTGCCGCCTTCCACGATCATATCCACATCACCCATGACATTGTGACGTATGATTAATCCGGCAAGCCCCGCAAGGAAAAATACGGCGCCCGATATCGTAAAAATAAGAGCAATCTGTGAACTTATGGCATAATTGATCGGAGTTTCATAGTTTTCTTTATCAAGATATATGGTTATGTGGTCTCCGACAGACGGCGTGTTGAAAGCATAAAGCTCTTTGTTTTTAAATTCAAGTCCGTCGTAAGTATAATCCACAAGCACTGTATCACCGACACTTGTAACCACGGCATCGGTTTTAAGATGAGTACGCTTTCCGTTAGCAACCCCTATGTGGCAGAAAGTGGCAATTCCGAGCCCGATAATTCCCACCAAAAGGCAGAATATGAAAGAACCCTTGGGGATGATCCTTGCTTTTTCTTTCTGAATGTTATTGTCCCGGGTATTGGTATCCATAATAATAAATCTCCTGTTCCGACAACCTCACGGAAGTCTTATTATAATATAATGCAAGGTGAGCGTTCTTCCAGTCAGCGGCATCCGTTGTGATATCTGTATGATATATCGGTGACGGATAGTACAACAGCTGAGGAAGTATTGCGTTCGGGTCATCAGATGAAGCAAGATACTCTGCGCGCGTCGTAAGTGCCGAATCATAATATCCGGCCTCTCCGTCCATAACGGAATAAACAGCATCCAGGCTCAGAGGCAGCCCGTTAAAATATGCCGAGCCGTCATCAGCTTCCTCAACACTTATAAGTCCGACACATCCTGCCGTAAACAGGATAAGCGATATGCTGAAAACAGCTGTAAACCTGCGCGGAATTTCACAGACAGAGGATAATCCCCTGACAAATGCGGTGTTTTCGAAGCGCTCATGTATCCAGCCCATGAGATATATAAGCGATATCGTCATAAAACCGTAATAGGCAAAATAAATAATATTCATCATGCGGTATGGCATATGAATTCCCTGTGCATAGAAGACCGGTGTGCCCTGTGCGCAATATACACAGTAGAAAAATATGATAGCAGCCGCCGGAAAGCGGAATTTAAGACCACTTGATACGGCAATCCGGTAAAAAACAGGGAGCAGTGCAATCCACATAACAGCAACCGGGAAGGTGGTTGAATCCGCGATATTATATGCTCCGTATGCAAAGGAATAAACCAATGCTTTGAGAACTCCCGGGCCGGCACCGACAGATTCCTGGCGAATGGCATTGCCGGGAGCCATAACGCTTATTCCCAATGACACAAGCGAAAGGACGGTAATAACAGCAAGAATAATAAAAGATTTATCTTTATGCTTTATCTGCCATGCCGTAAGCAGTACCAGGATTATCGATGTAAAAAGTGCCGTCGCATAATTACCGCCTCCTATCATGAAAGCCAGAGACATCGATAATACAGAACATATTACGCGAGCAGCGGTGTTCTCTGATTTGATAATGGTAATCACTGATGTAAAAAGAAATAGCATCAGTGAAAAGAAAAATGTATAATAAATAGCACCATTATACCAGTAAAATGAATCCGACGGTTTGTATGTAAACTGTAATGCAGCGAAGGTAAGCACGGTACCTACGGCAACGGAAGCTGTCCGCCCTGCTTTAAACCAGCGTCGCAGAAGCGTATATATAAATAAAAACATTGATATAACAAAAGTTGTGATGAGAATGACGGGTGCAATTACATAATATTGTTCCCCGAAAATTCCCGGCTGCAGGCGCATAAGAAATATGGCGGCAAAATTGCCCTGCCAGTCATTGTATGTATCTTTCATTAAATCATAAGACTGTGAAATTACCGCACCTGCCGAATGCGTATTCTGCCATACAGCCGATGTCTCAACGCCGTAATAATAGTCATCGACACTCGGGTGAGCATACTGTCCGACATAGTAAACAGGAATCAGCGACAAAAGCAGGACTGCTGTTAAAATGATGTTAATTGTTTTTTTCTTCATAATAAAATAATAATATCATTGAACAACTTGAATTGCAATTAAGAAAGTAATGTGATAATCTTAAATTATTATAAAGAATACGGGCGGGGTGCTGCATGAATAAAAAACTATATCTTGTTATACCATGTTACAATGAAGAAGAGGTTCTTCAGGACACGGCGGCCAAGTTAAAAAATAAAATGAGTGACATGATTGCAAGAGGTGTGATATCGCCGGAGAGCAGAATTATAATGGTAAATGACGGCTCAATGGACCTTACGTGGAGAATAATAGAGAAACTTCATGAGGAGGACAGCCTTTTCGGAGGCATAAATCTCACGCGTAACAGGGGACATCAGAATGCACTGCTTGGCGGGCTGATGACCGTTAAGGATGATGCGGACATGACGATAAGCCTTGATGCGGATCTTCAGGATGATATAGAAGTTCTTGAGACAATGGTCATGAAATATTACGAGGGATATGATGTCGTTTACGGAGTCAGGAACGACAGAAAGAAGGATTCTTTCTTCAAGAGGTTTACAGCCCAGACTTTTTACAAAATCACGAAAAATCTCGGCGGTGAACTCATATATAACCATGCGGATTTCAGGCTGATGAGCCGTCGGGCGCTTGACGGACTTGCACAGTTTCGTGAGGTCAATTTATTTTTAAGGGGGATTGTTCCGTTAATCGGGTATCCTTCCGCAATAGTGGAATATGAACGTAAGGAAAGACTTGCCGGCAAGAGCAAATACCCGTTAAGCAAGATGATGAGCCTTGCGATAGAGGGAATAACTTCACTGAGCGTGAAGCCGATAAGAATAGTCACATTTCTCGGAGTGGCTGTTTTCATAGGAAGCATTATCATGCTTATCTATGTGCTGGTAAGCTATTTCAGCGGACATGTGGTTGCCGGCTGGTCAAGCATTCTTGTTTCGGTATGGGTGATTGGAGGAATCCTGCTTATCGCCATGGGCATCGTAGGTGAATATATAGGCAAAATATACCTGGAGACCAAGAACAGACCGCGTTATATAATCGAGCAATATCTTAATGACACCGGTGTCAGAACTGAGACTGAACAGGCATCGTCGAAGCAGTAATAGGAACAATAAGGCAGTTCATTTCATTGATAAGTGTGTCCAATATTGAAGGCAGCGCGGCAACAGTTTCATCGTGGCCGCTTCCGTCATGCATAAGCACGACACTGACATCTTTGTTCGTGACACCGTTAATGACATTCTGATATACCTTATCGCGGGTGATATTGCCGCTTCCGTCACCGGAGCTTACATTCCAGTCATAGTATGTCATGCCGAGCGATTCGATATAAGGAATGTAATCGCTTTTCATTCTTGAATCGGCAAAGCTTGTGGCGGAGCCTCCCGGGAAGCGCCAGAATCGTGGCGGACGTCCGGTAAGTTCGGTGACATAGTTATACATATGGTCAGCATCGGCCTTAAATGCATCAAAAGACTCATAAATATTAGCGCGCGAATGGGTAAACGAATGTATTCCGAGGGTGTGTCCGCGGGATATTATATCATTATATTCAGTCTGCGCAAAATCCTCCGACGGGGAATAATTGCCTACGACGAAGAAAGTAGCCTTGACATTATATTTATCAAGCGTGTCAAGTACGGTCGGTGTAAGTGTTCCCGAGCCGTCATCAAATGTGAGATATACTATCTTACGTCCGGAGGCCTGCGCTTTAGTTACGAGCGCACTGTAATAAGCATCACGCTCAGCTTCGCTGTCAACAACGGTGGCCGGCTCTGTCTCGGCGGCGGTTGTTTTTGGTACACCAAAAGCGGATTCCGTCTCGGATTCTGTGGAGACAGCCATGCCTGCGGTTTCTGCGGATGACTGCGTGGCAGTATCGGCTTTATCTTGTGTTCTGCCATGGTTCGTCAATATTATCAATGCTGCGATAAGCAGAATGAGAACCACGGACAGAATTATTATAATTGAAATTTGTTTTTTATTATTTAATCTGCTCATGCTTCAATAATATAATTGAATCCGGGCAGTGTCAAATGAAAATAGTTACATTTAAAAAGAGGTAGAATTATGGACAGGACAAGAATGGACAAACAGTATGATTTTTTACGTGAAATAGATAAGGAAAAAAGCATTTTCCGCCAGACATATTTAGCTGACGGCAGCCGTAAAGAAAATGACGCGGAACATTCGTGGCATCTTGCGATGATGGCGATGCTTATGTGTGAGCATGCCAACGAACCGGTTGACAGACTTCATGTAATGGAAATGGTGCTGATACATGACCTTATTGAGATTGATGCCGGCGATACATACGCATATGATACGGCCGGAAATAAGACCAAAAGGGAGCGCGAACTTAAAGCGGCTGACAGGCTTTTTAACATTCTGCCAAAGGATCAGGCTGACAGATTGCGCGGATTGTGGGATGAATTTGAGGAAAATATAACACCCGAAGCCAGATTCGCCAACAGCCTTGATAAGATGCAGCCATTAATGTTAAACGATGCCTCGGGCGGCAAAAGCTGGACGGAACACGACGTGCATAACTCCCAGGTTTACAAACGTAATGAGAGGACGCATGAAGGTTCCGAAGCTATGTGGAAGTATTCGGATGAGCATTTTATTAAGCCTAACATAGGCAGGAGTCTCAAATAATAGAACTAAGATTCGTTGACCATTTTGCCGGTTATGTGTTCCGGTGTAAATTCGAGGCACATAACTGATGGGGCGGATTTGGCAATCTCGTTGTCGATGTATTCCTTGCTGTCAGTGAATTTGCGACAGAGCTGTGAGCATATCTCAAGCGTGCGGACTTTGTCTGTTACCGGCTTTACATGTCCGAAAGCTATTACGCTCCTTATATTAAGCGCCCATTCGCCCTCATTACGGAATCCCTCGTCATACACGCAGAAAGAAGCTTTGTCACAAGCCCTGAGCGCATCTATTTTGTGGCCTTCTTTGGCACCGTGAAAATAAATACAACCGTTTGACTCGTCATACCAGTAATCAATCGGTACGCCGTACGGATAACCGCCATCACCGATTACGGAAAGAACGCCACGCACTTCTTTTTTCAAAATATCAATACATTCCGTCAATTCGAGTGCCTGTTTGTATCTTCTCATTTTACGAAACATATTGTGACCTCCTATTGTGTGATATGTTAATATTGTATTAAATTCTATCACAATATTATTAGATGTCAACGTGAAAAAATGATAAAATCGCTTATATTTATTAAGAATCGTGCAGGCGGCAATATGCGGGCCGGTATTCTCGCCGGAGTGATATTCCCGGTGGTGCTGCTCGCCGGCCTGGTATTCGGGGGCAGGAAGCGTATAAAAGCGAAATCGTGAATGTCAGATTGTACTATAAGTAGTTGTGTGATATGATAAAAAAAGAATTGGTAAGGAGGGATGGAGTTTGATGACGGATGAAAAAATTAAAAATTCTAATGAACTGGAGTTCGCTGTATTTTGTATTGAAAATGTAGCGGCAAAGCTGGGTGTGGGTGCAGAACGTGTCTATCAGGCATTTACTGAACAAAGCGATATTCTGAACGGTTACATTGTGCCGGAATATGAGGTGCTGCATACCCAGAGCCGGGAATATATCGTTGAAGACCTTCTTAATGTGATGAAAGAAAGGGGTGTGGAAGTATGATTCTTTATCATGGTTCTTTCTTAGAGGTTGCAAGGCCGGATTTGGTTCATTCCCGCCCCAATGTAGATTTTGGGCGTGGCTTCTATGTTACGCCGCTACATGAACAGGCGGCGAAGTGGTGCGGTAAGTTCAAGCACCGTGGGAAAGATGGCATTATCTCTCGGTATGAATACGATGAAAGCCGGGAATCTGAACTGAAAACGCTGAAATTCGATTCTTATTCCGAAGAATGGCTGGATTTCATTCTGAACTGCCGCAGTGGAAAAGATTCGACAGATTACGACCTTGTTGTAGGCGGTGTTGCCAATGATAAGGTGTTCAATACTGTGGAGCTGTTCTTTGACGGATTGATTGATAAAACGGAAGCTATCAAACGCCTGCGTTATGAAAAGCCGAACCTGCAAATATGTTTCCGCACAGAGAAAGCATTGTCTCTGTTGCATTTTGAAGGGAGTGAAATACTATGACAGCGAACCCAATCCTGCTTCAGAAAAAATATAGCCGTGTTATTGAGTGTTTTGCCAACCAACAGGGGCTTTCACTGGATGCGGCATTGGATTTCTTTTATCATTCTCAGGTTTATCAACTGATTCGTGATGGTGTATCCGATATGCATTGCATGAGTGACTTGTATCTGGCAGAGGAATTAAGACAGGAATATGCAGAGAAAATGATGAAGTTATAAAGGGTTGACTATGCCCGCCCGTTGTGCTACCATTTTGTCATAAATAAAAATACCGTCTTACGGAAACACTGTGAAGGAAAGAGTAGGTATGGAAGGACATCTACAGAGAACTGCCGGTTGCTGAGAGGCAGGGTGGAGGACATATCGAACATGGCTCCGGAGTGGCGCACCGAACAGCATGGCTGCAAGGCTGCGACAGGAACGCCTGTTATAGCGGGAATGTATCGGGGAATGCACCTGTACATTGTGAGGTCCGTTCTGCGAGGAACGGATGAAGAGAAGTGGTACCACGGATTAAGATTATAACCCGTCTTCTGAAGATAATGATAGAAGACGGGATTTTTTTATCAGGAGGAATATTTAAGATGAGCAAGAAACCGTATTACATTACAACAGCGATTGCCTATACATCGGGCAAACCGCACATCGGAAACACATATGAGGTCGTGCTTGCCGACAGTATTGCAAGGTATAAGAGACTGCAGGGATATGATGTAAGATTCCAGACAGGAACCGATGAACATGGACAGAAAATAGAACTCAAGGCAGCGGAAGCAGGAGTCACCCCGAAGGAATTTGTTGACAACGTTGCCGGAGAAATCAGGAGAATATGGGATTTGATGAACACATCTTACGATAAATTCATCAGGACAACGGATGAGTACCATGAGAAACAGGTACAGAAGATTTTTAAGAAACTTTACGACAAGGGTGATATTTACAAAGGACATTACGAAGGAATGTACTGTACGCCGTGCGAATCATTCTGGACGGAATCACAGCTTGTGGACGGCAAATGTCCGGACTGCGGAAGAGAAGTTAAGCCGGCAAGAGAGGAAGCATATTTCTTCAGAATGAGCAAATATGCCGACAGACTTATCGACTATATTAACGAACATCCGGAATTTATACAGCCGGTATCGCGTAAGAACGAGATGATGAATAACTTCCTGCTTCCGGGACTTCAGGATCTTTGCGTATCAAGAACCTCATTTAAGTGGGGAATACCGGTTGATTTTGATGATAAGCATGTCGTATATGTATGGCTTGATGCACTGACTAACTACATCACGGGTCTTGGATATGATGCAGACGGTAACAATGATGAATTATATGCCAAATACTGGCCGGCAGACCTTCATCTTATCGGAAAAGATATCATACGTTTCCATACGATTTACTGGCCGATTTTCCTTATGGCACTTGACCTTCCGCTCCCGAAGCAGGTATTCGGACATCCGTGGCTTTTGCAGGGCGACGGCAAGATGAGCAAGTCCAAAGGAAATGTTATATATGCTGATGACCTCGTTGATTTCTTCGGAGTCGATGCGGTAAGATTTTTCGTGCTTCATGAGATGCCGTTTGATAATGACGGTGTGATCACATGGGAACTCATGGTTGAGAGACTTAATTCAGAACTGGCCAACACACTTGGCAACCTTGTAAACAGAACGATTTCAATGTCCAATAAATATTTTGGCGGAGTTGTTGAGAACAAGGGCGTGGCTGAGGCTGTTGATGATGACCTTAAGAATACGATTCTTGAAGAAACTAAGAAGGTCGATGCGAAGATGAATGACCTTCGTGTGGCTGACGCGATTACCGAGATTTTTAACATCTTCAAGAGATGCAATAAATATATCGACGAGACAATGCCGTGGGCGCTTGCCAAGGATGAGACCAAGAAGGACAGACTTGCGACCGTGCTTTATAATCTTGTTGAAGGAATTTCGATAGGAGCAGAGCTTCTTTTCCCGTTTATGCCTGAGACATCACAGAAGATTAAGGCGCAGCTTAATGCACCGGACAGGGGATATGAGCAGCTTGGAGAATTCGGATTGTACCCGGATGGCGGCAAAGTGGTTGAGAAACCTGAAATTCTTTTTGCAAGACTTGACCTTAACGAGGTTATGGAAAAAGTTGAAGCAAAGAAAGCGGCTGCCAAGGAAGAACCGGCCGGAGAACCGGGTGTTGACGTGGATAAGAAACCGGAAATTACGATTGATGATTTCGATAAGGTACAGCTTCGCGTCGGAGAAATCATCAAATGTGAGGCAGTTCCTAAGTCAAAGAAACTTCTCTGCTCACAGGTTAAGATGGGCAGCGAAGTAAGACAGATTGTATCGGGAATCAGCCAGTATTATAAACCGGAAGAGATGGTAGGCAAGAAGGTTATCGTGGTTGCCAACCTTAAGCCTGCTAAGCTTGCAGGTGTTCTTTCGGAGGGAATGCTTCTGTGCGCAGAGAATGAGAAGGGTGAATATGTTCTTCTTGCGCCGGAAAGTGATGTGCCGAATGGCGTAGAGGTCGGCTGATGAGTGTAATTTTTGAGACACATGCCCACTATGAAGATGAGGCATTTGACGAGGACAGGGATGAGATTATCAAATCCCTGCCCGAATCCGGAATAGGTTATGTGGTAAATGTCGGTTCAAGCATTGCGACATGCCATAGGACGGTCGAGCTTATTAAGCATTATGATTATATGTATGGCGCGCTGGGAATCCATCCGGGCGAGATACACGAAGTTACCGATGATGACATGAAGTGGATTGAAACGGAAGTGAAGACGAACCCGAAAATCGTCTCGGTCGGCGAAATAGGACTTGATTATCATTACGGCAAGGATGACAAAGAAATCCAGAAAGATTTTTTTGAAAAGCAGCTTGATATGGCGGTCAGACTGGACAAACCGGTGATAATCCATTCAAGGGAAGCCGCGAAAGATACCTATGACATAATGCGCGAACATGATGCCGGAAAGGCCGGCGGCGTGGTTCATTGTTTTTCTTATCATAAGGAGGAAGCGGCGAAGTACCTTGATATGGGTTTCTATATCGGGATAGGCGGTGCGGCTACTTTTAAAAATAATGAGAAAACGCGTGAGGTCATAGCATATACGCCGCTTGACAGGATACTTCTGGAGACGGACTGCCCTTATATGGCACCGGTGCCTCACCGCGGAACCAGAAATTCATCGCTTAATCTGCCGCTGGTGGCTGAATGCATTGCGCAGGTCAAGGGAATCGCATATGATACTGTAGTGGAAGCAACTTACGAAAACGCAAGGAGAATGTACAGAATATGAGCAAATTTTATCTCGGGAACCCGACAAATACCCTTGCGGTAATCAACAGATACGAGTTCGCATTTCAGAAGAAATTCGGACAGAATTTTCTTATCGATCAGGGAATTGTGGAAAAAATAGTCCGTGAAGCCGGAGTTACGAAGGATGATTTCGTGCTTGAAATAGGCCCCGGAATCGGAACGATGACGCAGATTCTCTGCGAGAATGCGAGAGAGGTGGCAGCGGTTGAGATAGACCGTAAGCTTATACCGATTCTTAATGACACGCTTTCGGAATATGACAATGTTACGATTATCAATGATGATATCCTTAAAGTCGATATAAACAAGCTTGCCGAAGAAAAAAACGGCGGCCGTCCGATTAAGGTCGTAGCCAACCTGCCATATTATATTACAACCCCAATCATCATGGGACTTTTTGAAAGCCATGTGCCGCTTGATTCGATTACGATAATGGTGCAGAAGGAAGTGGCTGACCGCATGCAGACCGGACCGGGAAGCAAGGACTACGGCGCGCTTTCACTGGCGGTACAGTTCTATGCAAAACCGGAAATAGTTGTAAATGTTCCGCCGGAATGTTTTATGCCGAGGCCGAATGTCGGTTCGGCAGTTATAAGGCTTAAGAGGCATGAGACGAGACCGGTTGATGTTAAGGATGAGAAACTGATGTTTCGGATAATCAGGGCATCGTTCAATCAGAGACGTAAAACTCTCGCAAACGGACTGAATAATTCTCCGGAAATCGGGTACACGAAGGAGCAGATTGCGGCTGCAATCGAAGAACTCGGACGCGGTGCATCCATAAGGGGCGAAGCGCTTACGCTTGAAGAATTTGCAAGACTTTCCAATATTTTCAGCTCGATGTCAAAATAGTTAAAAAACAAGAATATTTCAAACACTCCCTCAATATATTTTACAGAATGGTGTGGCAAAGTCTGCGTCATGTAAGATAAAGAAGGGAGTGTTTTTGTAATGGAATACAACAGGATGGTGGCATACATATATTCGTATAATGATGGACAGAAGTGTAAGAATACCGGCTTTGCCAAGATCGAGGTCAGACAGGACATACTTAAACTGCAGATAAATATGAAGGGTGCCTATTCTGATAATAATTGTGAGTGGAATGTCAATCTTTTTTACCGGAAAAACAATTTAATAATCGGTGTTGCATTGGGAAATATGGTAATCCGGAATGGTGTCGGAGAATTCAGGTATGCCGGAAACGCATTAAATATGGAAAACAGCGGCATATCATTTGATAGTATAAAAGGCCTGTATATTGAGAAAAAATCAGAGGAAACCGACCGGCGGAAGATGTATGCCAGTGAATGGGATGACCTGGGATTTGATCCGGCGGGAATACTTGCAAGGGACTGGGCAAAAGCAGAAGGGAAGATAATGGTCGAATTCGCCGGAGAGGGACAGAAAGTGGCACCGGCAGAAGAAGCGGTTTTGCAGGCGGCGGAAGCAGAGTGCTGTCCGGTTCCGGATACGGAGTGCGGTGATGAAAAAACACAGCCGGTAGTTTGTAATGATGAGTGGTATGGAAAACTAGCCGCAGAAAAGACGCATGTCTTTCTTTTTGCGGATGATGAGCTGTATGACATAATAGAGATTACACCGGATGACATAGAGCGCCTCCCGGACACCAACTGGGGGCTTAAAAACAACAGTTTTCTTAATCACGGTTATTTTCAGTTCAGACATCTGATCCTGGGAAAAATTTACGGCGGGGAGCCACAGAGATATTTTATCGGTGTTCCGGGTATTTTTGCCAGACGCGACCGCAATACGGCGGCAATGTTCGGGTTCAATCATTTTAAATTCAGCATGAGAAGTGATGTGCAGCTGAGCCAGTTCGGTTACTGGTACAGACAATTGGATTGTTAAGAAAATGCGGAAGAAACTTTAATGTCTCTTCCGCATTTCTTTGAAAAAATCCTGAAGCATGGTCCGGCATTCATCCACAAGGACACCGGACGTAAGTTCTGCTTTGTGGTTAAAACCGTCCATCTGCAGGAGGTTGATCACGGAGCCGGCACATCCGGCTTTGGGGTTCATCGCGCCGACCACGACCCGCGGAATCCTCGCCTGGACAATTGCCCCGGCACACATCGGACAAGGTTCCAGTGTGATATACATGGTGCAGTCTTCCAACCGCCAGTCACCGATTACCTTGGCGGCTTTGCGGATGGCGATTATTTCGGCATGAGCAAGCGTGCTTTTATCGGTGTTCCGCCTGTTATAACCGCGTGCTATTATTTTATCATCATATACGATAACACATCCTATCGGGACCTCGTCTATTTTCGCCGCTTTGCGGGCTTGTTTAATCGCTTCGCGCATGTATTTTTCATCAGTTGTCATATCAAACACCTCGCATGTCTATTAACGAATAATGCCTGTGGTCACGGTAACGGCCGCGCATATAAACCAGTGAACGGGACAGGCCTTCGTATTCAAAACCAAGTCTGGTCAGCAGACTCATTGAACGGAAATTGTCGGGCAGAGTGTAAGCATCGATGCGGTGCATGTTTCCGTCGGTAAAAATTGCTTCAATGAGCCTTGAAATCGCTTCGATGGCATATCCGTTATGCCAGAACTGCGGCAGCAGCTTATATCCTATTGTACAGGAATTATAGATTCCGCGCTGGATGTTGGAAAATGAAGCGGTTCCGATAATGGTGTCCGGTGCGTCCTTAAGTTTCCAGAAATAGCGCATATATGTGCCGTGCATGAAAGCGCTGTATTCAGCGTAAAGACATGCACTCTGGTAATCGAGAGTGTAAAAATTAGGGTTTTTGTCTGCTTCGACAGGCTCAAAGGTCTGCCGTCCTTCCGAGTAAAAACTAAGAACCGGGACGGCGGCTGTGTTATCAAGAACCTGTAAAATGAGCCGCTTTGTCTCATATATGGTACGCATTGCCGGCACCTCTTCCAATCAAAATATGTAAATATTTTACCATCAGAGCGGGAAAACTTCAATTAAGAATATAAGATTGGGAAATAGATAAAATGTTATCTATTTATGCTGAAAAACCTTGAATCTGGATAATATTTTAGCTATAATTATTATATATCAAGAACAGGTGGTAATGATATCCGATGAAAAAATACATCTGGGAAACCCCGGAAGAAATTAATTTTAATGTTGCGAAAAGAGTGCGGAATATAAGGCGCAGAAAGCGCATTTCGCAGAAAGAACTCAGTGAGAGGTCGGGAGTGAGCTATGGTTCAATCAAACGTTTTGAAAGCACCGGTAATATAAGTTTTATATCGCTGACAAGGCTGGCGGTGGCACTTGACGCGGCGGACGACATAAGAAATATGTTTACCGATGTTCCGTATGCGTCGATAGAGGAGGTAATCAATGAGCGCGGATAATGAGAGATCCAGACGAAAGAGCATTAAAGTAAAATATCATGGAGATTATGTGGGAACGCTGGCATTAACCGCTGACAGGAGAGTGGCCTTTTCATATGATATGTCATGGATTAAAAACGGTTTTTCCATAAGCCCGTTTCATCTTCCGCTGGAAGATAAGGTATTCGTTCCGGTTAAAAACTTTAATGACGGTCTTTTTGGAATATTTGCGGACAGTCTGCCGGATGCGTGGGGAAAACTACTGCTTGACAGGACTTTGTGTAAGCTTGGAATAGGCAGGGATATTACGGTGTTGGACAGACTGGCGTATGTCGGAAAATCAGGAATGGGGGCATTAGAATATGAACCGGACTGCAGATTGGTGGATGAAGAAGAATTGACGGATCTGGATTATATTTGCGGACAGTGCCGGAAAGTGTTGGAATCTGAACAGACAGATGATGTTGATGTACTATATGAAATGACCGGAAGCAGCGGTGGAGCCAGACCCAAGGTTATCATTAATGATGATGGCCGGGAATGGATAGTGAAATTTCCTGCATCATCGGATTCGCCGGACATCGGAAGAATGGAATATGCTTACTCGGTCTGTGCCGGTTCGTGTGGAATTGATGTGCCTGAGGTAAAACTTTTTCCTTCAAAAAAAGGAAGCGGATATTTCGGCATAGAGCGGTTCGACCGGGTGAAGACATCAACGGGACTTTGCAAAATTCATATGGCAACCGCAGCGGCTCTGCTTGAGGCAGATTACCGGTCGCCATGTCTGGATTACAGTCAGTTGATGAAATTAACACAAATACTTACCGGGAATGATGCACATGATATGGAGAATATGTTCAGAAGAGCCTGTTTTAACGTCTTTGCGCACAACCGCGATGATCATGCCAAGAACTTTACATTTCTGTATGACGATGAGCAGGAACGATGGAGATTGAGCCCGGCTTACGATTTGACATATAGCACGACATATTACGGAGAACACACTACATCAGTGAACGGGAACGGACGTAATCCCGGGGCAGAAGAACTTCTGCGAGTCGGGGTCGAAGCAGGATTGCATCGTGTCAAATGTAAGGAGATAATTGAAGACATCCGTGAGCGCGTAACAACTGAATTGGCAGAGTTTATGTAGGCGGATTATATTGCCGCAAAAAGTAATTATTTCATTGACTTAAAGTATAGCATGTGATATGTTTAAATTAGCTTTTGAATCCGAAGGGATGCATAGAATTAAAAGGGTATATCAGCTTGATATACCGAGTATAACAATGAATCCCTCCGCATTTAATGCAGAGGGATTTTGTGTTGTAGGGAAAGACATCTTTAAAGAGGAAAGGCGAAGTGTATTTAACGACAAGGAGGACATTGTATGAATGTACAGAATGTAGGAGGATACCAGACAGGTATTGATTATTTACCGGCAGCAGGTAAGAACATTTTTGAAAGAGAAAATGTGAACTTTAATGTGGAGGAAGCAACAGCGGAGAAAGTTAATGAAGGTGCCATTAAAACAGCAGAGCAGAAAACGCAGGATTTAAAGGATGCGTATGCTGTTATGACAAGTGGGGTAAATTCAACAAGAACAACCAATGATAATAAGACTGTTCAAAGGAGACTTACGCAGTTAGGGTTCTATTCGGGTAGCGTGGATGGAAATTTATATACGGATGCGTCAAAAAAAGCATTGAAAAATTTCCAGCGTGTATATGGACTGGCTCAGACAGGCCAGATAAGTAATATGGTACAGGATAAATTGAAAGCAGCAACGTCTTGTTATCGTGCCGTTGCGTCCAAATCGGATTTGGGAACTATAACAAGTATGGTAAGCGGATATTCGGATTTTAAGGAGTCGGAAATAAGGGATTACTTTGCTAAAACATGGGCATTTTTTAGAGTTGGAATGGGTCTTACTGTGCGTCAGGCGTCAGGGGTATTGGGAAACATAATGGCAGAGAGTGGGTGTGTTCCGGATAATGCACAGGATACAGGTACAAATAAAAAGCTGCACGACAAAGATTATAAATTTAACGTATCAGATGGAAGAGGGTATGGATTAATACAGTGGACTATTAAGGAAAGAAAACAATTGTTAAAAGATACAAGTTCACAGATGGGGTTACCGGTTAACGACATTAATGCACAATTTGCATGTTTTCGCAAAGAAACAGAACGTGATGATATGACTAAGAGTGCATGGAAAACGTTAAAAGAACACGATATGATTGATACGTCAACAGGAATATTTTTATCAAAAATAGAAAATCCAAAGGTGCAAAATTTTGATGAAAGGTATTCAAAAGCCAAAATTATATATTCCGTAATGAAATGAGGTAAATATGAGGAAATATAAAATGATATCACTAACGGGACTGGCAGTAATGTCTGTATTGGTTATATCTGCCTGTGGCAAATCAGTTAAGACCATGTCAACTATATCCATAAGCAGGTATGAGACCTCGCCGTATGAGGAGACCGAAACAACAGACATTAATGAGAGTGTTACCGATACGCACAATACAGAAACACCCGGCGTAAACGAAACGAACACCATTAATGAGGCAACAGCGCCGCCTAAAATTGCGAGGCTTGAGACAGAGGAGGAAGAGACATATAACTTCGATTATACATTACCGAATACATTCGAACAGCCTACCGCAAAAGAAAAACCGGATGAAGTCTCTTACATTAAAGGCATGTATAATTCTGAATTAAGCTGGGACGGAAAAGACCACAAAAAGAGTGTTGATGATGGGAAAGAACTTTCTGACCGGGAAATGCTTATAAGTGCACTGTCGGGCAGACATAGTTTTACATATCGCAGACTGAAGACGGAAGATTCAAATTCACTATATATTTATGACAATAAGCAGATTAACATGGCCGAGTTGAGGTACATTTTATCAATATATGGATATGAACTGAACGATTTTACCATGGTTGATATGGATGGTGATGGCCTTAAAGAAGCGGTTATCAGATGCGAATACGGAATACACAGGTTATGTATGATTTTTTATGTGCAGGGTGGAAATGTTTACATGACCGCTTTTGAAGAGCGTTCCATGCCTTGTATTTTTAAGACATCGGGTGAGTTTACCGCTCCGGACGGAAGTATTTCGCGTATGAAATTCACAACTGAAAATGTGGATATTCAAAAAACAGTAACATACGATATCGATGATAACGGCGAAGTAATATATTATATCAACGGTAATAACATATCGGGATCGGAATATGAGAAATTCTGTGACGAATGGGAAAGCAGCGGAATGGATTGTGAGTTTGTCAGACTGACAGCAGAGAATATCAATAAGTACCAATAAAACGGTATTGACTTAAAGTGTAGCATGTGATATGTTTAAATCAGCTTTTGAATCCGAAGGGATGTATAGAATTAAAAGGGTATATCAGCTTGATATACGAATATAACAATGAATCCCTCCGCATTTAATGCAGAGGGATTTTGTGTTGTAGGGAAAGACATCTTTAAAGAGGAAAGGCGAAGTGTATTTAACGACAAGGAGGACATTGTATGAATGTACAGAATGTAGGAGGATACCAGACAGGTATTGATTATTTACCGGCAGCAGGTAAGAACATTTTTGAAAGAGAAAATGTGAACTTTAATGTGGAGGAAGCAACAGCGGAGAAAGTTAATGAAGGTGCCATTAAAACAGCAGAGCAGAAAACGCAGGATATAAAAGATGCGTATGCAGTAATGACAAGCGGGGTTGGTGCTTCGAAAGCGGCCAGCAAGAATGAGACTATTCAGATATGGCTGAACCAGTTAGGTTTCTATTCGGGCAAAGTGGATGGAAATTTGTATACTACGGCATCAAAAAAAGCCCTAAAAAATTTTCAACGTGTATATGGATTGGCACAGACCGGTCAGATAAGTAATATGGTACAGGATAAATTGAAAGCGGCAATATCCTGTTATCGTACTACTGCGTCCAAATCGGATTTGGGAACCATCACAAGTATGGTAAGCGGACATCCTGATTTTAAAGAAACAGAAGTAAGAGATTATTTCGCTAAAACATGGGCTTTCTTTAGAGTCGGAATGGGACTCTCTGTGCACCAGGCGTCAGGGGTATTGGGAAACATCATGGCAGAGAGCGGATGCATTCCGGATAATGCAAAGGATACAGATACAAATAAGAAGTTACATGACAAAGATTATAAATATAATGTATCAGATGGAAGAGGGTATGGATTAATACAGTGGACTATTCAGAAACGAAAACAATTGTTAAAAGATACAAGTTCACAGATGGGGTTATCGGTTAGCGATATTAATGCACAATTTGCATGTTTTCGCAAAGAAACAGAGCGTGATGATTTGACAAAAAGTGCATGGAATAAGCTGAAAAAAACTGATTTGATTGATGGTGCAACAGGAATTTTCTTAAACGAAATAGAAATGCCGGGCAATAGGAATTTTAGTGAACGTTATGAAAAGGCTACTACAATATATTCGGTAATGAAGTAGGAGGGATATAGCTATGAAACTAAAATCAATAATAATCACATCTGCCGTATTATGCCTGTCCGTATCGGCATTGGCAGCGTGTGGAAAGCAACAGAAAGAAACAGAGACGGCGGGAACGACGGAAACAGTGACAAAGGCTTCTGATACGGCAACGGCGCCGAATAAAATTGCCACTGACGAGCAAAATGAGACGCAGACGGTTCCGGAAGATCCGAGAGTGCCATATGTTAAGGGTACATATAATGAGTATCTGAAATGGAAGGGGCAGGAACACAAAGCTTGCAGCGACGACAGTCTGGAACTTTCCGGAAATGAGCTTATGCAGAGTATAATTTCGGGACGTCACAGTTTCACATACCGTGCAATAGAGTACGCGAATTATTTTGGCAGAGAGATGTATGCAGTGGACGGAAGTCTGCTTAATATGGATGAGATGCTTCATCTGGTATCATTAAGCCGGTACAAGTTGGCAGGATACACGTTGGTGGATCTTGACGGCAATGGGGAGAAAGAACTTGTTGTCAAATGTGAGTCATATATAAGTGATGGGTATATTGTATTTTATACCATAGGATCTGAGGGCTATATGACCTTTATGGAAGGAAGACAAATAGGACAATTCAAAACTTCGGGAATGTTTATGGGACCGGGAGGTGAGCCGTCATACCTCATATATGATAAGGACAAAGCATATATGAAGTACATGGCATGGTATGAGACCAATGATGACGGAGAAGACGTGTATTATGTTGAAGGCAGTACAGGTGGTGATTTCAGTCAATACGTTGAGGACTGGAAAGCCAATAATACCGATTGTACATTTTTGCCGGTTACAGATGATACCATCAAGGAAATTCAAATTTCTTGACATATTTTCGGAAAATGGGTATACTGAATAATGCCGTGTTCATAACGGTATAAATTAATATTGTTAATACATTTCCATGCAGCCGGGGAAGTAGCGGCTCCCTGTACCTGAAATCCGCTATAGCAGGGGTGATGTTCTGTTTCGGGCATTGCATATAATCGCTGCCCGGGCAGACCGGTGTTGAAATCTGGGTCTTGCGCAATAGGAATCCGTGAACCATGTCAGGTCGGGAACGAAGCAGCATTAAGCGGAACCTCCTATGTGACGCAAGGGCACCTGGATTGAGCCGGTATGTCCGGTAACGGGTTTTAGTGTAATGCACAACGCAGAACGCATGGATTTTTTTATGCCGGTAATTGCAAAGCATCATTGCATTATTGTCCCGGATTGGTTAAAATAATAAATATACAATACCTGTGCAGGCATCCGTAATGGACTGTCTGCTGCCCATAACAGCGGTAAGGAGGATTAAGATTATGCTCAGAATAGGAATGTTGACCAGCGGTGGCGACTGTCAGAGTCTTAATGCAGCGATGAGAGGAGTTGCGAAAGCACTCTACAGCGCACGTAAGGATGTTAAGATTATTGGATTTGAAGATGGATATAAGGGCCTTATTTACGGCAAATACCGTGAGATGAGTGACAGTGATTTTTCGGGAATACTCACGGAAGGCGGAACCATTCTCGGAAGTTCCAGACAGCCGTTCAAACTTATGCGTGTGCCGGATGAGAACGGACTGGATAAAGTTAAGGCTATGAAAGATAATTATGCGAAGCTTAAGCTTGACTGCCTTGTAATTCTCGGTGGCAACGGAACACAGAAGACGGCGAATCTTCTCAGGGAAGAAGGACTTAATATCGTGTCACTTCCTAAGACGATAGATAATGATTTATGGGGAACCGATATTACATTCGGTTTTCAGAGTGCTGTTGATGTCGCTACGAATGCGATTGATTGTATTCATACCACGGCATCTTCACATGGCAGGGTATTTATCGTGGAAGTTATGGGTCATAAGGTCGGATGGATCACATTGCATGCCGGAATTGCCGGTGGTGCTGATATAATACTTATTCCGGAGATTCCTTACGATATTGATAAGGTTGTAAAGAAGCTCGAAGAAAGGAATAAGAAAGGCAAGAATTTCTCAATTCTCGCAGTTGCTGAGGGTGCGATATCTAAAGAAGATGCGGCACTCCCGAAGAAAGAACTTAAGAAGAAACTGGCACAGAATCCTTATCCGTCGGTATCTTATAAGATAGGCAAAGAGATCGAAGAAAGACTTGGACAGGAAGTCAGAATTACTGTTCCGGGTCATACACAGAGAGGCGGAAGCCCGTGTCCGTATGACAGAGTGCTTTCGACAATGTTTGGCGCAGAGGCTGCCAGACTTATTCTTAATAAAGAATTTGGCAAGATGGTTGCCATGAAGAATAATGAGATTACTTCCGTGCCGCTTGAGGAGATTGCGGGCAAGCTTAAGACTATAGATCCGGAGTGCGCTATTATAAGAGATGCTAAGGTTCTCGGAATAGGATTCGGAGATTAGACAGGAGACGGAACGTGTCATATACAGCATTATACAGGAAATGGCGGCCGAACACCTTTGAGGATGTGAAGGGCCAGGACCATATAGTTAGAACATTAACCAACCAGATAGAGACGGACAGAGTCGGGCATGCGTATCTGTTTTGCGGAACGCGTGGAACCGGTAAGACGACCGTTGCCAAGATTCTTGCGAGAGCTGTTAATTGCGAACATCCGGTGAACGGAAGTCCGTGCGGCGAGTGTGAGGTATGTAAAGCGATTGCGAACGGATCGTCATTGAATGTTATAGAGATAGATGCGGCAAGTAATAACGGCGTGGACAATATCAGGCAGATACGCGAGGAAGTCTCGTACAGGCCGACCGAAGGCCGTTATAAAGTATATATAATCGATGAGGTTCATATGCTTTCGATAGGAGCTTTTAATGCTCTTTTGAAGACACTTGAGGAACCGCCCGAGTATGTTATTTTTATACTGGCCACAACAGAATCGCATAAGATACCTGTAACCATAATGTCCAGATGCCAGCGGTATGATTTTAAGCGTATATCGGTGGAAGTTATCACTGACAGGCTTAAAGAGCTTACGGCGGCAGAGCACGTTGATGTTGAAGAACGTGCACTTGAATATATTGCCAAGATGGCCGATGGGGCGATGCGTGACGCATTAAGTCTTCTGGATCAGTGCGTGGCATTTTATACCAATGGAACGCTCCGGTATGAGGATGTGTTGGAAGTCCTTGGAGCGGTGGACACAGAGGTGTTCTCGGATATGCTCCGTATGATAATTAACGGCGACATAACCGGAGTCATTAAAGAGTTAGATGAACTTATACTTGCCGGAAGGGATCTGTCACAGTTTGTATCAGATTTTACATGGTATATCCGTAATCTGCTTATGCTTAAGACATCGCCTGAATCAGAGAGCATGATAGATATGTCGGCGGAGAATATGGCGCGCCTTAAGGAAGAAGCATTTATGCTGGACGGCAGCGAAATGATAAGATATATAAGGATTCTTTCGGAACTCACGCAGTCGATTAAGTTCGCAGGGCAGAAGAGGGTGCAGGTTGAGGTGGCACTTATCAAACTTGCCAGACCGCAGATGGAGACTGATACGGAATCTCTTGCGGAGCGTATCGGGAGACTTGAGGAACTGGTTAAAGAGAAAGAAGATCTCATTGCGCTTAATGCGATAAGACCGGAGATACCTGTGGGAAGTGTGGCCGTACCGCAGATATCGGCACCTCCGGCATCCAAGAGTATCAGGAAAGAGATTAAGGCGCTTCCGGAAGATCTTCGGAAGGTTGCCGAGAACTGGCGCGGAATTATAGGCCAGTCGGAGAATGTATATGCTAATTTTCTTAAGGAAACCAGAATAACGGTTGACGGTGATAAGCTTGTACTTGTCACGGAGAATGCGTTTGTACATGATTTTTTAAGCAAAGATAAATCAATGGATGCGCTTAAGGGCGTAATAGAAAATACAATAGGCAAAGCGGTCGATATAGAGATACGGCTGCTTGAACAGGGAAAGTCATTTGAAGATTCGTTTACAGATGTAGAAGAATACGTTAAAATGAATATATCAATAGAAGATTAAAGGAGACTGACAATGGCAAAACGTGGTGGTTTTCCCGGCGGAGGAATGCCGGGTAATATGAATAATCTGATGAAGCAGGCACAGAGAATGCAGAGACAGATGGAGGAATCCCAGAAAGAACTTGAGGAGAAGGAATTTACGGCAGCAGCCGGCGGCGGTGCCGTAGAGGTTACCATTACCGGTAAGAAAGAAGTTACCAAGGTTAAACTTTCTCCGGAAGTAGTTGATCCTGATGACATAGAGATGCTGGAAGATCTTATTGTTGCGGCTACCAACGAGGCAATAAGACAGGTTGAGGACAGCACACAGGAGTCCATGGCTAAGATTACGGGAGGACTCGGAGGAGGATTTCCTTTCTGATGGATTATTACGGAAAGCAGATAAGCAGGTTAATTGAAGAATTGGCAGGACTTCCGGGCGTTGGCGCCAAGACGGCGCAGCGCCTTGCTTTTCATATAATCAATATGCCAAAGGAGCGCGCGCAAGGGCTCGCGCAGGCAATAGTCGATGCCAAGAACAATGTACATTATTGTAAGGTATGCCAGACACTTACGGACAGTGATGAGTGTCCTATCTGCCGGGATACACAACGGAACCATAAAGAGATTATGGTTGTTGAAAATACAAGGGACCTTGCGGCATATGAGAAAACCGGCAAGTATACCGGAGTGTATCATGTATTGCATGGGGCAATCTCGCCGATGCTTGGAATAGGTCCGAACGATATTAAGATTAAAGAACTTCTCATAAGACTTCAGGGAGATGTTGATGAGGTTATAATCGCCACGAATTCAAGCCTTGAGGGAGAAGCGACGGCGATGTATCTTTCCAAATTGATCAAACCGACGGGAATAAAGGTTACAAGAATAGCAAGCGGAGTTCCGGTCGGAGGAGACCTTGAATATATAGATGAAGTTACGCTTCTACGCGCGCTTGACGGGCGTACGGAGCTTTAGTATACGGAGGCACTTATGCCGCAGGAGCATATTTTAGTCAATGACATAATTGCAGACCACAAAGAGCGCATGCTCAACCTTAGAAAGTATTATCCTTTTTTCAAATTGTCTGAGGTGTCCTTCTCATGGTTTAAGGACGGTATTTATGACAATCTTGATATGGGATATATTCTTATGGCTGTCCTGCGCTTTTTTATTGAGGAAAATAACTTTAAAGAACGCGATGTTACATATCAGATGTATTATGATTTTATGAGCGCATGCATCAGACGTGATTTTGCCGTTACGCTCACACCGGAGGATAATAAGGTTCTGGTGGATTATATATTCGACAAACTCAAGAATGACGGAAGACCGTTTATGTTTGAGTATTATGACCCGGTTGACCGGGTACGCAGGGTATCGAGGGTGAAGCTGCTTGAGAGCAGAATACAGGATGGAACGGTATGGTATTCGATAAGTCCGGACGGAATAGAATTTTATCTTGAAACCAAGGAAATCAAGGATGAGAGCCGCATTAACGTAGAGCAGCTTCTTCTCGAGAAAATGATTGAGTCCGAAGATTTCAAGGGCGGAACAGAAGTCGTTAAGAGGATTAACGAGGAAGTGGAACGGTTGAAATTACGCCGCAATAAAGTGCTTGATATTCTCTCTGAGGATGTATTTGCCGGAGTTGATGCGTATGAGAATTTCTTTGATACGGGAATAAGATGGTTCGCGGACGAACAGAAATTGTTTGCCAAGAACAGGGAATTGATCGAATCGGCAATGAGCCGGTTTGGCGATGCGGACGATAGCCGTTCTTCAAAAGCTGCGGAACAGATATACAGACTTGATACGGAACTCAAAATAGCGATGAATAATCACAGTGAACTTCTTAAAGCTTGTACGGAACTTGGAATCAGGACTGATGAAATCGTGAGAAAAGCAAAGCTCGGCCGGTTAAGAAGCCGGTTTGATTTCAAGGGCGCACTTGATATTATGATTAAGAAGGACATGCCGCAGGCACTTGAATATGTGGTAAAACCGTTTCTTGGATTGAATATACATAAGACTTTTGATCTGGTCAAGGTCGAAGATATTCTCAGCTACAGGCCGTATGAGGCAGAGACACCTGAGCAGATAGAAGAAGAGACGGCGGCAGAGATTGTATTTGAGGATGAACTTGATGATGAACGATTCAGGCGGAATGCGGGTGCACTTATGCATGTGCTTCTGGAGATGCTCACGAAGAATGATGAGTTTACATTGGGTGAATACAATGACGCAGTTATGAACATTTTTGGCAGTGAAGTCTTCAAAAATGGGGATTATTATGCTTTTCTCGTACATCTTTGCGGAAAAAAAGATTATTTTATGCAGGCCGGCGAGAATACCGGAGAAACTTTTCTTGATGAGATTATAGCAGGGCTTATGGACAGGGAGGAGTTCCTTAAATACAGCGGAATGCATTTTATACTTGAACTGGCGGATGGTAATTTGCACGAAATCATTCCTTATACGGGAATGAGCATTACTGATTTTACGATAAAAAGGATTTGACAGAGAGGCAGGGCAATATGGAAAACAGAAATCTTGAAAAGGCACTTGATATTGTGACCGCGCTTTTTATGGGCGAGGATGTGAAAGCCGGCGGCGCGAATGCGATGCTGTATGATGAGTATAGCCATAACAGCGAGGTATATGACTGTGTTGTACAGATTTTAAAGAGATTTGACATTAATCTGTATGAATATAACGATTCGCTTTTCATAAGCGCCGGTGCGGACAACAGAGTATTCGGTTATTCCAATGAGGAATTGAAGAAAATAATGGGACTCAGACTCAATAAAGAACTGTTTTTGGTGTACTTTATAATATATACGATCATAATCAGATTTTACAAAGATTCCATGACAGGGACATTTCTGGAATATATCAGGCAGGAAGATATTGTGAAAGCGGTGAGTGCATCTCTCGGAGGAATGATAGATCACTCATCCGGAATCGTGATGGATGAGGCGGAAGAAAAATCGTTCAAGGCAGTTGCACTTGTGTGGGACGAACTCCCGGATGTAAGTGTTGAGGACAAGGGCGGACAGAGGGCAGCAAAAAATTCGCGCATGGGATATGTGAAGTTGACATTTAATTTTCTGATTACGCAGAATCTGTTTATGGAATCGGGAGAATTATATTATCCTACTCCGAGATTCAAGGCAATCGCCGAGAAATATTTTGAGGAAAACAGAGGACGGCTTCATGAGATTTTGTCGTCGGATAAGGAGGAAGATACAGATGCCGCAGATTAACAGAATCAGGGTAAACAATGTAAAATATAATTTCGGTACACAGTTTTATGATGATTTTATGATGCGTTTCTCATGCAGAAACAGTATATATGACCTTGCAAACGGTGGTGGCAAGAGCGTGCTTATGCTTTTGCTGCTGCAGAATCTGATACCTAACTGCACGCTTGATGACAAGCAGCCGGTCGAGAAACTTTTCAGGACACCGGGTGTTAATACGGTAATTCATTCATTGATAGAATGGAAACTGGATGCGTGCGATGTAAGGGATGGTTACCGCTATATGACAACAGGTTTCTGCGCGCGTAAAGGTAAGGATAATTCCGAGGATTCAAAAAGGGAGCTCGCGAGCATTGAGTATTTTAACTATTGTATTTTCTATAAGGAATTCGGTGACAACGATATTAAGAACCTGCCGCTTTCAAACGGAAGTGAACGTGTGACATACAATGGACTTAAGGCATATCTGCGCGACCTCGAAAAACATGATTATGGGGTTGAGGTGCACATTTTTGAACGAAAGGGAGATTATCAGAATTTTATAAGTAATTACGGACTTCATGAGAGCCAGTGGGAGATTATCCGCGGAATTAATAAGACGGAGGGACATGTCCGGACTTATTTTGAAAACAGTTATAAAACAACAAGGAAAGTTGTTGAGGATCTTCTCATTGAGGAGATAATCGAGAAATCCTATAATAACAGAATCCGCAACGGTGAGGCAGATGATGACGAAATGGCCAGGACACTTCTTGACATCAAGGACAAACTCATTGAACTGGCAAAGCGACGTGGTGAAATTGCCGGGTATGACAGACAGATGGAACTGCTGGATGAATTTGCGGGCGGACTTGGGACAATTGGAGAATTGTATGACAGGAAAGAGCGTACAGCGGACGGACTTGTCGGATGTCTTATGGCATGCCGGAGAGAGCTTGCGGGAAAGAAAGAGCAGCTGGAGAATCTTGAAAACACATACGCATCGCTGGATGAGGAATATGATGTGGCATCCGCCGGTGCAGCCCGTGCGGAGATAGAGGAAGAGTATAACGAACTGAATGAATTGAACAGTCTTATAGAGGAAACGATAGCGGCAAGAAATGCGATTTCAGACCGCAGCGCCGGTTTTAAAGAACAGATAAGGCTTAATGATATTGCGCTGGAGTACAGGGATTATACTGATGCGGGTGCAGAGTATGATAAATTAAAAGAATTGATTGCCAACCGAAGCAAGGATGATGAAGAGATAATTGAGTCCATGCACCGGCTGGCTGCTTTGAAATACAGATTTTATACCGAAAAAAGAGCATTAAATCTGGAGGGTCTTAACCGGGCAGAGGAGACGGCAGCTGACATTAAATCCGAATATGAGGCAGAGAAGGAGAAGGTGCGCGCTCTTTTTGCGGGGATGAGCAGCGAAAAGGGAATATATGATGAGGTCAACTCAATCTGCCTTTCCAAAGAAAGCAGCCTGATGGCAGGCCTTAAGGAGTGTTCGCTTATAGTTGCGGATGCGCTCGGCCAGGCATATGAAGATAACGGAAATGATATTGATAAGAGCCGGGAAAATATCGCGTCACTTGACGAAAATACCGCTAAGTGTGCCGGGATTATACGCGATAATGAGAAGAAAGCAGCTGTTGCACGGAACAGATATGAACGGATGAAGGCGGATTATGACAAAGCGGCGACGCGTTATGAAGCTGCCGTAAAGAGAACCGGACACATATCAACATTGTGTAATATATATAATTGCAGCCGTGATGCGCTGATACACACGATGCATCAGATATATGACAGCACATTAAAACAGCAGATAGAGAAGGAAAATGAAATTAACAGTCTTCAGGCATATCTTGGCAATATCAAAGAGCATAAAGTGCCTGATTATGACAGCAGATTTGAAGCGGTTCTCGATTACCTCAGGGGTCGTTACGGAAATGTTGTCCGTGCGGGACGTGATGCCGGCGTGGATATGATAATGGAATATCCATACCTGCCTTATGTGATCGTTGCCGGTGATGCGTATGATGCGATAGCGGCGGATAAGGTTATTTATTCGATGAACACCGGAACTTATATGGTTCCGATCATCAGAAACGAAATGGATTTCCCTGAAGCAGGCAGTATGAATGCCGCATATAAGAGAATGGATTTTCTGTGGGATGAAGCGGCACTTGCAGCCGAGACAGATAATGTATCGGAGGAATTAAAGACAGCAAAAGAGAGTCTTGTGAGCATCCGCGATAAGGCCGAGGTTATAAGAGATGATATCGTGACCGCAAGAACTGTTTTAGAGGATGAACCGGCGGAAATAATCAAATCGGAGCTTGGTCAGATCGAAGAAGATATGGCACAGCTGCAGGATGAAATCGAGCTGTGTGACAGGACAATATCTAACGAAACTGTGAGAAATGAGGCATTGAAGAAGGCTCTTGCAGCTGAAAAAGAACATCTTGATGAATGTATGGCACGCAGAAATATGCTTGAGGATAATCTTGCGATTTATGCCGAACTTATCGTGCTGCGTGAACGCAGAAATAAAGTCCGTGCTGAGATGGATAAGGCCAGGGCGGAATACGATATTGCTGCCCGGAACGAGGAAAATCTTTCCGTGAAACTTGAAAATGCGGTCAATAATCGTGACAGAATAAGAGCTGATATTGATAGGGAGGATGAAGTCTATAATAGCATTTACAGACCGTATTACCGTGAAAATGATGATGCGGCCAACCCTGAGGGTATGCTTGAAGAGGCAGTCGATGCCAGGTTTGCGGCTTTGCAGGAGCTTATAACCGGCCGTAACGGTGATATAGAGGATAAGACAAGGCTTATGAATAACTGCCGCGCGGCAATGGATAAATCTGAGAGGAGCATAAAACGCAACGGTATGTCGCTTGAGGATGCCAAAGAGAATCTTGAAAAGGGACTGCTTGTAATACGCGATGAGGCATATATTGAGAACCTGCGTCGTGAAATTAACGATTCAGACCGCAAAGCGGCTGCCAAAGATTCCGAAATAGATGCACAGTCAGCTTCCAGAAACAGAATTGAAGGAAGCATTGAGCATGCGCGCAGGGTGTATGAGGAGAAATACGGCACATTTGAACGCATGAGCGATGATAATCCGAAGGAGAGCATAGCTGTGTTCAGGCATAAGATGTCTGAAATTACATCAAGACGGAGTGATATTAAATCGCAGATAAGACAGCTTGAAAATGATAACAGGGATGCGATGGTCATGGAACGCGACCTGGAAAGGATTGTCACCAATGCAGGACTTTCCGGACGTGAAACTGCTAATGGAATATTGACTGCGGATGTGTCTTCATATGATGAATTACGTAAAGAATATAACCGTGTTCTCAAAGAGGAAGACAGACTCAAAACAGATTTTTATAACAGAAAACAGAAACTTATAACTTCACTGGAGGACCTTAAGGCATATGAACTCGCGCAGGAAATCATGGCATCGGTCGAACTTCCGCAATGCGTGGCAGATGTGACGGCAATGGTGGATGGACTTAAGCAGACCAATGAGTGTATAGCACTTGAACGTGACAGAATTGACAAAAGTCTTGGTGAGATGGAACATATTAAGGACAGGTTTGAGGACAGATGTATACAGATATGCAGCAATATCAGAACCGAACTTGACAGACTTCCTAAGTTATCACGTATTACATTGGATGATGAGGTTATACCAATAATCACATTATCGGTTCCGTATATCAGGGAAGATATGTATAAGGACAGAATGTCAGTATATATCAATGAGACGGTGTCGGCGGCAGAAACCTTCCATTCTCCGGAAGACAAACTCAAATACATCAAGGGACGGCTTTCATGGAAGCGGTTGTTCTCAGTCGTAGTCCAGGATATGAACAGTATTAAACTCTCGCTTTACAAGAGGGAACATATTAAGGACCAGAGCCGTTATCTCAGGTACGAGGAGGCGGTCGGTAGTACCGGCCAGTCGCAGGGTATATACATACAGTTCCTTATAGCGATTATCAATTATATTGCGTGTCTGAATTCAGCCAATAAGGATTCTCAGATAACCGGTAATACTATTTTTATAGATAACCCATTCGGTGCGGCGAAGGATGTGTATATCTGGGAACCGATTTTCGGTATGCTTAAGACCAACCATGTCCAGTTAATCGTTCCGGCAAGAGGCGCCACACCGGCAATTACCAGAATGTTTGATGTGAATTACATTCTCGGACAGAAACTTGTGGCAGGCAGACAACAGACAGTTGTGGTCGATTACAGAAGTCAGGTTAAAGCCGATGAGATGGAATATGTGCAGCTTGATTACGAACAGTCAACAATCGAGGATTTTTTTAACACATGATTTTTGACATTGATATGCCGCTGTGATACAATAAATTATTAGAGAAAATTCCGCTTTACAGAATGAGAGGTAATTGGTGTGGACCGAGTTGAATTTGGAATTAAACTTGAACAGATAAATAAATTACGTGACAAAGGCGATTATGAGGCAGCGGCCAAGGTCGTTGAAACAATCGAATGGCGTAAAGTCAAGAAATGGTCAGAACTTGCCATTGCCGAGGACGTTTATGAGAGAGCCGGAAGGCTTAAGGATGCACGCAATATCTGTGTGTATGCCTATAACAGAAATCTCGGTGGCAAGAGGCTTATATATAAGCTCACGGAGATATCAATTGCGATAGATGATCTTGATGAAGCCGATGATTTGTATAACGAATTCGTAGAGGCAGCACCGAGGGATACGGAAAAATATATCCTTATGTATAAGCTTAACAAGGCACGCAAGGCGCCGGTTGAACGCCTTATAGAGATTCTTGAAGAGTACAAGCAGAGTGAACTTGACGAACAATATGAATATGAACTTGCCGAACTATATGCTCAGGCGGGCAGAATTGATGAATGTGTGCGTGAATGTGATGATCTGATTCTCTGGTTCAATGAAGGAGAATATGTTGAGAAGGCATTGAGACTTAAGAACCGCTATGCCAAGCTTACCAAATCACAGCAGGCCAAGCTTGATATGATGGAAGAATACCGCGCGGCCGGTATGGAATACAGCACGGTTATGCCGGAATATGACAGCGAACCTGATATTGAACATGAGGAAGTTAAGGAACCTGAACCGCAGGAAGAATATAAGGTACAGGAAAAAGATTATTCTATATATGATACTCAGAACATACAGGCACAGCTTGCCGAAAGCATGGCTAAGATTCTCGGTGGAATAAACGGTCCGGGAGAAGAAGAGGCGGTTGAGCCGGAAATAACCGAACCGGCCGGAATTGAAGAACCGTCGGAGACCACTGAATTCGTGGAACCGGAGGAAGACACGTGGGAAGAGCCCGAAGAACAGCCGGAGGCGGAGAAAGAGCCGGAAGAAGCCGAAGAACAGCCGGAGGCGGAGAAAGAACCGGAAGAAGCCGAAGAACAGCCGGAAGTAGAGAAAGAGTCTGAGCCGGACAGTATTGAAGATAAGTATAAAGATATATATGAGGGCATAGACGAACCGACCAAGGAAATCCGGATTAATACGCATCATTGGAACAGATACAGAAGCGTTATGGAAGATGACACTAAAGAACCGATGACAGCAGATGTTCCGTTGCCTGAGGGAGCGCTTCCTAAATATATCGTTGAGAAGAGTGAGATGGAGGGCGAGGCCGGTACCAATCCTGAATTCATTATAGAAGATTTTGAGACGATCATAGAGAAGCAGGAAGAACCGGTGGAAGAAGAGAGCGTCGCAGAGGCAGCTGAACCTGAAGAAGATGATGAGTACATGGTCAGACTGGTTACCGAAGATGACGAACCGCAGGAGAAACCGGAAACCAATGAGACAGAGCCGGAAGAGTCAGTGGAAGAAGCTGTGAAAAAAGCAGTTTCGGAACCTGCAGAGCCGGAGGAAAGTGAAGTAATAGACGGTCAGATGGACATAATGCAGTGGATGGAATCCATGCAGGATACAGTTGTAGAAGATACACCGGAAACTGATACGGAAACTGAAGCTGCAGAGCCGGAGAAAATACCGGATGATGAACAGATGATCAATGATGCAGCGGAAGATGCCATTAATGATATTGCAGCCAGACTTATGGCCGAAGTCAGGGAAGAACTGGATGCCAGAGCCGGTGAAGAAGCACCGACAATGATTGCCGAAGAAGAGTACATTGATGATGAAGCTGATGATGCCGGAGAAATAATGGCTGATGATGAGGCAGAAGAAGAATTTTCAGAAGAAGAGATTGCCGCATATGAGGAAGAACACAGTGCGGCTGAAGATGAGATAACGGCTGCGGCTGAAGATGAGATGACGGCTGCGGTTGAAGAAGACAACGACAATGACTATGTCCTTAAGCCTTCGGAACGCCGGTATCTGCAGAAATATCTCTTCATCAGCGGAATGGAAGAGACAGCTGCCGAGATTATCAATAATAAGAAACGTGAAGTCCCGGACGGAACCTCTGCACACGGTAATATTGCCGTAGTCGGAAGGGCCAAGACCGATAAAACGGATTTTGCAATCGATTTATTCAAGGCGCTGCACTCGGAGGACAACAATAAGAAACTACGCATAGCCAAGACCAATGCGGCGGCTATAAACAGTAAGAGTATATTGGCATCTGTGGATAAGCTTAAGGGAATCACTCTTATCATAGAAAATGCCGGACAGCTTACCAAAGAATCGGCCAGGGAACTTGCACAGGTAATGGAAGGCGATACAGAATCAATGCTTGTAATCATAACAGGTGAGGATTATTCGATTAACCGTGTTTTTACAGAAGTTCCGGATCTTTCGAGAATGTTTGACTATCGTGTTGAGGTCAGAAGATATTCGGTAAATGAACTTGTGGCAGCAGCTAAGGACTATGCGCGTGAGAAAGGTTATATTATAGGAGAGAAAGCATTACTTAAATTATACCTTCTTGCAGGAGGCATTGATACCGGAGATGCTACCAAAGCAGTTGAAAGTATCAGAGAGATTGTGGATGATGCGATTGAACGCGGCAGCCGCAAGGGAAAACGCCGGACATCCAGGAAAAACGGCGGGTTGATCATACTTAAAGACAAAGATTTTATATCGTGACGAAGGAGACAGAAGGATGCTTGAAGAATTGAAAGAAAAAGTTCTTGATGCGAATCTTGAACTTGTAAGACAGGGACTTGTAATTTATACATGGGGCAATGTGAGCGGGATTGACCGTGACAGTAATCTTGTTGTAATTAAGCCAAGTGGCGTTGATTATGACGGAATGAAAGCATCTGATATGGTAGTTGTTGACCTTGACGGTAATGTTGTGGAAGGAAGTTACAGACCGTCTTCGGATACGCCGACGCATGTGGAATTATATAAGCATTTTAAGGACATGGGTGCGGTGGTTCATACACATTCACATTGGGCAGTTTCATTTGCACAGGCAGGAATGCCTATTACGGCATTCGGAACAACCCATGCAGATTATTTCTACAATGATATAATCTGTACAAGGGCATTGACCAAAGACGAAGTGGAAAGTGATTATGAGACCAATACAGGTAAAGTAATCATCGAGGCGATAGACGGAACGGATGTTATGGCTACACCGGGAATACTTGTCCGTAACCATGGACCGTTTGTGTGGGGCAAGGACCCTGCCAATGCGGTATACAATGCGACTGTTATGGAACATGTTGCGGAAATGGCATATAATACAATGGTACTGGATCCGAGAGCACAGAGAGTTCCGCAGTATCTTCTGGACAAGCATTATAACCGTAAACACGGAGCCAATGCTTACTATGGACAAGATAACAGATAGACAGTAAATAACCGCGGTACTTGTGATATGTACCGCGGTTTTATTCTGTAATTATTTATCTAAATCCGATGTGCAGCACGGACATTTAACAGCTTTGATGTTAATTTCCGACATGCAGTAAGGACAGATCTTTGTAGTCGGCTCAGCCGGCTTTTCTTCTTTCTTCTTAATATTTCTGAAGGCATTGATTGTCTTGACTACAATGAAAAGACAGAGTGCCGTGATGAAGAAAGTGATGACACAATGGCTGTGAATGCAGAACCAATAATCATACCTACGGCAAGATCGATTACGTTACCCTTGGATATAAATTCCTTGAATTCGTTAAGTATTTTTTTCATGTGTGCCTCCTGCGTGTGTATCGTCCGCATCTGTAGTATTGCGCGGAACAATGTAAGCTCTGACTTTAATTATCCTGTTTTTGTCACACTTCTCGACTATGAACTTAAGCCCGTCAAGGTCGACTTCATCGCCTTCCTGCGGCAGCCGTTCAAGGTGTTTGACAATGAGACCTCCGATTGAATCATAATATTCTGAAGCATCCTCGTCCTTAGGAAGTTCAAAGATATCATCAATATCGTTAAGTTTGGCAGAACCTGATAAAAGGTACTCAGTATCATTGACTTTGACAATGTCATCCTCTTCATCATAGTCATACTCATCACGTATTTCACCGACAATTTCTTCAAGAAGATCTTCAAGTGTAATCATTCCGACGGTGGAACCATATTCATCAACAACTATGGTAAAATTGTTGGAGGTCTTACGCATCTCGGTCATAAGTTCCGAAATATCCTTGAATTCGTATGTATAATATGGTTTACGAAGAATATTGCGGACATTGAATTCGGTTCCCTTGTCACAGAGAAGAAGGTCCTTAACATTAATAATACCTATCACGTTATCGACATTATCCTCATATACCGGAAGACGGGTGTATTTATCCTCGCGGAACACTTCAACAATCTCTTCGTAGGTACTGTTTACGGAGATACATGTCATATCAATGCGGGGTATCATTACGTCCTTGGCCTGGGAATCCCCGAAATCAAACACGTTGCTTATCATGGCATGTTCGTCATTCTCGATAACGCCTTCTTCGTGGCTTACATTGACGAGAGTACGAAGTTCATCCTCGGTTATGGAAGCCTGGTTCTTGTCAGACTTAAATCCGAGTATAAAAAGAAACGCCGATGAGACCTTGTTCAATATAAAAATTACCGGTGTAAACACTATCATAAGCAGCCAGATTATGCTGCTGTATGCCGGCGCAATTTTATCCGCATTGGCGGTTGCGATGGTCTTTGGCGTTATCTCACCGAAGATGAGAACCACGACCGTCATGATTCCGGTTGCAATGCTGACGGCGGAATTGCCGAAAAGCGACTGCGCAACCATCGTCGCAAGCGCTGAAGCTGAAATGTTTACAAGGTTGTTGCCGATAAGAACGGCGCTGAGCATTTTGGCGGAATTCTCACGAATCTTGAGAACTCTGGCAGCTCTTTTGTTGCCGTCGTCTGCGAGTGAACGCATACGAATAAGATTAACCGAGACAAATGATGTCTCAGCAGATGAAAAAAATGATGACAGAGCAATAAGCACTACAAGTGCTACTATCTGTATCGCGACACTGGGGTCCAAAGTATCAACTCCTTTAAATTTTTTTATGTATATGATAATAACATTTATATATGAATAATTCAACAAATTTATTGGATAACGATGTAAAATTGTGCTATACTAAAATATCCGAATGCTTAAGGAGAGACAGAATATGTATATAATAGCGGGACTCGGTAATCCTGAGTCCAAATACGATAAAACGAGACATAATATAGGTTTCAGGCTGATAGATGAACTGGCGGTCAGAAACGGGATAACATTCAGCGACAGGAAACATAACGGACTTGTTGGTAAGGGCATTATAAGCGGAGAGAAAGTAATTTTACTCAAGCCGCTCACATACATGAACCTCAGCGGTGAATGTGTAGGTCCTGCAGCAGATTATTATAAAGTAGAGCCTGAGAACGTAATCATTCTCTTCGACGACATCAGTCTTGATGTCGGCAGAATCAGAATCCGCAAGAAAGGCAGTGCCGGTGGGCATAACGGAATCAAAAGCATTATTGCGCACCTTGGAAGTGAGAACTTTCCACGTCTTAAGTTTGGTGTCGGGGATAAGCCGAAGGAAATGGATCTTGCCGATTATGTTCTCGGAAGATTTTCATCCCAGGATGAGGCTACGGTATCCGAAGGAATTAAAAGGGCGTGTGAGGCGGTTGAATGCATGATCGGTGAAGGATGCGATGCAGCCATGAACAAATATAACGGGTAGGAATTATGAATGTATTGGAACTGCCGGTCCGCGAACTGGCATACTATGATAATATAATATACGACCTGAAGAAAACAGGCAGGGTGCCGGTGGCTTTTGGATGCGTTGAGCAGCAGAAGCCGCACTTTATTTATGGAGTAGGTAAGGAGTTTAAGTACAGACTTATCGTGACCTATAATGAAATAAGGGCAAGGCAGATTTACGAGGATTACCGTGCAATGGACCGTAATACGGTATATTATCCGGCGAGGGATTTTATTTTCTATAGTGCGGACATACACGGAAACCAGCTTGCGAAGGAACGTCTTGAAGCAGTTCACAGACTTTCGGAAGAACCGTCCTTGACGGTAGTGACGACAATTGACGGCTGTATGGATAAACTTATGCCTCCACAGGTATATGAGCGGTACACGATAAGAATAGCGGCGGATGATGACATTGATGTTGACGAACTTGCAGAGAAACTTTCGCTTATGGGATATGAACGCTGTGCCCAGGTTGAATTTGGAGGACAGTTTGCAGTCAGGGGCGGAATAATTGATGTATATCCGCTCACGGCAGAGAATCCGTACAGAATAGAACTCTGGGATACACAGGTGGACTCCATAAGAAGTTTCGATGCCGAAAGCCAGCGTTCGATTGAGAATGTCGAAGACGTGACAATTTTTCCGGCAATAGAACTTATTCCGGATGATAACATGGCGGATGCGATGGAAAGCCTCGAAAAAGAGACAAAAGAGTATGCCGCACGGCTTGAGAAGGATAACAGACTGGCGGAAGCAGCACAGATTAAGAAGAATTTTGAGCAGCTTAAGGAGAAACTTTTTGTCCTTAAAGATTACACCGGATGTGACAGTTATATAAATTCATTTGTTAAGACGGGTGTTTCATTAATTGATTATTTTGACCGGCAGAGTACACTTGTTGTGCTGGATGAGCCGAACCGGATTGATGAGAAAATGCGTGTATCAACAAAGGAATTCAGTGAAAGCATGTCTCACAGGCTGGAGAAGGGAAATATCCTTCCGTCACAGACGGATGTGCTTTTCGGAGAGGGCGAAATTTACGCCAAAATAGGTGCAAGATATGCGATGGCGGTTGCGACACTTGACTGCAGGCTCCCGCTTCTGCAGGTATCGGGACATTATAATATCAACTCCAAAAGTATCGCATCATATAATAATTCTTTTGAAACATTAATATCCGATATCAATTCATGGAAAAAGCAGAAATATCGCATTATTCTTATGTCATCATCAAGAACAAGAGCACAGAGACTTGCGTCGGACTTAAGGGATAACGGCGTGACAGCCATATATTCCGATAACGCAGACAGAGAACCTGTCGAAGGCGAGGTTATGACACTTGGAGGCAGATTAAGACGCGGATATGAATATCCGGATCTTAGATTTGTTGCCGTTGCAGAGGACGATATTTTCGGTACATCCAGGAAAGAGCGGAAGAAAACCAGAAATACCCAGGGAACACCGATTTCGGGATTTGCGCAGCTGAACATAGGTGATTATGTAGTGCATGAAAATCACGGACTTGGAATTTATCGTGGTATTGAGAAAATCGAGGTCGACAAGGTCGAGAAAGATTACATTAAGATAGAGTATGCCGGCGGCGGTAATTTGTACATTCTGGCAACACAGCTGGATATGATACAGAAATATGCCGATGCCGAAGCTAAGAAACCAAAGCTTAATAAGCTTGGAACCGCTGAGTGGACCAGAACCAAATCCCGTGTCAAGACGGCTGTAAGGCAGGTGGCAGATGAACTGGTGAAACTTTATGCGATAAGACAGCAGAAGGAAGGATACCAATTCAGTCCGGATACACCGTGGCAGAGGGAGTTTGAAGAACTTTTTCCGTATGAGGAGACGGCCGATCAGCTTGGTGCGATAGAAGATACCAAAAAAGACATGGAAAGCCGCAAGATAATGGACAGACTTATCTGCGGGGACGTTGGATATGGCAAAACGGAGATTGCAATGAGGGCTGCGTTTAAAGCTGTGCAGGATAACAAACAGGTGGCATATCTTGTGCCTACGACCATCCTTGCCAAGCAGCATTTTACCGGTTTTGACCAGAGAATGAAGGATTTCGGCGTCAATGTTAAAATGTTGTCCCGTTTCTGCACACCGAAAGAAATCAGGGAAACTATTGAAGGCCTTAAAAAAGGTCTTGTTGACGTTGTGGTCGGAACACACAGAATACTCTCTAAGGATATAGTATTTAAGGACCTCGGACTTCTTATAATAGATGAAGAACAGCGCTTCGGCGTTACACACAAAGAGAAAATCAAGCAGCTCAAGGACACGGTGGATGTTATAACACTCACGGCAACACCGATTCCAAGGACGCTTCACATGAGCCTCATAGGGATCAGGGACATGAGCGTATTGGAAGAGCCACCGGTGGACAGACTCCCTATACAGACGTTTGTTACGGAATATGATGAAGAGATGGTCCGTGAAGCCATTAACCGTGAACTTGCCCGTGGCGGACAGGTATACTATGTTTATAACAGAGTTCAGGGCATAGACGAATTTGCCCTGAATATAAGCAAGCTTGTTCCGGATGCCAATGTAGCTTTTGCGCACGGACAGATGCATGAGCGTGAACTTGAGAAAATAATGGTCGATTTTGTCAACGGAGACATAGATGTACTTGTATCGACTACAATCATTGAGACCGGACTTGACATACCGAATGTTAATACTATTATCATACATGATTCAGACAGGTTCGGTCTGTCACAGCTCTATCAGCTCCGCGGACGTGTCGGCCGTTCCGGCCGTGTGGCATATGCTTTTCTTATGTACAGACGCGATAAAATCCTCCGCGAAATTGCCGAAAAGAGGCTCAGCGCAATCAGAGAATTTACCGAACTGGGTTCCGGTTTTAAAATCGCCATGAAAGACCTTGAAATCCGTGGTGCAGGCAATATTCTGGGTGAGGAACAGCACGGACATATGGAAGCTGTGGGATATGATTTGTATTGCAAACTTCTTAACGAGGCAGTCGCCAATCTTAAAGGAATCGATACCGGTGAGGATTTCGAGACGGTCGTGGATATAGATGTGGATGCTTTTGTGCCGGCAACCTATATAAGAAGCGAGGCTCAGAAACTGGATATATACAAGAGGATTGCGGCTATTTCGACAGCGGAAGAATTGTCCGATATGACGGACGAACTTATGGATCGTTTCGGAGATGTTCCTAAGTCGGCAATGAACCTTATGCGCACAGCGTATATCAAATCAATCGCGCATAAGGAATACATTCTTGAAATCAAGGCCGGACGCAAGGAAATGAAGATTAAGATGTTCCCGAAGGCTAAGATAGATCCGCTTAAGATTCCTGAATTTATCCGGAGTTACGGAAACAGAATGCGGTTTACCAACGGTGAAATACCATATTTCACATATTATTTTGACAAAGAAGAAGTAAAAAACAGCGACAGTTATATTAAAACAGTTACTTCGGTAATAGAAAGCATGAATGTGCTTGGAGGACAGTGATGAAAATTCTTGTTATTTTTACCGGTGGGACCATTGGCAGTGAAGCATCCGGTGAGTATATCAGCATTGACGGAATCAAACCGTACAAATTATTACAAATGTATGCGGAGGCATACCCTGATGAGGCCCGGGATGTCAGGTTTGATACAGAATCTCCGTATACAGTGTTAAGTGAGAATGCTGATGGAAATACTTTTAAGAAACTTTTTGATGCGGTAAGTCAGGGAGTGGATGCCGGATATGACGGAATCATTGTCACACACGGAAGCGATACGCTCCAGTATGGCGCAGCTGTCGCGGCATATGCAGCCGGATGTGATTCAATTCCGGTAATTATGGCCGCGAGCAATTATGTGCTTGAAGATGAACGGTCTAACGGACTGGTTAATTTCCGCTCGGCGGTACTTTTTATAAAGGGAAGATACGGAACCGGTGCCTATGCGGCATATGCCAACAGAGGCGGCAGATGCAGGATTCACTGTGCGCTCGAACTGATGCCGCATGGGATGTTTGATGATTCCTTGCATAGTGTGAATGAGGAATATTACGGTGAATTTGATGACGGAAGATTTATAAGGACGAACCATGCGTGCCCAAAATACGGCAGAATACAAGAAACACCGGAAACTCCGGACGGATGTATTGGAATAATGTGTATGAGTGTATATCCGGGAATGGTATGTCCTGAGATAACTGACAGTGTGAAAGCAGTTATTATTGAAAGTTATCATTCCGGAACTGTATGCACGGATTATCGTCCGTTTTGTGAAATGCTTGAAAAGGCAGCAACGCTTTCAATACCGGTTTATCTTGTCGGAGCATACGAAGGGCAGGATTATGAAAGCTGCGCAGCATATAAACATATGGGAATACGGGTGCTAAGCAAAATCCCTCAGGCAGCCGCATATGTGGGAATCTGGCTTGGCGTTATTTAGAAACCAACGTATAATCACGCTCAAAAAGCTCATTGCACAGCTGTTCTTTCAGAACGGTCCAGTCAACTCTGGCAAGCAGTTTTTCGCAGATGAAAGACTTGCTTTTCTGCCGGTACCGGGGCATCTGATTGTGTGAGAGAATGTTGGATAACTCATTTTTCCACAGCCATGACATCTGGCTGGCTTTGAGAACGGACGGGTTGTCTGTGGCAGGACGTACTTCATCGATTATGACTTTCCGGTTGTCCTCGTATATGCAAAGTATTCCCCAATAATCCGGAATGTGCCCGGCGACATGTTTTACATGCCTCAGTCCGGTTACAATATAATTAGAGTCACAGAACTTGTTGTAATCTTTGACCTGGCGTTCCAGCCGGTCATATGTGTCGGCATTGCTTTTGATTTCCAGCCCGACAATGCGTTGCGGAAGAACCATGACAACATCGGCACGCGAACGGCCCATATTCAGTTCCTCAAGAATACGGGATTTGCCGAAGCGTTCCTCCAGATAATAAAAAAGAGGCTCGCGTATATCTTTATCGTATAGCATATATTTTCTCCTAAAAATGTGTGAATTCTTGTAATTGACACATTTATATGATAAAATATTATTAATTAAATGTAAATATGGGGAATCAGGGAAAATAAAAACATGTACCAGAACAGAGAAAATATAAAGAATTTAATATTGTACCTTGTGGACCTGGTGTCAGTATTTGTCAGCTATTTTGTAGCTAACTGCATATGGCTCGGTCTTGTCAAAGGATATCATATACTGCATAGAGCAGAGCTGCTTGATGCACTTGGAATAGTGTTGTTTTCATTTGCTATTGTTGTATTTATTTTTAATGTGAACAGGGATTTCTTTAAGCGGAATACGTATGAAGAATTTATGTACTGCCTGAAGATAAATCTTATTTTTGCATCAGTTTACGCGGTCCTTCTTTTTGTGAAAGGCAATTCCGATCTCGCATCAAGAGGAGTGTTTGTTATTACACCGATTCTTAATATCGGAGTGATGCACGCGGCTCATTATGCAGTGAAATACTACCTCACAAGGGTTTACAGTAAGAAAAAGAAAAATGTCCAGTTTTTCCTTGTCACGACTAAGGAACGTGCGGTGTATGCGGTTGAACAGCTTAAGAAAAACGAGAGCTGGGTAAGCAGAATCTATGGAATGTGTATCGTGGATGATAATATGACGGGCCAGGAAATTGACGGAGTTCCGGTTTGCGCCGACAATGATACTTTCATAGATTATATACGTAAAGAAGTTGTTGATGAGGTTTTTATCGATGTGCCGTATGCGACCGGTGCATCACTCAGACAATACATTATGGAATTAGAGAATATGGGTGTCGTTGTACACCTTAATATAGAGATTCTTGAGAATTTCAATGATTTCAAGAAATCATTGTCAATGCTCGGCAATATACCCGTCATCACTTTTGCCAATAATTATTATGATGCCAATAAAATGCTCATTAAGAGGATTATGGACATCATCGGTTCGCTGGTGGGAATTGTTTTGACATTAATTGTCACTGTTTTTCTCGCTCCGGTACTTCTTATAGAGTCACCGGGTCCGCTCATTTTCAAGCAAAAGAGGGTTGGCAAGAACGGCAGATATTTCTATCTGTACAAATTCCGTTCCATGTACAAGGATGCGGAAGAACGTAAGAAGTCGCTGATGGCTCAGAACGAGATGAAGGGTCATATGTTCAAGCTCAAGGATGATCCCCGTATAACCAAGGTGGGTAAATTTATCCGTAAGACAAGCATAGACGAGCTTCCGCAGTTTTTTAACGTTCTGCGCGGTGATATGAGCCTTGTCGGAACGAGACCTCCGACAGTTGATGAGTTCAAGAAGTACGAGGGATATCACAAGAGAAGACTCAGCATGAAACCGGGTATTACCGGTATGTGGCAGGTCAGCGGAAGAAATAATGTCAGCGACTTTGAAGAAGTTGTCAAACTTGACCTTGAATATATTGATAACTGGAATATAGGACTTGATTTTAAGATACTTTTTAAGACAATAGGAATCGTGTTCGGACACAAGGGAGCCACTTAAGGATGGATATTAGGATTTTAATTGCCGCTCATAAACCATACGGATTTGCGCAGGATGATATTTATATGCCGGTTCAGGTCGGAGCCGCGCTCAATGATAAATTTGGTGCGGCATGTGATGATACGGGTGATAATATATCGGACAAGAATCCGTATTACTGTGAACTGACTGGCTTATACTGGATGTGGAAGAATGTCAAAGCTGATTATTGCGGACTTGTGCATTATAGGAGATATTTTGCTGTGCGCGGGTGCAGGCGGCTGTTTGGCAGGAACAAATACGACGCCATAGCCGGACGCAAGGATATTGAAAAACTTCTTGCGGATTGTGATATCATTCTTCCTTCCAAGAGACATTATTATATTGAGAGCCTTTATTCACATTATGCGCATACGCATTACGGGGAACATCTCGATATTACACGCGATATCATACATGATAAGTATCCGGAATATATTGAAAGCTATGATAAGGTAATGAAACAGCGCAGCGGTCATATGTTTAATATGATGATCATGAGCCGTGACAAACTGGATGCTTATTGTACCTGGCTTTTTGATATTCTTGGAGAACTTGAAAAACGTGTGGATTATAAGGGCTATGATGCTTTTCAGGCAAGGCTTTTTGGCAGAGTGAGTGAATTGCTGTTAAATGTATGGGTGGTTCACGGCGGATACCGTTACAGAACGCTTCCGACTGTCAGTACGGAACGCATGGCGTGGGGACGTAAGATCAAGTCTTTTATCACCGCCAAATTTGGTGGACGCAAATACGATAAAAGTTTCTAAAGGCTATAACAAAAAGGCCGTCCGGTGAATTCACCGGACGGCTTATTAAATGTCTTAATATTCTTAATTAAGCCTGTGGACCTGCACTTACGAGTGCCTTACCTGCATCGTTGCCTTCGTATTTAGCGAAGTTCTTAACGAATCTTGCAGCAAGATCTTTAGCCTTAGCTTCCCACTCTGAAGCATCAGCATATGTGTCACGAGGATCAAGGATTCCTGAATCTACACCAGGGAGTTCTGTAGGAACTTCGAAGTTGAAGTAAGGAATTGTCTTAGTAGGAGCATTCTTGATATCTCCGTTAAGGATAGCATCAATGATTCCACGGGTATCTTTGATGGAGATACGCTTTCCTGTTCCGTTCCATCCTGTGTTAACAAGGTATGCCTTAGCACCGCTTGCCTTCATCTTCTTAACAAGCTCTTCTGCATACTTAGTAGGATGAAGCTCGAGGAATGCCTGTCCGAAACATGCTGAGAATGTTGGTGTAGGCTCTGTGATTCCACGCTCTGTACCTGCAAGCTTAGCAGTGAATCCTGAAAGGAAGTAGTACTGTGTCTGCTCAGGAGTAAGAACTGATACCGGAGGAAGTACTCCGAATGCATCTGCTGAAAGGAAGATTACGTTCTTAGCTGCAGGAGCTGATGAAATAGGACGAACGATGTTCTTGATATGGTTAATAGGATAAGATACACGAGTATTCTCTGTTACGCTCTTATCTGTGAAATCAATC